>OLPE01001089.1_pt1 | contig 17399 bp, 8 predicted proteins | sample 1671901 | NCBI WGS metagenome assembly OLPE01 (sample SAMEA3136624, study PRJEB25190) | human gut metagenome | biome: human gut; feature: human-associated habitat; material: faeces | place: Austria | collected 2013 | reverse complement strand
TGATCGCGTTCATCCTGTCCGTCTGGATTGTGTTCGACATCTACTTCAAGGGACGTTCCAACAAAAAACGGTAGTTTTTGTGGTTTTAGCGTCGGACGGCTGACCGGACATGCATACTTGACACACTCAAGGCCGTTCGGCCAAGTCTACGGTCGAGCATGCATGTCCGGTCCACCGTCCTTTGGGGAATCGAACCGTACGTTTATGGAGCTCTCTCCGAACTGACTGGGAGGGAGGGGATTAGTCTAACGGTAAGGTGGATTCGCGTTGGATGAGGCGGCAGGGAAGGTATTCCGTGCCGTGGTGGGGCTGGCCGTTGATGGCGTCCATCAGGTAGCGGGCAGCTTTGCGGCCGATGAGTTCCGTTTCATTGTCGATGCTGGTCAGCGGCGGGCGGGAGCTCTTGGTGAGCACGTCCCAATTATCGTGGCCGATCACCGCCACATCCTCAGGAATGCGTAGATGCTGCGACTTCAACGCGTCAATGCATCCTCGTGCCAGCTGATCGCTCTGGCATGCCACGGCGTCGAACTTCACGCCTTGGTCGAGCAGCAGTCTGGTGGCGGCACGCCCCCAATTCTCGTCCCAACGGCCATAGCGAATCGGGCCAGCCGGTTCCAAACCAACCTCGGCCAACGCTTCCAACGCGCCCTTGGTGCGGTCGGTGGAGGCCGTATACGTTTCATCACCGCCAATAATGGCGATACGGTTGCGTCCGCACGAAATCAGATGATTCACGGCCATGCGCCCGGCATCCACATTGTCACACGTCACCGAGCAATCGTTGATATCGGTGGAAGGACCATACACATACACCAGCGGCACGCCCCAATCACGCCCCAGCGACGGGCGCGGATTCGTCTCGCGCTGCACAATCAGCAGGCCGTCCACTTTCAGCGACAGCAGTTTCTCTACATGGCTGCGTTCCAGTGCATCGTCACCGCGAGCATTGGCAAGTAGTACTGATGTCGATTGTGCGCGCAGCTCGTTTTCGGCGCCAATAAGAATAGGCGTGGAGAAACGGCCTTGCAGATCGGAAGTGACCAAACCGATGGTTCCGCTTCTGCCGCTTGCCAACGATTGCGCCAGCTTGTTCGGGGAATAGTTGAGTTGCCGCGCTGCCTCCATCACGCGCTCGCGGGTGTCTTCACTGACGCGCGGTTTGCCATGCAGCGCCTTTGAAGCTGTTGCCAAAGACACGTTGGCCAGCGCTGCTACATCTTCAAGTCTTGCTGTTGAGTGAGTATCTGCAGTTGCCATGATGTTCCCCTTTTTTACGGTGTGGCGAAAACGTTGGCTGCGCGTCGATGCGCTTCGCCGCCCTTGTATTGCGTAATATTATACGACAAAACTGCGAAAGTTTTCGCATCGTGTCAAAAAGTGGACAAAACGGCTTTATATAGCCGATTGTTGACATTTTCACTTGCAAATTGCGAAACTTTCGCATTTGCGAAAATGAACACATTTTTCTTTCGCATTTTCTGCATCTCACGTCATTTTTACTGTCATAAACGATTCTTAAAATGCTAAGAATCGTTTATTTATAACGGTTTTATCGACATGAATACCTTTGCATTTTGATGTGCGAAAGCGATTTTGCAAAATCTGGAGAAAACCATATACTGAGAAAAGGCTTTCGCACTACGGTTCAATCGAAGGAGAACAACCGGAAATCGTGAAGGCAGACGGCGGAAGGCCCGCCGGATGGCTCAAAGCTGAGCGATACATAGAGAAAGAAGTAGACATGGTGTCTTTTAACAAGGTCACTCGCGTTATTGCCGGCATCGCGGCAACCGCGTTGCTTATTCCGATGGCTGCATGCGGCGGTGGTTCCAGCAGTGGTGGATCCGCGGCTCCGGCCGATATTCCGGCAGTCGGCACTGATGACGGCACTGAGATCACTCTGTGGACCCGTTCTCCGCTGGAGCGTCAGGCCAAGAACGCGGTGAAGGCCTACAACGCCTCCCACAAGAACCAGGTCAAGCTGGAAATCATTCCGAACGACGATATGGAAGGCAAGGTTGGTGGTGCTTCCCAGACCGATTCCCTTCCGGACATTCTCGCCGGTGACGTGGTGCGTATTCCGTACTGGGCTTCTGAAGGCATCTTCACCGACATCACCAAGCAGATTGACGGACTCGACAACAAGTCCGACCTGCAGCAGGGCCACATTGAAGCCGGTACCGTGGATGGCAAGGAATACACGCTGCCGTTCATCACCGACGTTTCCGTGATGGTATGGAACAAGAATCTGTACAAGGAAGCAGGTCTTGACCCGGAGAAGGGTCCGAGCAGCATCGACGAGTTCGTTGAGCAGGCCAAGGCGGTCGCGGCCCTCAACAAGGACGGCGTGGCAGGCTCCTACTTGGCCGGCCAGTCCGGTGGCGCTCTCGTGTTCGACCTGTTCCCGTCCGTGTGGGCTGACGGCGAATCCGTGATGAACGCAGATGGCACCGAAGCCACCCTCAACAACGATTCCATGAAGGCCGTGCTCGACGCCTACAAGGAACTCGCCAACACCACCAACGGCTTGGGCGCAGGTTCCAAGGAAGAAACAGGTGCCACCTGGACCGCTCCGTTCGCCAACGGCAACATCGGTGTGATGCCGTATCCGAACACCTCCTCCACCGCACTGTTCGAAGCTGAGAAGGACGGTGGCTTCGAAGTCGGTGTCACCCCGATCCCGGGCACCAAGGAAGGCAAGACCTCCACGTTCCTCGGCGGCGATGCCATGGGCATCTCCAAGGACTGCAAGCACGTCGCTCAGGCTTGGAACTTCCTCGCATGGCTCATGAGCGATGACGCCCAGAAGGAAGTCTTCGCAGCCAACGGCGACACCGCATCCAACATCCAGACCCTGAAGACCGCCTACGACGATGCCGATCTTCGCGTCCAGACCATCAACTCCGTAATCATCGACGGCAATGGCCAGACCCCGAAGTCCGCAGCTTTCAATGAGGCCTTCAACGCAGCCGGTTCCCCGTGGCAGCTGCTCATCCAGAACGCAGTCTGGGGCGATGGCGATCTCAAGGCCGACAACCAGGCCATCACCGACGTGCTGGGTCAGTGAGGTGAGCCACTGAAAACGAACTTCTCCTCCTTTTTCTCCTTTCCCCGATTTACATAACTTAAGAACAACTGAATATCGAATAACTGAATATCGAAAACAAAAATAGACAGACCACAGTTGTGGTCTGCCATGAAGATCGACAATAATTCAAAAACAATGTCGGTCTTCATGGCGGATTTCAACGGCCGCGCGAGACGGAATCGCACTGTCAAACGCATATCCAATCGCTTGGCCATTTATGGTCGAAAACCCCGAACGATTCAAGAGAGAGTCGCCAAAAGTGTTCCAAGGAGGGAATATGACTACTGTTTCCAAGAACGCTGCGCCAGTGAAGACGCATCGTTCCAAGGCCAAGGCGGAGGCAACCCGTCGTGGCCTGCTGTATGCGCTGCCTGATTGGCTGATGATCATCATGCTGTTCTTCGTGCCAATCGTGCTGCTCGTCATCATGGCCGGTTCCCGCTGGTCGTTGATGGGCGGTAACCGTGGTTGGAATTTCCCTGAGAATTTCGTCAAGGTTTTCGAAAATAAACTGCTCGGACAGTCGGTGTTGTTCACACTTGAATACACCGTGATCGTCACGATTTTCCTGCTGGTGCTTGGCCTTGGTCTGGCGCTGATCGTGCAGGAAAGCACCAAGTGGAACAATATGCTGCGCACGTGCTTCCTGCTGCCGTCCGCAACCGGTCTCGCCTCCGCTTCGCTGCTGTTCTACGCGCTGTACTCCCCGCAGGTGGGCCCCGTCACCAAGATCCTGAGCTTCTTCGGATTGATGGATGAGGGCGGCTCCGTGCTCGCCACCGGCCAGAGTGCGCTGTGGGCTACCATTATTGTGATCGTCTGGCGTTTCTCCGGCTACTACATGCTGCTCATGATGATCGGCCTGCAGGCCATTCCTGGCGACCTGTATGAGGCCGCGCGCATGGACGGTGCTGGCACGTGGCGCATTTTCCGTTCCATCACCCTGCCGCTGATGAAGCCGACCATCGTGATGTGCCTGATCTACTGCGTCACCGGTTCCATCCTCGCGTTCGACCAGTTCTTCATTCTGACCAAGGGCGGTCCGAACAATTCCACCATGACCGTAGTGCAGCTCATCTACAACTTCGCATTCGATTCCAAGAAGGATCTGGGCATGGCGGCCGCACTGTCGCTGATCGTGCTTGCGGCCCTCGTGGTGATCAATTCCATCCAGATGCGCGGTATGCGCGACAACACCAAGTGAGCAAGGGGAGGGAACTCACATGACTACTCCATTGTGGAAGCGCGTAATCGTCTATATTCTCGAAGGTCTGCTGGCTCTGGTCTTCATTTCGCCGCTGATCTGGGTGGTGGTCTGCTCGTTCAGTCCGCAGCCTGGTTCCGCACAATCCAAGGGCTGGGGTGTGAACAACTATCTGACGTTGTTCGGCTACCAGGAAGGCCTGCCGAAGTACCTGTTCAACTCGGTGGTGGTGACGTTGGTCGCCGTGGTGTTCTCCGTGGTGGTGTGCACGCTCGCAGGCTATTCGTTCTCCCGTTTCGACTATCCGGGCCGCAATCTCGGATTCATGGTGACGTTGTCCATTTTGATGGTGCCGTATGCGTCTCTGCTGATTCCGCTGATGGTGTGGTACAAGGATATTGGTCTGAACGATTCCTTGCTGGGTGTCGGTTTGGTTATTACCTTGTTCCAGCTGCCGATGAGCACGTTCATCATGCGTAATGCTTTCGATGCGATTCCGAAGGATATGGAAGAGGCCGCCATGGTCGATGGCTGCAACTCCCTGCAGTCGCTGATTAAGATTCTGGTGCCGGTCGTCAAGCCGTCGATGGTCACTGTCGGTCTGCTTGCTTTCCTTGAGGCATGGAACAATTTCATGATTCCGCTGTACCTGTCGAGTTCGTCGAACGCCACGCTGCCGCTCGCTTTGGTGAACATGCGTCAGCAGACTATGGGCGTCATTGATTACGGTGCCACCGAAGCTGGCGTCGTAATTCTGATGATCCCCGCAGCCATCCTCTTCCTAGCCCTCCAGAAGTACTACGTCAAAGGGTTTATGGCTGGAGCCTGGAGACAGTCCACTGGACTGTCTCCAGGCTCCAGCCTGAGCAGAACCGAAGGCGGAGTAGCCAAGAGCCGTCAAGGGCTGGCGAAGTCCTTAATCTTAAGGAAATATCATGAATGTAACTATTACTTCTCCTTTCTGGAAGCAGCGTCGCGACCAGATCGTTGAATCCGTCATTCCCTATCAGTGGGGTGTGATGAATGATGAGATTGCCACTGAAGTTCCGGATGATCCGGCCGGCAATCAGCTTGCCGATAATAAAAGTCATGCCGTGGAGAATCTGCGTATCGCAGCCGGTGATGAGGCCGGTGAATTTCATGGCATGGTCTTCCAGGATTCCGACATATATAAGTGGTTGGAGGAAGCGGCTTACGCACTGTCGTATCATCCTGATCCGCAATTGCGGGAACTGTGCGATAAAACCGTCGACCTCATCGCACGTGCGCAACAATCGGACGGATATTTGGACACTCCGTACCAAATCAAAACCGGTGAATGGGCGCATCGTGAGCGTTTCACACTGATTCAGCAAAGCCATGAAATGTATGTCATGGGCCACTATATTGAGGCTGCTGTCGCCTATCATGAGGTGACCGGTAACCAGCAGGCGCTTGACGTGGCGTGCCGTATGGCGAATTGCATCGATGCCAATTTCGGCCCGGAGGACGGCAAGATCCACGGTGCTGATGGGCATCCGGAAATCGAATTGGCGTTGGCGAAACTGTATGATGCGACCGGTGAGGAGCGCTATCTGAATCTGGCGCGGTATCTCATCGACGTGCGTGGTCAGGATCCGCAGTTCTACGCCAAGCAGATCGCCGCTGTCGACAACGACTACATTTTCCGGGATCTGGGATTCTACAAGCCCACGTACTTCCAAGCCGCGCAGCCGGTGCGCGAGCAGCAGACCGCTGACGGCCATGCTGTGCGCGTGGCCTATTTGTGCACTGGAATCGCACATGTGGCGCGTATTACCGGCGATCAGGGCTTGCTGGATGCGGCGCATCGTTTTTGGAACAACATCGTGTCGAAACGCATGTATGTGACGGGTGCGATCGGTTCCACACATGTGGGGGAGTCGTTCACGTACGATTACGATCTGCCGAACGACACCATGTATGGCGAAACGTGCGCTTCTGTGGCGATGAGCATGTTTGCCCGCCAAATGCTTCTGTTGGAACCGAATGGTGAATATGCCGACGTGCTTGAGCGTGAGCTGTTCAATGGTGCCATCGCGGGCATCAGCCTTGATGGCAAGCAGTACTACTATGTGAATGCGTTGGAGACTTCGCCGGACGGTTTGGACAATCCGGATCGGCATCATGTGCTTTCGCATCGTGTCGATTGGTTTGGCTGCGCATGCTGCCCAGCTAATGTCGCGCGATTGATCGCGTCGGTGGACCGTTATGTGTATACCGAACGTGACGGCGGTCGCACGGTGCTCGCTCACCAGTTCATTGCGAATCAGGCAAGTTTTGATTCCGGGTTGCATGTGGAGCAGCGTTCCGATTTTCCGTGGAACGGTCATATTGAGTACATGGTGGAATTGCCCGCTGAGGCGGCTGATTCGGTACGTTTCGGCGTGCGTATTCCCACATGGTCGGCTGATTCCTATGCGCTGACATGCGATGGTGTTGCTGTGAAGACGGCTCCGGAAAACGGTTTCGTATATTTCGCAGTTGCTCCGGGAACTGCATTGCATGTGGTGCTGGATCTTGATATGGCAGTGCGATTGGTGCGTGCCAACTCTCATGTGCGTTGCGATGCAGGTCGTGTTGCGGTGATGCGCGGTCCGCTCGTCTATTGCGCGGAGCAAGCCGATAATGCCGGCGATCTGTGGACGTACCGTCTTGCTGATGGCGTGGATGCTGCGGATGCCACGGTTACTTTCGAGAGTGATTTGCTTGGAGGTGTTGACGCGGTGACGTTGCCTGCCGTTCGTGAGGCTGCGGATGCCGTGGACGCCCCGTTGTACATGTCCGCTCAGCGTGACGCCTCAGATGAGCGGACGTCGCTCAAGCTGGTGCCCTACTACGCATGGGCCAACCGCGAACTCGGCCAAATGAACGTGTGGTTGCGCAGCTAAACAAAAGAAAGACTTGCTACCCGGCGCTATGAGTGCCATGGTGCCGGGAAGCGGGTGAGCGCGGCGTGATCGATTGGAGCCGAATGCGCCGCGCTGACTGGAATGAGAGACCGGCTGCCCCTTATGGGGTGGCCGGTTTTGTCATAGCCCCTAGTATAAAACGGGAAAATGCGAAAACTTTCCTTTTCGCATAAAAGCCATCGTATGGCAGTTCACTTAGAAAAGCATTGGAGAAAACTGAAAGAAAATTTGCGAAACCGTATTCGCGTCATGTATTCTTGAAATGTCGGTGGACGCTCCAATCTCATGTCCATCGCACGACTCTCATTCCTACAGAAAGAAAGTTGGATGCCAGGGAACGAGCCTTGGCAGCCAAGGGCCAACGATGGTCCATGTAGGAGGAATTGATGACACCATCAACAAGGAAGAAAGGGATTGTCACGTCATTGGGCGTGCTGACGGCAGTGGCCACACTGTTGTCTGGCGGTGTGACGACCGCATACGCCAATGACGCGCTGACCAATCCGAACTCTGCCATGGGGTATCCGAGTTTCAAGGGGGCCGCCGACCCGATTCCGGGCACCGGCGTCGCTTTCGATCCCTCGACAAGCTACCTCAAGCAGGTGTTCGATGCGGATGTTGCCAACGGTGCCGGAACCGACACTGCACACGACTTCTGGATCGACAAGATGCTGACGCGCACAGGCACCGCACCAAACGGTACCGGCACCAACGATGCTGGCGACTACAACTATGCGGGCGCAGACAAGAACGAATACCTGTTCTCACGTGGCCGTGCCGCATTCATGTACACGCATACGCCGGAAGCACTTGGTTTCGTAGGAGATGTCGCATACTGGGATCAGACCGGCAACGACGGCTTTACCGTTGAGGTAAGCATTGGCGGTTCCAAGCAGACCCTGCGCGAGAACACCGACAAGCGCAAGCAGACGCCAAGCTACTTCACCACGGAATTCACCAACGGCGACAAGACCATTACCGTCACCGAAGTCAAGTACATCACCTACACCAATGTGATGGTCGCGAATTTCACCATCACCAGCACCACCGGCGGTGACGTAACGCTGACAGCAGCCTCGCCATTCGCACAAGACGGCAATGACGGCGACACTGAACTGACCGGTCGCTTCAATGTGAAGAACGATCTGACCACCATCTATCCACGGTTCTCCGGCAACGGTTTCACCGTAAAGAACGGCAAACTCGCTTCCACCCTCACCTTGGAAGCGAACGTGCCACAAACCACCAAGCTGCAGCTTGGCCTGATCGCCAACGAGTTGCCGGACTCCACCGCGGAATACGAAGCCCGATTCAACGGCGATCTCACCGATCCGGCCGCTTCCTACAAGGATTCCGTGACCACCTACAACCAGTGGTGGGTCGATAACATTCCTTACGTGGAAACCCAGGAACACAATATCGACAAAACTGTGTTCTACCGCTGGTGGCTGAGCCGTTTCAACATGTTGGACGCCAATATGCCGGGCAATACGTTCCAGTATCCGACCTCCATCGAAGGCGTGCTCGGATACAACAACCAGATCGTGCTGACATCCGGCATGTTCATCAACGACACCAAGTGGTTCCGTAACGCCGAATACTCGTACGGCACTTGGGTGTCGGCCGGGCAGACAGCTAAGAAAGGCCAGTCCGGGTATTACTACTACCACGACAATCCGGGCGATCCAGCCAATTGGAACCACAGCTACACGCAGTACATCACCAAGGCCGGTTGGGACTCCTACAAGGTGCACGGCGGCCCGTCATCATTGGCTGAAGCGTTGGGTGATTACGGTTCCGAAGATGTCAAAGGTCTGCTCAATTCGCAAAGCGAGCCAGACAGCAACGACAACCAGAATAGCAACGGCAACAATCTGATCGACTGGTCGTGGTGGTCCATGACCGGCAACGATGCCGACGCGGTGTCGTTCTCCGAACCCGGTCGTTCCGGCCAGCGTATGGACCGTGCCGACGGTTCCGCCAACATGTGGGCCAACGCCAATGCCGCCGCGCAAGCATACAAGGCTGCCGGAGACACCGAAAAAGCCGCTGAAATGCAGCAGATCGCCGACGCCATCAAGCAGGATGTGCTCGACAACCTGTGGGATTCCGACAGCAAACTGCTGCTGCATAAGTGGCTGAACGACGGTCAATTCGCGAAATACAAGGAACTCAACAACTACTATCCGTATTCCGAAGGTCTGATGCCGACCGGCAATGATGATTACGATAGTGCGTTGCGCTTGTTCGAAGATGCCGACGAATTCCCGATTTTCCCGTTCTTCACTGCGAATCAGGCAGACAAGAAGGCGCTGAATTTCCCAGGATCAAACAATTTCTCCATTATCAATGCAACTCCGCTGCTGCAAATCTATTCTGCGGGAATCCGTGATTATAATGCTGCAGACAACGGATATATCACGAACGAATCGTTCAAGAAACTGCTGTATTGGGTTGCGTTCTCGCATTATCAAGGAGGCGACAACCAGTATCCGGACCAGAACGAATTCTGGAATATGGATAATAATTCCGCAGGAAGCACGATTCCGGAGAAGAACGCCGACGCCAGCAAGAGCGGTGGAAAAATCACCTACCGTTCCTGGATTCACCACACCCAGCTTGGCACCACCAACTGGACGATTGTGGAAGACGTGGCAGGTATGGTTCCGCGTGAAGACAACAAGATCGAACTCAATCCGATCGAGATTCCCGGTTGGAACCACTTCACCGTCAACAACCTGAGCTACCACGGGCAGGATCTGTCGATCGTATGGAACAACGACGGCACCTACAACGCTCCGAAGGGATATACCCTGTATGTGGACGGCAACGCCGTGTTCACCTCCGATAAGCTCGCCCACCTCATCTACGATCCGGCCAGTGGAACCGTTGAGGTTGCCGATGATTCCGGAGCGGTGATCACCGGCGCGACCACCGCCACAATGCCGAACGCCAACGAAGTGACCTATGCATCGAACAGCAGGGTTACGCAGATCTTCGCGCAGTCCGGACAGAACGTGGACGAAGCATCCAAGAGCCAGACCAACGTGGCCAAGGGCGCCGATGTGGAAGCCACTTACGAAACCAAGGGATACCCGGCAACCAATGTAGTGGACGGCAAGAACGTGATGGAATCCTTCTGGGGCACCAAGGGATCCAAGAACGCCAAGGATTCGCTGACCGTAACGTTCAAGAATGGCGTGCAGAACATCGACGACGTGCGTTTGTACTTCTACCAGACCTCGTCCAGCCAGACGATTTCCGGCTACAGTGAGCCGTCGGTGTACACGCTTGAATATCAGGATGAGGCCGGCGCATGGCATGTCCTGCCGAACCAGGTGCGTACGCCTACTTACGCGGGAGCCAACTACAACCGCGTGCAGTTCTCCAAGGTCGTGGCCAAAGCCATTCGTGCCACCTTCACTCCGCAAGCAGGTCAGGCCATTGGCTTGAAGGAGATTCAGGCCTACGAAACCGACATTGTGCCGGAAGGCGAAACTACGAACCAGGCGCCAAGCGTTGACGCCTACATTGCCAGCAGCACCTCGTCCGGTGCGCAGCTGGTGGGCACGGTGAAGGACGACGGCCTGCCGTCTGACACGCTCACCACCACATGGGAGCAGGTGTCTGGCCCTGAAAACGGCGAAGCGAAGTTCGTCGACGCAACCGCTGCCAACACTACGGTCACGTTCAACCGTGAGGGTGACTATGTGCTCAAACTCACCGCATTCGACGGTGAGAAGACCGGTTTCAAGGAAGTCACCGTTCACGGCATTCCTTCCGACGGCACGGTGAATGTGGCTTCACAGTCCACTGCGAGCGCCAGCTTCACCAATCCATATCAGGCGAAGGACAATGCCAAGAAGGTTATCGACGGTCAGGTGTTGTATACCAATACTCCGAATGAGACTTGGAATAATTGGGGTGACAATACCGGTACCGAGCCGTGGCTGCAGCTTGCCTGGGATGGCACTGTTCCGTTGAAGAAGGCGAAGCTGTTCTTCTGGACTGACGGTGGCGGTGTGCCGATGGTCAAGTTGTGGAAGTTGCAGTATGCGGATGAGAATGGCGATTGGCAGGATGTGAAGCTTGCCGCCGGCCAGTCTTATACCACGATGCAGGGTGAAGGCAATGAGGTTCGTTTTGCCGAAACGGTGGAGACGAACAAGTTGCGTGTGCTGTTCCCGAAGGGTGCCATTGTTGGTGCTACCGAATTTGAGGCGTATGCGCTTGATCCGGTGAGCGTGGATGGCGTGAATCGTATGGTGCAGACTGGCAGCAAGGCTGCCGATGTGAATCTGCCGAAGACGGTGAGTGCCAGCTATACGGACGGTTCCCGTCGTGACTTGAGTGTTGCGTGGGATGCCATCACTGACGATCAGCTTGCTTCCGATAGCGAGTTTGCGGTTTCCGGAACGGTTATTGGCGCGCTCGCTGGAACCAAGGTCACTATTGGCGTGCGTTCCGACGCGCAGTCTCAGACTGCTGGTGCGGCTCAGCCGATCGAACAGACGGTGTACCAGAATTCCAAGTCGGTGGCTTTGCCGTCTGTGGTTCCGGTGCGATTCCCCAACGGCATGCTTGACGATCGCACGGTTATGTGGGATGAGGCAAGTGTTGCCGGCGTCAAGTTGGACACCATCGGCGATTATGAGGTGTCCGGCACGGCTGAGGGTTCAAGCTCGCAGGCCAAGATTACAGTGCATGTGGTCGCCGATCCGAATGGTGGTGCCGATCCTGATCCTGAGCCGACGCCGGATCCCAAGCCGGAGCCCGATACTCCGTTGACTGGTTGGATTGAAGGCAGGGCCATTGACACCACGGTGAGTGCCGAGGCGAGCTGGTCTCCGGCTTCCGGCAAGCTCAACGATGGTGTGCTGGTTGACGATACGTGGCCGTCTGATGATGACGCCGATGTGAATGGCCGCGTGTGGGGCAGCTGGGGTCAAGCTTCCGCTGGCATGTACGCGCAGTACACCTGGAGCAAGGAAGCCACCGTCGATTCCAGCCGTGTGCAGTTCTGGGCCAACTTCGCGGAGCGTAATGATGCCAAGGGTGGTTTGGATGTTCCGGACAGCTGGAAGATTCAGTACTTGGCTTCTGATGGTATATGGAAGGATGTGGAGAATGCGCAATACTCCACCGTGCGTAATTCCCCGGCCTCACGTGCCTCTGACGATGCTCAAGGCTGGAGCGTGGCCACGTTCACTCCGGTGAAGACAGCGTCGTTGCGCTTGGTGCTTGATCCGCCGACCGCCGAGGGCGTCACCTTCGGTCTGGCGGTTGCCGAGTGGGGCGTGCATGCTGCGGAAAGCACTCCTGATCCAGAACCGACTCCTGACCCGGATCCAACCCCTGATCCGGAACCAAGCGTGGACAAGAGCAGGCTCGAATCCACCATCAACGCAGCCGGTTCCGTGCAACAAGCTAATTTCACGCCGAACAGCTGGAAGGCATTCTCCGAAGCCATGGGTAACGCTCAAAAGGTGTATGCGGACGAGAGCGCCACCCAGGATCAGGTGGATGCGGCCATCAAGCAGCTTGAAGAAGCCCAGCAGACACTGGTGAAGAAAGCCGATACCACTGAGTTGAAGACGGTTCTTGACCAGGCACAGGGCGTCAGCGGTGACCTCTACACCGAAGCCAGCGCCAAGAAGTTGGCTGAAGCAGTGGATGCCGCCTCCAAGGTGCTGAACGATGAGAACGCCACCCAAGCTGATGCGGATGCCGCAGTCAAGCAGCTGACCGAGGCCATCGCCGGACTTGAACTCAAGCCAGCACCGAAGCCGGACGACGACAAGACCGACCCCAAGCCGAATGCCAAGCCCGGAAACAAGCCGGTTTCCAAGTCTGAAGTCAGTGCCGCAATCAGCAGCACCGGCAGCAATGTCATCGGCATCGCCGTCGTAGGAATGATCGTCCTGCTGACGGGAGCCGCCATCATGCTGACGCGCCGCAACCGCGACTAGCACTAGCAATTGCTCAAGTCCTCTTACGGATCGCACGAGGAATACCAACGTAACCTAAGCAATCCGTAAGAGGACTTTTCAATATCCAATCGTGAAAACAGGAATATTCATGAGCTTTTCGCACATCTCACATGCGTCGATGAAGACGCTGGTGGCAGGCATCGCAGCCGCAGCCACCTTATGCACGGGAGCAATCGCAACCATGCAGACAGCCAACGCGGCCGACGCAAGTACCGCGCCCAGCGTCGCCGGACACGCCTACAACGATCTGCCGGTCGGCAATCCCGACGTCACCGTCACACAAATCGACAACAGTGCGTTGCCGGCAACCCTTCACAACCCCATCGGGCAGAACGAAGGAACCAATACCCCCAACGACCTGTCGCAAAACTACTATTCCGCAGACGCATCCACCCTTGAATACGATGGCAAACTCTTCGTATTCACAGGACACGACGAGGCCGAACCAACCTACGGGTCCTTCAATATGAAAGACTGGGGCGTCTACGTAACCGACAATCCGGAATCCGGCAAATGGACGCACTACAAGACCATCACCAAAGCCGACCTGTTCGACTGGGCAACCGGCGACGGAGCCTACGCAGGACAAGTAGTAGTCGACGATGCTGGCACCGCAGACACGGCCGACGACTGGTTTTACTACTACGTGCCAGTCAAAGACAAGAACGCAGCCGCGGGAGCCGACCCGTTCTCCATTGGCGTGGCCAAATCAAAAAGCCCCCTCGGACCATGGGTCGACGCCATCGGAGCGCCGTTGCTGACTACCACGCAGACGCAAATCGAAACCATCGATCCCGCATTCTTCGTGGACAATGACGGTACCGGATATCTGCACTTCGGCACCTTCAATAGCGAACTCGCCGTAAAAATGCAGCGGGACGCCAACACTGGCCGCACCTCATATGTTGCCGTGGAAACCATGGACGGAACGGCGGACGGAGCGCCGAAAATCTACAATATGCGTGACGCCGACGCGCTCGCCAACATACCTGACTACGATGCCAGCAAAGACGTGCTTGGCAGCGACTATGCGAACCAAGTGAACGCGTCGCTGACCTTGGGCAACAACGGCGGCGCTTATGCCAACGGGCCCAAAGGCTTCTTTGAGGCGGCATGGGTGTTCCGTGAAGGAGACACCTACTACAACGTGTACGACGGTGGCAAACCCGGGTCGGGAGTGGCGACCTGCGTGGAATCCAACTATCAGGCGTGCGTGCAATACTCCACGTCGGCAAGCCCTCTTGGGCCGTGGACGTACCAAGGCGTAATCGTCGAATCGGGATCGTCCACCACCATGCATCCGTCGATTCAACGATTCGGCGGCAAATGGTGGGTCACCTACCACACTGGAGACAAGACTGGTGGTACTGACTTCCGCCGTGCAGTCTGCATCGATGAAGTGACGTGGAATGGCGGGCGCATAAACGCCGTTTCACATCCGACCAAAGCCGAACGGTTGCAACCCTCACGCAACGTGGCCCCCTATGCGTCAGTGGACGCGACCTACACCGAAACACCCGCCTACAAGGGTTCCGTGAACGACGGGCGAGTGCTGGAAACTGCTGTAGTACCGCCGAACCATTGGACGAACTATCGAAAGATGCCACAAACACAATCCTCCGATTCACTGATCTACCAGTGGAGTGGCGCTGTACGTGTGAATGGATCGAAAGTCTGGTTCGATACCGATGCGAACGCATTGCGTGCCCCTGCCTCATGGAAACTGCAATATCTTGACGCAGACGGTTCCTGGAAGGACGTGCCCAATTTCAGCGAATACGGCGTGGATACAGGCAAGAACGCGCCTAATGAAGTGACATTCGACGCAGTGACCACCACTGCTCTCAAACTTGACATGACCGCGCAAGCCGTTGACGGGGGCTATGCTTCCGTTGGCGTTCCTGAATGGGAAGTATACGCGCAACAGGGAGCAGTTGTGGCTGAACAGCCAGCCGACGTCTACGCCAAGACCGGAGATGCGCCGGAATTGTCGAACACGGTGAAAGTCGCGTACGGCTCGGAAACAGTGGAAACTCCGGTTTTGTGGCGCACGGTGTCTGCTTCTTCGTATGCGCAGGCGGGTGAGTTCACCGTGCAAGGTGTGGTTGCTGGCATTGAAACCAAGCAGCAGGCTGATGATCTGACAGCCGGCAACGTAACCGTGACCGTACATGTTTCCGACGATTACGTAAAACCGGCTGATACCATTGCTCCTGCCGTGCGTGTGGCATTGGCTGGCACGGCTGGCAATGATGGTTGGCTGGTCACTTCACCGATCGCTCTTATTACGGCTTCCGACAATGCGGCTGCGCCGATCGCAAAACTCGAACTTGCGGTCGGGGATGGCGCATGGGCGACCGTCGGAACGAATGTGAACACTGCGGTAAAGGCTGTGACTGGCGAGGGTATAGTGAGTGTGCGTGCGCGTGCCACTGATGCGGCCGGCAATGTGAGCGAAATCGCTGCTGCGGAAGCGCGTGTGGATGCTACGGCTCCTACGGTAACCGCCTCGGTAGATGCGGCTTCCCGCACTATGACATTGACCGCCTCAGATGGTGCTGGATCCGGTGTGAAAACGGTGGAATACCGGGTTGGAAACGGCGAATGGCAGCAATATGAAGAAGGCGCGGCGATTACTGCTTCTTCGTCGAAGCGCGAAACGGTGAGCTATCGGGCTTCGGACATTGCTGGCAATATGTCGGCTGCGGGCGTCAAAGATATTCCATCCGATACGTCGGTGCCGTTGGCCGGCTATATCGAGCAAGATGCCGTTGCTACTGACGTGGACAAAAAAGCGTCTTCTTGGACAGCTGGTGTTGCCGCGCTTAACGACGGCAAAACCATTCCGGGCGATTGCACGGTTGATAACGCCTGCATTTGGGGTACGTGGCCGAATACCGGTGAAATGAAGCTCGACTACGAATGGGATCGCGAAGTCACCATCGATTCCAGCCGTGTGCAATTCACCTCCGATGGAGGGGGCTTGGGAATGCCGGCGTCGTGGAAACTGCAGTATTGGGATGCTGGAACGAATGCGTTTGTGGATATTCCCGATGCCACATATACATTGGTCACCAATGCTCCCGGCGCTTACGGTACCGATAACGGCGGATGGAGCGAGGCAACCTGGACTGACGCGGTGAAGACCACTAAGCTGCGCATGGTGATTCAATCCGGCAGTGCATCGCCGGCTGCCGCCGAATGGCAGGTTCATGCACCTGAACCGACTCCGGACCCGACCCCCGATCCGACGCCTGAGCCCGAGCCGGAACCAACGCCAACTCCAAAGCCGACTCCGGATAACAATAACAACAGCAAGCAGGACGGTAATAATGCCAAGCCTTCCGCGAAACCGCAATCATCGCAGCAATCTCAGTCTCAACGTAAGAAGAAGCTAAGCTCTACAGGCGTCGCTACTACGGCAATCGTCATTGCCATGACGGTGCTGGCCACGGCGGGGTGCTGCATCTTCGTAGCCAAGCGGGGCAAGCTGCGTAACTGAATCCAAAACATAAAAGTGGTAAGTTCTCAGCCTCGGCCTCTGGACTGAATATGTGTGCTCGACGCACTCAAGGTACCGCTACGCGGTCTTCGCGGCAAGTCGCTCACTTCGCCTGAGGAAAGCCCATTGGGCTTTCCTCTTCACGGCTCAGTGGCCAAGCCTACGATCAAGCACACGTATTCAGCCGCCGACCTTTGGGGCCGACCCCTACGTTTGTGTGAACTCGGACGTCATCGGACCCCATTTTGCTCATAACTCGCCTATGTATGGCAGATTTGCGGGTCTGTCAGGAAGCATCTCGCCTATATATGGCAGAGGACTTCGCTAAAAAGCCATATAGGGGGTATGAAAACGCATGTTTTCTGACTCCAGTCTGCCATACATAAGCGAGATGCCTCGTGACACAACTCGAAATCTGCCATATATAGTCGAGATATGGCTCGGCTGTTGGTGGCTTGAGACGGCGACATACGATCGCGGATTGCGTAGGTGGTCGCCGTTTTTGTGATTTATGGGCTAATCTCAGAAGAGACAGATTCGATGGCCGCGAACGGTGTGAACCAACGCGAGAGAATGCGCGAGCGGCCGCGTAAGGGAGGAAAGCCCATGTCCAAATCATTCGTCAACAAAGCGCTGCTCGGCGGTGCGGTGGCGGCGGGAGCCGCGGTGTGGGCGATCGCCC
>OLPE01001086.1_pt1 | contig 17425 bp, 18 predicted proteins | sample 1671901 | NCBI WGS metagenome assembly OLPE01 (sample SAMEA3136624, study PRJEB25190) | human gut metagenome | biome: human gut; feature: human-associated habitat; material: faeces | place: Austria | collected 2013 | reverse complement strand
TTGACGGCGATCTCGTCGCCCTCCTCGCCGATGCACTTGAGGACGGTGCCGTCCTGCTCGCTCTCCACGTCGAAGGTGGCCTTGCCGGTCTCGATGGCAAACAGATAGTCGCCGGTCTTGACGGTGTCGCCTTCCTTCACATACCACTTGCTCAGGATAGCGCTGTCCTCGGACAGGCCCTTCTGGGGCATGCGGACGAACAGCACGTTGCCGGAGGGCGCAGTCTCGGCGGCAGGAGCCGCAGGGGCAGCAGCAGGAGCGGGAGCCGCCGCAGGGGCGGCAGCGGCGGGGGCATCGTCCGTCTGGAAGCTCTCGCCGGGCTGACCCACCACGCACACCAGCGCCTTCACGGGGACCTCGTCCCCCTCCTCACCGATGCACTTGAGGACGGTGCCGTCCTCCTCGCTCTCCACGTCGAAGGTGGCCTTGCCGGTCTCGATGGCGAACACAAAGTCGCCCTTTTTCACGGTATCGCCTTCCTTGACATACCATTTGCTCAGGATGGCGCTGTCCTCGGACAGGCCCTTCTGAGGCATACGAATCAATGAAGCCATAGTAGCGCGTTCCTCCTTTTACGCCTTGAAATCGTCCTCGATCTCCTGATAGGCGGCGGTGAAGTTGTTGAAGAAGCCCACGAACGGGGGATAGGAGAACAGGTCCTCCCAGGTCAGCAGACCCTCCTCGGGATCGGAGTAAGCCTGGTTGAACACCTTGCTCTGCTTCAGGACCTCCATGTACTTCTCCTCGGTGGGCTGGTCAATGATGGAAGCCAGCGGAGTGGGGTTGGCGTCGAATTCCTCCACCTTGCCGGTGACGGTGGTGATCAGGAAGGGCGCGCCGTCCACAGGAGCCATGGAGTTCTGGATGTGCCAGGGGCCGCGGACAGCGGCGGACATAATGGACAGGTTCTTATAGCCGCGCTGGGCCAGCATGCGATAGGACTTGCGCATAACGGCCTCGGAGCCGTGGCGGGCGATGACCTTGGCGTCTGCCACGCCCTTGGACTCCAGCTCGGCGGCGATCTTGTCGTCCAGCTGGCCGGCCATCAGCACCAGATACTCCTGGTCGCGGCCCTTGCTCAGCAGCTCGGCGAAGGCCATGTGCTGGGTGATGGAGAAGTTCAGGGTCATGCACAGGCGATAGCCCTCCTCCAGCAGCACCTTCACGGCGGGCAGGGATGCCTCAACGGCAGGCAGCTTGTACACCACGTTGGGCTTGTCCATGTTCAGCTCCTTGGCCATGGCCCGGTTCCAGAAGTGGACCTGGTCGATCATGGCCTGGGTGTTGCGGATCTCGCGGGGGTCGACCTGCAGGCACACAAAGCCGTACTGGCCGTTGGTGGCCTCATAAATGGGAGCCAGGGCCCGGGCGCTGATGGCGCAGACCTTGGTGAACATCTGGGATGCCATGTCGGCGGTGGAGGCGCCGGGATTCTCGCGCTTGATCTGCTCCACCAGGGAAGCGTACTTCTCGGGGAAGTCCTTCTTATAGCCCTGGATCTTGCAGGGGTTGCTGGTGCACCAGCGGGCGCCGCGGCGCAGGGAGTGATCCAGGCCGGAGGCGTAGTCATGGCCCCAGACGGTGTTCAGCTTGCCCTGGCGGTACAGGTCGCCCATCTTGCGCATGGAGCTGTTGGCGATGGACTCGATCTCCTGGCGGGCAGCCTTGACGGCCTCGCCGCAGCCAAAGCCCTCGGCAAAGGCCAGCAGGTCCTCGGAGGCGGCCACGCGGGTGTCGTCGTCCACCAGCTTTGTCAGGGTCCAATCGGCCAGGGCAGAGCGCAGATCAATGGCGATCTCCACGGCGGTCTGCACATAGGCGTCCTTATTCTGAAGATCATCGGCAACCAGGGCCTTCAGTTCTTCCTTCAGAGAGAAGATGCTGTCATGGAAGCTGCTGACAGAGTCAGGGAACAGGATCGGACGGCGCTTCAGGGTTGCATACTCACTCATGATGAATTCTCCTTTTCAAATATGGTTCTATATTGAATAAAGGTATGACTGGTTCGATCCGGCCGGGCCGGAGCACAGGCGCGTTCATTTTGTTAAGAAATAAACATTTTCACATCGTTATAAAACATTTTCAAACGCCTTGGAACACTCTTTTATCATAATTTGATTTTAGCAATGAAGTGTCTCAGAGTCAACATGGAGTATTCGCTAAAAAAATGAAAATGCTTTTGTTAAATGTGCATAATAAATTTGTAAATAACATGTTCGGACATTTTTCAGACGCAAAATAACATGAAATTTGCTTCATTCGAACAAAGCGGCGTATTCTGGCAGAACTCGCCGGAACGGAACCGCCGGGCAGATTTGGGAGCCGACCCCTGGATGTCCGGTGTTTTGCCGAAAAAAGTATGCAATTTTCATATAGGCGAACAATCAAACGGTTTCTTGCCTTTTTTTCTTGACAAAATAACGTCAATGGAATAAAATAACAAATGAACATTTTGCCCTGTTTCTCGGGTCTTGTCCGAACGGGCATCTGTTGGGATAGAAAGAATGTCCGCGAGGTCCGGCGCAGCAGCCGTTTCTCCGGAGGCAGGAGTGCAACAATCATGAAAAACGAACGACGAAGCCAGATCAAGGCTTATATTTCCGAACACAAGAGCGCCCGCATTGAGGATCTGGCCAAGCAGAATCCCGATGTGTCCCTGATGACTCTGCGCCGCGACCTGGCTGCGCTGGAGGAGGAGGGCTTCCTGGTCCGCGTCCGCGGCGGCGCCTACATCAACAGCACCCCCCCTGCCACCCAGGCAGAGGACCTTTACAGCCGGCGCGAGATCTCCAACGTAGAGGCCAAGACCATCATCTGCGAGAAGGCGCTGCCCTTTCTGGAGGAAAAGCGCTCCATCTTCTTCGATGCGGGCACCACGCTGATGACCCTGGTGCGCAGGATCCCCGATCAGGATCTGGTGGTGTTCACCTCCGCCCCCAACATCGCCATGGAGATCGTCATGCGCACCACCATGCCCCAGGTGTCTCTGCTGGGCGGCAGCCTGTCCCGCAATACCATCTCCTGTTCCGGGCATCTGACCCTGGAATACCTGCGCTCCATCAATATCGACGTGGCGTTCATGGCCACCTCCGGCTATTCGGTGGAAAATGGCTTTTCATCCGGCAACCCCTATGAGGCCAGCATCAAAACCGAGATCGTCCGCAAGGCGCACAAGGTCATCATGCTGATGAGCAGCGACAAGGTGGGCCGCAATCTGCCCTATACCTTCGCCCGCATGGAGGATATCGACGTGCTGATCTGCGAACAGGAACCGGAGCCCGACGTGATGGCCGCCGCCCGCCAGGGTGGTGTCACCGTGCTGTAAGCGCACATATGCAATCAAATCAAGCAGCCGCCCCTGTGCCGGGGTGGCTGCTTTTCTGTGCCTTTATCACAAAAACAGATCAAATATTCTGGTATATATAACAGTATTTTGAGCTATTTATTGTTTCTTCTTGCAAAGAAGATGCGATGATGTTATTTTTGTGTTAGAAAAGGCGGCCAGACAACGCCACCGGCATTTTTTATGGAAAAGGAGAGCACACATCATGAAAACCTATGAAAGCCCGCTGCAGGAGGCGGCGGAGCGCTTCCCCCAGACGCTGCTTTGGAACGACTCCTGCGGCGTGGCGGATCTGAATCTGGCCCTGCGTCACGGCGCCACCGGCGCCACCTCCAACCCCGTCATCGTGGGCAACGTTCTGCGCAAGGAGATGGCCGATTGGAAGGATCGGCTCAATGCCCTGATCCATGTGGAAATGCCCGACGCCACGGATGAGGAGATCTGCTGGGCCCTGTCCAAGGAGGCCGCCCTGAAGGGCTCCAACATGCTGCTGCCCATGTTCCGGGAGAGCAGCGGCGTCAAGGGCTGGCAGGCCATGCAGGTAAACCCCCGCTTCTACCGCAGCACGGAAAAGACCGTGGCCCACGCCGCCGAGCTGTCCGCGCTGAATGAGAACATTCTCATCAAGATGCCCGTGTCCACCGCCGACATTCCCGCTCTGGAGGAGTGCGCCTATCGGGGCATCTCCGTCAACGGTACTGTATGCTTCGGCATCCCCCAGGCCGTGGCCGTGGCCGAGGCCGTGGAGCGCGGCCTGAAGCGCCGGGAGGCCGAGGGCAAGCCCATTGACAACGTGCATTGCAGCTGCACCATCATGACCGGCCGCCTGGACGACTATATGAAGGCCCTGGTGGCTGAGCGGGAGGTGCCCATCACCCAGGAATATCTGGATTGCTGCGGCGAGGCCCTGTTCAAGAAGGTCTACAAGCTGTACAAGCAGCGGGGCTATCGCCTGAAGCTGCTGGTGGCCAACAACAACAGCCACTTCCTGTGGAGCCGTTTCCTGGGCGGCGATATTCTGATGACCATCAATCCCCTGTGGTGGCGGCGGATGAACGGCGCCAGGCTGCCCATCCACGAAACCATCAACGAAGAGGTCCCCCAGTACATCGTGGACGAGCTGCTGGACAAGCTGCCGGAGTATCGGGCCGTTTACTTTGAGGACGGCCTGCAGGTCTCCGAGTTCAACCAGTACGGCGCCTTCAAGCGCACCATGAATGAGTTCTTCACCGGCTATGCCTCCTTCCTGGAGTATCTGCGCGGCTTTATGCTGCCCTGAGCACGCCGGCCATCCGAATAAGCAAAAATCGCCGCGAAGCAAATGCTTCGCGACGCTCAGCTTGTCAAAAAAAGAGCCAAGTCTTTCCCGGGTGCTGCACGCCGGGAGTGAGTATCAGACCTGGGTGATGGTGCGCTTTCGCTCCTTGTCTGCCGCTGCGGCGGCAGCCTGTGCCCTGCCACGGGCAATGATAGCCGGAAGCTGGTCCTTGGGAATGACCATGACCCGGCCATTGGCATCGTAGCGGGGATACATGCCGTTGAAGTAGACGACGCCGGTTTCCGCGTCCACGAAAACGGCTGCCGGAAGCGGATAATTTTGCGGGATATATCCTGAGCCTATATACATCTTAATTACAGAATCTATTTGAATCAGCTGCATTGTATTTCCCCCTTAAAGCCGTTTCAGGCTGTCTTTGCGGCGCTGCTTTTCCCGCTCCTCGGCAAGCTGGCGAGGGCTGATAACAGCGTATCCGATGGTAATATAATCACCTTCACCTATATAGCGAGTAATGGGACGGTATTCGCCGCCAAAGCGCTTTGCGATTTCAGAAGCCAGTGTTAGCGCCATTTCCCTGCTGACACTATAGCCATGAGATTCAAAATTGTATTCAAATCGTCCTCCGCATAGGGACTGAAAAGCAATATGTCCACCATACGAACCGCTTGCTGATCTTTCCATGCTGCCGGAGGGATACACAGCGGCCCCGTCAAAGTCAGGGGCCGTTCGCTCAATGATGGCAATGACATCGTTTACAAGTTTCCGCTGCGCTGCATTTTTAGGAGCCTCCGCCCGGCTTTTTCTTGTTACCCTGAGGACTACAAAGAGCACTACCCAAAAAAGAATACCCGGCAGGGCCTGTATGTATTCATTCACAAAACATCCCCCTTTTCTCTCGTAATCGCGTGAAATAGGCTGTTCGCAGTATATCATATCAATTCGATATATGTCAATATCCGTATATATGAATTATAGCAGATATCAGAATCCGTACATAGTTTTTATACTGTTTGGTACGAAAGGGGTGTCTGCCAATGATAAGCTATGAACCGCTGTTCCGGACCATGAAGGAAAAAGGCGTGACCTCGTACCGGCTGGGGAAGCTGGGCTTCCCTCTGTCCAACTTCTATGCCATGAAGCACGGCGACAACGTATCGACCCACACCATCAACCAGCTCTGCCGCCTGCTGCAATGCCGCGTGGAGGACGTGATGGAGTATATAGACGAGGAATAAGCGAAAAACCCGGGACGGCCAGGCCGTTCCGGGTTTTTCGTTGGGAAAATGCATTTACAGGATGATCACGGGGGCGGAGACGGTGAGGCGGCCGTTCTGCACCGTGACGGCCTCGCCGGTCAGGGCGTTTTCATAGCTGCCGTCGGCCAGGGGGACGGACACGGTACCCGGACGGCCCGCCAGGGGGAACACGCCCACGGCCAGGTGCTGCCCATCCTGATAGAAGGCCACGGCTATGCCCTGGGCGTCGTCGGCGTCCACATGGAACACCGCGTCCGTGGGCAGGCTCTTCTTGATGTCGTACAGCCGCCGCAGCAGGGGCGACAGGTCCTCCCCGGCGGTCCAGTCGATGGGCTCCCGCTCAAACAGCGAGGGCGTGTGGGCGGCGGAGACCTCCTGCCCGGCGTAGAGCAGCGTGGTGCCCTTCTGGAAGTAGCACAGGGCCGTCCAGGCCAACAGGCTGTCCCGGTTGGGGAAGCGTTCCGCCGCACGGCGCTGGTCATGGTTTTCCAGGCAGCTGAGCTTGTTGTACCAGGTGGGGAAGCTGAGCTCCTGGAAATTCAGGGCGGAGAAATACCGGCTCAGGGGCAGGGCACCGCCGGTGGCTCCCTCATACAGGGGCCAGATATCGTAGGGGTACAGCACGTCGAAGGCATCGTACAGCTCGTTATCCGTGGCGGCATAGAACCCCTGGCGGCGGAAGGCCAGAACGTGGTCCAGATGAACGCTCTCGCCCAGCCAGATAGCCCCGGGACGTACCCGCTCCACCGCCTGGCGGGCCTTCTTCCAGAAGGCCACGGGGACAGTGCTGGCTACGTCGCAGCGGAACCCGTCCACATACTGGGCCCAGTAGCACAGGGACTCGATCTGATAGTCCCACAGTCCGGGGACGTCATAGTCCAGGTCCACCACGTCGGTCCAGTCGCCCACCTTGTTGCCGCGCTTGCCGTCGGGCCTGCGGTAGAAATACTCCGGGTGCCGGTGGACCAGGGTGGAGTCCGGGGACGTATGATTGTACACCACATCGATGATGCACTTCATGCCGTTGTCGTGAATGGCGTCCACCAGGTGCAGGAAATCCTCCAGGGTGCCGTATTCCGGGTTCACGGTGCGATAGTCCCGGTTGGCGTAGGGGCAGCCCATGGAGCCCTTGCGGTTCTCCTGGCCAATGGGGTGGATGGGCATCAGCCACAGAATGTCCGTGCCCAGGGCGCGGATCCGGGGCAGATCCGGCTCCACGGCCCGGAAGGTGCCCTGGGGGGTGTGGCTGCGGACGTAGAGCTCATAGATGACGCTGCGCCGCAGATCGGGGTTGGTTTGGATGGACATGTCAAAGACCTCCCATACAAAATTATTTCAGCGTGCTGCTGTTGTTCAGCACGGAGGTGCTGTAGAGAAACCATACGTCCTGGCGGTCAAAGGTCAGGAAATTTCCCAGTTGGGACGGGGAGAGATAGCGGATATCCACCAGGGTCACCCGGCTGTAGCCCTCCAGCAGCAGAGGGGCCAGGCTGGACCCGAAGGAATCCCGGAAGATCACCAGCTCCCGATCCGTCCGGGCGTTGGGGTTGTCCACCGTCAGCAGGGATACGGACCCGGACAGGAACAGCTCATAGGGGTCGCTGCCTGCGGCCTTATCCAGGTCGTATACAGGGCCGGTTTTGTCGGTCTCGTAATTGGTGACCCGGCAGGCGTCGATGGTGTCGTTGGTGAGATAACTCAGGCTCTCGCCTGCCAGAGGCAGGGCCGCATAGCCGGAGTACACCCCGTAGAAGGGGCGCTCCAGCGTTACCTCCCGATAGGAGGCGCCGGCGTCCGTCCCCATGGCGGCGGCGATACGCCGGGCCACCGGCTCCAGCCGCTCCTGCCGCCAGTGGGCGTCGGTGCGGTAGTAGTCCTCGATGGTCAGCAGGTCAAACAGGTCGATATACGTCATATACGGCGTGCTCTCCCGCAGCTGTGACACCAGGGCGTCGTAGTCCATGGAGGGCCGTCCTGAGGACGGGGCCATGAAATATCCCTTGTCCGGGATCACCGACAGATAGACCTTGGTGTCGGTGCCGGAGAGATATGTGTCGTACACATACCGGAACCGGTCCGCCGCCCGTTCCACGGAGGCGATATTCAGGGGGAAATCCAGCTTGGCGGCGTAGCCCTGAGACAGGTACACGCCGTTTACGTCCCGCTGCCCCATCACGTCATAGGACACCAGAGAGCGCAGGGTCCGCAGCTGCTCCCGCAGAGGGAACTGGTCGGCGGCGAAATCGTCCAGAGCGTCGGAGAACTTGCCGGACAGAAAGCCCGCCGCGGTGAACGCCGGCCGCTGGGCCAGGGGGCGGCGCTCCGCCTGGGACACGGCATCCGGCATCCGTAGAACGGACCACAGGCCAAAGCCCGCCAGAAACGCCGCCAGCAGGCACACGGTGATGATTTGCTTGGTCTTCATGTGCACCTCCTCAGAACCGGAAATACAGGAAGGGATTGGCGGAGCCGCTGACCAGGAACGCCGTGCACACGGCCAGCAGGGCCAGCAGCGCTATGGGCTCCAGAGCGTCCAGCACACGGCCTGCCCGTCCGGCGGCCATGCGGCGGCACAGGACGGCAGGCAGCGGTGTGGACCCCACGGCAGCTGCCAGCAGCACCGGGGCGTAGCTGTGCAGGTAGTACAGGGTGCCGCCGTCCCACACGGGCAGGTGCCCCAGGCCCAGCATGGCCCCGGCGGCGCCTATGGCGGCGGACAGGGAGGATGCGTCGAACAGCACAAAGCTGAACAACGCCGCCGTCAGCACATAAACGTGCCGCAGCACCGGCAGCCGCCGGAGCAACCGACCCAGAAACAGCTTTTCCATCAGCAGAAATACGGCGAAATACAGGCCCCACAGCACGAAGGTCCAGGCGGCTCCGTGCCACAGACCCGTCAGGCCCCATACCACCAGCAGGTTCAGCACCCAGTGTCCCAGCCGCACCCGGCTGCCGCCCAGTGGGATATACACATAGTCCCGGAACCAGGACCCCAGACTGATGTGCCAGCGCCGCCAGAACTCCGTGAGACTCCCGGAGATAAAGGGATAGTTGAAGTTCTCGGCGAAGCGGAAGCCCATGATCCGGCCCAGGCCGATGGCCATGTCGCTGTAGCCGGAGAAGTCGAAGTAAACGTGCATCATGTACGCTGCGGCGTACATCCACGTCAGCAGCACGGTTTTCTGCCCGCTCTGCTGATACACCGTCACCAGCTCATACAGGACGTTGGCCAGCAGCACCTTTTTGCCCAGGCCCAGCACGAACCGCCGGGCGCCCAGGGCTGCATCCTGCACCGTGTGGGTGCGGTTTTGCAGCTGGGGAACCACATCGGTGTAGCGGACGATGGGCCCGGCCACCAGCTGGGGGAACATGGCGATATACGCCGCCAGGTCGATGAGGCTCCGCTGGGCCGGGGCATCGCCCCGGTACACGTCGATGACATAGCTGAGGATCTGAAAGGTATAGAAGCTGATGCCGATGGGCAGGGTGATCCGCAGCAGGGGCACCGACAGGCCGGTGACGGCGTTGAAGCCGGAGATCAGAAAGTCGGCGTATTTGCAGTAGCCCAGAAGCCCCAGGCTCAGCACGGCGGACAGGGTCAGCAGCAGCCGCCTGCGGGCGGGATACCGCTCCATAAGCCGGGCGGCGGCATAGCCCTGTAAAATGGCGGCGGCCATGAACAGCACGAACCGGGGCTCGCCCCAGGCGTAGAACACCAGGCTGCTCAGCAGCAGAGCGGCATTTTTCAGCCGCCTTGGGGCCAGAAAATAAAGCCCCAGGGCGCAGGGAAGAAAATAGAAGAGAAACGGCAGACTGGAAAACAGCATGACCGCGGCGGGTTACTGGATGGGCTCGTCGCAGGCGGTCTGGACGCCGGTGTAGGTGGCGGTCATGGTGTTGACAAAGTCGTCCACCAGGTCGTCGGCGCCGAACAGGGCCACCACATACTCGCCATAGGTGAGGACCACCAGCTTGTCAGGGAAGCCGCACATCCACTGGGTGTTCTGGACATTCTGGCGCAGAGCGTCGGTCACGACAGAGACGTCGGCGCTGTTTTTCACATGGAACACGCCGCAGGTAAAGCTGTTGGCGTTCATCATGTGGGTCAGCGACGCGGCGTCGTCAATAAGATCGGCCTTGTCGGCGGGGAAGTGCAGCATATAGTCCAGATTGTCGGCATCGTCCACCGGGAAAGTGCCGGGGGCATCGTCCACGGGCTTATCCAGGCTGCCGCCCACCACGGGGAACTTCTCGCTTTCGGGATAGGCGTTCCACACGGCGGTCAGCAGGTCCACGGCGCTGACGGGGGAGCCGCCGTTGACGTCGCCGCCCTTCTGGGAGGAGCAGGCCGCCAGGGACAGGACCATCACCAGGGCCAGCAGCATAGTGAGAAACTTTTTCATGGGTAAATACTCCTTTGATATCGTTTTCAAAAGCCATCCGTGCATTTTTGGAGGGCTATTGGCAATGCATCATATCATATTCCCGGAAAAAGGTCAAGCCGGATAAGGGGGAATTTGCCCCTCCCGGAGATTTTCCGCCCCGAAGCCGGACTGCCCGAGAGATACATCCGCCTGCTGAGGGCGGACAGTGATGGATAAATATTTCACATTCCCGCAAAAAAGTGGGAAAAAACCCTTGCAATTGCCGGGAAAATGTGGTACAGTCCACTTCGACAATTGAATAGGGACAGCCGCGCTTGTCCGCGCCGCTGTCCGACACCATTATTTCTGGCTTGCCGCCAAGGTCGCGGCAAGGAAAAAGGAGAAAGCTATGAAGAAGAAACTATTGGCTCTTTTCCTGGCGCTGGTAATGGTCGGCGCCGTACTCCCGGGATGCGGAGACGGCAGCAAGGACCCCGGCGGACAAGGAAATAACGGCGAGACGGGCGAACCGGTCAAGGGTGGCGAGATCACCGTTGGCATCGCCCAGGACCTGGACGACAGTCTTGACCCCCACCAGACGGTGGCCGCAGGAACCAGAGAGGTCTTGTTCAACATCTTCGAGGGCTTGGTAAAGCCCAATTCTGACGGCGAAATGATCCCCGCTGTGGCGGAGAAATATGAGCTGTCCGAGGATGGGACCACGTACACCTTCACCCTTCGTGACGGTGTGAAGTTCCACAACGGCCAGACAGTGACCGCAGAGGATGTTGTATACTCTATCAATCGCTGCGCCGCTGTGCCGGAGGGTCAGGAAAAGCCTCTGGTAGCGGCGTTTTCTGCTGTCAAGAGTGTCGAGGCCCTGGACGAAAAGACCGTTGCCGTTACCATCGCACAGCGGGACCTGGAGTTCATCAGCTATATGACGGTGGCCATCATTCCCGCCGGCTATGCCGACCAGGCCACCGCCCCTGTGGGCACCGGCCCGTTCAGGTTCGTGTCCCGCACCCCCCAGGAGAACTTCATCATGGAGCGCTTTGAGGATTACTGGGGCACCCCCGCGTGGCTGGACAAGGTCACCTATAAGATCTGCGAGAACGCCGACGCCCTGGTGATGAACCTCAACGGCTCGTCCATCGACCTGTGCGCCCACCTGACCTCTGCCCAGGCGGCCCAGCTCAACAGCAATTTCAAGGTGCTGGAGGGCACCATGAACCTGGTGCAGGCCATCTATCTGAACAACCAGGCCAAGCCCTTTGACAACCAGCTGGTGCGCCAGGCCCTGTGCTATGCCATCGACCGGCAGGGCATCATGGATATGGTGGCCGACGGCCACGGCACCGCCGTGGGCAGCAGCATCTATCCCGCGTTTACCAAGTATTTCCTGCCGGAGCTGGTGGATAAGTATCCCCACAGCGTGGAAAAGGCCAAGGAGCTCCTGGCCCAGGCCGGTTATCCCAACGGGTTCGACATGACCATCTCCGTGCCCAATAACTATCAGCCCCACATGGACACCGCCGAGGTGGTGGCCGAGCAGCTGCGGGAGGCGGGCATCAGGGTGACCATTCAGCCTGTGGAGTGGAGCACCTGGCTGGACACCATTTATAATGGCCGCCAGTTCCAGGCCACTGTGGTGGGCGTGGACGCAGCCAACATGACCGCCCGGGCCATGCTGGAGCGCTTCACCTCCGACTATGCCAAGAACTTCATCAACTACAGCAACCCCGCCTATGACGCCCTGTTCCAGCAGGCCATCAACGCCACGGACGAGGCCACCCAGACGGATCTGTACAAGCAGATGGAGACCATGCTGGCGGACACTGCCGCCAACGTGTATATCCAGGACCTCAGCGACCTGGTGGCTATGCGCCAGGACCTGGGCGGCCTGAAGTTCTATCCCATTTATGTGCTGGACCTGTCCACCGTGTACCTGACCCAGCAGTAACGTTATACTGAATTGAAAGAGGCGATGACCATGAAATATGCGGCCAAGAAGATCGGACTGATGCTGCTGACCATGGTCATCGTCTCTTTTCTGGCTTTTCTGGCGTTTCAGGTGATCCCCGGGGACCCGGCGGTGAAGCTGCTGGGCACCGAGGCCACGCCGGAGCGCATCGCCGCCCTGCGGGCGGAAATGGGACTGGACCGTCCGTTCCTGGAGCGGTACGTTCAGTGGGTGCTGGGGGCCCTGCACGGGGACTTCGGCACGTCGTACAGCTATAAAATGCCGGTATCCGGCATGCTGGCCGGAAAGCTGCCGGTGACGGGGCTTCTGACGGGGATGTCCTTTGTGCTGATCCTGGTCTTTTCCATCCCCCTGGGCATTTTCACCGCCCGCCACGCCGGGGGACAGATGGACAAGGCCCTGACCAGCGTAAACCAGGTGCTCATGGCCATCCCGGCCTTTGTGACGGGCATCCTGCTGACGTATGTGTTTGGTCTGGTGCTGCGGTTGTTCGTGCCGGGAAACTACGTTTCTCCCGGCGACAACTTCGGTGCCAGCCTGTGGTATTTTCTGTTCCCGGCCGTGTCCATCGCCCTGCCCAGGGTGGCCATGACCGTGAAGATGCTGCGCTCATCCATTCTGTCGGAGATGGAAAAGGACTATGTCCGCACGTCTCACAGCCGGGGCAACAGCGACCGGGCTACCCTGTACCGCCATGTGCTGCGCAACGCCATGGGGCCGGTGGTGTCATTTCTGGCCATGACCGTGGCGGATATTGTGGCGGGCTCTGTGGTTATCGAGCAGGTGTTTTCCCTGCCGGGCCTGGGCCGCATGCTGCTGACGTCCATCGCCAACCGGGACTATCCCGTGGTGCAGGCGGTGGTGGTGATCGTGGCGTTCTGGGTGGTGCTGGTGAACCTGCTGGCGGACCTGATCAACCAGCGGCTGGACCCGAGACTGCGGCTGCAATAGAGGGGAGGGACCTACCTTGCTGCTGAACGAAAAAAAGAATCACTATCTGCGGGCGGGTCTGGTCCTGACGGGGCTTATGGCGGCTCTGGCGCTGCTGGGCTGCGTGTGGACCCCCTATCCCCCCACGGCCATGTCCGGCAGTGAAAAGTTCGCGGCCCCATGCCTGCGGCACCTGTTCGGCACGGACAACTTCGGCCGGGATATTTTCAGCCGGGTGCTGGCCGGCGCCGGCACCACCTTCCTCATCAGTGCCGCCACCGTGGTGATCGGCGCGGCGGTGGGAACGCTGGTGGGGGCCTTCACCGGATATTTCGGCGGCTGGCTGGACGAGGCGCTGATGCGCATCAACGACGCGGTGACGGCGTTTCCCAGTATCCTGCTGGCTCTGGTGTTCATCTCCCTGCTGGGCTTCGGCAAGTACAACGTCATTCTGGCGCTGGGCGTTGCCTTTGTGCCCAGCTATGCCCGGGTCATCCGCAGCGAGTTTGCCCGGCACCGGGAGATGAATTATGTGAAAAGCGCCCGGCTCATGGGAGCGGGGCACCTGCGCATTATGTTTCTGCATATTCTGCCCAATACCCGGCAGGTGCTTCTGCCTACCCTGGTCATTGGGTTTAACAACGCCGTGCTGGCGGAGGCCAGCATGAGCTATCTGGGCATCGGCGTGAAGCCCCCGGACGTGTCTCTGGGGTATATGCTGTCCGAGTCCCAGAGCTATATGGCCAGGGCCCCCTGGTATATGCTGACGGTGGGCGGCGTCATCGTGCTGCTGATCTTAGGCGTCAGCCTGCTGGGCGAGGGGCTCCAGCGAAAGCAATGGGGGAGGTGACGGTATGCTGGAAATTCGCGATCTGCATGTGCAGTTCCACGGGTCGGACCACGAGGCGGTGCGGGGCATCGACCTGACGGTGGGAGACGGCGAGATCGTGGGGCTGGTGGGCGAGTCCGGCAGCGGCAAAACCGTTACCGCCATGATGATCTCCGGCCTGCTGCGGCCGGAGCAGGCGTCGTTCCGGGGGCAGATCCTGCTGGACGGACGGGACCTGCTGACCAGCAGCGGCGACACCCTGCGCAGCATCCAGGGCCGGGACATCTGTGTGGTGTTTCAGGAGCCCATGAGCGCCATGGACCCCACCATGCGTATCGGCCCCCAGGTGGAGGAGTGTCTGCGGGTGCACACGGATCTGCCGCCCAAAAGGCGGCGGGAGCTGGCCCTGCAGGCCCTGCGGGACGTGGACCTGCCGGATGCGGAGGACGTGTACCGCCGGTATCCCCACGAGCTGTCCGGCGGCATGCTCCAGCGGGTGATGATCGCGGCGGCCATTCTGCCCCAGCCCCGGCTGCTGCTGGCGGACGAGCCTACCACGGCTCTGGACGTGACCATCCAGGCCCAGATCCTGGAGCTGCTGCGCCGCCTGAACCGGGAGCGGGGCATGTCCATTCTGTTTATCTCCCACAACCTGGCCGTGGTGCGGAAGCTGTGCACCCGGGTGGCGGTGATGGAGAAGGGGCACATCGTGGAGTCCGGCCCGGTGGACCAGATATTCTTCCACCCCCAGGCCCCCTATACCCAGCGGCTCATTGCCGCCATCCCCACAAGGAGGAAGCTATGAGCGATGATCTGGTTTTACAGGTCCGTGACCTGAACGTGTGGTACCGGCCCTCCGGCACCGTGGGCCGCAGAAAGCGGCAGCAGGTGCTGCACGATGTGAGCTTTGAGCTGCACCGGGGCGAAATCCTGGGTTTGGTGGGGGAATCCGGCAGCGGCAAGACCACTCTGGCCCGGACAATTCTGGGCTTTGTGCCGGACTATACCGGCACCATCACCCACTACACCAAGCGCCCGCAGATGGTATTTCAGGACCCGGCCAGCAGCCTGAACCCCAGCCGCACCGTGGGCTGGATCCTGGCGGAGCCTCTGCGCATTTACGGGAAGTACGGCAAGGAGGAGATCGCCCGCCGGGTGGAGCGCACCATGGAGCTGGTGGGCCTGGACCCGGAGTGCCGGGACCGGCTGCCCCATCAGCTGTCCGGCGGACAGCGGCAGCGGGTGTGCATCGGGGCGGCCCTGATCGTGCACCCCCAGCTCATCGTGGCCGATGAGGCCGTGTCGGCCCTGGATGTGACCATCCAGGCGCAGATTTTGCAGCTTATCGCCCGGCTGCGCCGGGAGCTGGGCATATCGTATCTGTTTATCTCCCACGATCTGAACGTGGTCTACGAGATCTGCGACCGGTGTCTGGTGATGCACCATGGCCGCATCGTGGAGCAGGGGCCGGTGGAGGACATATTCGACCATCCGAAGGAGGAATATACCCGCCAGCTGCTGGCAGCGGCGGAGTGAGCGACCTATGACCGAAGAACTGAGACAGAAATTGCTGCATTCGGCGGAGGGCCCCGGGGCGGAGCCCTTCAGCCAGTATAATCATATGAAGGTCACCGCCGTGGACGACGGCACCGCCACCGTGGAGCTGGAGCTGCACCCGGACAGCCTGAACTGCTGGGGCACCCCTCACGGCGGCGCGCTGTTTACCATGGCCGACGTGGCGGCGGGCATGGCCCTGCTGACCCGGCGGCAGGAGGTGACGTTTACGGTGTCCTCCAGCATCGAGTACCTGTCCGCCGCGGCGGGAACGGGAAAGCTCACCGCCGTAGGCACCGTGGAGAAAACGGGCGGCCACATGGGCTTCAGCCGCACGGACATCCGGGACGAGAGCGGCAGGCTCATTGCTGCCCTGCGGACGGTGATGTATCTGACCGGGCGGCCCCTGGAGCTATGAGGGCCTTTTTCAGGCGGCACCGGGGCCTGCACATCTGGTTTCTGGCGGTGTGCGGGGTGCTGTGTCTGTATTTTGCCCTGCGGACTGTGCCGGGGCTGATGAACTGGGTCAGCCGCCAGGTGGTAATGCCTCTGGAGCGGGCGGTGGCGTCGGTGTGCTACCGGACGTCCTTCTCCGTGGCGGAGCTGCTGTACGCCATAGCGGCGGGAGTGGTCCTGCTGTGGATGGGGGCCACCGTCCGGCGGCTGATCACGGATCAGGGCCGCCGGGGCCGGGTGCTGTATCGCTTTGCGCTGACGGCGGTGTGCGCGGTGCTGACGGTGTACGCCGGGTTCACCCTGCTGTGGGGCGTCAACTACTATGCGGAGTCCTTCCAGCAGCAGTCCGGCGTGTATGCCCGGGAGTCCACCCCGGAGGAGCTGGCTCAGGTGACGGAATACTTCGCCCGGCAGCTGGCGGACTGCGCCGGTCAGGTGCGGCGGGACGGAAACGGCCTGTTTGCCGAGAGCCGGGACGACATCTTTGCCGACAGCGTGCGGGTGTTCGACGGCGTGTACGACGCGTTTCCCTGCCTGCGGATGGAGGACCGGGTGCCCAAGGGGGTGCGGTTTTCCACGGCCCTCAGCGCCATGGACTTTACGGGGTTCTATTTTCCCTTTACCGGCGAGGCCAACCTGAACATCGACAGCCCCGCCTGCTATCTGCCCAGCACCATTGCCCACGAGATGGCTCACCAGCGGGGCATCGCCTCGGAGCAGGAGTGCAACTTCATTGCCATCGCCGCCTCCACCACGGCGGACAGCGCCGCTTATCGCTACTCCGGCTGGCTCATGGGCTTTACCTATCTCTCCAACGCCCTGTACCGGGCGGACCCGGAGGCGTGGCAGTCCGTGCGGGTGCTGCTGCCCGACACGGTGGTGGCGGACCTGCGGGATAACTCCGCCTATTGGGCGGCCTTTGAGGGGCCCGTCAACGACGCGGCCCAGAAGGTGTACGATTCCTTCCTGAAAAGCAGCGGCGACCCCCGGGGCACCCAGAGCTACGGCACCGTGGTGGATATGCTCATGGCGTACTACGGGTAAGTCAGGTTGCGGTAAGAGGAGCTGCAAATTCCCCAAAAGCGCAAGAACAGGCCCCGTCCGATGGACGGGGCCTGTCCGGCATTAAGCTAACGGTGTGATTTTCGTTTCGATAAGCCGAATGTGGTCAGCGATATCGCTTTCCACAAGATGGTTCAAGTAAATGTCCTCGGCATCCATATCGTCCCATGCTTCGATGACTCTATGTGTAAGTACAAAAGTCATATCCGGTTCATAGGGGCTGTGTAAATGAACCTGTCCATTACAGAGATATCTTTGCACATCCGTTGTCTCCTTTCCTTTGAATTTGTTTTCTTATTACATTATACCGCATCACTGCACGCAAAAATAATCGAAAAAATGTAATAAGGAAGCAGGCCCCCGTCCAT
>OLPE01001081.1_pt1 | contig 17474 bp, 12 predicted proteins | sample 1671901 | NCBI WGS metagenome assembly OLPE01 (sample SAMEA3136624, study PRJEB25190) | human gut metagenome | biome: human gut; feature: human-associated habitat; material: faeces | place: Austria | collected 2013 | reverse complement strand
GTTAATGGCGAAAGATTCACAAGGCTCCTCCCACCACCTAAAGGTAGTGGGAGAAGCCTATGGCAAACGAAAGGATTTAATTTATGAAGATAGGAACCTACAATTTTGATACGGAACACGATTGTTCTATTATGGGAATTCTGAACGTAACACCGGATTCCTTTTCTGACGGCGGAAAGTGGAATGATAAGGAACGGGCAAAACAGCATACAGCACAGATGATCGCAGAGGGTGCGTCGATCATTGATATCGGAGGGGAATCCACACGACCGGGACATGTGCAGATCAGTACACAGGAAGAGATCGAGCGAGTCGTTCCGATGATCGAGATGGCAAAGGCAAATTTCGATGTTCCGGTATCCATTGACAGCTATAAAAGCGAAGTTGTAGAGGCGGCTTTAAAGGCGGGTGCAGACCTGGTCAATGATATCTGGGGGCTGAAGTATGACCGTCGTGTCGCAGATTTGATTGCACAATATCAGGTGGCGTGCTGTCTGATGCACAACCGCGAGAAGGCAGAATACAACAATTTTCTGGATGATATGTGCGAGGATCTGAAGGAGTCTGTTGCGATCGCAAAGGCAGCCGGTGTGAAGGATGAGCAGATCATTCTGGATCCGGGTGTCGGCTTTGGAAAAAACTATGAGCACAATCTTATGGCGATCCGTCATCTGGATCGTCTGACTGCGCTTGGCTATCCGGTATTGCTGGCTACCTCAAGAAAATCCGTCATCGGACTGACACTGGATCTTCCGACGGATGAGCGGGTAGAGGGAACAATGGTGACGACAGTGTACGGTGTACAGCAGCATGCTGCTTTTGTTCGGGTGCATGACGTAAAGGAAAACATGCGGGCGATCCGTATGACCCAGGCGATCATGAGGGCCGTGTAATCCTGGCAGCAGATTTCCATCGGTAAAACTACAAAGCAAAGAGGAAAGTATGAGAAAGAATAATTATGATGAGATCCGGATTGAAAATCTGGAGTTTTTTGCAAATCATGGAGTGTATCCGGAGGAGACCCGGCTCGGCCAGAAATTTATGATATCGCTGACGATGTACACGGATACACGTCGTGCTGGCCGGACGGATGAGCTGGAGTCATCTACCAATTATGGGGAGGTCAGTCATTTTATTGTGGACTTTATGGCGAAGCATACGTGCAAGCTCATAGAGGCTGCAGCAGAAAAGCTGGCAGAGGCACTGCTGCTTACCTATCCGCTCCTGGCCGGAGTGGAGCTGGAGCTGAAGAAGCCGTGGGCACCGGTCGGACTTCCGCTGGAAACGGTTTCTGTGAAAATCAGACGGTTCTGGCATACCGCGTATATCGCACTGGGCTCTAACCTGGGAGATAAGCAGGCATATCTGGATAACGCGGTACGGGAGCTGGAGAAAAATGAGAGCTGTCAGGTAAAAAAGGTATCCTCCTATCTGGTTACAGAGCCATACGGTGGTGTGGAGCAGGATGATTTTCTGAATGCCTGTCTGGAGCTTCGGACGCTTTTGGATCCGCAGGAGCTGTTGGATGAGCTGCATCGCGTGGAGCAGCTGGCACACCGCGAACGTCTGATCCACTGGGGACCGCGGACTCTGGATTTGGATATTCTCCTGTATGATGATGAAGTATTTGAAACCGATACGTTGATTGTGCCGCATGTAGAAATGCAGCTGCGTGATTTTGTACTTCGTCCGATGGCGGAAATTGCCCCGAACCTGCGGCATCCGGTACTGAAAAAGACGATGACGGAGCTACTGCGAGCGCTCACGGATTAAGAAGTGCGGAAGCTGCCCCGTGGCTTTGCCGACGGGATTGATTGCGGATGTCCGTTTTACTGTGATTTATATAAAGGCCTCACCTGTGCATTGATTGTGAAGAGCAATAAGCAGGGTGGGGCCTTGATTGTTATGAAGCAGACCTTTGTATTTTTTAGTGTACATTGTATACAAAACTTGAATTAATAACAAAAACATGCTACTATCTAGATGAAATGAAGAGTAACTGTTAACTGACAAAAGTTAGTTAATGATTTTCACGCGTATAAAAACGGAGGACTGACAAATGGAAACAAAAACTGCCTGGTCCGGTTTTGCCGGAAGAAAATGGAAAGAAGATGTAGATGTACGTGACTTTATCCAGAAAAACTATGAGCCGTACGACGGTGATGAGTGCTTTCTGGCAAACCCGACAGAAGCGACAAAAAAGCTCTGGGGTGAACTGCAGAAGCTTCAGAAAAAGGAGCGTGAGCAGGGCGGTGTGCTGGATATGGAGACAGAGGTCGTATCCGGACTTACTGCATATCCGGCCGGTTATATTAATGAAGATATGAAAGAGCTTGAAAAGGTGGTTGGACTGCAGACGGATAAGCCGCTGAAGCGTGCATTCATGCCATATGGCGGAATCAAGATGGCAGAGCAGGCATGCACGACCTATGGATATGAGCCGTCCAAAGAGCTGCATCATATTTTTACGGAGTACCATAAGACACACAATCAGGCAGTTTTTGATGTATATACGCCGGAAATGAAGAAGGCACGTCACAATAAGATCATCACCGGACTTCCGGATACATACGGAAGAGGCCGTATCGTCGGCGATTACCGCAGAGTGGCACTGTACGGTATCGATTTTCTGGTGGAGCAGAAGAAGGAAGATCTGGCAAATTGCGGTGACGGAACGATGACGGATGAGGTCATTCGTTTAAGAGAAGAGATTTCAGAGCAGATCCGTGCACTCGGAAAAATGAAGGAAATGGCAGCTATTTATGGCTATGATATTTCCGGCCCGGCTGAAAATGCGCATGAGGCAGTGCAGTGGCTGTACTTTGGATATCTCGCTGCGATCAAGACACAGAATGGTGCGGCAATGAGCGTTGGCCGTGTGTCGACCTTCCTCGATATTTATATTCAGAGAGATCTGAAGAACGGAACGATCACAGAGGCAGAGGCACAGGAGCTGATCGATCACTTCGTTATGAAGTGCCGCATGGTAAAATTTGCGCGCATTCCGTCTTACAATCAGCTGTTTTCCGGTGACCCGGTATGGGCAACCCTGGAAGTGGGGGGCCTTGGTATGGACGGACGTTCCATGGTGACAAAGACGGATTACCGTTTCCTCCACACGCTGGAGAATATGGGACCGTCTCCGGAGCCGAACCTCACGGTGCTGTATTCGTCCCATCTGCCGGAGCACTTTAAGAAATATGCGGCAGTTATTTCTGTACGTACGAGCTCGATCCAGTATGAGAATGACGACGTGATGCGGCCAATATGGGGCGATGACTATTCGATCTGCTGCTGTGTATCCGCTACACAGACGGGTAAGGAAATGCAGTTTTTCGGTGCACGTGCAAACCTTGCAAAGTGTCTGCTGTACGCCATGAACGGCGGTCGTGACCTCAAGACGAGAGATCAGGTCGGCCCGGCATACGCACCGATCACCGGCGAGTATCTGGATTATGAGGAAGTAATTCAGAAGTATGATGTGATGATGGACTGGCTGGCAGGACTGTATGTCAATACACTGAATGCGATCCAGTATATGCATGATAAATATTTTTATGAGGCAGCGGAGATGGCCTTGATCGATACCGATGTAAGACGGACATTTGCAACCGGTATCGCAGGCTTCTCTCATGTAGTGGATTCCTTAAGTGCAATCAAGTATGCGAAGGTAAAGGTGATCCGCGAAGCGGATGGCATGATCGCTGACTTTGAGACGGAGGGTGAATTCCCGCGCTACGGAAATGACGATGACCGTGCAGATGACATCGCAGTATGGCTTCTGAAGACATTCCTGACCAAGATCAAGAAGCGTCATACGTACCGTGATTCAGAGGCTACGACCTCCATTCTTACGATTACTTCAAATGTGGTATATGGAAAAGCGACCGGAAGTATGCCGGATGGAAGAAAGGCCGGAGAGCCGCTGGCTCCGGGTGCAAATCCGAGCTACGGTGCAGAGCAGAACGGTCTGCTGGCATCCCTGAATTCTGTCGCAAAGCTGCCGTATGAGTATGCGCTGGATGGAATTTCCAACACGCAGACGATTAACCCGGGCGCACTTGGACATGATGAGGAAGAGCGCAAAAACAATCTGGTACGCGTACTGGACGGCTACTTTGATCAGGGCGCACATCATCTGAATGTCAATGTCTTCGGACGTGAGAAGCTGATCGACGCAATGGAGCATCCGGAGAAGGAAGAGTATGCGAACTTTACGATCCGTGTATCCGGCTATGCAGTGAAGTTTATTGATTTGACAAAGGAGCAGCAGCTCGATGTAATCTCCCGTACCTGCCACGAGCGGATGTAATAAAACAGTTCTGAGCAGCAGCACACAAGGGCAGGCGTGGACAAAGGCATTTGCTCACGTCCGGGCCTGCGCGCATTCCGTCTGGTGTCAGCAAGCGCCTCACAGAAAGGAAACACTATGACAACAGGAAAGATTCACTCGCTGGAAAGCTTCGGCTCTGTAGACGGGCCTGGTGTACGCTATATTATTTTTGTACAGGGCTGTCGGATGCGCTGCCAGTTTTGCCACAATCCGGATACGTGGAAGCTGGATGGTGGGACGGAATATACGGCGGATGCGCTGCTGGAAAAGGCGCTGCGTTTTAAAACCTACTGGGGAACGGACGGCGGTATTACGGTCAGCGGCGGGGAGCCATTGCTGCAGATCGACTTTTTGCTGGAGCTTTTTCAGAAAGCAAAGCAGCAGGGGGTACACACTGTTATAGATACAGCAGGAAATCCTTTTACCAGAGAAGGTGAATTTTTCCGGAAATTCCAGGCGCTGATGGAGGTCACCGACCTTCTGCTCCTGGATCTGAAGGAAATCAATCCGGAACGTCATCGGAGACTGACAGGGCAGGAAAATTCGAATATCCTTGATCTGGCACGCTATCTCTCCGAGATCGGGAAGCCAGTCTGGATCCGGCATGTGCTGGTACCCAAGCGAAGCGATTACGAAGAAGACCTGCATGCGCTGAGACGCTTTCTTGACACGCTGGACAATGTACAGCGCGTTGAGGTATTGCCATATCACACGCTGGGTGTGTTCAAATGGGAAAAGTTGGGAATCCCATATCCATTAGAGGGAATCTCGGCACCGACGAAAGAGCGCGTGGAGAACGCGGAGCGGATTCTTGGATGTCGGAAGTAATGAAAATCTTCAAATAGAATAGAGTATATCAGAATAAAACGCGCAGATGCGACCGTGTCTGCGCGTTTTTTGCATACTTAAAGCAGAGCGCAAGACAATATTTAGATTGCCGTCCTATACATATTTATAGGACGGCAGTCTACTTTTTGACCAGGATTTAGCTGAATCAGGCAAGTAGCGATCCGCTTGACATTTGACAAAGTAACAGCCAATGATTTAAAATATATTTTATAAAACTGTCATAAAAAGTATGTGAAACAGGGAAATCAAAGCAGAAAGACAAGGGGTACAACAATGCAGGAGCTTGAGCAAAACGGGGAAAAAAGAAGGCAGATTGGCGTGATTATTACCTGCGGGACGAAGGAGACGTGGCGCAATACGTTTGATGCGATGTGTGAGAACTATTATCATGATATTGAGGTCGGACTGCAAAAGGAGATGGTGAAGAACCATTGCGCATTTATTGTGGAACGGGTAGATGCGATGTCTGCAAATATTCGGGTTCCTCAGATTTTAAAGGAACATTTGGTGGATGGCGTTTTTATTGTAGGAGGTGTTTATCGGGAAAGCCTGATACGACTGGTGCAGCGCTATGAGTTGCCGACGGTGTTGATTGGGAGAGACCATCCGAAGCTGGATTACGTTACTTCTGATTATAAGGATTGTGTGTATAAGGGAATTAAATATCTGCTGGAACGTGGGCATAGAGATATTTTATTTATCAATGGCCCGGCGAACAGCGCGACGAGTCTGCCGAAGGAACAGGGGCTGCAGAAGGCATTTGATGAAATTTCAAAGCAGGTAAGCGAAAAATGGTGTGTACAGAGCGAATTTTCCGGGGATGGTGGCTACTGGGCGACGAAGATGGCTTATGAGAATCGGAGACTGCGTCCGACTGCAATTTTTGCAGGAAGTGATACGATAGCGGCAGGTGTGCTTGGCTATTTGTATGAGCAGAGGCTGCGCGTACCGGATGATGTGTCAGTACTGGCGTATGAGAGAGGAATGCTGACGGAATATCTGACTCCAGTGCTTACGAGCATTGATGTGCATAAAAAGGAGATCGGAAAGAAGGCAGGAAAGATCATGATACAGCGGATCGAGCATCCAGAACTGCCGCAGCAGATGTGTGTTGTACCGGCAGAACTGTATGAAGGCGCTTCTGTGCGCAGACTCGGTAGTACGGATGATTCAGATGAAGGAAAAGCCTGATGGACGAATGGATAAAGGAAAACAGGACAGGGAAGAAGGCACCTGCCGGAGGGAGATATGAGAACGACAAATAGTAATATAGAGATAAAACGGCAGAATAAGATTAAAATTGTTCAATATATATTGAAGCATGAAAAGGTATCCAGACAGGAATTGGCGGTGGCGCTTGGCTTTAGCCTTCCAACGGTTTTTCAGAATGTTACAGAACTGATGGAGCTTGGCATGGTCTGCGAAGCTGGGGAATACGGATCGACTGGTGGTAGAAAAGCGAAAGTATTAAAGATTAAAGAAGGTTTTTGCTGCGCAGCAGGTATTGAGATTACAAAGGATGACATCTGTTTTGTATTGGTGGATTTGAACCAGAAGCTGGATTGCATTGAACGAAAGGTGCTGCCTTATGAAAACACACAGGAGTATTATTCCAAACTGGGAGAGGCAGTCGGCGAATTACTGAAGAAAAACGGAATCACCGCGAAGGGAACGACGCAGTTGGCAGGAGTAGGGATCTCTGTTCCGGGCATTATCGATCACGACCTCGGTATGCTGCGGGAGTCATATGAGCTAGGTGTGGAAAATGTCAGCATCCGACATTTTTCCAAATATATTCCACATGCGTTTTGTTGTGAGAGCAGTGCGAACTGCTCGGCTTATGCGGTACTGAACGTAGAGCAGAAAAGCGCGGTGTATTTATCCTTGAGCGATACAGTTCGCGGAGCAGTGTTTATTGATGGAAAAGTTTATAAGGGAGATAATTTTTGCGCTGCGGAATTTGGTCATACGATCGTTCAGCCGGGCGGTCGAAGCTGTTGGTGTGGAAAAAAGGGGTGTTTGAACGCATATTGTTCTTCAGAAGTGCTGACAGAGCATGGGGCATATGCGCTTGAGCAGTTTTTTGACCGACTGGAGACAGGAGAACCGGAATATAAAGAGTGTTGGGAGGAGTATTTGGAATACCTTGCAATGCAGGTTGCAAATATCCGAATGGCATTTGACTGCGATATTATCTTGGGAGGAAAGGTAGGACGTCATCTGATACCATATATGGCGCAGCTTGAGGAGCACCTTCAGGTATATAATATGACAGATTTTGATTTTTCTTATTTATCTGTTGATCCATATCAGCAGGGAAGCTCTGCAATTGGAGCAGCCTGCTACATGCTGGAACGGTATGTGGAGAACCTGCATTCAGGGCAGCCGGGTGGATCATAAAATAAAACAATAAACCGGTATATAAAAGTCACTATAGAAATTACAAAGATAAAAAAGACAGGTAGTTTCTGTAATGACTTTTTTGTTTCCGCGAAGCGACGGAGTTCATTAGCAAATAGCAAAAACGGACTGCGAATCTCCACTTTTATAGACAAAAAATACAATAAAAGATAAAAATAGGAAAAAACAATAGATAAATTTACATGTATTATAAAAGGCTTAATAAAAGTATTGACAGAAGTCAAAGGGAAGTGCTATACTCTAATCATCAAGGAACAGCAATTCAGGGGGATGAATTGCATAAAAAACAAATGTAATGGAGGTAGCAGTATGAAGAAGAAATTAGTAGTAGCATTGATGACAGCAGCACTCGGCATGGGATGTATGACGATGACCGCGATGGCAGAGGATACGACGATCCGCATGTGGACATTTCTTGATCCAACGAATACGGAGAATGGGCGTTCCGTTGCGCTTTCACAGATGATCGATGAGTTTGAGGCAGAAAATGAGGGCGTGAAGGTAGTCGTAGAGCCACAGGACTGGAATACGATGACAGCGAAGTTTTTGGCAGCGACGACATCCGGAGATGCACCGGATATTATTTGGTGTGCGAGAGATGAACTTTGCGGTGTGTTGAATGCAGGTGCTTTGGAGCCACTGGAGAATCTCTTCCTTGGTGACTGGAGCAAAGAAGAGATTGCAGACGTTGATGATGCTTATTTCAAATTTGGTGAGAAGGACGGAAAGCATTATACACTGACATTGAATAAGAACTGTATTGTGCTCTACTATCGTGAAGATTTACTGAAGGACGCTGGATTGGAAGTTCCGAAGACCTGGGATGACATTGTAGCCTGTGCGACAGCGCTTACCGGGGAGGATGAGGCGACCGGGCAGATGCGTTATGGCCTTGGACAGTCGTTTGCAACCGAAAGTAATGATCCGCAGCTACTTCTGAATTATATAGTTGACAAGCAGGGTTCTCTGTTTAATGAGGACGGTACCGCAAACTGGGCAAATGATACCGGCGTAGAGGCAGTCAACTGGACGGTAGACTGTATCAATAATGGTGTGACGCCGAAAGAAAGTGTAAATACTTCGATAGAGGATTTGTACACTGAGTTTGCAGCTGGTAAATATGCGATGAGCATCGGTTCTGGTGTGCGTCTTTCTACTGTAAGAGATGCAGCAACCTTTGATGGATCGACGATTCAGATCACAACGGTCCCGGGAAACACGATTATCGACGGCTGGTTCGCAGGTATCTGGTCCGGTTCTGAAAATAAAGAAATGGCAGGAAAATTCCTTGAGAAGATGTATTCACCGGAATCAGACCAGAAATGGGTAGAGCTTGGCGGACAGGCTCCGTGCCGGAAGTCGACAGTAGAGAATCTTGAGATTACCGACAGCAACCGTTATCTGGAGACAATGATTCAGGCCTTTGAGGAAGGATGGCTGCCGTCCAATGAGATGCCGTTTGTAGGATGGAAATATGATCTGAACCCAGCTGTTCAGAAGGTAGTAACAGATGGCGCAGACCCGCTGGCTGCATTGGAAGAGTGCGAGGATAATTTCAATACGGCAAATGATCGCTGATAAGAGACAGTTAGTGGGGGAGAATATCCCCCACTGATTATTCACAGCTCAAATGCTGGACGGAGGAACGAGAACGTGAAGAAATCATGGACAAAACATAAAAATCTTTCCGGATTTTATATTGCCCCGGCAATGGCAGTTCTGATTTTATGCCTGATTCTGCCGCTTTTTTATACTATTTACTGCAGTCTTTTTAAACTGGATTATCTGGTAAACGGTGGATTTGTCGGAATGAAAAATTATGTAACGCTTCTGACCGATCGCAAGGTACAGGATTCTCTGCTGCTCACACTTGGTATTACGTTGATATCGACGCTGTTGTCTGTACTGCTTGGCCTAGCAATGGCACTGTGGATTGACCGCAAGACAGGATTTTTCGCTTACCTGATCGAAATGCTCGGATTGGTACCATGGGTTATTTCCATGGTAGTTGCAGGTTTGCTCTGGAGATGGTTATTTCATGGAGATCTCGGACTTTTTAATATGATCTTGCGTATGCTCGGACTCAATCCAGTGTACGTCGTGCAAAATAAAATTCCGGCGATCATCGCTTTGATCTTTGTTATGGTATGGCGCCTAGTCGGGTATGCGATGATCATGATTCTGGCGGGACTGAAAGGTCTGGACGGAGGCCTGATTGAAGCGGCAAAGGTAGATGGAGCGTCTCCGTTCCAGCTTCTGATATACATAAAGCTTCCGCTGATTAAATCATCGGTATTGCTTTCTACAATCGTTCTGACGATCAGTAATTTTACAAACAATACCGTTCCGAAGGTGTTGACTGGCGGCGGTCCAAGCAATGCGACCAACGTGATTACGCTGTATCAGTATAACCTCGGCTTTCAGTATTACAAATTCGGCACATCGGCTGCGCTTTCTGTGCTGATTATGCTGATTACCTCATTGATCATTGTACTTTATATCAAGGTAAGTAATTACCGGATTTAAGGAGGACAACATGCGACAGATAAGCAAAAAGAAAATAATATTGGCAGTCGAGATTCTGGTGCTGATCGTGATCGCCATTGTCAGTTTGACTCCAATCTACTGGGGCATTGTGACTTCTTTAAAACCATTAAATGAGATCAACGCATATCCACCGAAGCTGGTCGGTTTTACTGTGACGCTGGCGCATTATCGCCGGGTATTTGCTTCCGGTCTGCTGCGTAGCCTGATCAACAGCGTGTTTTATTCAGCGGCAGCGATTATCCTAGGGCTTGTACTCGGATACCTTGCTTCTTATGGATTTTCCAGGCGGGTGTTCCGGACGAGAGAATTCTGGTTTTATCTGGTTGTTATTGGGATCCCTCTTTCGACCGGGAGTTCCGTGCTGCTGATCCCGAACTATTTGCTGATGATGAAATTGCATCTGGCGAATCACTGGTATACAATGCCGCTTTTGTATACCGCTTACAATCTTCCGCTTTGTATCTGGCTGCTGATTGCCGGGATCCGGGCGGTACCGTATGAAATTGAAGAGTCAGCGGCGATTGACGGCTGCAGTCAGTTTTATGTCGTGACAAGACTGATTCCACCGATGCTTAAGCCATCGTTTGCAGCGGCAAGCATTTTTATCTTCATTGGCTCTTGGAATGAGTATATTACGACTTCTGTTATGGTGAATGGAGAGAAGTTTAAAAATATCCAGATGGCGATCTACGATTATTTGGGGGTATTCGGACAGGAGTGGGGGCCATTGACGGCCGCAGCTACCGTTGCAATTGTACCAATCCTGATCGTGTTTACAGTGCTTGGAAAGCAGTTGGTATCCGGATTGACAGCAGGGGCAGTAAAGGGTTGATGCGCTGATGGTGAAAGGAGTTATAAAATGAAAGAGTACATACATGAAATCTCTGATTATAAAGAAAAAGAACCAATCAAAAAGAAGTATGATGTCATCGTTGTTGGTGGTGGTATGAGCGGATTGTGTGCGGCGATTGCGTCTGCAAGAAACGGTGCACACACCGCGATCATACAGGAGCGCAGTGTATTTGGCGGAAACGGAAGTTCAGAGATCCGGATGCATGTAGCAGGAGCTTCCTGTCACTGGGGAAAAGAAAATGCAGTGGAGACCGGTATTATGATGGAAATGCAGCTGCACAATCAATATCTGAATTATGATCACAATTTTTCCATTTGGGATGGTGTGCTCTGGTCGACAGCGATGGAGACGGAGCATCTGGATGTTTATCTGAATACGGTAATGATCAGAGTAAAGTCCGATGGGAGTGAGATTCAATGGGTGGAGTGCTACCAGAGCACGACCGAGAGTACCTATCGGATGCAGGCAAGTGTTTATATCGATGCGACTGGAAATGGAAGCCTTGGTTATTTTGCAGGGGCGGAGTATCGCTTTGGGTGCGAGGATAAGGTAGCTTATCATGAGCCGAGCGCACGCGATCAGGTATCTGGTGAGACGATGGGTAATACGATCATGTTCAATGCAAGAGATACCGGACATCCAGTCAAATTTGTAAAGCCAGAGTGGGCGTATACCTTTGATGAGGACGATCTGGAGTATCGCTATCACGGTAATATTACTGTGTATCATGATGCGGATAAAGTCGTGGTACTCGGACCGGATGAGTCCTATGAGGATCACCGGGATCAGCTGGTGGAAAAATATGACACACAGTCCGGATACTGGTGGATCGAGCTCGGCGGCGACTGGGACGATATCATCAAGCAGGCAGAGGATCTGCACTATGAGCTGTATCGCTGTGTATACGGTGTATGGGATCACATTAAGAATCGTGGCAATCACGGCGCAGAAAATTATGAGCTGGTATGGGTTGGCAATCAGCCGGGTATCCGCGAGGGTCGCCGACTTGAGGGAGTCGAGACACTGACGGAAAATGACATCCGTGCGAATCGTGTGACAGATCAGGATGTGGCTTATGGTGGCTGGCCGATGGATGAGCATACGGCAGGTGGACTGCGGGCAAAGGGGCAGATTCCATCGAAGGTACGTAGCTTTGATGGGTTGTATGGTATCCCGTATGGTTGTTACTGTTCCAAAACGATTCGGAACATGATGATGGTCGGAAGGATCATCGGTGCGTCTAAGCTGGCGATGGGTTCTACCCGTGTTATGGGTACCTGTGCGGTTGGTGGTCAGGCAGTTGGTACTGCGGCAGCTCTGGCAGCAAAGTACAGCTGTACTCCACAGGTAGTCGGAGAGCAGCATATGCAGGAACTGCGGCAGCAGCTTCTGAAGGATGACTGCTACATCATCGGCTGCAAAAATGAGGATCCGAAAGATATGGCACGGTTCGCAAAGGTATCGGCTTCTTCTTATAAAAAGGATGCGGAGCCGGAGCATGTTATTAACGGTGTTTCCAGAGATGAGAAAGATCATGTAAACTGCTGGTCTTCTGATGGACTGGCGGAGGAGGGCGAGACACTTACTCTGAAGCTCGACAAGAAGCATACATTGGAAGAAATTCGGCTTACGTTTGACCCAAATCTGTCCGAGGAGCATTGCATTTCCCTTTCGAAGGCATTTATTGAAAAAATTCCGAAGGGTGTGCCAAAAGAGCTGGTCAAAGACTACGAGTTGAAGCTGTATGCGAACGACAATGAAGTCTATAACACGAAGGTAACGGAAAATTATCAGAGACTGAATGTGATAAAGCTTCCAGAAAGTATCCAGGCAGATACAATTCATCTGCATTTCACAGCCACGAACGGCTGTGAGGATGTGCGTGTATTTGAAGTGAGAGCTTATTAAGGCAGGAGGAATAGGAGTATGAACCGTGTAGTACAGAAGACATATGACATCGTAGTGATTGGTGGCGGACCAGGCGGCATACCAGCCGCTGTCGCAGCGGCAAGACGCGGACATAAGGTTCTCCTTGTAGAGCGCAACAGCTTCCTTGGTGGAGCAGCGACCTCCGGACTTGGCATCCTTGGATATCTGGATCGACAGGGAAAGAAGGCGCTCGGCGGCATCGCACAGGAGCTGATGGATCGGCTGGAGGAAATGCACGGAGCGATGGGACATTTTCGTTGCCCGGTACACAACTCGATCAGTCCGATTTCTCCGGAATGCTTCAAGATCGTGGCAGTGGAGATGTGCCGCGAGGCAGGAGCTGAGATTCTGTTCAACAATGAGCTGCTCGATGTCACGGTTGACAATGGAAAGATTAAAACTGTGACCGTATATGGAAAATGTGTGCGCACCGTGCTCAGGGCAAAGGTGTTCATCGATGCGACCGGCGACGGAGATCTGGCTTATCTGGCGGGAGCACCGTATGTGTCCGGTCAGGATGACACAGGCATCATGCAGCCGGCAACTCTGATGTTTACCGTGACGAATTACGATCTGGAAAAGCTGCTTTTTTATGCGGAGCAGCATCCGGAGGATTTTGGTATCAAGGAAGATTATGCAAAGGGCTATAATCCGGACTTTTTCCGTGCAACGCCGGGACACTGTTTCATCGGTCTGACGGAGATGATCCGGCGGGCAAAGGCAGCTGGTGACTTCGATGTTCCGCGGAATCAGTTCATTTATATTACGACACCGACGGAGGGCGAGCTCGCAATTAACACCTCCCGCATCACGAATATTGATGCATCCGATGTCTATCAGCTCTCCGATGGCCTGACGATGGGATATAAGCAGGTACATGAGCTGCTTAGATTTATGAACAAATATATTCCTGGATTTGAGCATGCCCAGCTGTCAATGATTGCACCATCGCTTGGCGTGCGGGAGACACGGCATTTTAAAGGCTGCTTCCGTCTGACAAGAGACAATATGTATTCTGAAGAAGTACGTCAACAGGCAGTCGCACAGTCAGCTTATAATATTGATGTGCACAGTGGTGTGAAGGATCATATCGATCTGACTCCGATCGACCGGCCATTCGGTATTCCGTATGGATGTATGGTACCGGTACAGACGGATGGACTGTTGCTCAGCGGCCGCACAATCTGCCTGGACACCGCGACTTACGCATCTGCCCGCGTCATGGGCCCGTGCATTGCGGTCGGCGAAGCAGTCGGCGAGGCGGCAGCACTCTGCATCGAGCAGCAGATCGAGCCGAGAGCGGTAGATCTGGTTGTGCTGCAGGAGCGACTTAGGAAAAACGGGAATCTGTTTTGAGCGGAACGCGTGATTTTTGCAAGCAACGAGAGAAGTAGTTTATCTCTGTTGCAGAAAATTTGAGTTACAGCTGCACAAAGTTAGAAACTATAAATATCAGGGAAGCACACAGGGGCAGTTTTTCGCAAAGCGTGGAAGTGCGGCTGTGTGCTTTTTTACGGAAAATTCGTAAAAGAAACACGGTTCAGGATTACTTGAGGAATGCAGCAGGGAATACTTTACAAAAAGAACGCAAATGTTATACTGTTTATACAATAAAGAAAATTTCGAGGTGGAAGGTTTATGCTGTTTTGCCTTGTAAAAATAGGAGGGTGCTGATAAATTAGAAACAGGATAATGAGTTCCTAAGAGAGGTTTTTTGGGGAGCAGATGCAGGAACAAACATGTCAAAGAGGCAAGCGAGAGCGCCGGAAGGACTGGAAGCACGCTATGAAAAGTACAGAGGTATTTTAAAAGACCTCACAATCATGAGCGATATGTTTATGAGAAATGTATTGAAAAAGCGCGAATGTACGGAATATGTCCTTCAGGTGGTTATGGAAAAAAAGGATCTTACTGTGATCGATCAGGTGTTGCAGAAAGATTACAAAAATTTACAGGGGCGATCCTCAATTCTGGATTGCGTGGCTAGAGATTCTGAAGGTCGGCAGATGAATGTGGAAATTCAGCAGGAGAACGAAGGGGCGTCTCCGAAACGGGCAAGGTATCACAGTGGATTAATGGATATGAATACCTTAAATCCAGGTCAGGATTTTGACGAACTGCCAGAGAGCTATATGATTTTTATTACGAGAGATGATGTACTTGGTTATGAACTTCCAATTTATCATATAGACCGGATAATAAAAGAAGTCAATGATGATTTTATGGATGAAGCGCATATCATCTATGTAAATGCAAGGAGGCAGGATGATACAGAGTTGGGAAGGCTAATGCATGATTTGCATTGTAAAAATGCAAAGGATATGTACAGCAAGGTTCTTGCGGCACGGGTACATATGTTGAAAGAGACGAAAGAAGGGGTGGAGATTATGTGTGAAGAATTACAGGAATTATACGATGAAGGAGTAAAAGAAGGTGAAGTTCTTAAGGCTAAGCGTTCAGCATTGCTGCTGTCTAAAAAAGGAACTGCTCTTTCAGATATTGCGGAAGTATTGGAAGTAGGCATAGATATAGTACAAGAGTGGTTGTCTGAAGTCGTATACGAATAAAACAGGATCAAATGCATGAAAGGATAGTACTTAATAAGAAAAGAAATGAGTCTGGAAGACGGCTGGTGAGTTGTTGACTTGCCGATCGTCAGATGCTATATTAACTAGGTAATTTTATAAAACGTTCGGTGCTGTTTAGCATGGCTGCAGAATAAGATTCTTTAAGCAGACTATGCCGGAACAGATAAAAGGGAAACAGGTGAGATGCCTGTACGAACTCGTCACTGTGAGTAAATGGCTATGGCTGGAATGCCACTGGGTAACTGGGAAGGCAGACATAGAGATACTTTACAAGTCAGGAAACCTGCCGGTCGTTGGTGCGGGGAATGCAGATTCCAGATCACGAGTAATTGATTGTACCGAAATGATCATGAATTCAAGGCTTCCTGTATTTCAGGTCAGGAAGGTTTGATTTTTGTAGAATTCTTTATTCTGATTATTTCCCCAGATAACAAAGACAACATGATATTGCAGAAGGAATGAGGAGAAAAATGAAGAGATATCATAAGCGTTTTCTTGCTCTTTGCTTGAGTGCGTCTATGCTTGTATCGCCGCTCAGCTATACGAGAGCTTATGCGTCGGAAGAAACAAGTATTACGGAAAACAGCAGTCAGAATGAAACTGTAGCAGAGTCAGAAAACAAATCAGAGAGTCAGAGTCCAGCAGCAGAAGAAGCTGGCAACGCGTCGAGTCAGGAAAAGGAAAATGCGTCAAACAATAATAGCAACACAGCAGACGCAGAAAAATCCGGCAGTGTAGCTGAACAGCAGGAAAGTCAGCAAACAGCAGAGACAGGACAGGTGCAGAGTGAAGCATCAGATGGAGAGAATGTTGTAGTACAGACAGCAAATGCACCAACTGTAACGAGTAATACTGTTCAGGTAGTAAAAGAAGATGGAAATGTATTTGCAATGTTCAAAATTACCACTTCAACGGTTAAGAAAAATGGAGAACTGTATGATGTGTCATTTACTACAAGCAGCAACAGTTATGATAAGATTTATCTGGGATCAAAAAACGATGAAGCAAAAGAACCTGTAATTAGAAGAAGTGCAGATGGAACCAATACATTTACATTTAAAGTAGATGCGTCTAAAGTTGGAAAAGTGCAGTCTGTAGTACTGGGAAAGCCAGATGGAAGCTGGTATACCAAGGCTGATCTGTGGATTTATATTCCGGAGGAAACAGTGACGGAACCAGGAACGAATCCAACACCGACGCCGACACCGACAGCAGCGGATGGCACATACTCTATTGAAGTGGAAACTGGCGCGGCTATGTTTAAAGTAGTTGACTGTAAGCTGACAGTTAAGAATGGCTTGATGTCAGCGGTAATTACTTTGAGTGGTACAGGGTATGATTATCTTTATATGGGAACGGGAGCAGATGCTGAGAAAGCAGATCGTAAATCATGGGTTCCATATGTGGTAGATGCAAATGGCAAGTATACCTATACCATTCCGGTAGAGGCGTTGGATAAGGAAATTGCAGTAGCCTCTCATTCTATTAAAAAGAATCAGTGGTATGCTCGTACTCTTACATTTAAATATGACACGTTACAGAAGATAAGTGATGACAGCAATACAAATCCATCCAACCCATCTACTCCGTCTAAGCCGTCGGATAATAATGGTAATTCTGGTGCATTAAAGCCAAATGACGGCAAAGCGGACAATGAATCCAAGTGGGAGGCAGATACCAGTGGCTCTACATCTGCTGTCAACAGTTCTACTACATTAGTTGATGGCGTATATACGCCAGACAGATTTAGCTGGTCAGGTGGAACCGGTAAGGTAAAGATCAGCTGTAATAAGGTTACGATTACGAATGGGCAGGCATTTGCAACGCTGGTATTTGACAGCGATCATTACCAGTATGTAAAGACAAATGGAAAGACTTACTATACAACCAAAGGCGGTGGAATGGCAACGGTTATAATTCCGGTAGCTCAGAACGAGAATAATACAATTCTGGC
>OLPE01001069.1_pt1 | contig 17668 bp, 20 predicted proteins | sample 1671901 | NCBI WGS metagenome assembly OLPE01 (sample SAMEA3136624, study PRJEB25190) | human gut metagenome | biome: human gut; feature: human-associated habitat; material: faeces | place: Austria | collected 2013 | reverse complement strand
GGTATATATAGGAAAACACCACTTTGCTTCCAGCATTAACCAGTGCCCCGGCTCTTCCAAATTTTTCACAGTTGACCTAAGCGCAGCCCTGTGATAAAATGGAAGTATAGAAAGGAGTGAAAGTGCATGGACGAGATTGTTCAGCTTATTTCAAATGTGGGCTTTCCTATTGCTTGTTGTCTTATCATGTTTTTCTATGTCAACAAATCTTCGGAATACCACAAGGAAGAGATTAGCAATTTGACGAAGGAATATAAGGCAGAGATTTCTGAGCTTTCTACTGCTATCAATAACAACACTTCTGTCATGCAGTCTCTTATCAACACGCTCACGATTAAATGACTGAGCAAGAACTAAGAACGTCAGTTTACACTTTCGCTCAATCGTGCATCGGTCTTAATGAATATGACGGCAGTTATAAGAAAATAATTGACGCATATAATAGCTACCAAACAGATGTAGGAGGCCCGACCGTTACTTATGCTTCACCGTGGTGTGCTGTGTTTGTTTCATACGTCGGCATTGCTTTAGGCTTAACGGACATTATTTTTCCGACAGCATATTGCCCTTACATGGTAACGCTATACCAGAACATTAACCGATGGGAAGAAAACGACGCTTATGTCCCACAGATGGGTGACATTATTCAATACGATTGGGATGACTCTGGTTCTGGTGACAATCAGGGGCAACCAGACCACTGCGGTATAGTTGGCGTTGTAGACGGAGACACGTTTACAGTAATTGAGGGTAATAACGGCGATTCTGTTAAGTTGATGGAACGCCGAGTAGACCAGAAGTCTATTCGTGGCTACTGTTTGCCCGATTACGCAAGTATGGCCTCTGAGGGGCTAGAGTGGGTAGCTCACTATACTAATGAGCTTGGTACAATGACAGCCGATGCAATGCGAAATAATGCGCGCATCATCTGGAATTACTTTGGCGCTCTAGGTTGGTCAGTCAATGCCGTTTCCGGTATGCTTGGCAATATGCAAGTTGAATCAAGTTTGAATCCCGGCCAGACAGAAGCGACGTTTGCTTTAGGCGACCCGAACGCTGGTTACGGCCTTGTGCAATGGACACCGAGGACAAAGTTTAGTGATTGGGCGGGTGACGGCTGGGATGACCCGTTGCAATGTGGCGATTTGGAATTGAACCGGATTAAGTATGAGTATGACAACAATCTTCAATTTGGCCAAAATCCTTACTTTCCGGATTATACCGAAACATGGCAGACCTTCATTCATTCCACTGATTCACCCGCTACTTTAGCTGATACTTGGCTTGTCCAGTACGAACGACCAAATCATTCTGCGTGGGAACAGACACGAGCGTTGCGTATGTCAAACGCTGACAAATGGTACACCTATCTAACAAACCTTCCAGCGCCACAGCCAACACCTAAAAAGTCAAAGTCAATGCCACTATGGATGATGCTTAATCCATACGCTCGATTCTATTAAGGAGGAATTTTAATGTGCTAACCCGTGAACAGTTTCAGGCCATTATCGGCAAGTATGCCACGGCCGACGATGAAGCCACGCTCAAGGATGTTTCTGACCTGATGGGAATGTACGACGAAATGTCTAACCCTCAGTTGCAGCAGGAGCGTGACGAATACAAAGAAAAGTATGAGAATGTGGTGAAGGAATATAAAGACCGTTTCCTTTCTCCAAATTCTCCGGCAGACCCTAAACTCCCGGAAGATGAACCTGATGAAGATGAATCTCCGGAAAAATTTGATGACTTGTTTTCTTGAAAGGAGTAAATGCTTATGCCTGTTAAGCCTAAGATTCGGACGCTGACTACGTCCGCCGCGGATATTCTGAATGTTATCCGAAATAACGCTTCGGTTGATTACCGTAACTATGTTCCCAAAGCTGACGCAAACGACGTTGAATCCATTCGCACGATTGGTGCGATTATCATGGACTACCCGGCGCTCCAGAACGAGTTCCTGAACGCTCTGGTCAACCGCATTGGCCGTGTGATGCTCACGTCGAAGATGTACTCCAACCCCATCGCCTTCTTCAAGAAGGGCGTTCTTGAGTACGGCGAATCTATTGAGGAAATCTTCGTTAATATCGCAAAAGTTCAGGAGTTCAATCCTGAGATTGCTGAGCAGGAAGTGTTCAAGCGCGTTGTTCCCGATGTTCGCGCGGCCTTCCACATCATGAACTATCAGAAGTTCTACAAGGCGACTGTCACGCAGGAGCAGCTTAAACAGGCGTTCCTGTCTTGGGATGGCGTGACTGACCTGATTGCTAGAATCGTTGATTCCATGTATACCGGCGCGAACTATGATGAGTTCCTTGTTATGAAGTACCTGCTTGCCCGTCACATTCTTGATGGCCGTGTGTACCCCGTCACCGTCCCGACCGTGACTGCCGAAAATGCGAAGGCGATTATCACCACCGTTAAGGGCGTGTCCAACAAGCTGACGTTCATGAACAGCGAGTACAACCCCGCGGCCGTCCGTACGTTTACTGACAAGACCGACCAGTACATGATTGTCAACTCCGTGTTCGACGCTACTATGGACGTGAATGTTCTTGCGTCCGCTTTCAACATGGATAAGGCAGAGTTCCTTGGTCACCGTGTTCTGATTGACGGCTTTGGCGACCTCGACGTTGCCCGCCTTGGTGAAATCTTTGCTGGCGACCCGACGTACAATGAACCGTCTAAGGATGAACTCGCTGCGCTGAACGCAATCCCGGCAGTGATTGTCGATAAGGATTGGTTTATGGTGTTCGATATGCTGACGCAGTTCACCGAACAGTACAACGGTCAGGGCCTTTATTGGAACTACTTCTACCACGTGTGGAAAACGTTCTCTGTGTCCCCGTTTGCTAATTCCGTCCTGTTCGTTCCGGGCACTCCGTCTGTCACTTCCGTTACTGTGTCCCCGACCACTGCGACTGTCCAGAAGGGCGGCAGCGTCTCGCTTTCCGCTGTTGTCGCAACTGAATACTTCGCCCCGCAGACTGTTGTGTGGACTAGCAGTGCGGCTGACGTAAAGGTTTCGGCCGCTGGTGTTGTTACGGTTGATGCAGACGCAAAATCCACGACCGCTACGATTACTGCTACTTCCGCTTTTGATGGCACTAAGAAAGCAACGTGTACTGTTACTGTTAAGTAATTAAGTTATAGACGAATGGCCACGGCGTTATAAATAGTGGTCGGGTGGGTAGGCGGGAAATTTCTTAAAGGCAGGTGGTTTCATGTCGATGATTGTTCCAAATTCAGAAGTGTACATTCTAAAGAATGTTCCTCTTGAACCGTCATTCGACCACACCATTTGGTTTGATAGCCCTGAACAGCAAGCTACGGCTTTTACGACGTATGCGCTTGCTTTCTATTTTAATAAAGTTTCTTATCAGCGTTATCCTAGGCCGTATATCACTCTTGACAAAACTGCTGATGACCTTTTCGATTGCAACTACATGATGTTCCGCAATACAGCTTATGGAACAAAATGGTTTTATGCTTTCATTACGCAAATCGAATACATCAGCAATACTACTTCTCGCATTTACTACACTATTGACCCCATGCAGACGTACCTGTTTGATGTTAATGTTGGTGAGTGCTGGGTTGAGCGTGAGCACGCCATGACTGACGCGATTGGTGACAACCTCATCCCTGAATCTCTTGAGCTTGGGGAATACGTATTTGACGGTGATTACTTTCCGTCTGTTTTTGACAAAGAAGGATATGTCATTTGTATTCTTGCCACTTGGGGCACAAAGCTCAATCCTGATGGTAGTTGGGAAATCGAGGATGTATCTTATGGCGGAACAGGCGGCATTGATAGCGGAATTTATACCGGTTTGCATAAAAATATTTGTGAGGAAACGGATGTTGGAAAAGCAGCAGCTAAAGCAAATGATTTAATTGTTGCTGCGACTAAGGCCAATAAAGCGGACGGCATTGTCAGCATTACAATGTTTCCAAAGTATTTTTTGAATATTTCGCTTTCAAGTTCTATTGCCACTAAACCGGCCGACCATGAATTTGATGACATTCCTGCTTTTACTGGCGCATTTGACGGATATAAGCCGAAAAATAATAAGCTATATACTGCCCCATTTTGTGGCGTGTATGTGGATAATCTGCAAGGTAATGCGGCAAACTACGCTTATGAGTATTTTGCAGACCGTAAGCCTAAATTTAATATCGTCGGCGCAGCTAATGGCAATCTGGAATGTGCGTCTATCCCGCTTAATTATAAAGGGCTGGCGTCTAATTATCAAGAAGCAATGATTATGGGCGGTTTCCCGCAGTGCGCATGGAACGTCGATACTTTCAAGGCTTGGATTGCGCAGAATAAATACGCAATTGCCGCCGGTGTTGCTACCACTGCTATTGATACTGTAAAGCAAGTTGCTACGGCAGCTACCGGGCTTGGCATGGCTGGCGAAGTTGCTAGTATGAGCGCGGCAATGACCGGTGCTGGGTCTGCGCAAACCATTCAGGCTGTCGGGCAATACGCTAATGCATATCAGAATATGCAGAACGTTTCCTATAATGCGCAGGGCGACATTCTCAACAAAACAATTAACCTTGTAGCGCAGGTAAAGACGGCCTCAACGCAGCCTAACCATTCTCGCGGTCAGCAGTCATCCAGTATTTACTGCGCAATGGGCGTTCAAGGTTTCCACTATATGCCCTATCGTATTCAGGGCCAGTTTGCGAAAATAATCGACGATTTCTTTTCTATGTATGGCTACAAGACGAATCGTCTGAAAGTGCCCAACCGTAACGGCAGAAAGGCATGGAATTACGTGAAGACTTGTGGTTGCAATCTAACCGGCAGCGCCCCGGCTGACGTGACTGCATCTCTTGTTAATATTTATGATAAGGGCATTACATTCTGGCGCTGCACTGACTTGTCCGCTGGAAATCCGTTTACGCGCGTAGGAAACTACTCGCTCGACAATTCACTGTAAGTAGGTGATAATAATTTGAGTAAACCATACCGAACCCCTAAAGGCTCTCACTCGCGGCAGTTTTGGGAAACGGCATATGACAACACTTCACGGTATCAGTTTTACTACAATAAGCTAACTGAGATTGCAACTTCTCTGTTTACGTGGGAAAACCTACCACCTAGTGTTGACCCTCGCTTTTTGGAACTGTGCCTGTTCTCTACTGGCTGTGCTGTGTTCTTCAAAGATGATGTTCTTTCCGAAGCTGCTCGTATTGAGGGCAAGGAAGATTATGAAAAACACGGTTATCTTGCATTGCGCGTAATGGCTAACGGCCCGTTTGATGTATACAACACGCCAATCAACCGTGTGGCGTATGCTTCAAGTGTTGGTAAGAATCAGTGGAAATTGGACAATACAAACTCTGTTCTAATCTGGAATAACCGCTTGAGGCTTCCGTCCGCTTATGAGGCTTGGATTTATGCTCACCGCCTTGAAAACATTGACCGTGACGTAGATGTTAATGCGGCAGCACAGAAAACTCCTGTAATTGTTACGTGTCCCGAATCCCAGCGGCTTACGTTCAAAAACCTTATGATGCAGTATGACGGGAATGTCCCAATTATCTTTGGCGACAAAGACCTGAATTTGAATAATATTCAGGTGCTTAATCCGGGAGTTCCGTATACTGCGGCTGAACTTCAAGACCTTAAACGTGAAATCTGGAATGAGGCTTTGGCAATGCAGGGTGTTCCGAACCTTACGATTTCCAAACGAGAGCGACTTGTTACTGACGAAATTCAACAGGCGACTGCTGGCACATCTGCTTGTAGAATGTCAAAGTTGGAAGCTCGTCAGCAAGCGGCCGAGCAAATCAACAAAATGTTTGGTTTGAACATTAAAGTCTCCGTTAACTCCCTGTATACGTCTGGTATTTCTGACGATGAAGGCAACACAATTAACGACTGGCTTGACCCGAATACTGATAGCGGCGGGGGTGAACCAAAGGAATGAGTTTGTATACTACTCAGGTAAGATACATTTGTGAATCGCTGGCCGGTGATACCGCTAGGCCAATCGATGAAATCATTGGCGTAGCCGCCCCGAAAATGTTTCCTATTGGCGAAACTGGCAGAGAGGATTCTCCTTTCAAACGCTGCGTTATTCCATGGGAATTTGTTGACGCGCCTACCACGTATTATATTTGTAGGCGTATTCTTGCCCATTATTACACTCGTGAAATCGGCTGGGAAACGGCGGCGCTCTGGGTGTTCCACATGAATGAGCAGCTTGCCGAAATTGCGCCGTACTATACGCAGCTTGTCAAGTCTACATTCAACAGTATTCGTGATTTTACGGCCGAGGATATTGAAGCACTTTATGGCGATACTAACCTTGTCCGCACGTTTACCGGCGACTACAACGACAAGGCAAATGGCGGGAGCACGAATAACAACACGATTACCGCCGACAACTATAACCTTGATAGCGACACTCCGCAGAATGGCCTTGTGTCTGTGAAGCCCGCCGAGGACGCTGCTGGCATGGCGTACCTGTCCTACGCCCGTCGCGCATTGGTCGACCAGAAGAACGGTAATACCGAATCGCACAATGAAACGTCTGATCGTAAAGCTAATACCACGGAGACAATCAAGGGCAAGTCTGCTGGTAAGGCAAGAATTGAGCTAATGAAAGATGTAGCTAATACGCTTATCAACATTGAGCGTAGAATGATTAGTGAACTTTCAACCGAATTTATGAACGTATGGTAAAGGAGTGAAGTTATGGACACAGTTAGTATGTTGAACAAAATGAGTTTTTACTGTCAGCCCATTCTCCCGCTTGTGTATGATGAAAGCATGAGCTACTACGAAACACTGTGTAAAGTAGTGGGTCAGCTTAACACCACCGGCGAAACGGTGAATAAGCTCAATGAGGGATTGACCGGGGAAATTGCAGACAGGCAGACCGCAGACGCAGAGCTTGATGCAAGAATCAAAGAAATTGAGAAAACCAACAAAAAGATTCATTTCCTTAAAGTTGATACACTCGGCCATTTGCTTACAGAGAATGTTACCAGAGAAAAGCTGTCTCAGTGGGTGCAGGATGGAGATATTATCGCCATGCTCTACGCCCCTGATGAGCAGGAAAATTCGTGGGCGGTTGCTACCAACTATCGCTGCCTTGGCGCTAGAGGCGCTGAGACAATGCAGCTTAGTTTCTATGTTCCAATTTCAATCGTGCACAATGCTGGTAAATCTGGGTCAGATGTCGCGCAGGAAGTCGTAGTTATTTCCTTGCCAGTTGGCGAGTTGACTAACCAGTGGGTAGTTCGTAGTATTACAACCACCATCCCGGCCACGAATGCCGACGGTTTTGTTAATCTGATGGCGAGTGTCGGTGACAATGGAGCAGTTACGTGCGATGTTGAGCCGGGCGCTATCGTTGAAGCACTTCGGAATTATTTTAGAAGCACGAATCAGTTTGCCGTTGCTGTCAATGCGCGTCTCAATTATGATGGAAAGCAGTATCATTCCAGCGCTGCGACTGTAAAAGCAGATGCTTCTGGCGCTGGCCATATCCGCATTGCCTTTGAAAATTACTATGGCGGTGTTCACGCAGAGAACGGCGTGAGTCAAACTGTTAACACAACCATTTTCCTTGTTGGTGATGTGAAAACTAACGTGTGGTATGTCGTAACGATTGACCACAAGGTGTTTGATTTCCCCCGTTATGTTGGTTTCCAGTTTACCAGAGGCGCACATAACGTTATTACTACCGATGATGAATCCACTCCTAATGCTGTTTATACTCAGTATCATGCGAATGAAAGCGGCAAGCTCTATCAGAATCTTCCTACACGTCTGATTGATACGGTCGATAACGTCGAATATTGGAACGGCGTGTTTGATATTAAAGACGGAAAGCACATGACGTTCACGTTCGTTACGTCCGTTACGTCAAATTACGCTACGGCTTCTGATAAAATGCTTGTTCGTGTCATCGAGCTTTCTGCTAATGTCAATACTACGGCATGGAAGTACGCGGAAAAGGAATTTGAACTTCCGCTTAACGTTTCCAATGGTGTGGTTACATATACTGCGAGTAAGGTTGGCGAGGGCGAATACAAAGCTGCCGCGCATAAAACAGAGTATCAGGTTGACTTTAATGAGACAACGGCAAATATTATTGCTGCCATTGAATCAGGGAAAAAAGTCATTCTTAGAGTAGATTTGAAAGACCCAGATTCTAGTGAATCTTACCCAATCTATTTTTCGTCTGGATATACTAGGGTAGACCCATTCGCTAATTCTGCACATTACATTTTCACTGGAACTCTTGGTGATGACCAGTTCACACTGGAACTGAACTCTCTCCTTACACACGCTACGTTTACTACCTATGGATATATCCTACCTGAGCCTAACCCAGACGGCACTGACAATGGCAAAGTTCCGGCTGTCAATGGAACAAAGTGGGGTCTGAAAACCTTGCCTCCTGCTGTCACTGTGGATACAGCTATGTCTGATACTTCTACCAATCCTGTGCAAAATAAAGCCGTTACTGCGGCACTCGCTAGTGTTGTGCGAGAGACCATTTATCCGATTGCTGTCACGGCAACCTCTGCGGAATGGGTAGTAGCTAACGGAATCGCTTCCAAAGAGGCATCCGCTGACCGAACTTTTGATGACATTAAAGCGGCATATAACGCTAATAAAACCCTGGTGTGCGAGTTTGATAGAATGACGTATTCTCTGGTTTTGTCTAGCTCTTCGGCGTTTATCTTTGCCTCTTACCGTGGGGATGTGGCCAATGATTCGCAATATACTGGCCTTGGCAAATACCCCACTTCACTTATTACAATTAACACAACCGCAGTAGTCATTTCACGCACTGCTGGCGATTTGCCCGCCGTTGATGGCACGGATAACGGTAAAATGCTGATTGTTAATGGCGGCGAATGGGCGATGCAGCGTGTGCCCGGCACGACTGTTGACGCAGAGCTTAGCACTACTAGCGAAAACCCTGTGCAGAATAAAACCGTAACAGCCGCCCTAAACAGCAAACTTCCCAAAACCGGTGGCACTGTTACTGGCGCACTTCGTACAAATGACAGCTTTTCCGCGGGTGGCACTATTGCGTTCGGAGAAGCGCCGATTGGCCTATCGCAAACCGCTGATGGCGCGGCCGAAATCCGCTATGGCAATGCGGACGTAAATGATAATCCGCCTCCGCTTTCCCGCCTGAAGGTGGCACGGCCAACTGCTGATGATGACGTGGCGACTAAGGCGTATGTGGACGGCAAGGCGGTTGCTCCAATCCTTACATCGCCCGTTATGATTCGCAAAGAGGGAGCTACGGACTCCGCTGGCGTGTATCTTAGCACAGTTGCGACTGGAGAAAAAAGCGCAGAAATCAGGCTGGAAGATGTAAACGAAAACTCTCCAGTAGCGATTGCAAATCTTCGCACCCCGACGGGAGCTGGCGCGGACAACTACGCCGCGACAAAGGGGTACGTGGACAGTAAGGTTGCGGGCGCGGGCTCTAGCGATTTTGTGGTTAATGGAACTGCCAATCTGGAGGGCACAGTTACACTTGATAAAACGTTCGTCCAGATTAATGAAGCGGTTAACTCCGGTAAAAATGTGTTTGCACGCATAACCCTAGGAAACTTCATTGCGTTTATGCCGCTAACCCAATACGACTCAAGCCTAGTGAAGTTTGCGGCGGCATTTAACGATAATCGAAATGTCTGTGCAACCGAATTAGTAGTAGCTCCTAGTTCCAATGCTTTAACCGTGAATCGGTCACCCGGGCTAAATGACAATCGTAATATGCTGCAAATCAGTATGGCATCCGACCCCACCGAAGCCATGCAGATTGCCACGAAACAGTATGTGGATGACCACCTCAGCGGCGCGCCAATCACAATTAAACTTGGCACTGGCAACGCTGCAACTTCCACGGCCACTTTTGCTGAAATTAAAACCGCGCTTGAAGCCGGTAAAGCACCGATTCTGGAATCAGCACCCGGAACTAGTCACTGGTTTGCGCTTAACTGGACGCTTTCAGGGGCTGACAGATTGACTATCCAGTATGGCACATTTAATGTCGATGGCGGAGGGTTGGCAAACTTTGCCTTTTACAATGTGGCTGTTAGTTCTACTGGCATTACATATGCCTCTAGTCAGTTTACGACTGAATAATGGAGGTTACTTAAATGACCGAAACCAATCTCCGTGAAATTCTCGTTGCTACTGCCCGCGCCTATATGGGGGCAAATACCTATAACGGGCAGAAGCAGGAAATCATTGATATTTACAACAAAAACCAGCCTAGGCCTAGAGGGTACAAGGTGAAGTATACTGACGCTTGGTGCGCCACGTTCGTGAGCGCTATGGGGTACATTGCGGGATTTTCCCGCATTGTATTCCCAGAGTGTTCGTGCCCTGAAATGATTAGCAAGTATATGTTTGCTAACTGCTGGGAAGAGCGAGATGATTACATCCCGAAGCCGGGGGACATTATCTTCTACGACTGGGACGATAGCGGAATCGGTGACTGCTCTGGTGTTCCCGACCATGTCGGCATTGTGGAAACCTGCAACGGCTATAACATCACTGTCATCGAAGGCAACAAGGGTGACGCTGTGGGCAGACGAAACCTGCTTGTCAACTCCCGCTACGTGCGCGGGTATGGTGTTCCTAATTATTCTCTGCTGGCTGACGAAGAAGAATCTGAAACTGATACCGAAAGCGAGGAAACTGAAATGGTTTATAAGACACTGAATGACGTGCCGAAGTGGGCATACGATGACATTAAAGCCCTGATTGACTGCGACGCAATCGAGGGCGACGGAATGGGAAATATCAATCTGAATGACACGCTTATGCGGGCGCTCATTATCATGAAGCGCTACGTAGATACGAAAGGATAAGAAATGGAAAGCAAGTATTATGATGGCACAAAGCTGCTGAGCCTGAATGACATTGATGGCAACCGCCCGGAGATTTATATCTGCACAAGCAACAGAAGCGCGGGCAAAACTACATGGTTTAACCGCTATGTTGTGCGCCGGTATCTCAGAGGCAAGGGAAAGTTCTGTCTTATTTATAGATACAAGTACGAATTGCAGGATTGCGCGGACAAATTCTTCAAGGAAATTGGTGCGTTGTTCTTTCCCGGATATACTCTTACGCAGCAAATGTCTGAAAGCAAAGCATTTGTCCATTTGATGCTTGCAAAAGACGGCGGCGAAGCTGAGTGTTGCGGTTATGCCGTAGCACTCAACTCCGCTGAGCAGGTGAAGAAGTATTCACACTATATGAACGACACAACTGTTATGTTGTTCGATGAGTTTCAGAGCGAAACAGGCGTGTACTGCCCCAATGAGATGAATAAGTTCATTTCGATTCACAAGTCTATTGCAAGAGGCGGCGGCGAACAGAGTAGATACGTGCCTGTTATTATGATTAGTAACCCTGTAACGGTGCTGAACCCGTACTATTCCGCTATGGGAATCAGCAGCAGACTGAATGACAAAGTAAAGTTCATGCGCGGACACGGATTTGTGCTTGAACAGGGCTACAATGAAAGCGCTGCAAAAGCACAGGCTGAAAGCGGATTCTCTAAGGCGTTCAGCAATACCGCATACATCGGATTCTCTGATAGCGGCAAATACCTGAGCGATAATCAGGCGTTTGTTGAAGAAATGACCGGCAAGAACGTGTATCTATGCACAATTAAATATCACGGAAATGAATATGGCGTGAGGGAATACCCTGAAGCAAATAAGTTTGGCAGTATGCTTTACTGCTCTCCCTCTGTTGACCATACACATCCAATGAAAATCACGGTCAATACGGATGACCACGACGTTGACTATATTCTCGGCGGCGGTTATGATAGCCTCATTGCGCTGCTGAGACACCAGTTTGAAATGGGCAGATTTAGATTCAAGAATCTTGAAAGCAAAGAAGCCCTTGTAAAAACTATCTCATGTTAAGGTATCTGCACCGCGTCCCTGTTGTGCCACGGCGGGAGGCTACTGGGTGAAACCAGCTCGGCGTAGGTTTTCGGTATTAGCGACCGCGCAACAGCAAGCAGTGTTTTAGATATAGTTATACCCCCTATCGTTATGGTAGGGGGTGTAATTTTTTATTCCATAATTGAGCGCGCTCTATCATAGACAGACCGTAAAGTCATAGCACCTGCGTCAAATGGAATAGACGTAGACTGCTCAAGCCCGCAATATGGGCACTTTACTCGCAATTTTTCATTGTATACATCTACATATACCCCCATTTCATGGCCGCAGTAACAACTGGGAGCGCACCAACTCGGTATAGTAATTCTCATATTAACCCTCCTTGAATTGGAATGTCGTATCTACAAGCACAATACCGCCGGGTATTCTTTTCGGCCGCAGCTTGCCCGGAACGCACAAACCTATTTTGAAGTCCTCAATGCTCCTACGTTCTGATAGGAATTCCCGTTCCATATCGTTTTCCGGCTCAATACCCTCATTTTCCCCGCATGATTGCAAGAACAGCTTCTTGCTGCGCTGTGGCATACCTGCGCACTTCAAGTCATAATGTGGACGCACTTCTTCGTGGTTTTCTTTCACTACGTGCTCGACATAGGTTTTCTGCCGCTGAAACAGGCCATAATCCCATTCGCTTTCACATTTCCAACAGCCATATGTGCGCGGGTGCTCTGTAATTCCTTTTACTTCTTCCGGGCTGCAATTCAGGTGAATGCTGTCAGTATCAGCATAACAAAAGTGTTCATAGTTCGCTTGCGCAGCGCGGATAGTATAACATCGAGCATAGCTTGTGATTGCAGCGCCGATTGCAATGTAACCGGGAGTTTTGTCCTGAGCGTAGTTCGGATAAAAGCCGATAGATGAATCGTCTTTTACATAAGCTACTTTGAAGCTGCTATCTGGTGAAGCTGCCGTTTTACCGTACAGATTATTTGAAAACAACTTTGCAAGATAGCGAATACCGCCTGTGCTGTTTTCCTTAATCTCTCTATATTTGTCAAGATACATATCAAATATACCTTTCCTTGTCTGAAAATAGCACCCGTCAAGTATCTCTAAATCGAACACATCATAGTGTTCGCGGAATAGTTCATAATCAGAACAAGTCATTGTGAGCGTAACAAATGGCTTTACTTTTTCGCCGTCAGAGTTTATAATAGTGCCATAATATATTCCTGTGCGGGGATTATACACGTCGGATGTTTTCAACCACTCCGTACCCTTGTACAGAGGATTGCCTTTGATTTGGACAGTTGGCAAAAATCCTTCGCGCAGCCTAAACCGGCATTTGAAGCGGATGAAATAATAATCAGGCTTATATCTGCTGCCGTCTCGTTTTTTCTCGCCCAATGTGCAGCACTCTGGTATATAATTACCGCTCCAAAAGCTTGGCAAATCTTCCGGGTATTCATTGCCGGACATACTGTGCATTACATAAGGGTACAGTGAATTCACGTCAAAGGTGCATCCTTTAGCTTGAGGCTTTCCGGCAAACTTAGGATTTACGTAGCACCAGCCGCCTTTATATGCGCGCTGGATATACCGGCCAATGCACGGAGAGCCATATATTTCTTCATCAATATGGCGCTGCCACAAATTTGGGTATTGTTCTTTATAAATAGAATCCCCGCCTAGTGTTTTCTTCCACTCATCAAAGCAGCACGAACCTATTGTCAGTCTAGTGTGTCCCTCTGCAAATGTTGTTTCTAGACACTCTTTCAATACAAGAACATCGTTCGCAATGTATTCATATTCTTCCGGGCTGATGAAGCCACCCGCATGACGTTCTCCCTTGTACTCCATTTCAAGTTTCTGGTGCTTTGTGTTAAAGGACTTGCCTAGGGCTTTCAACGACAGCGGGAGCAGCTTTAGACTATCACGAATTTCGATAATCTTTCCATTAGCTCCCTTAATTACAATACTGTACCAAACGCCCTGCTTGTCAGCAATCATGTACTTAATGCTTTTCGCGGGCATTTCCTTGTCATTATCCCAGACTGTTCCTTCAAATTGGCTTTCACCGGTATGTATATATGCTTGCTTCCAGCCAAGCTGAGATATAAAATAGTCAAGAATGAAAGCGCCGTCAAATTTAAGATTATGGAAATATAGGATTTGGCGGCGGGCGTCATGCGAAAACATATCTCCAAAGAACTCACCGATTGACTTACATACAGTTACTTGCTCTGACTTACCGCCTATTTCAACATAAGCAGCAGACCAAACCTCTGTGTATTCCTGCCCTTCAAAAACACTTGTTTCAAAATCACAGGCATAGCGTGGTACAATAGCGCGTGATTCAATCTGCTGCTTTTTATGCTTAGTAGTCATAAAATTCGCCCCAATCAATGCTATCATAGTCGTTTGCATATCTATAAATTTGCTCGTCTGTCAAACGCATATCTTCGGGCAACCATGCTTGCATTTTACCAATATAGGCAAGTGCATCATGTTCACGGTATTTTACGGAATAGTCGGGCAGGCCATCTTCTTCAAGGCCGCGCTTAATCATTTCGGCAACTTTAATCACACTTCGTGTGTCAAGGAGAGAATTAAACCACGCTAATAGCAAATACGCGCCTTGCGATTCATATTTCTTGCCGGGGGTAATAAATTCTTTAAGGAATTGGCGGTAATTTTCAACAGTCAACTGCGCTTCGGAAATACTATCAATTTCGCGGATGTATTCATGCGTAAATCCCTTTAGTTCTTCGGCCGTGTATTCCTTAATGTGCTCTGCTGCATAACGGGCGTGTTCTGAAATTCTATATCCCTTTTTCTCCGAATAGCGAATTCTCGCCTTGAAGTTTTTAGCTTGTTTTTGCCATTCTGTTAAAGGTTTTCTTTTACGTGGCATTGTTATTCACCGTCCTTGAACCACGAATTCCAGCAGTTAATACAGCTGCGGCCGTCACAATCTTCATGAGCTAATCGTTCACAATGGCCAACCGACATATTTGGCGGGCAACAGTGCTCGATTATCTCAACAAGTTTATCCGCAGGAATGCAGACGTAAGAATTGTTATTCATACTAGCGTATATCCTTCCTTTAATTTCAGCCTATCACAAATGGCATAGTATTCGTTCTTGCTTATTTCACCTTTTACCTTACGCGCTATAATGTCACCATAGAAGCGGTCGATAGCATGAGACATTAGATTGCCAACACCGAAGCAATATTTATAGCACTCTTGCACAAGCTCGTATGCGCGCTTTCTGCCAAGTGATTTTTCAAGGCCGATAGAGTATAACACGTTCGTTTTGCTATTCGGAGAACGTCGGCCTATATCTAGCCATCCCATGAGAAACTTATCATAATAAAGAGACAATCTAAGCAAATTATCGTCAGCAGAAAACACTGCGCAAATTTCAACGTGTTCGCCTAGACTGTCCCGCGGAAACGCTGGAATGTCTCTGTTTTTGCGGAAAATATATATTGCGTCGTTATAATCGCTTGCGTCAAAGTTTTGTAGACACTGCCACGGAACATCCGGGAACGGGCATTCAAAGCACGTTTTTGCATATTTGCAGTATGATGGAGCACGTTTCACCAGCTAATCACCGCCTGAAAGAAAACACAAATAGCCACAAGAGCCGCGCCAATAGTGGCACAAATAAGGTATTCAAGAAACTTTTTCATAGTTATTAGCTCCAATCTTAAGAAAAAAGCGGGCGAATGTAATTGTACACGCGCCCGCTAGTTTGATTACTTCTTATACGTTTTCTTTTTGGGCGTGCTATCGGTTTCTGCCTTGCTGCCACAGAATTCAACGTTCGTGACCTGAACAGTCCACGACGAATGCTTTTCGCCGTCATCATCTTCCCAAACGTCACAGCGCATTTCGCCGGTCAGAAGAATTTCCTGCCCCTTTTTGAAATACTGATTGACGAATTCGGCGGTTGCGCGCCACGCCGAGCAGCGAAAGAAGTCCGTTTCTTCACGGTTGAACGCGCGGTCAACAGCAACGGTGAAATTTGCGACGGGAACGCCGTTATTAGTTTTGCGCATTTCAGGGTCAGCGGTCAGACGGCCTTTAATAACAATAGTATTCATATTCTTTTTTCCTTTCTGCCCGTATAGCCGTTAGCGCAGCTTTGATTTTTATTAGCGGACAGTCTGCGCGTAACGGACAAACGTCTCAATGTCCATCGAGAACAGATTTTCGTCTGCGGCGATGACATCATATTCACCGAGGAATTTCACATTTTCGCCCGCGCATTTCTCTTTAAGTTCCGCGCGGACAGCAGCAGCGCCCTTGTCAATGACGTTCGCCTCGCGCGTCTCAAAACCGTTTTCGGTCTTGACCGGGTATTCGACATTGAGAATGCGGATGGTTCTTGTGATGTTTTTCATAGCTTTTTTCCTTTCTGCGGCTGTTTAGGCGCCGCGGCCTATTTTAATCTTGAGCGTTACCATCATCGGGCAGCGGCGCTCATCTCGCTGCGACGCTCCAAAGGGAGCGTTTCGGATTTAAGATTAGCTTCTCCAAAAAACGTCAATATCGAAAACGTCGGGAGTATCGGATTCATGAACAATCATATCGTCCGGAAAGCCAAACGCTGCACAATCCCATTGAAACACTTCATTTTCAAGTAACGCTTTTCGGGCGGCGTATTCGCTATATGTGTACGTTCCGCGCCCTGTTTCGCGGGTCATTTCGTGGTCAATGTCCGTGATACCTAGCGTAAACGCGCGGCGACGTTCTGCCGAAAGTTTGCCGTATTTCATAAAAGTTACACCTCCTGAATAGTGTTAGCGTCGAGAAACGCATTGATTGCATTAACGTCGTTGCCGTCTGCGAGAATTTCAAAATGATAGTTACCGAAAGCGCCGGAACGTTCATAGTAAATCCCGTTCCGTTTAAGATGGGCGGATAGGCTGTCGGCCAACGTCACAAAAGCCGTTTCAAAATTGTACCATTTTTTCATTTTGCATACCTTCCTTTTTCTGTTATTTTTAGCGCCGTTCTGCATTCATCCGGGCTTACGACCGGCCGGTGTAACCGGGCTGCATTAGCGCCGTAGGGCGCTGTTACTGTTCATAAACTAGTTCACCGGTTGCCGCGTCGATGATGCTGAAATCATTAAGACCAAGATATTCGGCATAGTCCATAACATCCTGCAAATCTGCCGGGTCATAGATAACGCCGTTGTCCACAAGGCAAAACTTTGCACCGGGCTTATATCCCTTTGCGATTCTGCCGGTTTCGACGCTGCTCTTTGCATCCTGAAACGTGAACGGGCTGTTGATGTCGTCAAGAAACCATCCAATGTGCCTGCGAGTAGTCATGGAATAAAGACCATAGCAATCAAGAAACCATCCGGCCTCTGTTTCGGTGACTGTTGCGACATGCGTCGAATAGCTGACAAGACGGTAAATAATGCTATCACCGTCGTCTTCAATCTCTACATGGGCCTGTGCATATTTGTGGTTTTTAAGTTTTCTGGTAATCATTTTTTCAATACTCCTTTTTCTGTTATTCTGGAATATGGGCTTTGCTTTATTGGTTGTCCCTTATCCCCTTTGCAATTATAGTATAGCATGCCGGGCACAAATTTACAATATGGAATAATGAACAAATATATATGCTAGCTTTTGTGCAACACGCCAATCTGTGAAATATTTAACAATCCATATGCCAGGCCGGTCAAATGGGGGAAAATGGAAGCAAAATGGTGTTTTCCTATATATACC
>OLPE01001066.1_pt1 | contig 17724 bp, 13 predicted proteins | sample 1671901 | NCBI WGS metagenome assembly OLPE01 (sample SAMEA3136624, study PRJEB25190) | human gut metagenome | biome: human gut; feature: human-associated habitat; material: faeces | place: Austria | collected 2013 | reverse complement strand
CGGAACCACCTTCCCCCGTTCCTCCCACCAGAGAATGGGGTTCCAAGGGGAAGGAGGTTCCTTCCCCTTGGTGTTCTTTCCCCTATTTCTTCAAAGAAATAGGGCCCCGGCTGGGAAGCCCCCGTTCCCCGCCGTTCCAACGGCGCAAGGAGAAAACCCCCACCGCGCAAAAGGACCGCCGGTTCCCCCGGCGGCCCTCGTCCAGTCCCCTTCGGTCAGCTCCCGGCAAACTGGCTGTTGTACAGCGCGGCATACGCGCCCCCCGCCGCCAGCAGCGCCCGATGGGTTCCCTGTTCCATGATGTTCCCCTGGTCCATCACCAGGATCAGGTCCGCGTCCACGATGGTGGACAGCCGGTGGGCGATGACAAAGCTGGTCCGCCCCCGCATCAAGGCCTGCATGGCCTTGCCGATCTCGATCTCCGTGCGGGTATCCACGCTGGAGGTGGCCTCGTCCAGGATGAGCACCGGCGGGTCCCGAAGGACCACCCGGGCGATGGTGAGCAGCTGCCGCTGCCCCACGGAGAGGTTCTCCGCCTCGCCCCCCAGCACCGTGTCATACCCCTTGGGCATGGTGCGGACAAAGAAGTCCACCCGGGCGGTCCGGGCCGCCGCGATGATCTCCTCCCGGGTGGCCTCGGGCTTGCCGTAGGCGATGTTCTCCGCGATGGTGCCATCAAAGAGCCAGGTGTCCTGGAGGACCATGCCGAAGTTGTCCCGCAGGTTCTCCCGGGTCATGGCCGCCGTGTCCACTCCATCCAGGAGGATCTGCCCCCCGTCCACCTCGTAAAAGCGCATGAGGAGGTTGATGAGGGTGGTCTTTCCCGCCCCGGTGGCCCCCACAATGGCCACCTTCTGCCCCGGCCGGGCGGCAAAGGAGATGTCCTTCATCAGCGGCCGGTCCGGGGTGTAGCCAAAGGACACGTGGCGGAACTCCACCTGCCCCCGGGCCCGGTCCACCCGCTGGGGCAGGGCGGGGTTGGGCCGCTCCTCCGGGGCGTCCAGCAGCCGGTACACCCGCTCGGCGGAGGCCAAGGCGGACTGCATGGAGTTGATGACATAGGAGGCCTCGGTGAGGGGCTCGGCGGACTGGTTCACATATTGGAAGAAGGCCTGGAACACCCCCACGGTCAGCTGGCCGCTGAGCAGCTGCCAGCCGGCAAAGACGGCAATGCCCATCTGCCCCAGGCGGTTGACCAGCCGGACGGTGGGGTTGATGGCGTTCATCATAAAGTCGGCCTTCTCCGTGGCCTGGGCCAGTTCCTCGGTGGCTCTGTGAATCTCCCCGGCGCTGGCCTGCTCCCGGCAGAAGGCCTTGATGACCACCCGGCCGCTGTACGCCTCCTCCACCAGTCCGGTCACCTGGCTCAGGGCCTGCTGGCGCCGGCTGGCCCGGCGGAGGGTGACCCCGGAGAAGAGCTTGGTCACCACCATGGACAGCAGGGTAAAGACCAGAAACAGCAGGGTCATGACCACGTTGAACCGGAACATCATCACCACCGAGCCCACAATGAGCACCACGGAGGTCACCAGGCGCAGGATGCCGTACTGCATGGCCTCCGACATCTTGTCCATGTCGTTGGTGAAGTGGCTCAGGGTGGCCCCGGTCTGGTGGCTGTCCAGATAGGACAGGGGCAGGCGGTGGAGCTTCTCACTCATCTCCCGGCGCAGCCGGAGGTTCAGCTGCTCGGCAAAGCCCACCATGAGGTAGGACTGCAAGGTGTAAAACCCCCAGGAGCCCAGGTAGAGGAGCAGGAGCACAAAGATCTCCCGTCCCCCCTGCCGCCAGGTGACCACAAAGGCCTCCCCCAGCCCCTGGGCCCGCTGGATGTTCTCCCACAGCAGGTCCACAATCCCCGCGCTGTAATAGGGGGCGGCGATGGCCAAGGCCGTGTAGCAGACCACCGACAGGACCACCACCAGCAGCCGCAGGTGCTGGTCCTGGGCGGTGTGCCAGAGCCGCTTGAGGGTGGCCCAGGGGCGCTCCGGCACGGCGGTGTCGAAGCCCCCGTCAAACAGGGAATCGCCCCCTGCCTCCCCCTGGGTCTTCTTCTGTTCCTCCATCAGCTCTCCCCTCCTTTCCCTTGGGATTGGGCAATCTCCCGGTAGACCGGGCAGGTCTCCAGCAGCTCCTCATGGCGGCCGATGCCCACCGCCCTGCCATCCTCCAGGACAATGATCTGGTCGGCGTGGGCGATGGTGCTCACCCGCTGGGCGATGATGAGCACGGCGCTGCCCGCCACCTCCTGGCGCAGGGCCCGGCGCAGGGCCGCGTCGGTCTGAAAGTCCAGGGCGGAGAAGCTGTCGTCGAAAATGTACAGGTCGGCCCGCTTGGTCAGGGCCCGGGCGATGGCCACCCGCTGCTTCTGGCCCCCGGAGAAGTTCCTGCCCCCCTGCTCCACCCGGGCCTGGAGTCCCCCGGGCAGGCTGTCCACAAAGCCCGCCTGGGCCACCGCCAGGGCGTGGCGGAGGTCCTCCTCCCCCGCCTGGGGGTTGCCGTGGCGGAGGTTCTCCGCCACCGTCCCGGAGAAGAGCCAGGCCTTCTGGGGCACATAGGCGATCCGCTGGCGCAGGTCCTCCTGCCGTAGGGTCCGGAGGTCCGCCCCGTCAAAGCAGATGGCCCCCTGGGTCACGTCGTGGAACCGGAGCAGGAGCTTGGCGATGGTGGACTTGCCGCTGCCGGTGCTGCCGATGATGGCGGTGGTCTGGCCCCGGCGCAGGACAAAGTCCAGGTCCTGGAGGGTGGCCTCGTCGGCGTCGGCAAAGCGGAACCAAGCGTGCTGGAAGGCGCAGACCGCCTCCCCTTCCGTCTGGGGCAGGCTGCCGGCGCCGTCGGTGATCTCCGGCCGGTGGGAGAGGACGGCGTCAATCCGCTCCAGACAGACCTTGGCCCGGGGCAGGAGCATGAGGACCATCTGGGCCATCATCACATAGAAGAGGATGAGCACCGCGTACTCGGTCAGGGCGGTGATGTCCCCGATCTCCATAAAGCCCCCGCCGATGCGGTTGCCCCCCAGCCAGAGGATGGCCACCACGCAGAGGTTCAGAAAGAAGATGGCCAGGCTCTCCAGCACGAAAAACAGGGTGTTGGCCTGGATGGCCGCCTGGGCGTAGTCGGTGAAGGAGCGGCGCATCCGCCCCGCCTCCCCCGTGGCCTTGTTGAAAGCCCGGATCACCCGGGCCCCGGTGATGTTCTCCCGGACCACCACGCTGATCCGGTCCAGAAACCGCTGGGCCCGCGCAAAGATGGCCGAGGCCCGCCGGGTCACCAGCACCGCCCCCAGGATCACCACCAGGGTGATGCCGATGAGCAGCAGCCCCATGACGTGGTCGATGGAAAAGGCCATGAGCACCCCGATGACGCACATGAGGGGCACCGGCAGCACCATCTGCACGCTCCAGACAAAGGCCTGCTGGACCACGTTCACGTCGTTGAGGGTGCGGGTAATCATGGAGCCCGTGCCAAACCCCTCAAAATCACTGGCGGAGAAGGTCAGGGACTTGTCGTACAGGGCGTTGCGCATGTCCCGCCCGATCCGGGCGGAGAGCCGGGCGCACAGGAAGCACCCCATTAGGGTGCCCCCGCCGGAGACCAGGGCCACCCCCAGCATCAGCCCGCCCTTGCGCAGGATAAAGTCCAGGTCCCCCCCGGCCACGCCGATGTTGATCATGTCGGCCACGATGGTGGGCAGGTACAGCGCCCCCGCCACGTCCAGGGCCATGACCAACAGGGTCAGCAGGCAGAGCCCCCGGTAGGGCTTCAAAAATCGCAGAAAGGTTCTCATGGGTTGTCGTCGTTCTCCTTTTCCTCCATTTGTTTGGCAAAGCTGTCCCGCAGGCACCGGCCGAAGTAATCCACGGCCTCCACCAGGGCGGCCACCACCGCCGGCCCGTACCGGTCCAGGGTGGCCTGGAGGGCGGCATCCTCCGCCCCGTAGATGGGGCGGAGGACCTGGCGGGCGTAGGCCTGGCCGGCGGCGGTCAGGCAGATCTGCCGCTCCCGCCGCTTCCCCGCGATGGGGACGAGGGTCAGATACCCCTTGGCTTCGGCCTGCTTCAGGGTGGTGTTCAGGGTGGTCTTGGGCAGCCCCCACTCCTGGCAGATCTGCTTCTGGGAGTGGGGCGCCCCGTCGTCCAGGGCGTACAGCAGCCACAGCTCCGACGCCTTCACCCCGATCCGGGTCACATCGTCGCAGTACATCTGGTCAATGCGGTTCATGGCCGTGGCCAGCGCGCGCATGATCTGTCGGTTCTCCTCCATCGGGCCCCCTCCTCAGGTAAAAATCCGGTTTCGGACCATACTATAATCCGAAACCGGATTTTTGTCAAGGGGGATTTTCCTTTTTCTTGACATCTGTCCTCGGACCATGCTATACTCCCATTAGTTAGCTTTTGCTAATTTCATAATCTCATTCGTTTTCAAAGGAGGGTCATACCCATGTCCATGATTCAGAAAGAAATCAGCGATTTCCGCGTCCAGGCCTACCACCAGGGGGCATTCCAGACGGTCTCCAAGGCCGATGTCCTGGGCAAGTGGGCGGTGTTCTTCTTCTACCCCGCCGACTTTACCTTCGTCTGCCCCACGGAGCTGGAGGACCTGGCCAACAAGTACGCCGACTTCCAGGCCGCCGGCTGCCAGGTCTACGCCGTCTCCTGCGACACCCATTTCGTCCACAAGGCCTGGCATGACGCCTCCGAGCGCATCCAGAAGATTCAGTACCCCATGCTGGCCGACCCCACCCACGCCCTGGCCAAGGACTTCGAGGTCTATATCGAGGCCGACGGCGTGGCCGAGCGGGGCACCTTTGTGGTGAACCCCGAGGGGAAGATCGTGGCCTATGAGGTCAACGCCGGCAACGTGGGCCGCAACGCCGACGAGCTGCTGCGGAAGGTCCAGGCCCTCCAGTTCGTCCACGAGCACGGGGACGAGGTCTGCCCCGCCAAATGGCAGCCCGGCGCCGAGACCCTGAAGCCCAGCCTGGACCTGGTGGGGCAGCTGTGATGGACCAGAGCAGACTCTACGACGTCATCGTCATCGGGGGCGGCCCGGCGGGCCTCACCGCCGGGCTCTACCTGGCCCGGGCCCGGTACCGGGTGCTGGTGGTGGAGAAGGAGCGCTTCGGCGGCCAGATCACCATCACCGAGCAGGTGGTGAACTACCCTGGCGTGGCCCACACCAGCGGCACCCAGCTCACCGAGACCATGCGCCAGCAGGCCCAGTCCTTCGGGGCGGAGTTCCTCCTGGCGGAGGTCACCGGCCTGGACCTGGCGGGGGATGTGAAAACCGTCCGCACCAGCCGGGGGGACCTGTCCTGCTTCGGCGTCCTCTGGGCCACCGGGGCCCACCCCCGGATGGTGGGCTTCCAGGGGGAGGAGGCCTTCCGGGGCCGGGGGGTGGCCTACTGCGCCACCTGCGACGGAGAGTTCTTCACCGACAAGGAGGTCTTTGTGGTGGGGGGCGGCTTTGCCGCCGCGGAGGAGAGCGTCTTCCTCACCAAATACGCCCGCCATGTGACCATCCTCATCCGGGGGGCGGACTTCTCCTGCGCCCAGTCCACCGCCCAGGCGGCCCGGGACCATGAAAAGATCACCGTCCTCCCCCACACCCAGGTGGAGGAGGTGGGAGGGGACGACGCCCTGCGCTACCTCCGCTACCGGAACACCGAGACCGGCCAGGTCACCGAGTACCGGCCCCCCGCCGGGGAGACCTTCGGTCTGTTCGTCTTTGCCGGCTACCAGCCCGCCACGGAACTCCTCCAGGGGGTGGCGGACCTGGACGAACAGGGCTATGTCCTCACCGACCGGGGGCAGAAGACCTCCGCCGACGGCCTCTACGCCGCCGGGGATGTGTGCCAGAAGCCCCTGCGTCAGGTGGTCACCGCCGTGGGTGACGGGGCCCTGGCCGCCACGGAGCTGGAGAAGTACGCCGCGGCCGCCCAGCAGAGGACCGGCCTGCGCCCCCAGGCCCCTCAGGCGGCGCCCCCTGCCGGCGCCCAGACGGCACAGGGACAGGGGACGGAGGCGGGCGGCCTGTTCCCCCCGGAGATGGCCGCCCCGCTCCAGACGGTCTTCTCCCGGATGACCGCCTCCCTGGTGCTGGAGCTCACCCTGGACAGCACCCCCCTGTCCCAGGAGCTGGAGGCCTATATGCAGGCCCTGTGCCGGTACACGGACAAGCTCACCCTCCGCACCGATGGTACCGCCCAGGACGCCCCCTGCGTCCGGGTGTGCCGGGCCGACAGCACCTGGACCGGCCTGGCCTTCCACGGGGTGCCGGGGGGCCACGAGTTCACCTCCTTTGTCCTGGGCCTCTACAACGCCGCCGGCCCGGGCCAGGCCCTGGACGAGGCCACCATGGCCGCCATCCAGGCCATCCAGCAGCCCACAGACCTCCAAATCCTGGTCTCCCTGTCCTGCACCATGTGCCCCGAGCTGGTCACCGCCGCCCAGCGGCTGGCGGCGGCCAACCCCCACATCACCGCCCAGGCCTATGACCTGAACCACTTCCCCGCCCTGCGGGACCAGTACAAGGTGATGAGCGTGCCCTGCCTGGTGGTCAACCACGGCCAGCAGGTGAGCTTCGGGAAAAAATCCATCGCCCAGCTGCTGGACCTGCTGTCCTGAGCCCAGCTGAAAAAAAAACGAAGCAGGAGAGAGTCAAAGACTCTCTCCTGCTTTCTCTCTGTCAAGCAGGTCCTTGGGGGCTGCCGCCGCTCTGGGCCTCCTCTTCCCCCTGGGTCCCGTCCTCTGTCTTTTCCGCCCGGGCCTCCCGCCGGGCGATGAGGAGCTTCAGCCGCTCCAACCCAATGAGAATCCCCACCCCCAGGACAAAGCCCCCCAGGTGGAAGGTCTCCAGGTGCAGGGCCTGCTGGGGGGGAGACAGGGTGGTGGGTCCCATGACAATGGCATAGAGGGACCCCGCCATGAGGCCCAGGATGAAGTAGAGCATCTTGGCCCGGTTCCGCCGCAGGGCCGCCCGAATCCACCGGATGGACACCCCCACCCCCACCAGCACCCCCAGGGCCAGGGCGAACAGCCCGGGCAGGACCGCCAGGTCCAGGGCCAGCAGCCGCCGCAGGGCGTACAGGGTGGGGGCGTACACCCCGAAGATCAGCAGGAGGGTGGACCCGGAGATCCCCGGCAGCACCATGGCCATAATGGCCAGGGCCCCGGCCACAAAGAGGTAGAGCAGCTCCCCCACCCCCAGGCTCCAGTAGTCCCGGAGGCCGCCCCCCGCACCAGGGACAGCCCGCAGACCAGGGCCACCCCCAGCAGGGTATAGGGCAGGTAGCGCCCCTTCCCCTTCAGGGCCCACCACTCGGTGCGCAGGATGAAGGGAAAGGCCGCCGCCGTCAGCCCCAGAAACAGGGAGCTGAGGAAATAGGTCTTGGTCTGGAACAGGTCGTTCAGGGCCACCACTGACAGGCACAGCCCCAGGCACCAGCCCACCCCCAGCTTGGCCAGGTAGAGCACCGCCACCTTCCGGGCCCCGTTGTCCTTGCCGAACAGGCCGTGGAGGGCGTCGATGAATTTTTCATAAAAGCCCAGGATAAAGGCCACCGTCCCCCCGGACACCCCGGGGACGCTGTCGGCCAGGGCCATGCAAAAACCGTGAAACATTTTAACAAGCATGGAACGTTCTCAACTTTCTCTATGGGGTCAGCCGTCCCCCGCCGGACGGGGGGGCGGTCTGCTTTCGTCAGACGAAAGTGATTATACCATAAATCTCCAGGAGAAGGGGGATTTTTAGAAAGATTTAAGAAAAAAAGCCGGAAAGCCAACGGCTTTCCGGCGCCCCCTGGGGCAGGGGTCAGGCTTTTTTCTTCCAATGCAGCAGAAAGGCGGAGTTGATGATCACCAGCACCGACCCGGCGTTGTGGACCAGGGCCCCCACCACCGGGTTCAGAATGCCCCCTATGGCCAGGAGAATGGCCACAAAGTTCAGGGCCATGGAAAAGGACATGTTGCACCGGATGGTCCCCATCATCCGCTTGGCCAGCCAGAGCAGGTGGGGCAACTCCTGAATGTCGTCGCTTACCAGGGCGATGTCCGCCGCGTCCACGGCGATGTCGCTGCCCACCCCGCCCATGGCGATGCCCACATGGGCCTTCTTCAGGGCCGGGGCGTCGTTGATCCCGTCCCCGATCATGCAGACCGGCTCCCCCGCCTGCTGGCAGTCGTCGATGTAGCGGAGCTTATCCTCCGGCAGGCAGCCGGCGCGGACGGTCTGGATGCCCAGCTGCCCGGCGATGTGCCCCGCCGCGTTCTCGTTGTCCCCGGTGAGCAGCACAGGTTCCGGGCCGGCGGCCCGAATCCGCTGGATCACCTGGGCCGCCTGGGGGCGCAGGGTGTCCGACAGGGCCAGAAAGCCCGCCAGGGTCCCGTCCACGCCGCAGTAGATCACCGTGCAGCCCTCCCGCAGATGGGCCTGGGCCGCCGCCAGAACGCCCGGGTCCAGGGGGATGCCCGCCTCCTCCAGGAGCTTGGGGTTCCCCGCCACCACGGAGACCCCCGCCACCTTCACCCGGACCCCCCGGCCGGGGAGCATCTGAAAATCCTCCCCCTGAGGCGGCTCCTTGCCCACCGCCTGGCGGTAGCACCGGACCACCGCCTTGCCCAAGGGGTGCTCAGAGCGCAGCTCCGCACAGGCCGCGTAGGTGTACAGCAGGGTCTCGTCCACCGTCGCCGCCTCCACGGCCACCACCTGGGGGGTGCCGAAGGTCAGGGTGCCCGTCTTGTCAAAGGTCACCTTGGACACCCCGGCCAGCCGCTCCAGGGCGTCCCCTTCCCGGACCAAAAACCCGTGGCGGGTGGCGTTGCCGATGGCCGCCATGATGGCGGTGGGGGTGGCCAGCACCAGGGCGCAGGGGCAGAAGACCACCAGGATGGTCACGGCCCGGATGATTTCCCCGGAAATGAGCCACGTCAGGGCCGCCGCAGTGAGGGCGATGACCACGATCCAGGTGGCCCACCGGTCCGCCAGCCTGACGATCTTGGCCTTGCCCGCGTCGGCGGACTGGACCAGGCGGATCATCCGCTGGATGGCGCTGTCCTGGCCCACCCTGGTGGCCCGCATGTCAAAGGCGCCGAACTGGTTGACGGTACCGCTGGAGACCTGGTCCCCCACCCCTTTGTCCACCGGCAGGGACTCGCCGGTCATCACCGCCTGGTTGATGGAGGTCTGGCCGCTGGTGATAACCCCGTCCACCGGGACGGTCTCTCCAGGGCGCACCTGGAGCAGGTCGCCCACCTGGACCTCCTCCGCCGGGACCACCTTCTCCCCTGCCGGGGAGAGCACCCGGGCGGTGCGTGGGGTGAGGTGGACCAGCTTCTCAATCCCCGCCCGGGCCTTGGCCACTGTCAGGTCCTCCAGCAGGCCCCCCAGCTGCATGATGAAGGCCACCTCCCCGGCGGCAAAGTCCTCCCCAATGCACACCGAGGCGATGAGGGCCAGGGAGACCAGCACATCCGCCTTGATGTCAAAGGCCGTGACCAGGCCGATCACCGCCTCCAGCACGATGGGGACCCCGCACAGGACAATGGCGATCCAGGCCGGGTCAAAGGGCAGGGGGAGCCAGTCAAAAAGGCTGGCCAGCAGCGCCGCGCCCCCCAGCACCAGGCAGGCCACGTCCTTTCGCGTGCCCCCCCAGTCCAGGAGGGCTTCCAGTTTTTCCATGGATATCTCCTCTTTTCTGTTCCGTTTGCCGGGAAGGTTATCTTCCCCTAACTGAATACAGCCCCATTATACCCATAGGGGTATATGTTGTCAAGGGGACCCGCAAAAAAAGCCGGCGGGAGGCTGTCTCCTCCCGCCGGCTGGGCCGGTGTGGTCAGTTCATGTTGGCAAACCGCTCCACCGCCTTGGTGAACTTGGCGATGGTGAGGTCCGGGTCCCCGTGCTCCAGGCCGTCCCGGACGCAGTGCTTGATGTGTCCCTCCAGCACCACCTGGCCGGCCTTGTGCAGGGCGGATTTGGCGGCGTTGATCTGGGCAAGGATGTCCTCGCAGGGGATGTCCTCGTCGATCATCCGGTCAATGGCCTGCACCTGTCCGATGATCTTTTTCAGGCGCCGGTGCAGATTGTCGGAATCCATACACTGCCTCACGCTGCTTCCCTCCCAACCCGTGGATTTTGTAGCCCCATTATCCGGCAAGTTCCCCCATTTGTCAAGGGTCATTCCCCGGGCCCGCCAGGTACTTCCGCTCGAAGTCCGGGACGGGTATGGGCTTGTTGTAGAGGTAGCCCTGGGCATAGGTACAGCCAATGTCCTCCAGGATTTGGAGCTGTTCCCGCTCCTCCACCCCCTCCGCCACGCTGTCAATGCCCAGCTGGCGGCAGATGTGGATCAAATGCTCCACCAGGATACGGGTATTCTGGTTGGAGTAGAGGTCGTTGATGATGCTCTTGTCAATCTTCAGCTCACTCAGCTGCAGGCTGGAGAGAATGGACAGGTTGCTGTACTGGGCCCCAAAGTCGTCCAGGGAGAGGCAGTAGCCGTCCCCCACAATCTCCCGGCTGATCTCCTCCAGGATGCGCCGTTCCACATCCCCAATGGACTCGGTGATCTCCAGCTTCAGCAGCCGCCGGTCCACCTGGTACCGGCTGGTGATCCCATTGATCCGGGCCAGAATCCCCTTCTCCATCAGGGTGTACCGGGAGAGGTTCAGGGAGATGGGGATGGGGATGGGCTCCACCCCCTGCTCCCGCCACCGGCGGAGGGTCCGGCAGACCTCCTCCAATACAAACAGGTCGATGTGACGAATAAGCCCCGACCGCTCCAGCTGGGGGATGAACTTATCCGGTCCCACCACCCCGTGTTGGTCATCCCGGTACCGGATAAGGGCCTCGGCCCCCCGAATCCGCCCGCTGGCAATCTCCGCCTTGGGTTGGAGGTATATGTGAAAATGCCCCTTGGCAAAGGCCTCCTCCAGACCCCAGAAGGCCTGCTGTCCCCAGGCCCCCTTCCCCTTTCCATGGCGCTGCTTTTCCAGCTGGAGGGCCTCTCCCGCGTGGTGGACCATCCCCTGGATCTGAATGTCTTGGTCGGCCCAGGTCCAGCCGAAGGCCACCGCCCCGGGGGCCTGCTCCTCCAGCAGCTGCTGGCAGGCCTCCACATCCCCGGCAAACTTGCGGTAGGTGACATCGGTGCGGAAGACCACAAATTCATCCCCGTTTATCCGGTAGACATTTCCCGGCCCAAACCGCCGGCGCAGCACCTGGGCCACATGGCAGACCATCCGGTCCCCCGCCTCTTTGCCCCGGCGCTGGTTGAGCTCCGCCAGCTGATTCACATCCGCCCGAAGCACCCCCAGGGAGGAGGAGACATCATTGGAGAAGGCCACCAGATAGTCGTTGTACCGCTCCCAGTTCAGGCAGCCGGTCAGGGCGTCGTGGCTGCGGAGGAAAGCGTTCTGGGCCTTCCCCTCCCGCTTGCTCCGCTCCCCCATCAGAAAGTGGGACAGGGAGAGAAGCATGGTGGTGCACTCCAACCGCTCCCGGGGGTTGTCGATGCCCAGGTAACCCCGGAGCTCCCCCTCCTCCAGCAGGGCCACGGCGTAGAAGGACCGTACCCCCCGGGCCCGCATGTCCCGGTACTTCTCGGGAAAGACCTGCTGCAGCTGCTCCACGTCGTGGCAGGCCACCAGGTGGCGGGCCTTGAGATGCTCCAGCCACCCGGCCCCCTCCAGGGTCTGGGCGGCGGCGTTCCCCCGGGCCTGGAGGGCAGGAGACTGCCACTGCTGGGCCGCCTGAAAGGTCCTCTCCCCCAGTCTGGCCTGGACCACGTAGCACCGGTCCGCCCCATAAAAGCCCCCCAGCCGCTCCAGGGTGCCCTGGATGCCGTCCTCCAGGCTCTCTGCCGACAGCAGAAGGCCCGCCATCTCCAGCAGCACGTGTTCGGCGTTCTCCCTGGCCTCCTCCTGGGCCGCCGGGGCCTGATAGATCTCCAGCCGGGCAGGCCGGCCGTCCCACTGAATGATTTTGTCCCGGATGAGGAACCGCCGGTGAAGGCGGACATTCTGGTTTTCCCAGGTCTTGAATCCCTGCTCACTGGGCAGGTGGTTCTGGCAGAAGACGCAGGGCTGGGAAAAGCCCTGGAGAACCTGGTAGCACTTTCTGCCCGCGTACGCCCCCTCCTCATACCCGAAGGCGGCCCGGGCCGGGGCATTCATATAGCGCATCTCGTAGGTCTCCAGGTCGATCACAAAGAGCATGTCCTCCAGCGCATCGAGCATGCAGTGGGTGCCCAGGTGCTCCTTGGCCGCGCACTGGAGGGAGGTCACCGTGCCCTCCCCCTCCAGAAAGCCCTCGTCCCGGCAGCAGCTGTACCGGGCCTTCCCCTGCTGCTTGGCGTGGTAGAGGCCGGCGTCGGCCTGACGGAACAGCTCCTCATACTGGGCCTGGCTGTGGGGGGCCAGCCCCACGCCGATGGAGGCCGACACCGGGACATGGTCCTCTGCGGCCTCATAGGCGATGTTCAGCATCCGGCACAGGGCGTCCGTCTGCTCCAGGACCCACTGTTCGCTGGGGATCTCCCCCAAAAACAGGACGAACTCATCCCCTCCAATCCGCCCCACCAGCCCCTTTTGCTGGAAGGAGGCGTGGAGAATGTGGCCGATCTCCTGAAGGAGCTTGTCCCCCTGAAGATGGCCGTAGCGGTCGTTGACCTGCTTAAAGTTGTCCAGGTCGATGACCAGCAGGGCGCACTGGCCGCCGCTGCCTCGGCGCTCCTGGAGAATGCGCTGGATCATGGTCTGAATGGTGGCCTTGTTGTACAGGCCCGTCACCCCGTCCTTTTCCGCCCGCTCCAGCAGGGCCAGCTCCGTCTTTTTCCGGCTGTCGATGTCCCGGACGTAGCCGAACAGGAGGATATCCCCCGTCTCCGGGTCCTCGTGTATGGTGGCCCGGAGGGCGGCCCACAGGATCTCCCCGTCAAAGTTCACGCACCGGTACTCCCCCCAGATTCCCCGGTCCCCCGCCCGGTACTTGGCCAGCAGGGCCTGCCGGCGGAAGAGCGCCCGGTACCGCTTGCGCTCCTCGGCGTTGGCCAGATACTCCCCCATGAGCTGGAAGAGGCCGTCGCAGTCCTGCACCTTTTGAAACGCCGCCGGAAAGGACCGGTGGCCCCACAGCTCCTCCACCTGGTTTTTGGTCAGGTTGACCTTGCCGGAGATCAGCACATCCACCGACAGCATCTCCCGGAGCTGCTCCTCCTGCATGCAGCGGCGCTCGGCATACTTTTGGTCGGAGACATCCTCCACAATGGCCACCGCCCAGACCGGCCTCCGGCGGTCGTCAAACAGGGTGGTGTAATGGATGCGCTCCCAGCGGTAGCCCCCCTGGGGGGAGCGGACCTGCACCACACAGCTGGCGGTGGGCTCCCCCCGGTGGAGGGCCTCGTGCATCCCCTGAAACTCCTTCACCCCGCTGGGGTGAACATAGCCGCTGTCGATCAGGCTCTGGGGGACCTGCTCCACAACAGGGCAGGCCTCCCCATGGCCCTGGGTGGAGACCGAGGAGTAGAGCCTGCGGGCCGGGATGTCATACTCCCACACGCTGATCCCCGCCTGGCGGACCGCGATCTGAAACCGTTCCTCACTCCGGCGGAGCCGGTCCTCCATGGCCTTGCGGGCGGTGATGTCCAGAATCATCCCGCTTAAAACCATGCCCCCGTCCTCCTGGGACAGCCCGGCGCTGATGAGAAGCCACACCACCGCTCCGTCCCGGCGGACGATCCGGTACTCAAAAGAGACGGTCCCCTGGTTTTCTGCCAGGGCCCGCCGCAAGTGCTCGCTGACCCACGCCACATCCTCCGGGTGCACCAGCCCCACCGCCTGCCCATGCATCTCCTGCTCCAGCTGGCCGCGGGTGTAACCATGGATGGCATAGTAGCTGTCGTTGGCATAGAGGAGGGTAAAGCCCTCGTCCATTCTCGCCTTGAACAAGCCCCCCAGGTCACTGCGGGCAATGGACTGCAACGCGTCCTCCTCCTGCTGGGACAGGGATCGGGACCCCTCTCGTTTCTCTTCCATTTTTCTCACCTCAACCCGCAATCGTTCGCATCGGTTCCCCCTGTTCCCATAGAAAATCCTGCACCACATCCTCCAGATGGATGGGGTCCAGCTCCAGGGTGTTGCAACGTTCCACCAGCCACTCCACTGCCTGGCGATTGTGGGAGAGCCCAAGAATCTCCCGCCATCGGCAACCGATGCCGTATCGGATCAAGCGACAGCCCGCTATCTCCTGGCTCTCCTTCGTCACGTAATACGTGCCCACTTCCTCAATACCTCCTTATTTTTTCCTGCAAAAAACCCACAAGACGAAAGCTTGCAGGCCCTTGAGTAAAAAACAAGGCATACCGATTCCCCTGGAACCGGTATGGGATTGCTGCAACTGGCTGTCATGCTTCCGTGCGGAGAAACGTAGACCCTATAGCTTTGCGTCACCAGCTTTCACTGGGTTTGCCCAATATTCCCTTGTAAGTCTTTGCAATGGTTAATATTACGCCGATTTGCTCCATTGTCAAGTTCTTTTCCCCATAAAAGGGTTTCTTTTGTACAACTTGTCACTTCCTCCCATTCTCCCGCTAAAAAAACGGCAATCTTTAGGAAATTTTTTGTGGATTTCACCTGCCCGCCCGACAGGGTTCGACCCGTTTCTCCCACCGTCTGGGGACACAAGACCAGCGGGCCGCCCGCTGATTGACAATCTCCGCCCACTATGGTACTTTTTTCTTAGTAAGTTTTTCCATCACGGACCCAGGAGGTTTTTCCATGACACACGACCTGCCCGCCCTCTGCCGGCAAATCCGGCGGGACATCCTGTCCATGACCCATGCCGCCGGCTCCGGCCATCCCGGGGGCTCCCTGTCGGCGGTGGAGATTCTGGTCAGTCTCTATTTCGGCCAGATGCGCCTGGACCCCGCCCGCCCCGACGACCCCAACCGGGACCGGTTCCTGCTGTCCAAGGGCCACGCCGCCCCCCTGCTGTACAGCGTGCTGGCCCGCCGGGGGTATTTTGACCCCGCCCTGCTGCCCACCCTGCGCCAGCTGGGCTCCCCCCTGCAGGGCCATCCCCACATGGCCAAGCTCCCCGGCCTGGACTGCTCCTCCGGTTCCCTGGGCCAGGGTCTGTCCATCGCCAACGGCCTGGCCCTGGCCGCCCGGCGCACCGGCCGGACCTACCGGACCTACTGCCTGCTGGGGGACGGGGAGCTCCAGGAGGGCCAGGTGTGGGAGGCCGCCATGACGGCGGCCCACTTCGCCCTGGACACCGTCTGCGCCATTGTGGACGACAACGGGGTCCAGTTGGACGGCCCCACCTGTGAAGTGATGAATGTGGCCCCCCTGGCGGACAAGTTCCGGGCCTTTGGCTGGCAGGTGCTCTCCGTGGACGGCCACAGCCTGGATGCCCTGGCCGAGGCCTTCCGGCAGGCCGCCGCCACCCGGGGGCGTCCCACCGTGCTGCTGGCCCGCACCGTGAAGGGCAAGGGGGTCTCCTTCATGGAGGGCCAGCCCGCCTGGCACGGCAAGGCCCCCAACGACCAAGAGCTGGCCGCCGCCCTGGCAGAGCTGGCGGAAGGAGGTACCCTATGAACTGGAACCAGATTCCCCGGATTCCCCAGCGGGACGGCTACGGCCAGGGCCTGCTGGACCTGTGCGCCGCCCGCCCCGACGTGGTGGTGCTGGACGCCGACGTGGCCGCCTCCACCCGCACCAACTGGGTGCGGGACCGGTTCCCCGACCACTTTTACAACCTGGGCATCAGCGAGCAGGACCTGGTGGGCACCGCCGCCGGCCTGGCCCTGGGGGGGCAGATCCCCTATGTGTCCACCTACGGGGTTTTCCTCTCCGGCCGGGCCTTTGACCAGATCCGCACCACCGTGTGCTACAACAACCTCAAGGTCCGCTTTGGCGGCGCCCACGCGGGGATCTCCGTGGGCCCTGACGGGGCCACCCACCAGGCGCTGGAGGACCTGGCCCTGGCCCGGGTGCTGCCCCACATGACGGTGATCGCCCCCTGTGACAGCGCGCAGACCCGAAAGGCCGTCCTGGCCGCCGTGGACTGGCCGGGGCCGGTCTACTTCCGCTTTGGCCGGGAGGCCGTGCCGGTGATCACCGACGAGACCACCCCCTTTACCATCGGCAAGGCCCGCCTGGTCCAGAGGGGCCGGGACTGCGCGGTGCTGGCCTGCGGGGCCATGGTCTATGAGGCCCTGGTGGCCGCCCAGGCGCTGGCGGCCCAGGGCATCTCCCTGACGGTGGTGGACCTGCACACCATCAAACCCCTGGACGAGGCCGCCATCCAGGAGGCCGCCCGGTCCTGCGGGGCCTTGGTCACCGCCGAGGAGCACCAGCTGGCCGGCGGACTCTTTGGGGCGGTCTCCGAGGTGGTGGTCCGCACCTGCCCGGTGCCCATGGAGGCTGTGGCCGTCCAGGACACCTTTGGGGAGAGCGGTCCCCCCGAGGCCCTGCTGGTCCGGTACGGCCTGAACGCCGACGCCATTGCCCAGGCGGTCCGCCGCTGTCTGGCCCGGAAGGGGTGAGGCGGCCATGAGACGCGCCCTTCCCCCTCTGCTGGCCCTGGTGCTGGCCCTGGTCCTGCTCACCGGCTGCGAATTCTCCCTGGAGCGCCTGGCCCACGGCGGCGCCCTTCCTCCGCCCCCGGAGGACTACACCGGCCTCCAGGACGGCTTCCGCTACACCAAGACCACCCTCACCGGCCAGGAACGCTACCTCTACGACCAGCTGCTGGCCGGCCTTCAGAACCAGGAGGAGACCATCGGGGACCTCTACCCCGACACGGAGATGATCCAGACCGCCATCGACGCCATCGACCGGGACTATCCCGAGCTCTTCTGGTTCTCCGGCACGGGGCAAATTGAGACCACCCTGCTGGCGGGCAAGCCCCTGGAGGCGGCCTATACGCCGGTCTACACCATGGACCAGGCCCAGCGCCAGGCCACCCAGGCCCAGATCGACCAGTGGGCGGCGGACTGCTTTGCCACCATCCCCCAGGGGGCCTCGGACTATGACAAAGCCCTGGGGGTCTTCACCTACATCATCCAGCACGCCGACTACCAGGTGGTGGACAACAACTCCATTGTCAACATCATGGTGGGCGGCGCGGGCCTGTGCGGCTGCTATGCCAAGACCACCCAATACCTGCTGGGCCTGCTGGGGGTGGACACCGCCTACATCACCGGCCAGGCCCAGGGGGAGTCCCACGCCTGGAACCTGGCCTGGCTGGACGGCACCCCCTGCTGGATCGACACCACCTGGGGCGACCCTGTCTTCACCGGCGGGGACGACAGCCAAGGGCCGGCCTATGAGTACTTCGGCCTCACCACCGACGACCTGCTGCGCACCCACACCATCGACGACAAGGTCCCCGTCCCAGACTGCACCTCCAACAGCAACAACTACTTCTTCCGCAACGGCCTCTACTTCTCCGCCTATGACCCCGACGCCCTGACCGCCCTCTTCCAGCGGGCCCTGGCCGCCGGGCAGCGCCAGGTCAGCGTCCGCTATGCCGACGCGGCCTACCCCGCCGCCTGCGCCGCCCTGTTTGACCAGGGCCAGCTCAACACCCTGCTGGGCCGGGCCAGAGAGGCCCTGGACAGCCCCGTCTCCCTGGCCGGCTCCCTCTGGTATACCCGCAATGAGACCATGGGCACCCTGTCCTTCCTGCTGCCCCTGTCCTCATCCCCCGGCGCCGCGCCGGAGG
>OLPE01001065.1_pt1 | contig 17728 bp, 13 predicted proteins | sample 1671901 | NCBI WGS metagenome assembly OLPE01 (sample SAMEA3136624, study PRJEB25190) | human gut metagenome | biome: human gut; feature: human-associated habitat; material: faeces | place: Austria | collected 2013 | reverse complement strand
TTGAGCCCGAGCCTGCGCCTGCACCTCAGCCCGAGCCGCAGGCAGCTAAGCCCGCGCCCGAGACGAGTACCCGTCGCAAGAAGTCCGCTGGCACGGCCAAGGCCATCAAGCGCCATCGCCCCGGTCGCGTGCGCATGGGCCTGGGTCTGATCGGCCTGGGTCTTAAGACGCTCATTACCGGCAAGACGAAATAGTCGTTTGTAGAAGCAGTTTGTAGAAGCGCATTTGAGGAAAGCCTCGGATGCGGGGCGCTTTTCCCTGCTACCATGGTGCGAACAACAACGCGAATGACAGGCAGGAATATGAAGCTCACTATAGAATCGATGACCTACGGCGCCGACGGGCTGGCGCACGCCGACAACGGCAAGGCCGTCTTTGTGCAGGGCGCCGTGGCAGGCGACACCGTCGAGGCCGAGGTCGTACAGGACGGCAAGTCGTTCATGCGTGCCCGCACCACCGAGATTCTGGAGCCAAGCCCCGATCGCATTCAGCCTCCCTGCCCCTTCGTGGGCATCTGGGGCAATCTCGCACGCACGGCACAGCTCGCCGCCAAGGAGCAAAATCTGCGCTCCACGCTCGAGCGTATCGGCAAGTTCGCTCCTGAGCAGGTCGATGAGTTGGTACAGCCCATCTGCCACACCAAGGACGACTGGGGCTACCGCAATAAAATCGAGCTCGAACCGACCGTCGTCAACGGTCGCGTGCGCCTTGGCATGCACGGTGTCGACCCCAGCAAAATCGTGACCGTCGATATGTGTCCGCTGTTCGATAAGCGCTTCCCGAAGGCACTCAAATCGGTCGTCGGCGCACTCAACTATCTAAGCGGTAGCCATGACTTGGGGCTCGAACGCGTGGGCATTCGCGCATCGCGCCGCAGCAAGGCACTCGAGGTCGCACTCTGGACGCCCACAGGTTCTTTTCCGCGCTCGCAGGTCTCCCGCGTGCTGGCGGACGCCGCTCATCCCACGAGCATCGTGCGCGTGATGAGCAAGGGCGAAAAGAAGGCCCGCCGTGTCTCCAAGGTCGAAATGCTCGCCGGCGAGGGTTCCTGGACCGAGAACATCGCCGACGGCCAAATGCGTCTTTCGGCCCCGTCGTTCTTCCAGGTCAACACCAAGGGTGCCGAGATTTTGATCGAGCTTGTCATGGAAGCGCTCGACCCGCAGGAAGACGAGCTTGCCGTGGACCTGTACTGCGGTGCCGGTACCTTTACCCTGCCGCTCGCCCGCCGCTGCGACTTTGTCGCCGCCGTCGAGGCCTACGGCCCGGCCGTGCGCGACCTGCGCCGCAACCTCGAGATCAACAAGCTCGATAACGTCGACGTCATTGGCGGAGACGCGGTGCGCGAGTTCCCCGACCAGGATGCCGACGTCTTGGTGGTCGACCCGCCGCGCGCAGGCCTCGCCCCCGAGGCGATCGACCTTATCGCCAGCACGAGTGCCCGCGATGTCGCCTACGTGAGCTGCGACCCGGCCACCCTGGCCCGGGATGTGGCCCGCTTCGCCCCCTTGGGCTATCGCCCCGTCCGCGCCTGCGCCGTGGATCTTTTCCCTGGCACGGCCCATGTCGAGACGGTAGTTTTGTTGTCCAAACTTCAAAGCAAGGAACATATCGAGATCGAAGTGAAGATGGACGAGCTGGATTTGACTTCGGCTGAGAGTAAAGCAACCTACGAGGAAATCCGGGAATATGTCTTGGAACATACCGGACTGAAAGTCAGCCACCTCTATATCGCACAGGTGAAGCAGAAATACGGCATCATTGAGCGTGAAAATTACAACAAGCCAAAGTCTGAGGATGCCAAGCAGCCTCAATGCCCGCCGGAGAAGGAAAAAGCGATCACGGAGGCATTACATCACTTTGGGATGATTTGAGGCGGATGCCTTAATCATTAAAGGAACGGTGAGGGTATGAAGTACAAAATTGCAATCTGCGACGACTCCGGTGCGGACAGACAGTTTGTTTTGAATATGGTGCGCGCCTGGGCCTCGTCCGCCGGTCACACGGTGCATATCGACGATTTTCCCTCCGCCGAGAGCTTCCTGTTCCGCTACGCAGAAGAAAGCGACTACGACATTCTCCTGCTGGATATCGAAATGGGCGCGATGGACGGCGTCACGATGGCAAAAGAGCTTCGCAAGAGCAACGACACGGTGCAGATCATTTTCATCACCGGCTACTCCGATTATATTTCAGAGGGCTACGAGGTGGCAGCGCTCCACTATCTGATGAAGCCTGTGAAGGAAGAAAAGCTCCGGTCGGTGCTGGACCGCGCCGCGGAAAAGATAACGAAAAACGAACGGGTCCTGCATTTTGAGGCCGGCGGAGAAATGGTGCGTGTGCCGATTTATCAGATTCGATATGCAGATGTGCTCGGCAACTATGTGACCGTTCACGCGCAAACGGATGTGACGGTGAAAATGACATTGGGCGAGCTTGAAAAGCAGCTCGACGAGCGATTTTACCGCGTGGGGCGCTCTGCGCTCGTGAATCTGACGCAGATCAGCCGCGTCACCAAGACGGAGATCCGGCTGAGCGACGGAACCGCCATCCCGCTGCCGCGGGGCGCGTATGAGGGCGTCAACCGTGCCATTATCAACATGAGGTAAGGCGTATGGGCTTGTTTGCAAAGAAAATCGAAAAGCAGCTCGCCTCCTATCAGCAGGAGCTGATCGAAACGCATTACCGGGAGGTAGACAACATGTACCGTCAGATCCGCGGCTGGCGGCATGACTACCGCAACCATATTCAGACCATGAAGGCTTACGCTGCCGCGGGAGATTGGGACGCCATCCAAAACTACCTCGACCTGCTGGACACCGATCTGCAAACCGTGGACACGGTCATCAAGACCGGCAATCCCATGACCGACGCCATCTTGAACTCCAAAATCTCCCTTGCAAAGGCAAAGGGCATCGAGGTAGCGGCGGATGCCCACATCCCTGTCCAGCTGAAGTCCTCGGAGATCGATCTCTGCTGCATCCTCGGCAATCTCTTCGACAACGCCATTGAGGCCAGCATGAAGCTGCCGGAGGATAAGCGCCTCATCCGGGTCTATATGGATATGAAAAACACCCAGCTCTACATCTCCTTCACCAATTTTACCGCCGGGAAGAAAATGCAGAAGGAGGGAGGGCTGTTCCGCAGCACCAAGGGCGAGGGGCATGGCTTTGGCCTTGTTCGCATCGACGCCATCGTGGAGCGGCTGGACGGATACATCAGCCGCAACAGCGAGGACGGTGCGTTCACCACTGAAATACTGCTTCCGCAGGAGTGAGAGCTGCAATTCATCCCCCGGAAAAAGCGATTCGTCCCCGGAATGCTCCGGGGACGATTTTTTCTGCTATGCTATGTGCGTGAGGTGAAACGACATGAAACACAGAGAAAAACCGAAGTACAGCGTCCGGCAAAATGTCTGCTTTATGGTGCGGACCGCTTGGGAGAAGCGCAGGAGAGTGTTGCTCCTTTGCGTTGTGGTCGCGGCCATCAAAGTGGCGTTGGATTTGGCGCAGCTCTATGTCACACCGGAAATTCTTACGAGGGTGGAGCAGGGCGTTCCCGTGGGGGAGTTGCTGACAACTATCGGATTTTTCACAGCGGCACTTCTTCTCTTACAGGGGGCTGCGGCGTATTGCGATGCCATCCGGATGCCCGGTGAGGTCGATGTTCGCTGTGCCATCATCCGCATGATCTCCCGGAAAAGCTGCGAGACCTCCTACCCAAATGTCCACGACTCCAAAATTCTGAAGCTGGAGGAGCAGGCGCAGCGGGCCACCAGCGGCAACGACGATGCGGCGGAGCATATTTGGCGAACGCTGACGGAGCTGCTGGCAAATCTCGGCGGCTTTGCCGTATATCTGCTGCTGTTCTCCCGCTTGAGCCGCTTTTTGATCCTGCTGGTGGTGCTGACCGCCGCAGCAGACTTCTTCGTTTCCCACTACATCAGTGAGTGGGAGTACCGCCACCGGGATGAACGGGAACAGTATGACAAGGAACTGCACTATTTTCTGACGCAGCCTCGGCAGATACAGCTTGCCAAGGACATCCGCGTCTTTGGTTTAGCCCCTTGGCTGCGGGAATTGCGGGAAAAATCCATGAAGGCACTCTCCGCCTTCATCGCCCGCCGGGAAAGGACTTATCTCTGGGCTAATGTGGCTGACGTGGCGCTGACGCTTCTTCGCAACGGCATCGCGTATGCGTATCTGATTCGGCAAACTCTGGTACATGGCTGGCCTGCATCGACATTTTTGCTCTACTTTACCGCCGTCAGCGGCGCTGCATCGTGGGTGACCGGCATCCTGACCCAGTGCAGCCAACTGCATAAGGAGAGCATCGACCTGTCCAAAATACAGGAATATCTGAACATTCCGGAGCCGTTTCGGTTTGAGGGCGGAGTGCAGCCGCCCGCAGCCGACGGGTATGAGCTGCGGCTGGAGAACGTGTCCTTCCACTATCCGGGCACGGAGAGGGATATTCTCAGACACATAGACCTGACCATCCATCCCGGCGAAAAGCTGGCGGTGGTGGGCTTGAACGGTGCGGGCAAGACCACCATGGTGATGCTGCTTTGCGGCTTCTACGACCCCACCGAGGGGCGCGTGCTGCTAAACGGGCAGGATATTCGTGAATTTGACCGCAGCGCGTATTACCGCCTGTTTTCCGCTGTATTTCAGGGGTTTTCCATTTTGGATACCACCATTGCGGAATGTGTTGCCCAGACCACCGAGCATATTGACAGAGTAAAAGTCGATCACTGCCTTGCACAGGCCGGCTTGACAGAGGCTATTGCCAAATTCCCCCAGGGGGTGGATACCCACTTTGGCCGGGAGGTGTATCTGGACGGCGTACAGCTCTCCGGCGGCCAGACCCAGCGGCTGATGCTGGCGAGAGCGCTTTATAAGGACGGGCCCATCCTCGTTCTGGACGAGCCTACGGCGGCGCTGGATCCCATTGCGGAAAACGATATTTACCAAAAGTACAGCGATATGACGGCGGGTAAGACCTCCGTGTTCATCTCCCACCGACTGGCGTCCACCCGCTTCTGTGACCGCATCCTCTTTATAGCAGACGGCGGCATCGCCGAGGAGGGTACCCACAAGGAGTTACTGGCAAAGGGCGGTGCTTATGCGGAGCTATTTGCCGTGCAGAGCCGCTATTATCAGGAAGGAGGTGTGCAGGATGAAGAAGAAAGCTGAGGGCATGAGCCTGCGGGAGACCTTTGCCATCCACCGCCGGGCGGCACGAGATATGCGCCGGATCGCACCGGGCTGCTTTATGCCGTTTATCCTCTGTGCTGTTGTGGAGGCAGCATCGCCCTATGCGGTCATCTGGCTCTCCGCCCGGCTTGTCGATGAGCTATCCACCCTTCACAGACCGGAGATTCTGGCCAAATGGGTCCTTTGGATCGTAGCGGTCAGTGCTGCGGCAGAGCTGCTCAAGGCCGTGCTGGAGAGGTGGAAAAATGTCCGGAGCGAACTGCTTGACAGACAGAAAGAAGTTTTGTATACCGAGAAATTTCTGCGGATGGATTATGCCGACTGTGACAGGCAGGAAACACGTGATCTGTTCTCTCAGATCCGGCAGAATGCCGACTGGTCCGGTTGGGGCTTTGCCCATCTCAAGCTGTACTATACGCAGGCAGTCCAAGGCATCACCGGCATTTTAGGGGCTGCCGCCTTGACGGTGAGCCTGTTCACCCGGCAAGTCCCGACCTCGGCGGGAAAATTGACCGCTCTCAATCACCCGCTTTTCCTTGTGGGCATCCTTCTGCTGATTGCCGCCGTTACCTGCCTTGGTCCGGCGCTGGCCGGCAGAGCCTATTCTGCCTGGAACACGCTGGCAGAGCAGGTATGCTTCGGCAATCGCGTGTTCAGCCACTTCGTTTTCATGCAGCCGGGGGACAAGGAAAAAGACATGGATCGCAGAATGTACCGCCAGAGCGAACTGGCGGAGCATTATGTCCGCACAGTGAATATCTTCGGCGTCGGCTCTCCCGTGGCAAAGGCGTCCCAAACCACTGTGGGACTGAGCAAGGCGCTGGCCGCCTCTCTATCCGCTGTTCTCTCCGGCGTTGTGTATGTGTTCGTATGCTTGAAGGCGCTGGGCGGTGCCTTCGGCATCGGCAGCGTGACCCAGTATGTCAGCGCCGTGACCACATTTTCCGGCAACGCCGCCCTGCTACTGAGCACCGTCAGTCATATGCGGGCCAATGCTGAGTTCCTCAAGGCCATCTATACGTTTCTCGACATTCCCAATTCCATGTATCAGGGGAGTCTCACCACCGAAAAGAGGTCGGATCGTCAGTATGACGTGGAGTTTCGGGATGTATCCTTTCGTTATCCCGGCTCGGACATCTGGGCGCTGCGCCATGTGAATATGAGGTTCAAGGTCGGAAAAAGGCTTGCCATCGTGGGCGAAAATGGCAGCGGCAAGACCACCTTCATCAAGCTCCTGTGCCGCCTGTACGACCCGCAGGAGGGGCAGATTTTGCTCAACGGCATCGACATCCGCAAGTACCGCTATGACGATTACATGGGAATATTTTCCGTGGTATTTCAGGATTTCCAGCTCATCTGCCAGCCTTTGGGCGCGAATGTGGCGGGCAGCATGGAATATGACCGTGACCGGGCAAAGAAGGCTCTGACCGATGCAGGCTTCGCAGACCGTCTTGCAGCGATGGAAAAGGGTCTGGACACCATGCTTTACAAAAATCTCTCCGAGGACGGTGTCGAGGTTTCCGGCGGCGAGGCGCAGAAGATCGCCATTGCCCGCGCGCTCTATAAGGACGCGCCCTTTATCATCCTCGACGAGCCAACGGCGGCGCTGGACCCCATCGCCGAGGCGGAGATCTACAGTAAGTTCGATGAGATCGCAGGCAATAAGACTGCCATCTATATCTCCCACCGCCTGTCCTCCTGCAAATTCTGCGACGAGATCGCCGTGTTCCACGAGGGCGCGGTCATCCAGCAGGGCAGCCACGCCGAATTGCTCGCCGATCGGGGCGGCAAATACTACGCGCTCTGGAACGCACAGGCGCAGTATTATACGGAGTAAAGCTGCTCTGTGCGTCAGAAAGAAACCGCTGTAATCCCCATCCCGCGCAGGATGGAGATTACAGCGGTTTTGTGTTTTCAGAGCAGACATTGCAAGCTGCATTTTGGCAGTTTGTATATGCACCCGCGAGGAAAATGAGGGATTGCAAAGGGGGGTCTCGCCTGTCGGCTCGGTCAGCGCTTCAAAGCGTTTCACGCTTTGAGGTCTCCACCGGAGACCCGCGCCCTTTTGCCGCGGGGTTTCCAATAGGGGCGCGCAGCATCCCTGTTGGCACACGATTTTGCTTCGCAAAGTCTAGTGTGTTATACCTTTGCTTCCGGCTGACGCGGGAAAGGGGTTGGCGGCGTACTCTGCGGTGCGGCAGAGTGTGGCAACAAACGCTTTTTCGCGGCAGTAGGACAGGCGGATTTTGTGACATGGGTTGCGGCACAAACGCAGGATTTTTGAAAAGCAAAATCCGCCTGGCTGACGGGGCTCCCCGCAAAATCAAAGATTTTGTGGGGAAAGGAGGAGCAACGAAATGAGTGAGCTTTGCCGCTTGCGGCGAAGCAAGGGATATGGAGTTTGCGACGACGCGGAAGCAGAGGTATATAAAAGCCTTCGTCCCACCACAGCGCCGCCTTTGTTTCAGTGTTTCTTCCGCTTCCCTTTGCCGTGGGTCATGGTCGTTTTCCCGCGCTGGCTGATGGGGCTTTTCAGGTACTTGGACTTTTTAAGTCCGCTGATGATTGAGACAAATTCTTCCTTTGTAAGTGTGTCATAATCAAGCCCAATCGTTGCCATGAACGCACGGATTTGTTTTTCCTCGGAGCTTCCCTCAAAGTTCATTGCCTCCCGTAACTGGTTCTGCATATTTTCTGCAAAGGAGACTTCATCCGCAGTCATGGTATCGGGGCGGTGTTCACTCCGAATGTCACGGAGAATGCCTTTCAGGTCATCCGCAATCAGGCTTCCGAAATATTCATCTTCCCGAATTTGCGCCACTTCTAATGTCCGCAGATGCAGGTCATTTTCCTCGCCGCCATTTTTCATCAATGCCATCTGCCGGACGGCTTCCAGCACGGCGTTCATATCGTTGACGCGCATATCTGCGATCCGGTCAACGTAAATCTCAGCATCCAGCATAAAGCGCTGGAAATCTTTATGACAGATCAGCTCCGACAGCAGCCGGTGGTTGAACTTGCCCGCTTTCAATACATCAATCGAAGCATCACTCAAATGCAGCTCATGCAGAGCTGTGTTTGGGTGATTTTTTGTTTCCGTTCGTCCCATCAGATAGTCGCAGGAAACACCGTAATAGTCCGCCAGCAACAAAATGCTGTACGGGCTGATGTCCTTGCCGTTATCTGATTCATATTTGCCAAGTGCGGATTTCGAGATACCCACCTCGGCGGAAAGCTGCTCCAAGGTCAGCTTTCGCTCTACTCGTAAATCTTTCAACCGCTCTCCGATTGTCAGCTTAACCTGCATACACCAGCCTCCTTTGCAGCTTTTTCTGTATTGTATCATGCTTTTTCGCTTTTGTCTAAGAGCGTGGAAAAATCCTACTTTCATCCCACTTTTCCTACCTCTCGGATATACGGGAAACAGCCTGTTTTCTTACTAAAATTTAGCCATAAACCACGCAGAACCTTGAAAATTTCATGACCGTCCGATGAGGATATGATTGAAAAGTATGCCGTGGTTCTGAATCTTGACGCGCTGCCCGATCTCGTCATAGAGGAAGCCGTGCCTGAAAAAGACGGAGCAGATGAGATGATTCACGAAAGCGATATTGAATCAGCGAAAGCGGCATGATATAATTATCATGAAATAAGTGTCCAAACCGCCATTGCAGGAGCAAAAGCTCCTGCAATGGCAGAAAACGAGGTGAAGTGACCATGGAGCGCTGGGAGAATGAGCAGAACAATTCTGAAATGATGATTTATACCACAGAGGATGGCTTGACAAAGATCGAAACGACCTTCGATGGAGATACGGTTTGGCTGTCCATTGACCAGATGGCGGATCTGTTTCAGAGAAACAAATCTACCATTTCCAGACATATCAAGAACATTTTCACTGAGGGCGAATTGAAGCGAGAAGCAGTTGTTGCAAATTTTGCAACAACTGCCGCTGACGGCAAGACTTATCAGGTGGATTACTATAATCTTGATGTTATCATTTCCGTTGGCTACCGTGTGAAATCTCAGCGCGGCGTGCAGTTTCGTATTTGGGCAACAGGAATTTTGAAGGAGTATATGCGAAAAGGCTTTGCTCTGGATGATGAGCGCCTGAAAAATCTGGGTGGCGGCGGATACTTCAAGGAGCTGCTGGAGCGTATCCGCGATATCCGCGCTTCCGAAAAGGTGTTTTATCGGCAGGTGCTTGAAATCTACGCCACCAGCATTGACTATGACCCAAGTGCGGAAATCTCCATTCAGTTTTTCAGAAAAGTCCAGAACAAAATCCACTATGCCATTCATGGGCAAACAGCGGCGGAGGTCATCTACACACGCGCCGATGCGGAGAAAGAATTTATGGGCTTGACCACCTTTGCGGGCAGTCAGCCCACGCTGAAAGAGGCGGTAGTTGCCAAGAACTATCTGAACGAGAAAGAGCTTCGTGCTATGGGACAGCTTGTGTCCGGCTATCTGGATTTTGCGGAACGTCAGGCAGAACGGGAACAGGCAATGACCATGCAGGACTGGTCGGAGTACCTTGATCGGATTCTGACCATGAGTGGAGAGCAGCTGCTGATTGGCAACGGAAGTGTCAGCCATAAGCAGGCTATTGACAAGGCAACCGGCGAGTACAGAAAATACAAAGCCCGTACTCTCAGCGAAGTGGAGCAGGATTATTTGGATACCATCAAGCTGTTGGAGCAGAAAACAGATAAAAAGTAGGCTGAGGCGGAGAAGACATGATGAAAAAAGAAAGGATAAAAGTCTATATCTACACGCGGGTATCCACCGCTATGCAGATTGACGGATACTCTCTGGATGCACAGAAATCCAGAATGAAAGCCTTTGCCGACTTCAACGATTATGAAATTGTGGGCGAATATGAGGACGCCGGAAAATCCGGCAAGTCCATAGAGGGCAGAATTCAGTTCAATCAGATGATGGAGGACATCAAGTCTGGCAAGGACGGCGTGTCCTATGTGCTGGTGTTCAAGCTGTCCCGCTTCGGCAGAAATGCGGCGGATGTGCTGTCCACCTTGCAGGTGATGCAGGATTTCGGTGTCAATCTGATTTGCGTGGAGGATGGGATCGATTCCTCCAAGGATGCGGGAAAGCTGATGATTTCCGTTCTTTCGGCTGTGGCTGAAATTGAGCGTGAAAACATCCGTGTGCAGACAATGGAGGGCAGAATCCAGAAAGCCCGTGAAGGGAAATGGAACGGCGGCTTTGCGCCATATGGCTACAGGCTGGAAAAAGGGCAGCTTTTCATCAATGAGGAAGAAGCTGCGGCAATCCGCGTGATTTTTGACCAGTATGTGCATACGGATACCGGCGCAAATGGTCTTGCAAAATACCTTGCAACCCACGGGATTCACAAAATTCAAAGGCAAAACGGAAAAAATCCCTTATTCGATGCAGCGTTGATCCGCAGGATTCTAAAAAATCCGGTATACTGCGGGAAAATCGCCTATGGCAGACGTCGGACGGAAAAGGTGCATGGCACCCGAAATGATTACCGGCTGGTGGAACAGGATGACTATTTGCTGGTTGACGGACTGCATGAGGGAATCGTTTCCGAAGAGCTATGGCACGAGGCGCAGGTCAAGCTGCTGGCGCAAGCGGAAAAATACGAACGCGTCAACAGGGGCAAGGATACAAAAATACATCTGCTGTCCGGCATTGTGAAATGCCCGGTTTGCGGCGTGGGAATGTATGGAAACAAAAGCATCAAGCACAAGGCGGACGGCTCAAAATACAAGGATTTTTTTTACTATGGCTGTAAGCATCGTACAATGACGCGCGGGCATAAATGCGACTTCAAGAAACAGATCAATGAAGAACTGTTGGACAGCGCCGTTGCGGAGGTTATCGTCAAGCTGGTAAGCAATCCGAAGTTCGCTGCCATGATGCAGGAAAAAATCAGCATGAAGGTGGATACCTCTGCCATTGAGCAGGAGATCGCGGCACATGAAAAGCAGCTTCGCCAGAGCTATTCCGTAAAGGTACGGCTGATGGATGAAATTGATTCCCTCGACCCGGACGATAAGCACTACATCAAACGCAAAGCAGACCTTGATGACCGGCTCTACAAGATGTATGATAAGATCGAGGATGCGGAAAACCAACTCGTTGCCGCCAGAGCCAAGAAGATGGCGATTGAGGCGGAAAAGCTGACAGGCGACAACATCTACAAGGTGCTGATTTACTTTGATAAGCTCTATTCCGTCATGGACGATCAGGAAAAGCGGCGGCTTATGGAATCGCTGCTTTCCGAAGTCCAGATTTATGAGGAACGGCAGCCTAACGGCCAGTGGCTCAAGTCCATCAAGTTCAAGCTCCCAATCATTGCGGGAAATATGAGCTTGAGTTTGGACAATAATACACATATGGAGACGGTATGTCTTCTGTCACGGGAAACAGATCCCCATAGCATTTCATGAGCTCCGTTATAGGGATAGCATGCTTATAAGTTTCCACAAAAACGGATCCCCGTGAGCCTTCTGGCCCACGGGGATCCGTTTTTCATACTCTATGCTCAGGCACGCTTCCACTTCACGCCGCCGGGAACGTCGGTGATTTCCACTCCCTGGGCCTTCAGCTCATCCCGGATGCGGTCCGCCTCGGCAAAGTTTTTAGCCTTCTTGGCATCGGCCCGGGCCCGGATCAGGGCTTCCACCTGGGGATCCTCCCGGCCGTCCTCACTGACGACGGTGAAGCCGCCTGCGGCGGGAGCCGCTTCCTGGGCCTTGCGCAGAGCCGCCTTCTCCGTCAGCTTCAGCCCCAGCACCTGGTCAAAGCTGTCCAGGGCAGCCAGCTTGGTGGCGTCGGTGGTTTTGGCCTTCAGCACATCATACAGCACCGTCACTGCCATGGAGGTATTCAGGTCGTTGTCCATGGCCTTGGTAAACCGGGCCTTCAGCTCATCCAGGACCGCCGGGTCCACCTCCCCCTTGCCGGGGGTCAGGGCCGCGATTTTAGAGAGCAGCTTGTTGTAGGCCGCCACGGCGTTGTCCAGGTTCTCCCAGGTGAATACCAGGCTCTTACGATAATGGCTCTGCAGGCAGAAAAACCGATACGCCAGGGGGTCATAGCCCTTCTCCTCCAGCAGCGACACCGTCAGGAATTCGCCCTTGGACTTGGACATTTTGCCGCCCTCGGTGTTCAGGTGGGCCACATGGCACCACTGGGGGCACCAGGGATGGCCCAGATAGCTCTCGGACTGGGCGATCTCGTTGGTGTGGTGGGGGAAGGCATTGTCGATGCCGCCGCAGTGCAGGTCCAGATACTCGCCGTTGTACTTCATGGAGATGCCGGAGCATTCAATGTGCCAGCCGGGATAGCCTACGCCCCAGGGGGAGTCCCATTTCAGAGCCTGATCCTCGAATTTGGACTTGGTAAACCACAGCACGAAGTCGTTGCGATTGCGCTTGTTGGTATCCTCCTCCACGCCCTCCCGGACGCCCACGGCCAGGTCCTCCTCGTTGTGGTCGTTGAAGATATAGTACCGCTCCAGCTTGCTGGTGTCGAAATACACGTTGCCCCCGGCCACATAGGCGTAGCCGGTGTCCAGGAGCCGGGTGATGATGCGGATATAGTCGTCGATGAGGCCCGTGGCCGGCTGCACCACGTCGGGCCGCTTGATGTTCAGCTTCCGGCAGTCCTCGAAAAAGGCGTCGGTGTAATACTGGGCGATCTCCATAACGGTCTTGTGCTCCCGGCGGGCGCCCTTGAGCATCTTGTCCTCGCCCTGGTCGGCGTCGCTGGTCAGGTGGCCCACGTCGGTGATGTTCATGACCCGGTTGACGCTGTACCCGGCGTAGCGCAGGTACTTCTCCAGCACGTCCTCCATGATATAGCTGCGGAGGTTGCCGATGTGGGCAAAGTGGTACACCGTGGGGCCGCAGGTGTACATTTCCACATGGCCGGGGGTGTGGGTCTGGAACTCCTCTTTTTTGTGGGTGGCGGAATTATACAGATACATGGCGTTTTCTCCTTCTATGGTCAATTTTCGCTCTGCAAACAAAAAGCCTCTCATGCCCTGGGGCATGAGAGGCGATATCTCGCGGTTCCACTCTCGTTTATCACTTGCAGCCTGTGACGCAGGCCAATGCGGCGGGCTTCCACATCCCGCGCGCTCCCGGACGCACCTTCTGCCGCACCCCGCAGGACGGCTTGCAGCCGGTGACCGTCCCTCTCTTGCCGGAGCTGCGCGGCATACTCTTTCCGATCGTCGCGCTGTTCGATTTCCCTTTATTATAGCGGTTCCCGCCCGGCGTGTCAATACCGGCGGATCACGGCGGCTACCTTGCCCAGGATCTGGGCCTCCCGGCCGTCGATGGGGCTGTACGCTTCGTTCTCCGGCATCAGCCACACCTGGCCGCCCTGGCGCTTCAGCCGTTTCACCGTGGCCTCGTCCCCCAGCAGGGCCACCACGATCTCTCCGTTGTTGGCGGCAGGCTGCTGGTGCACCACCACCAGGTCATCCGGCAGGATGCCCGCGCCCAGCATGGACTCGCCCCGGACCCGCAGGGCAAAATATTCCCCGTCCCGTCCGCCGGTATCAAAGGTCAGGTAATCCTCGATGCATTCCTGGGCCAGGATGGGCGATCCGGCGGCCACATTGCCCACAATGGGCACCTGATTTTCGGGCGGCTGGCTTTCAGGCGGCTGGCTTTCAGGCGGCTGGCTTTCAGGCGCCTGGCTCTCCCGGGACGCCTCCGTCAGCGTCAGGGCCCGGCCCTTGCCGGCCTGCTTGCCGATGACTCCCAGCTCCTCCAGATGCTTCAGGTGAAAATGCACCGTGGACGGGGATTTCAGTCCCACGGCCTCGCCGATCTCCCGCACCGAGGGGGGATACCCCTGGTCCTGAATGGCCTGGGCGATGTAGTCGTAGATCTTCTGCTGCATTTTGGTCAGCTGGGCCATGACGTCCGCTCCTTTACCGGATATTTTCCATATTATATCATACTCAAATCCGGTTTGCAACAGATGTTCGATGATTTTTTCATCTCATTTCCGCCGCCCCTGTAAAAAAACACGGTTTTCCTCTTGAAATTCCGGCCCGGGTGTGGTAGTATAATGCGTACTATGAGAAAAGTGCCCCCAGAGGGCTGAATTATTTGGAGGGAGTTCCGTTATGAACGCTGTTCTTATCATCATCACCGTGGTGCAGCTGCTGGTGGCGCTGGCCCTGATCCTCATCGTCCTGTTCCAGTCCGGCAAGAGCCAGGGCCTGTCCGGGGCCATCGGCGGCATTGCCGATTCCTATATGAGCCGTTCCAAGGCCAAGAGCATGGACGCCAAGCTGGCCCGGGGCACCAAGTGGGTGGCCGCCGTGTTTGTGGTGCTGACCCTGGTTTTGGACTGCATGGTCGCCGCCGGCATCAAGTAAATCAGACAGACTGCCAGCTGGAGCTGGGCGGCAACCATCGGACCCAGCTTTTTCTATGGAGGGGAGTTCCATGAACGAGCTGATCTTTTCCGCTCCCGGCCGGGTGGAGCTGGGCGGCAACCATACGGACCACCAGCGCGGCTGCGTCCTGGCCGCCGCCATTGACCGCACCACCCGGGCCCGGGTCCGTTTGACCCGCAGCCCTGTTGTCCGGGTCTTTTCCCGGGGCTATGACCCGGTGACTCTGCCGCTGGACCAGCTGTCCCCCCGAGAGGGGGAGCGGAACACCAGTGCCGCCCTGGTCCGGGGCATGGCCGCCGCCTTTGCCCGGCGGGGCATCCTCTGGCAGGGCTTCGACGCCTGGGTGGAGTCCGATGTGCTGCCCGGCTCCGGCCTCTCCAGCAGCGCCGCCTTTGAGGTGCTGCTGGGCCGTATTGGCAGCGCACTGTTTGCCGGCGGTTCCCTGACGCCCGTGGAAATTGCCCAAATGGCCCAATGGGCCGAGAACGTCTATTTCGGTAAGCCCTGCGGTCTTATGGACCAGCTGGCCTCCAGCACCGGCGGCCTGGTATTCATGGACTTCCGGGACCCCGCCGCGCCGGAGGTGCGCCGCCTGAACGCCGCCCTGCCCGGATATGCCCTGTGCATTGTGGACAGCGGCGCGGACCACGCGGACCTTACCGCCCAATACGCCGCCATCCCGCGGGACTTGAAGGCGGTGTGCCGCCTGTTTGATGCGGAGGTCCTGCGCCAGGTGGATGAGGACGCATTCTACCGTCGCCTGCCGGAGGTGCGCCGCCTGGCCGGGGACCGGGCTGTCCTGCGGGCCATTCATGTGTTTGACGAAAACCGCCGGGTCCTGGCCCAGGTCCGTGCCCTGGAATCCGGCGACGTCCCGGGCTTTCTGTCTCTGATCAATGCTTCCGGTGCATCCTCCTGGGAATACCTCCAGAATATCGCCCCCGCCGGCGCGGCGGAGCACCAGGCCCTGGCTGTGACCCTGGCTCTGTGCCGCCGTATGCTGCGGGGCCAGGGTGCTGTCCGGGTCCACGGCGGCGGCTTCGCCGGAACAGCGCTGTGTATCGTTCCGGAGGAGAAGCTGTCCGCTTTCTGCCGGGAACTGGAGACGCATCTGGCCCCCGACTGCTGCCACCGTTTGCAGATTCGGTGATCTCTTTCCGGACAAGAAAAAGTCTGCCGCGAGAGCGGCAGGCTTCCAATTTATTCGTCCTCCTTGATCATCAGCCGCACGGCGCTGTGCAGGTTCCGGATCTCCACCCGAGGGGCGCTGGGGGCGTACTCGCCGTCCAGAGACCAGGGAATATCCTCTCTGGTGGTGACGGTGACACTGCGGACGTGGCGGAAGATCACCCCCGGATAGTCGTAGTCCATTCGGTTCAGCGCCGTAATGAGGTTTTGCAGGTCCAGGGCCGTCTTTGGCATCCGCAGCAGCATCAGCTCAAACATACCGTCATCCATGTGGACCCGCTTGGGATCCAGCTTCACCAACCCGCCCAGAGAAGTAGAGTTGCATACCGCGCCGAAAATAAAGTCCCCGTCAAACATCTCGCCGTCTGCCTCCACCGCGCAGCGATAGGGCCGCAGGGAATCGAGGTTCTTAATGCCCTCCAGGATATAGGCAAAGTGGCCCAGGGCATTTTTCGTTTCCTGGGGCGCGGAGTACGACGCCTTGGTGAAAGCTCCGAAGGACGCCACATACGAAAAATACCGGTCGTTGTGGGTGCCCAGATCCAGGGGCCGGGGCGTACCCTCCACCACGGCCCGGGCCGCCTCCGGAACGGTGGCGGGGATGCGGAGGCTGGCGGCAAAGTCGTTGGTGCTGCCGTTGGGCAGATACCCCACCGGCGGCCGGGTTTCCAGCTGCATCAGGCCCGACAGCGTCCCGTTGAGGGTACCGTCTCCTCCGGCGCACACCACCAGGTCAAAATTTCCGCCCCACTGGGCGGCGAACCGGGCAGCGTCTCCCGCCGCCTGGGTCAGCGCCACCTTCACCAGATACCCGGCCTTTCCGAAGGTGGCCACGGCGTCGAACAGGGGGGCGCTGGACTTGGTCTTGCCCGCCCGGGGATTGACAATGAACAGCAGTGTCTTATCCATGAACAGTCTCCTTTTTCTCCATCGCCCCGTCAGCGGGGGAGCGCATAACAGTTCTGTCATTATAACGCTTTCCCCGTTGAATTGCAAGCATTTGGGAATTTTAACAAAACGTTCACGTTCCCACCGTTGCAAAAACGGCTGGCTTCCGTTACTATATAGAATAGTCGATTAGGCTTTCATGGCCGTATAAAAGGAGAGACCTTTATGAAAGGAAAGAGCAGCTATCTGAAATGGGGCCTGACGATTTTTCTCACCGTCTGCGCCATTCTGGTGTTCTATGACACGTTTTATATGAACGGCACGCTGCAGCGGATGGTGTCGAAGCTGGCATCCATTCTGTCGCCGGTGCTGGTGGGCCTGGTGATGGCATATCTGCTGGCCCCCATCGTCAACTGGATCGAGCGGCTGATCCGCTCGGGCCTGGGCCGCATAAAGGGCCTGGAGGGAAAAACCATTCCTCACGCTGCCGGCTGGCTCCGGGCCGTCAGCATCCTGCTGACCTGGGCCATTGTCCTGCTGCTGCTGTATCTGATGTTCAGCGTGGTTATTCCCCAGCTGGTAGACAGCGTGGTGATGCTGATCAACAACGCCGAGACCTACTATGACAAGATCTACACCTGGATTGTGAACCTGCTGGACAAAAATCCCACGGTGGAGGACTGGGTCAACAAGAACCTGGATACTTATTATAAAAACCTGCTGGATATCCTCACCAACAAAATTCTCCCCGGGGCCCAGCAGATGCTCACCACCATCACCGGCGGACTTATCTCCGGCATCTGGGGCCTGGTGAGCTTCGCCATGGACTTTCTGGTGGGCATCATTGTATCCGTGTACATGCTGGCCATGAAGGAGCAGAGCCTGGCCCGCTGCTGCAAGCTGCTGTACGGCGTGTGCAAGGAGGACCACGCCCACTGGATCGCCCGGGCTGTCCGCCGGGCCGACGGCATTTTCAGCGGCTTCGTCCGGGGCAAGCTGCTGGGCTCTCTCCTCATCGGCATTT
>OLPE01001060.1_pt1 | contig 17846 bp, 15 predicted proteins | sample 1671901 | NCBI WGS metagenome assembly OLPE01 (sample SAMEA3136624, study PRJEB25190) | human gut metagenome | biome: human gut; feature: human-associated habitat; material: faeces | place: Austria | collected 2013 | reverse complement strand
TCTGTCTGCATTCACGCGCCAAGATAGGCCTTCCGGACCTTGTCGTCGTGCAGCAGATCGTGTGCGCCGCCGGACATGGTGATCCGGCCGTTTTCGAGCACATAGGCCCGGTCGGCGATGGCGAGCGCCATCTTCGCGTTCTGCTCCACGAGCAGGATCGTGATGCCCAATTCGTGCATGGTCTCGATGATCGAAAATACCTCCTGCACGAGCACGGGCGACAGGCCCATGGACGGCTCGTCCATGACGATGAGCTTCGGTGCGCTCATGATCGCGCGGCCCATGGCCAGCATCTGCTGCTCGCCGCCGGAGAGCGTGCCCGCAAGCTGCTTGGCGCGCTCTTTCAGGCGCGGGAAGCGCGCATAGACCCGCTCGATGTCCTCCGCGATCGCTTTTTTGTCCTTGCGGAAGTACGCGCCCATGGAAAGGTTTTCCGCAACGGTCATGCGCGTGAACACCTGCCGGCCCTCCGGCACGTGCGCAAGACCCATGGTGACGATGCGGCTGGGGTCCGTCTTGCGCAGGTCGTGCCCGTCGTAGATCACGGAGCCGCTCTTGATGGGCACGAGCCCGGTGATGGCGTGCAGCGTGGTGGTCTTGCCAGCGCCGTTGGCGCCGATGAGCGAGACGATCTCGCCGTCGTTGACCTCCATGCTGATGCCGCGCAGCGCCTGCACGGCGCCGTAGGACACCTCCAGATCTTTAATCTTCAGCATCGTCGTCCGCCTCCTCTTCGCCGAGATACGCCTCGATGACCTCCTGGTTGCTCGCGATCTCCTCCGGGAGCCCGGCGGCGATCGTCTGGCCGAAGTTGATGACCTGAATGCGCTCACAGACGCGCATGACCAGGCTCATATCGTGCTCAATGAGCAGAATGGCCACATGGAACGTATCGCGGATGGTATGGATGCACGAGAGCAGCTCCGCCGTCTCGGTCGGGTTCATGCCGGCCGCCGGCTCGTCGAGCAGCAGCAGCTTCATGTTCGTTGCCAGCGCGCGGGCGATCTCCAGCTTGCGCTGCTGGCCGTAGGGCAGGCTGGACGCAAGCTGTCCGGCCTTGTCGTCCAGATGGACGATGCGCAGGTATTCCATCGCCTTGTCGGTCAGCTCCTGCTCCGTGTTCCAGTACTTTTTCGTGCGCAGGAGACTGTCGGCGAGGTTGTAGTGAATGTCCTTTGTGAAAGCGATCTTCACGTTATCGAGCACCGTCATGGCCTTGAACAGGCGGATGTTCTGGAACGTGCGGGCAATGCCGGCCTCCACGACCTGATAGGTCTGCTTGCCGTTGAGCTTCTGCCCGCAGAGATAAAATGCGCCCTCCGTCGGCACATACACGCCGGTGAGCAGGTTGAAGACCGTGGTCTTGCCGGCGCCGTTCGGGCCGATGAGGCCCATGAGCTCACCCTCATGGATCTCCATGTTGAAGTCCGACACGGCCTTCAGGCCGCCGAACGTAATGCCGAGGTGCTCCGCTTTGAGCACAATGGGTCTGGTATCGGTCATGCGTCGGCGCCTCCCTTCCTGGCCTTGGCCTTTCTCTTCTCGGCCAGACGGCCGTCAAACAGCAGCCGGTCGAGCGAAAACTCGTAGGTGCCCAGAATGCCTCTGGGACGGAAAATGATGATGACCAGCAGCACGAGTGCATAGATCAGCATCGGGAACTGGAACAGCGTCTGCACGAAGCCCGGCAGCGCCGATACCCATGCGCCGTTTTTGATCTCGTAGTTGAGCAGGTACATGGCGATGGCCGCCAGCACCGAGCCGGTCATGGAGCCCATGCCGCCGAGAACCACGATGACGACGATGAAGGTCGAGTTCCAGATTGAAGCGCTGGTGAACGTGAAGCTCGCCGTCGTGAGCGAGGAAAAGCACGTGGCATACAGTCCGCCGGCAAGACCCGCAAAGAACGCCGAGATGACGAACGTGAGGATCTTGTAATACGTCGTGTTCACGCCGGAAGCGGACGCGGCGATCTCATCGTCGCGGATGGCCTCGATGGCGCGGCCGTATTTTGAGCGGATGAACATGCACATGAGCGCGATGCACAAGATAGTGATGCCCAGCACGAGCCACACGTACTTTGCCTGCAGCGAGGTCGACAGGCCGAGCCCGTTGGCATAGAGCGAGGAACTTGCCGTTCCGTTTGCAAGGCCCTCGCCTCCGGCGAAGGGCAGGTTGGCAATGACGTTTTCAACAATGAGGCCGAAGCCGAGCGTCACGATGGCCAGATAGTCACCGTGCAGCCGCAGCGCCGGGATGCCCACGAGCAGGCCGAGCAGCCCTGCGAAGATGGCACCGAGCAGGCAGCAGCCGAGAATGACCAGAATGAGCTGACCGGGGGCTGCTTTGGATGCCTCGAACAGGCCCGCGCGCTCGAGCGCAAGCGAGGTCAGCGCAGCGGTGTAGGCGCCGACGCCGGCAAAACCCATGTGGCCGAGCGTGAGCTGGCCCAGGTAGCCAAGCGTGAGATTGAGCGACGTGCCGAGCAGGATGAAAATGCACATCTGCCAGATGATCGGCACCAGCACGCGGCGATAAGTATTCTGCGGGAGCACCTGACCGAGCAGCAGCACCACGGCAAAGAGCAGCACGATCAGGCCGCAGTTGATGCCGGTACCGCGCAGTTTCGTTTTTTGCAGCGTATTCATACCTTCTCACCTACATTCTTTCCGAGGATGCCGGCCGGCTTGACCAGCAGCATCACAATCAGGATCAGAAACACAACGGCGTTGGCGAGCGACGAGCTGATGTAGGCCGTCACGAGCGCTTCGATGATGCCGACGACGATGCCGCCGAGCATGGCGCCCGGGATCAGGCCGATGCCGCCCATGACCGCCGCCACGAACGCCTTGAGGCCCAGCATGGAGCCCATCGTCGTCGTCACGGTGTGGTACTGCGCGCAGTACATCAGCGCTGCGATGGCCGCGAGGCCTGAGCCGATGGCGAACGTCGTCACGATCGTGCGGTTGACGTTGATGCCCACGAGCGTGGACGCCTCCTTATTCTCGGACACGGCGCGCATGGCGCGGCCGAGCTTCGTCTTCTGCACGAAGACCTGCAGCGCCGCCATGACAACGGCTGCGATGACGATCGTGATCACGGCCGCCATGTTCACGGACACGCCGCCGAGGGACATCGGTGCCGTGCTGAAGATCTCATCGGAGATCACGCGCGGGTTCGGGCCCATGGCCGGGATGGCCTGCGCGAGGTTTTCCAGCAGCAGGCTCATGGCGATGGCCGTGATGAGGGCCGACATGCTCGTGCCCTTGCGGCGCACGGGCCGGTAGGCCACCAGCTCGACCAGAACACCCACGAGCGCGCAGATCACGATGGCCGCGATCACGCCCGTCCACGCCGGCAGACCCATGCTGTGCAGCAGGATCGGCACGGTGAAATACAGCGTATAGCCGCCGACCATGATGAAGTCGCCGTGTGCAAAATTGATAAGTCGGATGATACCGTAAACCATCGTGTAGCCCAGCGCCACGAGCGCATAGACGCTGCCGAGGCGGAGCCCGATGATCAGTTGCTGTAAAAAGTCAGTCATATTCTCTCCCTGCCTTTCTGGTTCACGCGCAGGCCAGCCGCGCCGGAATGATCGCGCGCGAAAGCGCCGGGCGGCGCTTTCGCGCGGAGGCATTGCTTTTGGTTTTGTCCGGTTCCGGCTGCACAGCCGGGGCAGATCAGCTCTGCGTCTTGACGAACTTCTGCACGAGCTTGCCGTCGGAGGGCGTAAAGGTCAGGATGGCCACGCTCTTTTCCGGGGTGCCGGTCTCGTCGAGGGTCATGTCGCCGGTAACGCCGACATAGTGCATGCCGCTCATCGCGTCGCGGATGGCATCGTGGTCGATGCTGCCGGCCTTCTCAATGGCCTGCTTGACCATGTACATTGCGTCATAGGCCAGTGCGCCGAGGGCGTTCATGGATTCGGAGCCGTACTTGGCGGTGTAGTTCTTAACGTAGTTCTGGACGATCTCGGAGCTGTCCTCCGGGGAATAGTGGTTGGTGAAGTAGACGTTTTCGTAAGCGCTCAGATCGCCGGTGGTGTAGTCCTGCGTGCCGTCAAAGCCGTCGCAGCCCATGATTGCACCCTTGAAGCCGGCCTCACGTGCCTGCGGGATGATTTTCGGGCCGACTGCATCGTAGTAGTACGGAGCGAAGAGCATATCCGCGCCGGAGGCAGCGATGGTCGCCAGCTGCGAGGAGAAGTCCACGGCGCCGGTATCGGACGAGGACTGCTCGCAGACGATCTCGATGCCGTATTTCTCGGCCGCCTTCACGAACGAATCGTGCAGGCCGGAGGAGTAGGTGTCGCCGGTCGCATACAGTACGGCGGCTTTTGTCCAGCCCTGATCCTTGGCGTAGGCTGCGACCATCTCGCCCTGGAAGCTGTCCTTGAAGCAGGAACGGAAAACGTAGTCATCCTTGGTGGTGATGGAGTCTGCCGTGGAGCTCGGCGTCACGAGCACGATGCCCTCATCGTCGGCCAGACTCGTGATCGCGGACGTGCAGCTCGAGAGCGTTGCGCCGATGATGGCCGACGCGCCCTCGCTGAGCAGTGAGTTGAAGCCGGAAACGGCCTCGGCCGGGGTGCCCTGGTCGTCCTTGGTGGAGAGCTTCACGGTCGCGCCGAGGATGCCGCCGGCGGCGTTGATCTCATCGATCGCCAGCTGGATGGAGTTCGTGATGGCCAGGCCGTAGGCCGCCTGCGCGCCAGTCACCGGGGTAATGTTGCCGATGATGATCGTCTTGCCCGACAGGTCGCCGGACGCCGAATCATCTTTTGTATCACCGCCGCCTCCGCATGCGGCCAGAGAAAGCACCATCATCACAGAAAGCAGCAGTGCCGTCAGTCGTTTCAGTTTCATGTTCATATCCTCCTGTTCTTGATTTTTCGCCCGCGCCGGTGGGTCCGTTTACCGGTTTTTGTGTTTTTTCCGTTTTTTGTGGGCGAAGGAAATAAAAAAAGACAAGGGAGCGCACCTTCGCTTTTCGAAGATGTGCTCCCTTGCACGCTTTTATTATAGCGGAAATCGCAAATGGAAATCAACGGCGATAACCGCCAAACTATTTATTTTTTTGATAGATATCTTTAGCAAAATTCATAAACCGTTCGCTTTCGACGCCGTTTCCGGCTCAAAGGCGTCCGTCTGCCCTGCTTCCGCCAGACTGTGCCGCAGGCACGTCCGGCAGGGCTCGGCGTCCCAATCGCAGTACATATACTTACAGGCAAAGCACAGCGTTTTGGCCAACGGATGTGCCCTGCGCGTCTCCGGGACAGGCGCCCCGGGCTTCGGCTCCGCCGCTTTCTGGTACCGGTCGACACCCCGCTGCGCCAGCTGCGTGGCTCGCAGGCAGTCCGCGCACGGCTGCAGATCCCGGTCGTGGAATTTGTACTTGCAGGCAATGCATAATGTCTTGTTTTCCGCCACAGAAATCACTCCCATTCTCAGTTGCCGGCTTCGGACCCAATTCCGGTAAATTCAGTATAAGCCGCCGCTTTGCGAATGTAAAGTGTGAGAAGCACCCGAATTTTTCGGTTTCTTTTCGTCTTTTTGTGTTTAAATGGCGAAATATTCTTGCGCGTGACCGCCCGCGTTTGTGGAAAGCGGAAAAAGTGCATTTGCCCGCTTGACAAGCGGCCCGTCGGGGGCGTATGCTTGCGCCAAGTTCAAAGCAGCAAACCACAGATGCAGAGGAGTAAGCGAGGGTTTGCGTCTTTCCCAGAGAGCTGCCGGTTGGTGTGATGGCAGCAGAGACGGTCTCGCTGAATGGACTGCGGAGGGCGGACGAGACGCCGTGAGGCGGTAAAGTCCGACGGGCTTTTCCCCCGTTACCAGGGAAAGACGTGTGATGGCACGTCGCCGAGCGGGCGCACTTGCGCCAATTTGGGTGGCACCGCAGAAGTTTTCCGGCTTTTGTCCCAAGGATCAAATTCACTTTTGGTCTTTCCGTGGACGAGGGTCGTTTTTTCTTGCCCGGAAAGGCCCCGATCGAAAGGAGCTAACACCATGGCAAACGAAAACATTCCCTACAAAATCTACCTGTCCGAGGACGAAATGCCGCGCACGTGGTACAATGTCCGCGCCGACATGAAGGTCAAGCCCGCCCCGCTGCGCAATCCCGCCACCGGCGCGCCGATGTCGTTCGACGATCTGCGCCCCGTGTTCTGTGACGAGCTGATCCGTCAGGAGCTCGACAACGACGACCGCGAGATCCCCATTCCGGACGAGATCCGCGATTTTTACAAGATGTACCGCCCCTCGCCGCTCGTGCGCGCCTACTGCCTGGAAAAGCAGCTGCAGACCCCGGCGAAAATCTACTACAAGTTCGAGGGCAACAACACTTCCGGCTCGCACAAGCTCAACAGCGCCATCGCCCAGGCGTATTACGCCAAGCAGCAGGGGCTGCGCGGCGTCACGACCGAGACCGGCGCCGGCCAGTGGGGCACGGCTCTGTCGATGGCCTGCGCCTACCTCGGGCTCGACTGCAAGGTCTATATGGTCAAGTGCTCGTATGAGCAAAAGCCCTTCCGCCGCGAGGTCATGCGCACCTACGGCGCGTCCGTGACGCCGAGCCCGTCCACGGAGACGGAGATCGGCCGGCGCATCCTCGCCGAGTACCCCGGCACGACCGGCTCGCTCGGCTGCGCAATCAGCGAGGCCGTCGAGGTCGCCACCTCGACCCCCGGCTACCGCTACGTGCTCGGCAGCGTGCTCAATCAGGTGCTGCTGCACCAGTCGGTCATCGGTCTGGAGACGAAAACGGCCCTTGACAAATACGGCGTCGTGCCGGATATCATCATCGGCTGCGCCGGCGGCGGCAGCAACCTCGGCGGTCTCATCTCCCCGTTCATGGGCGAGAAGCTGCGCGGTGAGCGCGACTATCGGTTCATCGCCGTCGAGCCCGCCTCCTGCCCGAGCCTCACGCGCGGCAGGTTCGCCTACGACTTCTGCGACACCGGCAAAGTCTGCCCGCTGGCCAAGATGTACACGCTCGGCAGCGGCTTCATCCCCTCGCCGAACCACGCCGGCGGCCTGCGCTACCACGGCATGAGCTCCATCGTCTCGCAGCTGTATCACGATGGCTACATGGAAGCCCGCTCCGTCGAGCAGACGAAGGTGTTCGAGGCGGCCGAGCAGTTCGCGCGCATCGAGGGCATCCTGCCCGCGCCGGAGTCCAGCCACGCCATCCGCGTCGCCATCGACGAGGCCGTCAAATGCCGCGAGACCGGCGAGGCCAAGACCATCGTCTTCGGTCTGACCGGCACCGGCTACTTCGACATGGTCGCCTATGAGAAGTTCCACAACGGCGAGATGCGTGACTTCATCCCCACCGACGCGCAGCTCGCCGAGAGCTTTGCGACCCTGCCGCAGGTGCCGGGTCTCGACAACTGAACGAACGTATACGACCGCCGCACGGCGGGTAAAATTTCAACAGTCAAGAACAAAGGAGATCGGATCATGGGTCTGAAAAACATCGAAAAAGCACAGGTGCTGCGCCTCGGCGACGAGGTCGAATACCAGCCGGGGCAGATCGTGAGCAAGACGCTCGCGCAAAACCGCGCCCTGAGCATGACGCTCTTCGCCTTCGAGCAGGACGAGGAGATCAGCACGCACACTGCCGACGGCGACGCGCTCGTCACCGTGCTCGACGGCACGGGCCGCTTCACCATCGACGGCGAGGCGCACCTCGTCTCCGCCGGGGAGAGCATCGTCATGCCGGCGCACGTGCCGCACGCGGTCTATGGGCAGACGCGCTTTAAGATGCTGCTGACCGTGATCGTGTAACGCGGGACATCCCCGCATATAAGACCCCCCGCACTGTTCGGTTTCCGAACGGTGCGGGGGGGTTTGTTAATCAAGATAAAAGTCAAAGCTGACTGCCGCTCCCGCGGACGCCCAAAAGGCGACGCTGCTGTCCGGGAGGACCAGCTCCGGCAGATCGTTGGATGCCGCAAACACCCGCACAGTCAGATCGGCATACAAATTGTATTCCTCACATAAGCGACGAACTTCCGCCTCTTTCCCGCGCAGCATCTGCTCAAACTGCTGCAGCGGCTCAGCCAAAGCTCGGCAGTCCATTTTCGGCAGTTCTGCGCTCCAGTATGCGTGCCGCAGCGTCGGGTAAGGCGGCGCTTCCGCCGGGAGAACTGTAAAGCCGGGCAGCACCTGCTCATCCGGCTCACGAATCTCCTTACCGCAGTGCTGCACCTTCCCTTTCCCGGGCGTCGGCGGGCATGACCTCGTGGGCGAAATGCCAAGGCCACGCGTGACCGCGTCCCGCTCAAAATCTGTACCGTCGCGCTTTGTGAGCGTAAAAACCAGCCGAATCTGTGGTGTTTGTTTCATGTTCGCCTCCGTACATACGCTTTGCGCGCGTTCCGGAGCATAAGAACGCTCACAAGATAATACGGCGCAGCCGCAAGAAAAACAGATGCGAGGAATGCAAACATCGCTGTGTCCACTGCTTCAAACACAAAATAGAGCAGTAATTCGACCGCTGCCAAAAACAGCGTCACAATCAGCATCTGCCACATGGAAGTGCTGGAAGAAGGCATTGCGCGCATCCTTTACGCGCGCATATGCAGCATCCATTTTCTCAGGGGCAGCTTCAAAGGCCGAAATACTCTTTGACACGATCTTCGAGCCCGACTTGCGATATCGCTGCTCTGCGTGGAAATAATCAGTGAAGGCATAGTCGCGGCGGCGTGCGTCCACACTCCAAAACAGGAAGAATTCCTTGCACGCGGGATCTGATTTTTGAAAAATGAACTGCCACCGGCGCAGCTCACAAAGCGTCCGCCCCTGCTCCGCCATGGCAGAAAGCCAGCGCTCGACCTGATTGACCGTGGCCCGCGTATATGGATGAAAACATTTCTTTTTCGTCACGGGCATATCCGCTTCCCCCTGTCGCGCAATTGATTATGCTACGTGCAATCAATTTAGAATCATTACACGCAGCCAGACATGGTCTGTCAAACATATGGAAACACAAAAACCGGGCACCTGCTTGTCGGCGGAACCGTAGTTCCGCGACAGCCCAAACACGAAAGGCTTCGGAGCAATGCTCCGAAGCCTTTCGCGCTGTATGTCAAGTTGGGGGAGGTTTATGCCAGTCCAAGTTCCTTTACACGAGCCTGTGCCGCTGCCAGACGTGCGATCGGCACGCGGAACGGCGAGCAGGACACGTAGTCCAGGCCAACCTTGTGGCAGAACGCGATGGACGACGGATCGCCGCCGTGCTCGCCGCAGATGCCGAGTTCGAGCCCCGGGTTCGTCTGGCGGCCGAGCTTGCAGGCCATCTCCACGAGCTTGCCGACACCATTGACGTCGAGATGCTGGAACGGGTCGTTCTCGTAAATCTTCGTGTCGTAATACGCGCCGAGGAACTTCGCGGCGTCGTCGCGGCTGAAGCCGAAGGTCATCTGCGTCAGGTCGTTCGTGCCGAAGCTGAAGAAGTCCGCTTCCTTGGCGATCTCGTCGGCCGTGAGCGCAGCGCGCGGGATCTCGATCATGGTGCCGACGTGATACTTCATGTCCACGCCAGCATCTTTGATGAGCGCGTCCGCCGTGCGGACAACGATGTCCTTGATGAACTTGAGCTCCTTGCGCTCGCCGACCAGCGGGATCATGATGTACGGCGTGATCATCGTGCCGGTCTCGGCGCTGACCTTGAGCGCCGCCTTGATGACGGCGTTGGTCTGCATCTCGGCGATCTCCGGATAGGTGACGCACAGGCGGCAGCCACGGTGGCCCATCATGGGGTTGAACTCGTGCAGGGACACGACGACATCCTGCAGCTCGTCAAACGTCATGCCCATCTCCTGCGCCAGCTCCTCGATGTCCGCCTTCTGGGTGGGCAGGAACTCGTGCAGCGGGGGATCGAGATAGCGGATGGTCATCGGGCGGGTGCCCATGATGCGGTACATGGCCTCAAAGTCGCCCTGCTGGAACGGCTCGACCTTCGCCAGTGCGACCTTGCGCTCCTCAACGGTGCGGGCGCAGATCATCTCGCGGACGGCCTTGATGCGATCCTCGGCGAAAAACATGTGCTCGGTGCGGCACAGGCCGATGCCCTCGGCGCCGAGATCGACCGCCTGCTGCGCGTCGCGCGGGTTGTCGGCGTTGGCCTCGACGTTCAGACGGCGGGCCGCATCGGCCCAGCCCATGAGGCGGTTGAAATTCTTGTTGCCGGTGGCGGCGACGGTCGGAATCTGGCCGGCGTAGATGTTGCCGGTGCTGCCGTCGAGGGAGATCCAGTCGCCCTCCGTGAAGCGGCGGCCGTTAATCTCAAAGACCTTGTCGGCATAGCTGATATGAACACTGTTGTCATTGCCGCAGCCGGAGACGCAGCAGGTGCCCATGCCGCGGGCGACGACGGCCGCGTGGCTGGTCATGCCGCCGCGCACGGTCAGGATGCCCTGCGAGACCTGCATACCCACGATATCCTCGGGGCTGGTCTCAAGACGGACGAGCACGACCTTCGGCATGGTCTTGCTCTTGACGGCTTCCTCGGCCTCCTCGGCGGAGAACACGATCTGGCCGCAGGCGGAGCCGGGGGATGCGGCAAGACCCTTGCCGATGGCGTCGGCCCGCTTGAGCGCCTCGGCGTCAAACTGCGGGTGCAGGAGCGTATCGAGCTGCTTGGGCTCGACGCGCAGCACGGCCTCGCGCTCGGTGATCATCCCCTCGTCAACGAGATCGCACGCGATCTGCAGCGCCGCCTGCGCGGTGCGCTTGCCGTTGCGGGTCTGGAGCATGTAGAGCTTGCCGTCCTCGATGGTGAACTCCATGTCCTGCATATCTTTAAAGTAGTGCTCGAGCCGGTTGGCGATGGCAACGAACTCGTCATACACCTCCGGCATCTGCTCCTGCAGGTGGCTGATCGGGCTCGGCGTGCGCACACCGGCGACGACGTCCTCGCCCTGTGCGTTGATGAGGTACTCGCCCATGAGCTTCTTCGCGCCCGTAGCCGGGTCGCGCGTGAAGGCCACGCCCGTGCCGGAGCGGTCGCCGGAGTTGCCGAACGCCATCTGCTGGACGTTGACAGCGGTGCCCCACTCATAGGGGATCTCGTTCATCTTGCGGTAGACGTTCGCGCGCGGGTTATCCCAGCTGCGGAACACGGCCTTAACCGCCTCGATGAGCTGCTCGTTCGGGTCCTGCGGGAAGGGCTTGTGCTCATTGTCCTCATAGATCTTCTTGAAGATGACAACGAGCTGCTTGAGATCGTCCGCGTCCAGATCGACGTCGTTCGTGACGCCCTTGGCAGCCTTCATCTTGTCGATCTCATCCTCAAACAGGCTCTTGGACACGCCCATGACGACGTCCGCAAACATCTGCACAAAGCGGCGGTAGCTGTCGTAGGCAAAGCGGGGGTTGCCGGTCTTCTTGGCCAGGCCCTCGACGGACGCATCATTCAGCCCCAGGTTGAGGATCGTGTCCATCATACCGGGCATGGACTGGCGCGCGCCGGAACGCACGGACACCAGCAGCGGGTTTTCCACATCGCCGAGCTTCTTGCCGGTCAGCTCCTCAAGGCCCTTGACGTGCGCGAAAATGTCCGCCTGGATCTCTGCATTGATCTGACGGCCGTCCGCGTAGTACTGCGTGCAGGCCTCGGTCGTGATGGTGAAGCCCTGCGGCACCGGCATGCCGGCCGCGGTCATCTCCGCAAGGCCGGAGCCCTTGCCGCCGAGCGTATTGCGCATCGCGGTCTTGTCACCGCCGAACGCCTGACTGCCCTCGCTGAAATAATACAGATACTTTTTGCTCATTCCATTACCTCCAACTGTTCGATTTTCGCTGGGATAAGTTTCCGTTCTATTTCGTTTATATTATATCAAATTCACCGGCACACTGCCAGAACGAATGTGTGCAAAGCCGTCCAAATCTTCACAATATCCGGAAGCGGTTTTTATGCACTTTGCAAGATTATGCCCATATTCGTAGAATTTTCCGAAATCAAATGCGGGATTTATGAATTTTTGTGAATGATGACAAGCAAAAGATGCAAAAATGCCCTTCCCGGCTTTTTCTCACACACACCTGCCGAGTGACACAGTTTTGCAATTTTCGCAGTCCTGATGCATTATAACTACGTTGTAAAACATTAGAGTAACATGCAGAAACTATGCGCGAAGCACAAAAACAGGCTTTCATTTCACGAGGTTATGTGCTATAATATACGCAACGACAATTTTCGAATTTCCGTCTGTTTTGCGTCATTCGTCGGAGTTTGTGATGATAAGAAAGCATGAAAACTGATATACTTTGGAGGGAAAACATGATGAAACACAGCAAACGATTTCTGTGCCTGCTGCTGACGCTCATTCTGGCCGCGAGCCTGTGCGTCTTCCCGGCAGCAGCCGCAGACCAGACCTGCCCGAGCAGCCAGGACGATCCGGTCGTGTTTGTGCACGGCCTGATGGGCTGGGGCCAGCGCGCCGGCATCAATGCCGTGCTGCCCTACTGGGGCATGACCACCGGCAGCCTGACAAGCTACCTCAACTCGCTCGGCTATGAGACGTACTCGGCCACCGTCGGCCCGATCTCCAGCGCATGGGACCGCGCGTGCGAGCTCTATGCCCAGCTGACCGGAACGACGGTCGATTACGGTGCGGCGCACGCTGCGGCGCACGACCACGCGCGCTACGGCATCACCTATGATCAGCCGCTCTTCTCCGGCTGGGGCACGAAGCGCGCCGTCAACCTCGTCGGCCACAGCTTCGGCGGCGCGACCACGCGCCAGTTCCTCGAGCTGATGGCCAACGGCAGCGCCGAGGAAGTCGCGGCGGCCAAGGCCGCCGGTACCGAGCCAAGCCCGCTGTTCACCGGCGGCAAGAGCACCTGGGTGCACTCCATGACCGAGATCGCCGCGCCGCACAACGGCACGACCTTCATCGAGTCCAACGGCACGATCATGGACGTGGCAACGAATCTGTCCGAGACGCTCGCCAAGGGCTTCGGCATCACGGAGATCAAGAATCTCTATGACTTCCAGCTCGAGCAGTTCGGTATTTACAAGGATCCGAACGAAACCATGCTCGAGACGCTGCAGCGCGTGTTCAGCACCGACTTCATGTCGCACAACGACAACGCCTTCCTCGACCTGACGATCGACAAGTCGCTCGAGATCAACGACGGCATCGGCATCGAGCCGAATGTCTACTACTTCTCCTACGCCGGCAACCAGACCGTGCAGGACCCGGTCTCCGGCAACTACATCCCGTCGGCCAAGATGTGGACGCTGTTCTACCCCGGCGCGATCAACATGGGCAAATACTATGACAAGTACACCGCCGGCGGCTTCTACATCGACAAGAGCTGGCGCCCGAACGACGGCATGGTCAACACCGTGTCCGCCTTCTACCCCATCCACAGCGACGGCACCTGCCTGACGAAGGACGGCAAGCAGGGCTGGACGAATTACGACGGCTACTCCAACATCAATTTCCAGCCCGGCATCTGGTACGTCATGCCCGTGCAGTCGTTTGACCACATCCAGTTCGTCGGCGGCATGCTCAACGGCAGCCTTGTCAAGACGCACGCGCTCTACCGCGGTGTCATGGAGGACATCTACAGCACCTACACCACCGCGCCGACCGGCACCGCATTCCCGTTCACGGATGTGCCGGCCAGCCGCTGGAGCTATCCGTACATCAAGGAGCTGTATGAGGCCGGCGTCGTCAGCGGCACGAGCGCCACAACCTTCGAGCCCACCGGCAGCGTGACCCGCGCGCAGTTCGTGACCTTCCTCGCCGGACTCGCCGGTGTGAACGTGTCCGCTTACCAGTACGGTCCGTTCAGCGACGTGCCCGCAGACGCCTGGTACGCGCCCTACGTCAACTGGGCGGCCGCCAACCACATCGTCAGCGGCACGAGCGCTACGACCTTCGATCCGAACGCGACGATCTCGCGCCAGGATATGGCCGTCATGCTCTATAACTACGCACAGCGGTATGACGTCACCCTCAACGAGCAGACCGTGACGCCCTTCACGGATGAGAGCGCCATTGCAGACTATGCGCTGTCCGCCGTGCAGGCGCTGCACCGCGCCGGTGTGATCAGCGGCATGCCGGACGGCAGCTTCCAGCCGTACGCCACCGCGACGCGCGAACAGGCCTGCACCATGCTGTGCATGCTGTAAATCCCCGCTTTGTAAACGTCTCCCGGCTCTGGGCCGGGGGACGTTTTTTGCGCGCGTGCACAGGTGTCCGCGCGGCTATGCGACAGGTGCGGCCACGTGTCCAAAAACCTCACACGCGAACGAATCTGACACAACATCTTCTGCGTTACCAGGATTGCAAATCGGTGCGGCCGGAATTATAATACTCAAAAAATAGAAGCGCGCCTCGGCGCGCCGGAAAGGAATGTGCACAACACCATGAAAAAGAGCAAGAAGTTTCTGTGCCTGCTGCTCGCGCTGGTGATGGCCGGGAGCCTGCTGCTCCTGCCGGCAGCCGCCGCAGACACGCAGCAGTCGGGCGCCGAGCGCTACCCGACCATTTACGTCCACGGCCTGATGGGCTGGGGCGAACACGACCAGATCTACGCCGTGACCCCGTATTGGGGCCTGACGAGCGATCTGATGCCGTACCTGACGGGCAAGGGCTATGAGAGCTACGCTGCCTCCGTCGGCCCGCTCTCGAGTGCGTGGGACCGCGCGTGCGAGCTCTATGCCCAGCTCACCGGCACGACCGTGGACTATGGCGCCGCCCACGCCGCCGAGTACGGCCACGCGCGCTACGGCGTGACGTATGACAAGCCGCTGTTTGAAGGCTGGAGCGCGGACAAGAAGATCAACCTCGTCGGCCACAGCTTCGGCGGTGCAACGATCCGTCTGTTCCTCGATATTCTGGCCGACGGCTCCGCGGAGGAGCAGGCCGCGGCCAAGGCCGCCGGCACAGAGGTCTCCCCGTTCTTCCAGGGCGGCAAGGCCGACTGGGTCTATTCCCTGACGACGCTGGCTGCCCCGCACAACGGCACGACCTTCCTCGAGTGCTGCGGCGACATGACGCAGTTCGCAGCCGAGGCCTCGACCGCCATGGCAAAGCTGCTCGGCATCTCGGACTTCAAGGGCGTGTATGACTTCCAGCTTGAGCAGTTCGGCTTCTACCGCAAGGACGGCGAGACCGTGCTCGAGGCGCTCGACCGTGTGCTGCACTCGGACTTCCTGTCGCACAACGACAACGTGTTCCGCGACCTGACGATCGACCGCGCGCTGGAGCTCAACGACGATATTGAGATCCAGCCCAATGTGTACTACTTCTCCTATGCCGGCGACAAGACGCGCCAGAGCACGATCACCGGCGAGCGCACGTCGGCCGTCGATATGACGCCGCTGTTCGTGCCGTTTGCAAACCAGATGTGCGGCTATTATGACCAGACGACCGCCGGCGGCTTCCGGATCGACAAGAGCTGGGCCCCGAATGACGGTCTTGTCAACACCGTCTCCGCCCTGTACCCGACCGACAGCGCCGGCCGCTGCCTGACCCAGAGCGGCAAGACCGGCTATGTCCAGCAGGACGGTTACTCCAACGTCGACTATCAGCCCGGCGTGTGGAACGTGATGCCCGTGCGCCACTATGACCACGGCAACTTCATTGCCGGTATGCCGGTGCCCGACCTGGCCTCGCAGAGCATACCGGCCCTGCGCCAGTTCTACCTGAGCCTGATGGACAACCTCTCCCACGTGACTACGGCGACGCCCACGCCGACGCCCACGCCGACACCCACGCCGACGCCGGGCACCGGTCTGCCGTTCACGGATGTGCCGGCCGACCGCTGGAGCTATCCGTACATCAAGCAGCTCTATGATGCCGGCGTTGTCTCCGGCACAAGTGCCACGACCTTTGAGCCGACTGCCAACGTCACGCGCGCGCAGTTTGTGACCATGATCGCCGGCCTCGCCGGTGCGGACGTGTCCGACTATGCGTCCGGTCCGTTCGACGATGTGCAGGCGGGCAGCTGGTACGCGCCCTATGTCAACTGGGCGGCTGCGAGCGGCATCGTCAGCGGCACGAGTGTCACGACATTCGACCCCGCTGCCGAGATCTCGCGCCAGGACATGGCCGTGATGCTCTGTAACTACGCGCAGCAGGCCGGTGTGCAGCTCAAGCAGACGACGGTCACACCCTTCACGGACGAGAGCAGCATCGCTGCCTACGCCCTGCCCGCCGTGCAGGCGCTGCACAGCGCCGGTGTCATCAGCGGCATGCCGGACGGCAGCTTCCAGCCGCAGGCCACCACGACGCGCGAACAGGCCTGCGTCGTGCTGTGCGCGCTGTAAGGCAGTATTTCAAAATCCACAGCATTGCCCTCCCGGAGCCGTCCGGGAGGGCATTTTTGCACGCTCGGCACAACCTTTCCTTGTAATTTTCGACGCTGTCATGTACAATATATCTTACAGCTGTTGATTTAGCGATTTTAAGCGTGAAATTGGCGGCAAAAAATCTGGGGGAAAGAAGAAAAAGAATTTATGGACAATGAACTGAAGAAAAAGTATGGCCTGCCGACGGCGATCGCACTCGTCATCGGCATCGTCATCGGCAGCGGCGTGTTCTTCAAAGCCGAGAAGATCCTCACCGCGACCGGCGGCAACCTGCCGCTCGGCATCCTCGCCTGGGCGATCGGCGGCCTGATCATGATCATCTGCGCGTACATGTTCTCCATCCTCGCCACACGTTATGCGCACGTCAACGGACTCGTAGACTACGCCGAGGCGCTCATGGGCAAGCGCTACGCCTATTACATGGGCTGGTTCACAACGTTTATCTATTTCCCGGCCATGACGTCCGTGCTGGCCTGGGTCAGCGCGCGGTATCTCGGCGTGCTGTGCGGGTTTGACATCACGGGCGGCCCGGTCATGGTCCTTGCGTGCCTGTTCCTCGTCGGCAGCTACGCGGTCAACGCCCTGTCTCCGATCCTGGCGGGCAAGTTTCAGGTGGCGACCACGGTCATCAAGCTCATCCCGCTGCTGCTCATGGGCATCGTCGGCACGATCGTCGGCCTTGCCAACGGCACAACGATCGAAAACTTCACCACCGTCGTCACGACCGTCGAGGGCGGCAACGGCCACGCGCTGTTCACTGCCGTGGCGGCAACGGCCTTTGCATACGAGGGCTGGATCATCGCCACGAGCATCAACGCCGAGCTCAAGAATGCCCGGCGCAACCTGCCGATCGCGCTTGTCGTCGGCACGCTCATCGTGGCCCTGACGTACATCCTCTACTACATCGGCCTGTCCGGCAGCGTCTCGAATGCGGAGATCATGGCCGGAGGCGAGGCCGGCGCCAAGCTCGCCTTCGAGAAGATCTTCGGCCGGGCCGCCGGCGTGGGTCTGTTCGTGCTGGTCGTCGTGTCGTGCCTCGGCACGCTCAACGGGCTCATGCTCGCCGCGACGCGCAGCCTCTACTCTGTCGCCGCGCGCGGCAACGGCCCGAAGCCGGAGGCGTTTCTCGGCATCGACCAATACACGAACATGCCGGCAAACTCCGCCATCGTGGGCGTGCTCATGTGCGCCGTCTGGCTGACATATTTCTACGGCGCCAACCTCACCGAGGGCTGGTTCGGCCCGTTTTGCTTTGACTCGTCCGAGCTGCCGATCATCACGCTCTACGCGCTCTATATTCCGATGTTCCTCAACGTCATGCGCCGGGAAAAGGAGCTGAACGCTTTTCACCGCTACGTCATGCCGGTGCTGTCGATCGCGTGCTGCATCTTCTTCTGCGTCGCGGCCGTCGTGTCGCATGGCAAAGCCGTGCTCTACTATCTGATCGTGTTCGCGGTCATCATGGCGCTGGCCATCCCGTTTTACCGTCAGGGGAAAGAAAAGGCCTGACG
>OLPE01001040.1_pt1 | contig 18160 bp, 17 predicted proteins | sample 1671901 | NCBI WGS metagenome assembly OLPE01 (sample SAMEA3136624, study PRJEB25190) | human gut metagenome | biome: human gut; feature: human-associated habitat; material: faeces | place: Austria | collected 2013 | reverse complement strand
TTTCTTATCACAAAATCCGGAGACAAAGTTGCTTCCCTATTAGGCATTTCAAAGTTTACCCTCTATAATTATATGGATGCGGCTAACAAATAACAATAGGAACCCAAAAATAAAATTAAAAATATAAAAGGAGGTTATTCCAAATGGAATCAATCAAATGGGCAGTCAATAAGATGCCAAAGACAAACGATGAAAACCTGAAAATCATGAGTCTGGACGAAGTCAAAAAAGCTCGTGCTTTCCATGAAAGTTTTCCACAGTACACAGTAACACCACTTACTAAATTAGATAAGATGGCTGACATGCTCGGTCTTGGCGAAGTGTACATCAAAGATGAATCTTATCGTTTTGGACTGAACGCTTTCAAAGTACTCGGAGGTTCATTTGCAATGGCTCGTTACATTGCACAGCAGACAGGCAAAGATGTTTCAGAACTTCCTTATAATGTACTTACTTCTGATGCCCTTAAAGAAGAGTTCGGACAAGCTACATTCTTTACAGCTACAGATGGTAACCATGGACGTGGAGTTGCATGGGCTGCAAACAAGCTTGGACAGAAAGCAGTTGTCTTAATGCCAAAGGGAACAACACAGACACGACTGAACAACATTCTTGCTGAGGGTGCTACAGCTACTATCGAAGAATACAACTACGATGAATGTGTTCGTATGGCAAATGACATGGCTATGAAGACAGAGAACGGAATCATGGTTCAGGATACAGCTTGGGACGGATACGAAGAAATTCCAGCTTGGATCATGCAGGGATATGGAACAATGGCTATGGAGGCTTATGATCAGCTTCAGGATTATGGATGCGAGCGTCCTACACATGTATTCATCCAGGCTGGTGTTGGATCACTTGCCGGTGCTGTTCAGGGTTACTTCGCTAACAGATATCCAGAGAACCCACCGAAAGTTGTTGTTGTAGAAGCTGAAGCTGCTGCATGTCTTTACAAAGGTGCTTCTGTCGGTGACGGAAGTATCCAGATTGTAGACGGCGATATGGTTACTATCATGGCTGGTCTTGCTTGTGGTGAGCCAAACACAATTTCATGGGATATTTTGAAAAACCATGTAGATACATTCATTGCTACTCCTGACTGGGTTGCTGCTAAAGGTATGCGTATGCTTGCTGCTCCTATCAAAGGAGACAAACCGGTCACATCTGGTGAATCAGGAGCTGCTCCATTCGGAACACTTGCTTGCATCATGATGATGGATGAGTACAAAGAATTAAGAGAACATCTTGGATTAGATAAAAACTCAAAAGTATTACTCTTCTCTACAGAAGGTAACACAGACCCAGAACGTTATGAATCAATCGTTTGGGATGGAAATGAAAAATAAGTCTACTAAGACTTATATAATAGGAAAACATTAATTTATATTTTAAAAAGGAGGATTTTTAAAAATGGATTTAAACAAAATCAAAGAGGCTGCACAGGGATATGAGAAAGAAATGACTGCATTCTTACGTGCAATCGTAAAAAACCCAGGAGAAAGCTGTGATGAGAAAGCTCATATCGACACTATCGCTGCTGAGATGAAAAAAGTAGGATTTGATGAAGTTCAGATCGATCCTCAGGGAAATGTAATCGGATACATGGGAACAGGCGACAAGATCATCGCATTTGATGCTCATATTGATACAGTAGGTATTGGTAACATCGACAACTGGACATTCGATCCATATGAAGGATACGAGACAGAGACAGAGATCGGTGGACGTGGAGTATCTGATCAGTGTGGCGGTATCGTATCTGCTGTTTATGGTGCTAAGATCATGAAAGAACAGAATCTTATTCCAGAAGGATACAAAGTAATGGTTGTTGGTACAGTTCAGGAAGAAGACTGTGATGGTCTTTGCTGGCAGTACATCATCAACGAAGACAAAGTTCGTCCTGAATTTGTAGTTTCTACAGAGCCTACAGATGGTGGTATCTATCGTGGACAGCGTGGACGTATGGAAATCCGCGTTGACGTTAAAGGTGTTTCTTGCCATGGTTCTGCTCCAGAGCGTGGAGACAATGCTATTTACAAAATGGCTGACATTCTCCAGGATATCCGTGCTTTGAACGAGAACGACGCTGAAGACGGAACAGAAATCAAAGGTCTTGTTAAAATGCTTGATCCTAAATACAACAAAGATTACGAAGAAGCTCGTTTCCTTGGACGTGGTACAGTTACAACATCTCAGATTTTCTACACATCTCCAAGCCGTTGTGCAGTAGCTGACTCTTGCTCAGTATCTCTTGACCGTCGTATGACATTCGGAGAGACATGGGAAAGCTGCTTAGATGAGATCCGTGCTTTACCTAGCGTACAGAAATACGGTGATGACGTAACAGTTTCTATGTACAACTATGACCGTCCTTCTTACACAGGATGTGTATATGAAATCGAGTGCTACTTCCCAACATGGGCTATTCCAAAAGACCATGCTGTAACAAAAGCTCTTGAAGAAGCTTATACAGGACTTTACGGAGATGCACGTATCGGTGCTGAAGAGACACTTGAGATGAGACAGGCTCGTCCATTAACAGATAAATGGACATTCTCTACAAACGGTGTATCTATCATGGGACGTAACGGAATCCCTTGTATCGGATTCGGACCTGGAGCAGAGGCTCAGGCTCACGCACCAAACGAGAAGACATGGAAACAGGATCTTGTTACATGTGCTGCAGTTTACGCTGCTCTTCCAAAATCATACGTGAAATAATTGCTTAGCGAAGTATTTTTGAGCTTAGCAATTATTCACACCTCGACATCAGACGAGGTCCTTCCGAGTCGATGTTCGAGCGTGTCACCTTATCGCTTAGCGAAATTGCATTGAGCTTAGCGATTGTATACACTTCGGCATCAGACGAGGTCCTTCCGAGTCGATGTCCGAATGTGTTACCTCATTGAGCTTAGCATTATATACTCAAAACCAATTCAGGCGTCTGGTCTGCCGGACGCCATCCATTAAAACAAGTATTAAAAAACAATTATTAGGAGGATTTTATAATGGACGCAAAATTACAGGGATATATTGACAAATTAAACGCATTAAACTTCAAAGAGATGTACAATGGTGATTTCTTCTTAACATGGGAGAAAACAGACGACGAAATCGAAGCTGTATTTACAGTAGCTGACGCTCTTCGTTACATGAGAGAAAACAACATCTCTACAAAAGTATTTGAAAGTGGACTTGGAATCTCTTTATTCCGTGATAACTCTACACGTACACGTTTCTCTTTCGCTTCTGCTTGTAACCTGTTAGGTCTTGAAGTTCAGGATCTTGACGAAGGAAAATCTCAGGTTGCTCACGGTGAAACAGTTCGTGAAACAGCTAACATGATTTCTTTCATGGCTGATGTAATCGGTATCCGTGATGATATGTACATCGGAAAAGGTAACAAATATATGCACGAAGTTGTTGACGCTGTAACACAGGGAAACAAAGACGGTATCTTAGAGCAGAAACCTACACTTGTTAACCTTCAGTGCGATATCGACCACCCAACACAGGCAATGGCTGATATGCTTCACATCATCCACGAGTTCGGCGGAGTTGAGAATTTGAAAGGTAAAAAACTTGCTATGACATGGGCTTACTCTCCATCTTATGGTAAACCACTTTCAGTTCCACAGGGAATCATCGGACTTATGACACGTTTCGGAATGGATGTTGTTCTTGCTCATCCAGAAGGATACGAAGTATTTGAAGATGTAGAAAAAGTTGCTGAAGAAAACGCTAAAAAATCAGGCGGATCATTCACAAAAACAAACAACATGGCAGAAGCTTTCAAAGATGCTGATATCGTATCCAAAGAGCTGGGCTCCATTCGCAGCTATGGAAAAACGTACAGAACTGTACGGAAATGGTGATACAGAAGGTATCAAAGAACTTGAGAAAGAACTTCTTGCTCAGAACGCAGAGCACAAAGATTGGGCTTGTACAGAAGAGCTTATGGCTACAACAAAAGACGGAAAAGCTCTTTACATGCACTGTCTGCCAGCTGATATCTCAGGCGTAAGCTGTGAAGAAGGTGAAGTAGATGCTTCTGTATTCGATCGTTACAGAGATCCACTTTACAAAGAAGCTAGCTTCAAACCATATATCATCGCAGCTATGATCTTCCTTGCTAAATTCGAGAATCCAACAGAGATCTTGAAAAAACTGGAAGAAAGAGGATGCCCTAGAATTTTCGAATAAGATTTTGAGCACAAATTAAACATAGTCTTATAACGAACCAGAAGCGAACCTGTTTCGCTTCTGGTTTTAAAAACAAAAATTTCATTTGGAGGAATATAAAATGTCTAAGAAGAAGAGAATTGTCATTGCTCTCGGGGGAAATGCTCTTGGCAATACACTTCCAGAGCAGATGGCAGCAGTTAAAATTACAGCTCGTGCAATCGTTGATCTGATTGAAGAAGGCTGTGAAGTTGTTGTTGCACATGGCAACGGACCACAGGTTGGTATGATTAATAATGCTATGCTCGCTTTAACTCATGAAGATGAAAAACAGCCTAACACACCACTTTCTGTTTGTGTTGCGATGAGCCAGGCTTACATCGGTTATGACTTGCAGAATGCATTACGTGAAGAATTGTTAAATCGTGGAATCACAGATATTCCGGTTGCTACAATGATCACACAGGTTCGTGTAGATGAAAATGATCCGGCTTTCGAAAATCCATCAAAACCAATCGGACGTTTCTTAACAAAAGAACAGGCTGATGAGATGGCTGAGAAATATAACTATATCATGAAAGAGGATGCAGGACGTGGATATCGCCGTGTTGTTGCTTCTCCAAAGCCACAGGAAATCGTTGAGATTGGAACAATCCGTAACATGGTTAATGCAGGTGAACTTGTTATCGCTTGTGGTGGTGGCGGTATTCCTGTTACATTGCAGGGAAATCACTTAAAAGGTGCCAGCGCAGTTATCGATAAAGACTTCGCAAGCTGTCTGATGGCTAAAAATCTGGACGCTGACTTCCTCATCATCCTTACAGCTGTAGAAAAAGTTGCTGTAAACTATGGAAAACCAGATGAAAAATGGATTGATCATATGACAGTTGAGGAAGCAAAACAGTACATGGAAGAAGGTCACTTCGCTCCTGGTTCTATGCTTCCAAAAGTTCAGGCTGCGGTTGACTTTGCAGAATCAAAACCTGGTCGTCAGGCACTGATCACATTACTTGAAAAAGCAAAAGATGGTATCAATGGAGTAACTGGTACACGTATTTCACTTTAATTTTTATAACTATACTTATTTCAACATCTAAAGAGAAAAGAGGCAGGTTGTCCGTTCAACGGATATCCTGCCTCTTTTCTTTATTATCTGTCTGCGAAGAAAAACTCTTTACAGCTAACAACTTATTCTTTTAAATATCTGACAACGAAATATTCTCCAAATCCTTCAGCCACACTGCTACGCAGGCATCACTTGGCATTCTCCAGTCTCCTCTCGGAGATAATGCTACACTACCTACTTTTGGTCCATCCGGAAGGCATGAACGTTTAAACTGCTGTGCAAAAAATCTTTTACAGAATGTCTCCAGCCATTTCAAAATTGTAACATCATCATATGTATCTTCAAATGTATATTTTGCAAGACGGAAAATCTTGCTTGGTTCAAACCCAAAACGAAGTAAATAATACAAATAAAAATCATGTAATTCATATGGTCCGACCAAATCTTCTGTCTTCTGTGCGATATTCCCGTCTTTCGGAGGCAATAATTCCGGACTTACCGGTGTATCCAGCACATCATAAAGTACTTGCTTTAACTCTTTATCTACTGTCGTATCCGCCGCATACTGTACAAGATGTCTTACCAGTGTCTTTGGAATTGAAGCATTTACCCCATACATAGACATATGATCACCATTGTATGTTGCCCATCCAAGCGCCAGCTCTGACAAATCACCTGTACCGATAACCATACCGCCATCTTTATTTGCAATATCCATCAAGACCTGTGTACGCTCTCTCGCCTGTCCATTTTCATATGTTACACTGTGATCCTTCGGATCGTGCCCGATATCACGGAAATGAATATTCACTGCCTCTGCGATTGGCACTTCTATAAGCGTTGCTCCAAGTTGTTTCGACATCTTGCAGGCATTCTGATAGGTGCGGTCTGTTGTTCCAAAACAAGGCATTGTAACCGCTATAATCTGCTTTTTATCTTTCTTTAGCATATCAAATGCTCTTGCCGTTACAATCAATGCAAGCGTAGAATCTAATCCGCCTGATATTCCAACTACCGCTGTCTTCGCATGTGTATGTGCAAGACGTTTTTTCAATCCCATTGCCTGGATATTTAAAATTTCCTCACATCTTCTTGCCTTCTCACGCTCGTTATATGGCACAAATGGATGTTTCGAAAACTTTCTTGTAAGATAGGTCTTCTCCATCTCAAGATAAAAAGGAACACGTATCAGCCCTGGTACATCATTTACCTGAAATGTTGTATTCTTACGTCTCTCACCAACCAGACGATTGATATCAATCTCCGAATAAATTGCTCTATTCACAAATCTTCTTGATTCTCTCAATATAGAACCATTCTCGGCAATAATATTATGTCCGCCAAACACAAGATCTGTTGTTGACTCGCCCTCTCCCGCATTGGCATAAATATATCCGGCAAGCAGACGTGCTGACTGTCCTTTGATCAGCTCTCTTCTGTAACTGCTCTTACCAATCGTCTCATCACTGGCTGAACAGTTCACTATAAGTGTTGCTCCTCCTAATGCAGCCTGAATACTAGGCGGCATAGGAGCCCATACATCTTCACATATTTCAGCTGAAACTACAAGATTTGGCATCGTTGTACATTCAAACAAAATCTGCGGACCAAACGGAACTTTATTTCCCTCAAACAAAATCCATCTTGCTTCTTTTGGTCCCGGTGTAAATTGACGCATTTCATAAAATTCACCATAATTTGGAAGAAATGTTTTTGTAGTAAATCCTAAAATATCTCCCTTATTTAAGGCTGCTGCCACATTGTAGAGCTTTCCATCCTGCATAAGCGGCATTCCGACAAAAATCAGCATATCCTTGTCTCTTGTATATTTTGCTATTTTTAATAATGCTTTTTTTGACTCTTCCAACAATATATCCTGCAAAAACAGATCACTACACGTATACCCTGTAATACACAGCTCCGGAAAAACAACCACTTTCGCTCTGTTCTCGTAAGCTGCATCAATTGCCTCACAAATTTTTCCTGTATTGTACTCTACATCTGCAACCTGAAGATTTGGTGTTACGGCTGCAACCTTTACAAATCCCTGTTTCATCTTTCATCACTCCTGTTTCTTATCCGGTTCTTTTCACTTAGAACTTTCATTGTCATGATATTAATCGTGTTATCTCGTTGCCTTCTTAAGCAGCTTTTTTAACTCTTCCACTTCAAATTTATACGCTGTATTACAGAAATGACACTTCACTTCAATCGGTTTATCATCATCGATCATAGCCTGTATTTCCTTTTTACCAATGCTGATAATTGCTTTTTCAATTCTATCCTTTGAGCAATTACAGTTAAATTTAGCAGGAAGCGTATCTGTAATCTCTACACTCAGCCCTTCCAAAACCTGATTCAGCATCTCTTCCGGAGTATGTCCATTATCAAGCATCGCTGTTACAGATTGAATCTTCTGGATATTGGCCTCTAATTTATCAAGAACCTCATCCTCTACAAATGGCATTACCTGTACAATAAATCCACCGGCGCAGCGCACTGTATTGTCTTTCTCCATCAAAACACCCAAACCGACAGATGATGGTACCTGCTCTGATGTTGCAAAATAATATGTCAGATCTTCTGCAATCTCACCTGTCTGAAGCATAGTCTGTCCTGAATATGGCTCTTTTAGTCCCATATCTTTGATTACATTCAAAAATCCCGGTCCTAATGCGCCTCCAACATCCAGCTTGCCATTCTTTGGCGGCAGCATAACATTCGGATTATTCACATATCCTTTTACATCTCCGTGACTGTCTGCAGTCACCGTCATTCCTCCGATCTCACCGCCACACTGAACCTGTAATGTCAATACATCACTGTCATTCTTCATCATACTTCCCATCATGACACCGGCTGTAAGCAGACGTCCCAGCGCTGCTGTCGCAACCGGACTTGTCTGATGACGCTTGCGTGCCTCCTCTACCAATTCTGTTGTTGATGCAGCAAATGCACGAATCTGTGTATTTGCCGCTGTTGCTCTTACTATATAATCTGACATATCTATTCTCCTCTCTTACTTTCCCTGTTCTCTCGCAATGATATACATACGCTCACTTTCCTGATGCACCGGGTTCCTTGTAAATGCATCGTAAGCAGCAATAAACTCCATCCCTGCCACTTCCAATGCTGCCTTTACTTCTGCGAGACTGTATGCTCTCTGATAGTGCATCTCTTGAAATTTTCTGCAAATATCCTGTCCCGTCTTTTCACTTAAAACCGGGTCTTCCACAAACAAAGATAACTGATATTCATTGATCTTTTCTTCCTCGTAATAATAGTTGTCCCAAATAAAACTACAATTCTCACGTTCTTCTGCAATTGTCTGGTCCCCCAGCATTTCGCGATATTTATATTCTGTATTCATATCAAAAATAAATAATCCGCCCGGATCCAGATAATTATTGGCAAGTCTGAACACCTGCTCCAAATCACCATCTTCTGTAAGATAATTCATAGAATCACAAATGCTTACAATGGCTCTGACTGTTCCATACAATTCAAATTCCCGCATATCCTGCATCAGATATAATATACCGTGTCCACTCTTCGTGCGGTTCTGCATTGCAAAATCTAACATTTCTTCCGAAAAATCTACTCCGGTCATATCATAACCCTTTGAAGCTAAAATTTCAGTCATTGTTCCGGTTCCGCATCCAAGGTCCAAAACCAGCCCGTCTTCCACCCCATATTCCAATAATAATCCATGTAAATATTCTCCCCATTCTTCATAAGGCACATTATCCATGAACGTATCATACACTACTGCAAAACTTGTATATGCTTCCATCTTCTACCTCGTTTATCAATATATTCTTCTTTCTTCGTCCTCGTATTTCTCTCTGATTGCTTTTCGCTCTCTTCTTGCCTTTTCCAGCTTGCGCTGACGTTCTCGTCTGATGGCAATAAGCCGCATATAAAATGCAAGGAATATAACAATTGCAACCACAAGCAATAATACAACCTTCAAAACCTGTTTTACTGATGGCAGCTTGATCTTGCTCTTTAACTTCGCAAGGCTTGATATCTTTTGCTTTACAGGAGTTGAGATAACATGCTGATCTTCTTGTTTTTCACTTGCCACTATTTCAGGTGTACTCACATCTTCACTTATCGGCTCTGTACTCTTTTGTATATCTTCTGCCGGAAAATTATAAGGAACCATCGTCTTATAGACCGCCATAGTTCTTCTTCCGTCTGCATATGACTGCGTCACTGTTACCGCAAATAATCCAGGTTCTAATTCACAGATACTTTCCGGTTCATCTGCACTTACTCCTTCAAAATTGAAATTCATCTGTGTATCCGACACCATCACTCTTCTGGAGATAGAATACATGTTAATATAATCACCGATTCCCATATTTAAGGTCAAGGGTAAATTAATGATATAATCTCCGCTTACACAAAGATCCTGAAAATTTGTTCCCTTAGAATAGCCTTCCATCGTTCCGTAATCATCTATAATCTGAAACTGACTGTCCAACTTTTTAAATGTATATCCACCATCTGCATTTGTCTGAATATAATAACAATCCTCCGTTTGATCATAACCGATTCCGAGTATATTATAATCATCTGAAATCTTCATCCGGCCTTTGAATTCCAATGTATCCGCATCCAGCAAAAAAACACAGCCTCGGTTTTCCGCATTATAGCTTGTGTACAACGCAACCACGATTTCCCGCGTATTTGGGTTAAATGCCATTCCGTTACAATGTTCATAACACATATCCTGCACACGTTTTGCAAGGGAATACCGTTCAACAGGCTGTCCATTCTCGTCATGGTCATACCGGTAATATGCTTTTATAATATCCGGTGTCGTTCCATCCTCTGCAACATTCTCCATCATAATGATGTAATAATCTGTCACACACATAGATTGTACGACGCCCTCTTCCGCCTCTATATCATCCTCTATAATCTTCTCCCACACTGCTCCATCAAACGCCCGGTCTGATGCAATCTCCGCATGCACCGTCAAGGGATTCAACATCCATCCAAAACAAAGCATACAGAAAAAAGCAAGGGTATATATACACCTTTTCATTACTGCTTTACTTCCATTCTAAAATTCCATTTCATTTTATCATATCATTCTGTAAAATGCTTGTAAACAGCCTTGTTAAAAAAAGAAGATGCAATTCACATTTTTTGTGAATGCACCCTCTTTTATCCACCTTACAAATACTTTGCAGGCTCTTTTTTCAAATTATATCTGAAATATTATCCAAATTATTCGATTACTTTCAGCCATCCTTCCGGAGCTTCGATACGTCCCATCTGGATACCTGTCAATGTATCATACAATTTCTGAGTGATTGGTCCCATCTTCTCCATTCCGCTTGGGAAACAGATCTCTTTTCCGTGATCAACAACTTTACCTACCGGTGAGATAACGGCTGCTGTTCCACACAGACCACACTCTGCAAAATCTTTCAGTTCTTCTACATATACATCTCTTTCTTCTACTTCAAGTCCAAGATAATGCTCTGCAATATACATCAGAGAACGTCTTGTAATAGATGGAAGAATTGTATTTGAATGAGGAGTTACAACTTTATTATCTTTTGTTACAAAAATGAAGTTTGCTCCACCTGTCTCTTCTACTTTTGTTCTTGTAGCAGAATCAAGATACATGTTCTCATCAAATCCATTTGCATGAGCTGTCACAATTGCATGCAGGCTCATAGCATAGTTCAATCCAGCCTTGATATGTCCTGTTCCATGCGGTGCAGCACGGTCAAAATCTGAAATACAGATTGTTACAGGTTTTGCTCCACCTTTGAAGTATGGTCCTACCGGTGTCGCAAAAATACGGAACTGATACTCATTTGCAGGTTTTACTCCGATAACCGGATTACTTCCAAACATATAAGGTCTTAAATACAAAGTTGCTCCCGAACCGTATGGCGGTACATATTCAGCATTTGCCTTAACAACCTTTTCAATCGCATCTACAAATCTCTCTTCTGGGAACGGAGGCATCTCGAGTCTCTTCGCAGAATCAACCATACGTTTTGCATTCAAATCAGGGCGGAATACAACAATTCGTCCATCTTCTGTTGTATATGCTTTCATACCTTCAAATACTGTCTGTGCATACTGAAGTACTCCTGCACATTCATTCAGAACGATGTTCGCGTCTTCTGTCAGGACTCCATCATCCCATTTTCCATCTTTGAAGTTTGAAACATAACGCTTCTCTGTCTGAACATATCCAAATCCAAGGTTCTCCCAATCAATATTTTTCTTATCCATCTGTGGTTCCTCCATTCCAATATCAAGCTTTCTATCTTTAGTCGATTATAATACGATTAAAAAGAAAATTCAAGAGTGCGCTCTGTTTTTTTATATTTTTTTATCTTTCCATCATGCTAATCGACTCAATTCCAACACTTCCGCCACGTACAACCTCAATATTCTGGAACTCTTCCTTCATCAGTTTGATAACCGCATCATTCTTTGTTGCAGTCTGAACGAATTCAATCAGAAGACTGTCTCTTCCGATATCCATCGGTTTTGCTTTATATGTCTCTGCAATTCGAAACAGCTCTGCCTTATCTTCTCTGCTGCATTTCTTAACCTTTACATATAAAATTTCTTTCATGCGGACAAATAAATCTGTAAAGTCGATTACTTTAATCACTTCTACCATTCGATTCAATTGTTTTTTTATCTGTTCAAATGTTTCATCATCACTGACTGTTGCGATCGTCATTCGTGATACTGTAGGATCTTCTGTTGTTCCTACTGTCAGACTATCCAGGTTATATGCCTTTCCGGAAAAGAGTCCTGAAATTTTTGAAAGAACACCTACCTGATTTTCTACATACAATGAAATCCATCTTTTCTTTATACTATTCTCCATTTTTTCAGTCCTCCTAACACTCTATGATCATTTCTTCCAATGTTCCGCCCGGCTTAATCATTGGGAATACCATTTCTTCCGGATCAATGATAAATTCAATCAATGTCGGAACTTTTGTATTTTTCTTAGCCTCTTCAAATGCTGCTGCAATCTCATCTGTTTTTGTAACACGTATACCCTTTGCTCCATAACTCTCTGCCAGCTTAATGAAGTCCGGTGTATACTCCGGCTTTTCTTCTCCATTTGTTCTTCTTGTCAAAGCACCCGCGCGCAAATCTGTCATTCCATAACGTTTTCCATAGAATAATTTCTGCCACTGACGTACCATTCCAAGATATGTATTGTTAAATACACATAAGATAACAGGAAGTTCTTCCAATACTGCAGTTGCAAATTCCTGAATGTTCATCTGCATACCGCCATCTCCTGAGATCATAATGACCGGCTTATCCGGATTGCCCAGTTTTGCTCCGATTGCTCCCGGGAATCCATATCCCATCGTTCCAAGTCCGCCTGACATAATAATCTGCTTCTTCTCTGTAATTTCTGTAAACTGTGCCGCAAACATCTGATGCTGACCTACATCTGTTACAATGATTGCCTCATCAAACTGTCTGTTAATCTCCTCGATAATATCCATCGGTCCCATTTCTGCATGCTTTTTCATCGTCAATGGGTGTACATGCTGCCACTCATCGATTTCATCCAGCCACTTCTTCGTCTTGCACGGAACAACATATTCATTCATTTTTGTAATGGCATCTTTCGCATCTGCAACAATCGGCACGTCAACATGGATATTTCGCGAAATGGCCGCTGTATCAATATCTATGTGGACAATTTGTGCATGTGGGGCAAACTCATGTAATTTTCCTGTAATACGGTCGTTAAATCTCGTTCCGATAGAAAATAACAGATCACACTCGCTGACTGCCATATTGGCCGCATACGCACCGTGCATACCAAGGTTTCCAATAAACAATGGATGGTTCGTCGGAATCGCCCCACGTCCCATAATAGTTGTAACAACCGGTACGTTTGTCTTCTCTACAACTTCTTTAAATGCCTCTTTTGCATCTGCAATAATCACTCCGCCACCTGCAAGAAATAACGGACGTTCTGCTTTTCCAAGCATTTTCAAAGCTCGTTTCAACTGTCCGATATGAACAGCCGTAGTCGGTTTGTATCCACGGATATTTACAGATTTCGGGTATTCTGCACTTCCAAGCTCTGCCATAACATCTTTTGGAAGGTCAATCAGTACCGGACCCGGTTTTCCTGTTCTTGCTATATAAAAGGCTTCTTTGATAATACGACCCAGGTCCTCACGTTTATGAACAGTAACACCGTACTTCGTAATACTTCTTGTAATACCTACGATGTCTACTTCCTGAAAAGCATCGTTTCCGATTAAATGTCTTGAAACCTGACCAGTAAAACATACCAATGGCACACTGTCATAGTTTGCTGTTGCAAGACCTGTTACAAGGTTCGTCGCTCCCGGTCCGCTTGTTACAAGACAGACTCCGACTTTACCTGTCGTACGGGCATATGCATCAGCAGCATGAACCAAAGCCTGCTCATGTCGAGGCAGAATCACACGTATATCATCCTGTTTATAAAGCTCATCACTAATATCGATCGTACAAGCCCCCGGATAACCAAATAATGTGTCTACCCCTTCTTCTTTCAATGCTTTTACTAATAACTTATTACCTGAAATCTGTTTCATAGAAAAACCTCCCTTTATAAAAACGTCCTATTTGCAAACGTTATTTTCGCTGTCTGATAAATCCGATTATTGTATAAATACCGAGAAATGCCAGATTTACAACAACCACACTGGCTCCTGCCGGAGTTGCAAAAAAGTATGACACCGAAATGCCAATGCAGAAGCACACAACAGAAATAATCGCTGAATTTACAATCACTCCTCGAAATGTCTTGCAGACTCGCATAGATGTAAGTGCCGGAAATATGATTAAACTGGAAATCAGCAATGTTCCCATCATTCTCATTCCGAGCACGATTGTCACAGCTGTCAGAACTGCGATCAATGTATTATATAAATCAGCTTTCACACCTGTTGCTTTTGCAAATATTTCATCAAATGTAATCGCAAATATTTTATTATAGAAAAATATATACAACAATAATACGACTACCGATAAAATCACACTCATGCGGACATCGTCTGCACTCATTGCCAGAATACTTCCAAACATGTAATTGTAAACATCTGTATTCATTCCTGTTGTCATGGATATTACCATAACACCGATTGCAAGTGCACTGGTAGAAATCAGTGCGATTGCCGAATCACCTTTGAGCACACTGCTACTGTTCACCCTAAGAAGAAGTATCGCCGCAATGATCACAACCGGAATTGCGACCGCCAGCGGTGCTACATTTAACGCTGCTGCAACTGCCAGTGCGCCAAATCCCACATGTGACAAGCCATCGCCTATCATCGAATACCTCTTTAATACCAGGCTCACACCCAAAAGTGCGGAACATAAAGAGACCAAAATTCCTACTGTAAACGCCCTCACCATAAATGGATAGGAGAGCATCTCAATCATTATATTCATGACTTATCTCCCCCTTCCATCTGTTTCAGACGTTCCTCTACTACCGCTTCCTGAACATCAATCTGTCCACTTTTAATATATTGTCTGCCGACAGCACTCTTCTTATAATCCTCTGTCGTCCCGAAAAACCTTGCATTTTCCTGCAAATGTAAAATGTGTGTTGCATCTCGAAGTGCACTTTCAATATCATGAGAAACCATCACAACAGCAATCCCTGACTTCTGATTTATCTCTTTGATCAGTTGATAAAACTCTGCTGTCACGATTGGATCAAGCCCTGTCACCGGCTCATCCAGAAGAAGAAGCTTCTTTGTCGCACACAAAGCTCTTGCGAGCAGAACTCTCTGCTTCTGTCCTCCGGACAAATCTCGAAAACAACTTCTTGCAAGATCATCGATTCCTAAAAGCTGCATATTTTCTTTTGCCCGCCTCTTATCCTCTGCTTTGTAAAATGGATGAAAACCACGTCCATTTAACCTTCCTGACAATACTACTTCATACACGCTTGCCGGGAAATCCTTCTGCACATCATTTTGCTGTGGAAGGTACCCGATTTCTCTTTGAAGCAATCCATCTCCGAAAATAATTTTTCCTTTAGACGGACTCTTTAACCCCAAAAGACTCTTGACTAAAGTACTCTTGCCGGAACCATTCTCCCCGACAATACAAAGATAATCCCCTTGATCCATCTGAAATGATAAATCCTCAATGACTGTCTGACCTTCGTATGCAATTGATATATTTTCACATTGAATCAAAGCCATTATCTCAAAGCCTCCTTTAACGTTTCTACATTTTCTTTCATTAAATCCAAATAAGTTACTCCCGCTTCAAACTGCTTAGCACTAATATTATGACTGCTGTAAAATACTTTCACCGGAACATCACACGCCTCCGCAATCGCATTTGCAATATTATCATTACTAAGCTCCATCTTCAGCACGACCGGGATATGTTCTTCTTTCACCTTATTAATCAAAAATGCCATCGTTGCCGCACTTGGTTCTGTATCTGATGCACAACCCGAAAATGCCGCATAATACTCCAGTCCATACTCTGCCGCAAAATATCGAAACGGGAAACGGTCTCCAAACAAGAGTGTATGATTCTTCGCATTTTCCACTACATCGCGAAACGCTGTATCCAACTCCTTTAACTGTGTCTCATACGCTTCTGCATTATCTTTGTATGTCTGTCCATGCTCTGAATCCAAAGAACATAATTCCTCTGTAATATGCTCTACAATGTCAATTGCATTGCCCGGTGATGTCCAGACATGCTCATCCATCGTGTGTACATGCTCATTATGCTCTTCTTCCGTTTCTTCTGCAGAATGAAGAAAATGTTCCTCTTCATCGTGGCGCTCCTCTTCCTCATCTTCATGAGAATGCCCACGCTCTTCCTTCATTCCTTCCACATGCTCTTCTGCAAGAATATTTCCAACACAATCTACCAGACGAAGTCTCTTCACATCTTCCATCTCCGGTGATTCCAAAATATCTTCCACCCACTCGTCATTCTCTCCGCCGACATAAATAAACAAGTCTGCATTCTGGATTGCAATGATATCCTGTGGTGTTGGTTCGTAAGAATGTGTTTCCTCTCCTGGTTTCAAAAGCATGGTAAGTGACACATTGTCTCCCGCTATCTGCCGTACAAAATCGTACTGCGGAAAAATAGTTGTCACAACCCGAAGTTTCTTCTGGTCTTTTGAAAGATTTTCTTCTCTATTACCACCTGCTGTGCAGCCGCATAATCCACTGACCAGAAATACGATTGTACAGAGTATACTCACACCTCTGAATATAAAATTTCTTTTCTTCTTTTTATTTCTTTTTTGATTATTTGCGTTCATATTTTGCGAATACATATTCCAAATCAAAACAAGTCTGCTCCTCACTGACCTCCGTCATCTCCCAATCATCCATCTGATCCAGATTTGGGAAATACGTATCTGCTGCATATACATGATCGATCTTTGTGATATACGCTGTATCACAATATGGAATCAGCATCTCGTAAATGCTTCCTCCTCCGATTACATACAGCTCATTTGAATCATATTTTTTTAATTCTTCCAACAATTCTTCTTTTGTATGCACGATAATCGCATCTTTTACCTTATAAGAACGGTTCGCTGTCAACACGATATTAACTCTGTTCTTAAGAGGCAACCCATTTGGGAAGCTTTCCAAAGTTTTTCTTCCCATTACAACAACATGTCCCATTGTCTTCTCTCTGAAAAACTTCATGTCCGCCGGAATACTTGTTAAAAGTCTGTTTTTATTTCCTATTGCCCAGTTTGCATCTACTGCTGCTATTGCATTCATTATCTAAAACCTCCTACACTGCTATCGGAATATTTTTTATCTGTGGATGCGTTTCATAATTATCCAGTCTTACATCATCCGGTGTGAAATCGTAAAAATCTTTTACTTCCGGATTTAACCAGAATGTCGGTGCCGGAAGCGGCTCTCTTGATATCAGTTCCTTAATAAGCGGCACGTGTCTGTCATAAATATGTGCATCCGCAATGACATGTACAAATTCTCCTACCTTCATATCACAAACCTGTGCCAGCATGTGTAAAAGAACTGCATACTGACAAACGTTCCAGTTATTTGCTGCCAGAACATCCTGAGAACGCTGGTTGAGGATTCCATTCAAAGTAAGCTTATCGCTTCCCGCTTCCTTTGTCACATTGAATGTCATACTGTATGCACATGGATACAGATTCATCTCATGCAGATCCTGGTGTACGTAAATATTCGTCATGATGCGACGGCTGTAGGGATTATTTTTCAAATCATATAATACACGGTCTACCTGATCCATCATTCCTTCTTTGTACTGATGTTTCACCCCCAGCTGATAACCATATGCCTTACCAATGGAGCCATTCTCATCGGCCCAGCTGTCCCAGATATGACTGTGAAGATCTTTGATGTTATTTGATTTTTTCTGCCAGATCCAGAGTATCTCATCCATAGCACTTTTTAGTGCAGTTCTTCGAAGTGTCAGAGCCGGAAATTCTTTGCGCAGATCATAGCGATTCACTACTCCAAATCTCTTGATCGTGTAGGCCGATGTACCGTCTTCCCAGACTGGACGTACCTTTTCTCCTTCTGTACTGGTTCCATTTTCTATGACATCTCTGCACATATTAATAAACGTAACATCTGCTAAACTCATCTTTTTTGTTCCTCTCTTATCCCTTAGATTAATTCCTGTCTCCTACCTGTTCTTTAATCACTTTTGATGCAGGTTCATAATTGATATAAGTATAACATACCTTCCTCTCAGTTGACAATCTTTTCCCCCTTTGCTATATTTAATGCCATGAAAATACTGATCACACTATTAAAACCATTATCTTTTATACCAGCTTTGCTTATGATGTATCTGATCTTTTCATTTTCAGCCCAGACCGGGGAGGTGTCC
>OLPE01001036.1_pt1 | contig 18261 bp, 12 predicted proteins | sample 1671901 | NCBI WGS metagenome assembly OLPE01 (sample SAMEA3136624, study PRJEB25190) | human gut metagenome | biome: human gut; feature: human-associated habitat; material: faeces | place: Austria | collected 2013 | reverse complement strand
TTTTTTAAACACCTCAGTAGATTTCCCAAGTATAAATGTAAGCATAAAGCGAAAAGATCTTATACAACAAATATCACAAACGGGAACATCGAGATCAGTGATAACTCTATTAAGCTGCCAAAGCTCGGCTGGGTAAAGGCAAAGATACACCACAGACCGAAGGAAGATTGGAAGCTCAAATCTGCAACGGTAACACAGAATCGGGATGACAGCTATCAGGTGTCCATCCTGTTTGCATATGAGGAATCCATTTCTCCTGCAGTTGTTACAAAAGAAACAACGATCGGGCTGGATTACAAATCCGATGGACTGTATGTCTCCAGTGAAGGAGATACCTGCGGTATGCCGCATTATTTCCGACAGTCTGCAGACAAACTTGCAAAAGCACAGCGGAAGTTAAGACATAAGACCATCGGCAGCAAGAATTATAATAAACAGCAAAAACGTACTGCAAAGATTCACAGACACATCGCAAACCAACGGAAGGATTTCCTGCAGAAGAAGTCTACAGAGATATCCAATTACAAGCTAAGAGACAGGGGTGGCCAGCTGATAAAAGTCGGCCGTTTCTTTCCATCCAGCCAGTTATGCAGCCATTGCGGTTTTAAGAACCCGCTGGTAAAGAATCTGTCTATCAGGCATTGGGACTGCCCAAACTGTGGGACAACTGGCATCGACAGAGATGTAAATGCAGCAAAGAATATCAAAAAAGAAGGCATTAGACTACTTACAGCCTAAGATATAAATATATAAGTAGGGGTGGAACACGCCGAACTTAACGCTTGTGGAGATTTTGGGAAAACTGCCAATGGGTGTGATAATAACCGGGGTCGATGAAGCAAGAAGCTCTGACTTCTACACGAAGTGTAAGTCAGAGTAGTTCACTACAGTAATGATGAAAAGGAAAAGCCATTAAAAGGTGTTACCTTTGCACTGTATGATAACAAAGGAGATAAAGTTGCCGAAAAAGAAACGGATGAAAACGGAGAGGTTTTGTTTGATAAACTCCATCGTGCGACCTACATCCTGAAGGAAACAAAGACGTTACCGGGATATTCGTTATTAAAAGATTCTATCAGTATCACTATCCCTAAGACGTTGACAGCAGCGGAAGCGAAAGCGCAGAAGGCGGACCTTTCTAAAGGAAAATACAACGAAGCAGATGATACCTATGATTTTTACGATTTGGTTTATAAAGTGACAGACCATGCAATACCGGGAGTACCAATGACAGGAGCATTTGACAACTGGCAGACTTATGTACCGATTGTGATTGCGATGGGGTTGCTTATTGGCGTCGGAATTTACGAAATCAAGAAGAAAAAGAGTCCCAAGACTGAAAATGAGGAAAAATAAAAGGTATGATTGATGGGAAAGGCGGTATTTTGCCGCCTTTCTTAATATAAAAAGGAGAGTATATGATGGAGAGAACTGCTATACCCACAGGAGATGTGGTAAAAGATTGGGATAGTAGAGAGGACGAGAAGATTTATTTTTTATTGCGCTCGGAAGAAAACAAGTTTGTAATAGGACTAAGCGATATTTTAGAATGTCTGCGTTTTGCGGAAAAGGAGGGAGAAGTACCGAAGCTTCCTGCAGAGTGGTGGGGAAAGATATGGAGCATGTATCCACAGATCCGGGAGTTAGCTGAAGTACCAGAAGACAATGAGGAGATTTAAACAAAATTTTACTGTTTGTCCTGCCTGCGATGATCCAATACAGATATTAGGGATTTACAAGAAATTGGAGAATACGGACAAACCATATGGCAAACATTATAATCACAGTATTGCTATCGCAGCTCACAATGAGACAATGTATCGGTTACGTCCTTATGATGGGCATTATTACAATGTTACAAGAGATAGCAGGAAAGAAGAGGTCACGGAATATGAACGGACTGTTTATCATTCTGCGCGGGAAAACTTCGACCTTGCTATGTATATATTGGAGCAAGATATTGGAATTTATATTGCAGAAAATATAGCAAGACAAATGCTGCAGGAGTATGTTGCTTCTGAAGCCCATATGTACTATTGGGCAACTTTATATAATATTCCATGGATGTTCCTATACTTTATGACAGCTCATTCCTGTTATGGTCTTATCACCAGGCGGGATAGTGAATTAGGAAAATACCTTTTTAAACTATACAATGTTATCGCACAGTAGAAAAGTCGTGAATGATGAAGTGGTTGAAAAAATATATCTGGAGTTGTATTCGACAGACATAAATGGAGAGTTTGTTACAGAGTACAAACAGGAGCTAAAAATCAACGAGTACCGTTTCCCTGATTTTGTCTGCAATGCTCAATACAGAAACCGGAAAAGAATAGAACTGGCAAGGGAGATCATGCCGGAAATATAAGAATATTATATAACAAAAAGGATGATAATTGGTTATTAGAATGAAGGGAGAGTTTATGAAAGAAATCAAATACAGTAAAAGGGAAAATTATACAGAGGAGTATGTAGATGAAACGGGAGAACCATGGAGACGGGAATTATACAAGATTGCAAAAGAACATTTCGATAAAGCAATTTACTTGCTGCAGGAAGAAACAGGTATTTATATCACGCCCGCTATGGCAGAAACTCTCGCAGAAAACTATGTGGTCATGAGAGCTTATAATTATGTCGGTGCCACTCCATATAATATCCCGTGGTATTTGATTTACAGTTTCAACGGTTTCCCCTTAGATCATATGATAATAAGAAAAAACACCACAATATATAAACATCTCCTCCAGCAGGGATTTGTTTTAAAGAATAGTAAGATCAAAAAGCATATTTATGTGGCGGATAACAAAGGCTGCCTGCTCACCGCCACAAATTATAGATATGTAGTAGACAAAAATGATAACCTTAACGAGTGGCTGGACTTTTCCATCCTACGTCCGGATGATAAGGTAACAGATACTCTCTTATATGTTGCAATGGATCGCTTTTCCATCAAAGTAGATTCGTATTATTTTGGTAATTTAATTAATTATTCTGATTGGAATCCGCGACAAAAAGTACTACATATTGCCGAAAGATATATGAATCCCTGATTTTACGAAACGGAAGAAAAAACCTGCGAAATAATATTTATAGGGAAATGGATTTAAAAGGCTCATATCAGGAAAAGATATGGGTCTTTTCTTGTAATCCATATACTATATATAGTTAATGATTAAGGGGGATTACTATATATGTGGTTGACTAAAAATGGTATAATAAAAGATATAAATAGGATGATAAACATTTTAAAAGGAAGGATATCCATGCTACGAAGGAAAAGAAAAACAGAACATTATACATATGAAGCGCGAGATGTTAGTCATTATATTATCGTCTATAGTAACAATAAAGATTATGGAGTATCAAATTTAAAGTTACAAAAATTGTTATATTTTATTCAAGCCTACTTTTTGGCAAATGATTATCCACCATGTTTCTACGAGAAAATAGAAGCGTGGAGTTTTGGTCCTGTTGTGCCAGAAGTATATAGAGAATATAAACAATATGGGGCGATGGATATTCCAACATCAGATTATTATTTTAAAATTGATGAAAATAATATCTGGGATTCTCATAGAGTATATTATGAAGATATTATCGCTGGGCAGGATAAATTCATCATACGGGAGATAGTGGATCGGTTTGCAGACTACGCAGCAACAGATTTAGTGGCGATTACGCACAAACAGCGTCCTTGGATTGAGGCTTTTGCCAAAGGACGTAATAGCGAAATTACTACAGAAGCAATAAAAAACTATTTTAAGGAAGAAAAAGAAAAAGAATATGAATGCTAAAGAATATGAATTCTTGGTAGGAAAACATGACGTTCCTGAACACCGATTAAATTCATCCGTTGAGTATAGGAGGACCAAAAGAGAGATTAATCGTTTTTGCAAAGGTTTATCTTTAGACACCAAACAATATTTGCCGGAAAAAACAATAAAGAGCCTGCAAAAATATATCAATGCTCCAGACAAATTGGATAGATTGCTTTATTCGGAGATTAGTCATATCATTTTTCAAATGGATGAAGTAGCAAGGGGAAATTTTGTATCTAATGCTGAAGAATTATTAATGTATGTATTGCGAAAACAAGATCCTAGATACAATGACATTCGTAAGATTGCGGTTAAAATATATGACCATGCTCAATTAGTTACTTATCAGGTAGAAAATATACAAGATATGTTTAATAGTGGGATTGATGATGCAAAATTGGATTTGGAAAAAACGATACAAGGTGTTGAGAAAGAATATGTGTCAATTCTTGGAATATTTGCTTCGGTCATTCTGGCTTTTGTGGGCGGAATGACATTTTCAACATCTGTTTTAAATAATATTGCCAAAGCGAGTATTTTCCGATTATTAATTGTAACTGACCTATTAGCTTTCGTTTTGTTTAATACAATTATTATATTATTAAAATTTATATTTGTTATAAATGACAGCAGACAAAATTTCCCATTCAGCGCCAAGTTTATGAACATAATATTACTGATTTTTGCTTTATTTATATTGATATCATGGTGCTTTAGTTTAAATGATATTCCATCATTTTTATTAAAATTTTTTCCGTGGGGACATTAATATTTAGACTCATACCACTCGGTATGGGTCTTTTTTTCTCAAAAATCCGAATCCGATTCCATTTTTCTTATAAAAATTCTTTAAAAATGTGCTATGATAAAAATATCTATACAGAAAAAATAGGATACACTTTTTTCTTTCATCCTAATAATAGGACAATCTATTAAGAAACAAAAGAAAGGAAGATAAGTCATGAGAAAAAAGATATGGGGTATCGCAACAGCTCTTACATTGGCAGTTGGATGCAGCTTCAAAAAAGGCTCATGTCAGGAAAAGATATGAACCTTTTTTGTAATTAAAATTTTGGATGAATACTATATATAGTTCATAATTAAAATCCACGCACCCGTGGGGGTGCGACTACACGCATAATTCATTTTGCGTATATATATCATATCGTTTTAATCCACGCACCCGTGAGGGGTGCGACAGCGAAATCACATAAAATTGATAGCGATTTCGCTGTTTTATTTAGAAAGTTTATGCAAAAATTAGGTATTGCAATCTTTACCATTTCTATTTTTTTAGAAAAGCAAGAACAATATTTTTTGTTTTTGTAGTGCGAATCTCCCGGGATTCTTGCGTTGCTTCCGATTCGCACCAACTTTCTCATATATAGTATGTCAGAATTTCAGATTGACTGGTTTTTCTGTATAAGTTTTTTGTAACATAACTATATTGCGGGGTTATTAGGAAGCTACTACACTTCGGTAAAATTTTCGGTAAAGTGTAGTAGCTTCACATATCTACGAAGGATGCGACTGCTACACACAGCGCTTTATCTCACACTGATAATTTTAATCCACGCATCCACAGAGAATGCGACGATAGAATCGGAAAACAAACTATTTTCTCCTTTCGTTTTAATCCACGCATCCATGTAGGATGCGACAGCGAAATCGTATAAAATTGGTAGCGATTTCTCTGCTTTATTTAGAAAGTTTATACAAAAATTAGGCATTGTGATCTTTCACATTTCTATTTTTTAGAAAAACAAGAACAATATTTTTTATTTTTGTAGTGCGAATCTTCCGGGATTCTTACGTTGCTTCCGATTCGCACTAGCTTTCTTGCATATAGTATGTCAGAACTTCAGATTGACTGATTATCGACGGGTTGCGAATGTTCCATTTTAATCCACGCATCTATATAGGATGCGACAACTACGATAAAATTGTAAATAATCTGGATACGGAATTTTAATCCACGCATCCGCAAGGGATGTGACAGCGAAATCGCATAAAATTGATAGCGATTTTACTGTTTTATTTAGAAAGTTTATGCAAAAATTAGGTATTGCAATCTTTACCATTTCTATTTTTTTAGAAAAGCAAGAACAATATCCTTTATCTTCGCAGTGCGAATCTCCCGGGATTCTTGCGTTGCTTCCGATTCGCACTAACTTTCTTATATATAGTATGTCAGAATTTGAAATCCCTCGATTTTTCTGTGGAACTTTTTTATAAGACCTGTCCAACACTCTAAAGAAGTTAGATAAAAAAATATTTATACAGAAAAATCGAATACACGAGATTTCTGATATACTATATATGAATGGAAATATTTTTGAAAGGAGGATAGCAGTCGTTATTTTATGGCGACTAGACGAAAGCTTGTGGTATATTATTATTGTAAGTACAAATAAGGAGGATTAATTTATGAGGATGAGGAAAAAACGATGGTTGATTCCATTGTTGGTACTGTTTATTGGTATTATCTTACCAACAAAAGCACATGCAATGGAACTAAAGGATACGGATGAGAGTATCGTAAAGTGGGATACGGCAAAAATATCGTCCCATACAAACCAAAGTGGCGATTTATGGTGCGATTACAATCTTGAACAAGAAAAATATAGTTCTTATAAGGATGCTGTTGAAAACATATCCCGTTATGCAGTCGATTTAGTCGATGATAGGAAAGGAGATAGATTCCATGCTTATATTCCATTTACTATCTCAACAGATAAAGAAAATCTGGATGACCTTTCAACAGATGTTCTTGCTCAGGTAAAGCAATGGATAATGTTTGGGAATGATGTAACAAAGCATGAAATTTTATCATTTTCCTATTCCCGTTCCGGTGGCTACGAAAATTTAAGAAGGTTTGAAGTATATGTTGAAGATGTAAAGCAGGCAGGTAGTGGATTTGAGGGAAAACTTGATATCTTGGCAGTATATTCTAATACACAGGATTTCTTCCAAAAATACGAAACCGGCGTACAAAATGCCGTAAAAGACATGGATGTGGCTGGAAAGTCGGATTATGACAAGGCGTATGCGGTCTGTAAGTGGATTGGAAACCGGAAAAACATCAAATACAACTTGGATTATGCAAAAAATCAGTCTGGTATGTATGCGATGGTGGAACGGCAGGCAGTATGTGCCGGTATGACAAAGTTATGCAATTACATGGGAAGATATGTCGGACTGGACATTCTTGATGAAGCCGGAGAGCTATATAATGACCGCCATGCTTGGAATATTGTAAAAATAGACGATGAATGGTACTATACAGACCCGACAAATTGTCTTCCATTAAGTGATGATAGCCTTTCTTTAAAATATTCTTCTTTCTTATCGGGAAATGACTGGATGAAAGTTAAAGTAAAAGAAATAGATAATGCTTATAAAGATGATAAGACAACATATCATATACAAGACATTGGCTATTTAAATAAACATTCTTCTTGCAATGGAGAACATACATGGGTAACGGGGTCTATTGGAGATATCGCAATTTCTAGAGGGAAACCAACCTGCTCAGTTCCCCTTACAGCAAACTATCGTTGTACAAAGTGTGGTGCATATCGGTGGGAGTATCTGGAAGACCCTATTGGACATGACTTTGTAAAGGACAAGGTAATACAGGAAGCTACCTGTACTCAGCCAGAAATAACTTTATTTGTTTGTTCACGGCATGATAGCGACAATACTAAAGAGGCTTGTGACAATATATATTACACAAAAAAAGAAGAAACCGCTCCCGCCCTCGGGCATGACTGGAAAGACAACGGTGACGGAACAGCTACCTGCCAGAGAGACGGCTGTGGCGAGAGCCATACGCATATCTGGAAGAAAACTGGAACGGTTGCCGCTACCTGTACAGATACAGGAAAAACAGAATATACTTGTACCGTCTGCGGTCAGACAAAGACCACGACAATCAAAGCGTTGGGACATAAATATGAGACTGTCAGTACCGATGATGCAACCTGTACTACCCCAAAAACTGTCCATAAAGAGTGTACCCGCTGCCATGATAAAAAAGATGAGACTTCCGGTGAAGCATTAGGGCATAACTGGAGAACTTCTTCGGATAAAAACTCCAAGACCTGTATCCGCTGCAAGACCACCCATATCCATACATGGGATGAGGGGAAATACAGCGTGGAGCCAACCTGCAATGATGCCGGAAAGAAACTCTTTACCTGTACCGACTGCGGGGATACCAAGACAATAGCAGTAAAATCACTTGGACATGATTATAAACTTGTTAGTACCGATCCTGCTACCTGCACAACTCCGGCGATCAACCATTATGCCTGCAGCCGCTGTGAGGATAAGGTAGACCAGGAGGATAAAGACCATCCAGCGTTAGGACACGACTGGAAGAAAAATGACGATGGAACGGTGACCTGCCAGAGATGTGGACAGACACATGAACATAAATGGGATACAGAGGTGATCAGTAAAGTTTCCTGTACAACCGATGGTGTTACCCGTCACACCTGTTCTATCTGTGGGGATACTTACGATGATGTTGTAAAAGGCGGCCACAAGTGGACGTATAAGAAAACAGGGACAAATACCTCTGTTTGTCTGTGTACGGTCTGTGGAAAAACCAAAGAACATGATTTCTCCATTTTCTCAGATAAAGAGAGTGAGAAGAAAGACCCTACCTGTACAAAAGCAGGAATGGTTGTTGCGACCTGTGCGGACTGTGGACGCAGAAGATGGGTATATGATGAAACCCGTCCGGCACTCGGACACGATTGGAAAGATAACGGTAATGGAACAGCCACCTGCCAGAGAGAGGGATGTGGAAAGAGCCATACCCATACACTGGATGAGGGAGAGGTCACAAAGAAGCCATCCTGTGAGGAAAAGGGTGTTAAGACCTATCATTGTAAAGAAGCAGACTGTAACTATACAAAGACCGAAGATATTGCAGCTACCGGACATAACTGGGATGATGGCAAGATTACGACAAAATCCTCCTGCGACCATACCGGAGTAAAAACATATACCTGTAAGACCTGTGGGAATACCAAAACAGAAACCATTGCTATGTTAGAGCATACATGGGATGAGGGACAGGTAACAACAAAACCTACCTGCACCCAAAAAGGTATCCGCACCTATACCTGTAACGTATGTAAAGCAACAAAAACCGAAGAGATCGAAGCTACAGGACATGATTATAAAGTAAAAGACCATAAGGATGCGACTTGTACCGAAGACGGTTATACAACCTCTGTCTGCAAGAACTGTGGGGATGAAAAGAAAGAAACGATAAAAGCCACAGGACATGATTGGAATAAAGGGGAAGTCACCACAAAAGCCACTTGTACCGAAGCAGGCGTTATGACCTATACCTGTAATGTATGTAAAGAGACAAAAACAGAAGAGATAAAAGCCACTGGACATCAGCATACCGAAATACGGGATGCAAAGAAAGCAACCTGTATCGAAGAAGGATATACCGGAGACACCTATTGTACTGACTGTGGAAATAGGATTTCTACCGGAAAGAAAATGGAGAAGACGGACCATACATGGGATAATGGTGTAATATCAAAAGACCCTACATGTACTGAAAAAGGAAGCAAAACGTATACTTGTGCGGTATGCCGGGAAACTAAAACAGAAGAAATCCCAGCGACAGGACACCAGAATAAGGAAGTCCGTGATAAAAAGGCTGCTACCTGTACAAAAGCAGGATATACAGGGGATACTTACTGTAAGGACTGCGGAGAGCTTTTGAAAACAGGCAAAGAAACGGATGCACTTGGACATACATGGGGTAAGGGTAAGGTAACAAGAAAATCTACCTATACAGCGGCTGGCCAGCTCACCTATACCTGCAGCAGATGCGGCGAGAAAAGAGTGATTACCACAAAGAAGCTGTTTTATCCAAAAGCAGGCACAAAATACACCGTAGCAGGCTGCCAGTACAAGGTTATAAAAGCAGGTGCAGAGGTAAGTCTTGTTGGGACAAACAAGAATGCAAAGAGCGTGACAATACCGGCAGTGATCAAAGTAAAGGGTGTTACTTATAAAGTGACATCGATCGGAGCAAAGGCTTTCAATGGCAGCAAGAAGCTTAAGAAAGTAACGATTGGAACCAACATAAAGAAGATCAGCAACAATGCGTTCTTTAAATGCAAGAGCTTGAAGATGGTAACTATCAAGTCGGTGCTGCTGACGAAGAAAACAGCAAATAAGAAAGCGTTTAAGGGCGTAAACAAGAAGATGGTTATCAAGGTACCGAAGAAAATGAAGAAGGCTTATGTGAAGATTTTCAAGGGGTTGAAAGTGAAATAAGAAAAAAGAATTCGATTCTTTTTAAAGGACTCATGCCGGATGGTGTGGGTTCTTTTTTTATCATAGGATGAAAGACTATCATGCTAATAGGTTATTTTTTTGGTTGTGCGAACTTCTTTTTTTTGTATATAATGAAATCATAAATATAAAAGTAATTTATAAACCACACATATATGTATGCTTTTTACAAATTTAATAGTGGATAAGATTAAAAAATAATTACTGAGAAAACGAAAAGAGATTTAGCAAGGGGGCGAGGAAATGAGTACTATAGGAACTGTCATTCATAGCTTGGGATATCATAATTCAAAAAAACTTTTTTATTTATCTGAGTTTGATAAATGTACTGATTTATCATGGCATGATAGAAGGGTTTTATGTGAATTGGCTCCTTATGCAGCTTATGTAATAGATGGGCATGTGCTTACAGTATTTTTTAATGATCTGAATAGTAGAACAGACGTAAATCTTCATGGAAAGATATGGAATGCACAGGTGCCAGTTGTGATTTCTAATGAAGGTAATTGTATTAGGATCTACAACGGAAAAAGTATAAATTTAGGTAACGATAAGGAAATTAAATTACGAGACATTATTGCATATGATTTAAGTGAATGTGATGAAAAGAATGCATTTTCGTATTGGAATGTGACAAATAGTTTGTCACTAGAACTTTACGAAAAAAGCATGAATAAAAAGAGTTTAGATGAGTTTTTGATTGACAACCTTAGATACATTACAAAAAAGCTAAAAAATGAATACAAGATTTCTTTTGCAAATAAGTTAATGCTGAGAATATTGTTTATTCGATATTTGATTGATCGTAGTGTTAATATAGGATATATGGGACTTAATGATGATGTCGAACACTCTCAGGAGACATTCCTTACTATTGTCCAAAACAAAGATGCACTTTTTAAATTAATCAAATATTTAAAAGAAAGATTTAATGGTAATCTGTTTGAGGTAGATGAGCAAAAGGAAAAGAGTGAGATAACAGATGAGGCTCTTTTTATGCTGCATAGTTTTTTGACAGCTAAAGAAGAGTTAAAAACAGGGCAATTGTGTTTATTTCCTTTTTATGACTTTAACATTATTCCTATTGAATTAATAAGTAATATTTATGAAATATTGCTAGGTAGGGAGAAACAAGACAAAGATAAAGCCTTTTATACCCCAGAATATTTAGTAGACTATATTGTAAACCGCACAGTGGGAAAGTATCTTGTCAATGAGAAAGAGTGCAGGGTATTAGACCCTTCCTGTGGGTCAGGAATCTTTTTGGTTAAGTCGCTTCAAAAAATATTGGAGCGAAATGCAGATACCAATGGTTTCTTACAGGATAAAGATAAACTCAATGAACTGGTTAAGGAAAATATATATGGGGTAGATTATAATGAGGAAGCTGTGGATGTTACAATTTTCTCTATTTATGTTACTCTTTTTGATTATCAAGATCCAAAGAGTCTGGAACAGTTTAAACTGCCGTTATTGAAGAATGAAAATATTCTTTTCGGGGATTTTTTTGATGAAGAAAAGATGAGATTGATTGAAAAGACTGATTTTAAATTTATTTTAGGAAATCCTCCATGGGGTAGAGTAAGGCAACAGAACTATAAGAAGTATTGTGCTGACAGAAACTTCATTGCACAAAATGGAGAAATATGTGTAGCATTTCTGTTAAAAGTTCAAGAGATTGGAAATTTGGATACGGAATGTAGTCTGGTCATTCCATCAAAACTGTTATATAAGAGGAAACGTCCATCGATAGCTTTAAGAAATAGATTGTTAACAAGTACACAATTAGAACAGGTATTAGAAATCTCAGCGGTTAGAAAACAGATTTTCAAAGGTGCAATAGCTCCGGCAGCGGTACTTTCATTTTTATGTAGAAAAAGCCCAGCCAATCATAAAGTGGAATATATAAGTTTAAAACCGAATAAATATTTGAGATTGTTAGGGATTATTATGATAGAACCAGATGATGTCAAATATGTGAAGCAGACATTGTTTTTTGGAAATGATGAGCTGTGGAAAATCTTAGTTTATGGCGGATATTGGGATTTTGAATTGCTCAGTAATATGCGTAAAAAACTTAAAACAATCAAGGATATTGCTTCAGAAAATAACTTAATGATGAAAAAAGGACTTCAAGATAATACTGGAGATAAAAAAGATGCTTCCGTTCTAGTGGGGCGAAAAATATTAGATTCTGAAAAAGCGTTGGATCATTTCTGTCTTAATGAATGTGCCTATACAATTTTTAATAAAGATAAGATACATCGTCCGAGAAATCCAGAGATATATGAGGCTCCGTATCTCCTTTTTAAAAAGGGGTTAGATTGTACGGATTATTCTATAAGAGCCGTGTATACAGAAAAAGATTTCCTTTATAGAGAAACAATAAACTGTATAAAGGGGGATGAAAAGGATAAGAAAATATTATTGAACTTATGCGGTTTACTTAATTCATCATTATTTTCTTACTTTAACTTGATGCTCGGTTCTTCAACGGGGATAGAAAGAGAACAGATCTTTTTAGAAGAATTGGGTAACTATCCATATGTATATAGTGATGAACTTGTTGAATTGGTGGAAAGGATACAGTGTGAGGATAGCAATGAGAGAAGGGATAGGTTGCAGGATGAGATAGACAAATGTGTTATGAAGATATATGGATTACAGGATAACAGTTTTGTTGATTATGCTTTATCTGTTCAGATCCCAATGCTTTGTGGAAATTATCAGGAAACAAAATGCGATATGAATATAATGAAAGAATATGCATCAATCTTATCTAAGATATGGAATGAGCATTTTGGTCAAAGTAATGTACATTATAAGATAACTATATACCCGGATATAAAGGGAAAGTTTTCTGCGGTACAAGTGCAGCTTTCTTTTAAAGAACAAGCAGAGCAACTTTGTTTTGTTGACAATGCTGATGAAGATATTAAACTGCTTACTGATTTTATGATATATCAATTAAATGATTGCTTTTATCAGACAAAAGATGTTGTGGAGTTTTCAGAAGATTCATTTGTTATTGTAAAATCAATAGAGGCTAAAAACTGGCATCCTGCACTGGCGATAAAAGATAGTCAGAAAGTGTTAAATGCAGTCCTTCTAGGAATGGAGGATTACAGATGAGTGGTATGTTGAGCAGAGATATTTTAAAGGAATTATGCCGTGCAGATTTTGAGAAGATTACAACCTACATTTTTGATATGTGTGCATTAATTGTAGAAGACTATGAAAAAAACAGCTAAAATTGCCAAATGATGAAAATAAGATTAGAAGTATTATGCTGGAGGAGTATATAAATAAGCAGAAAGTCCCTCATAACATGTTAGGATATAAGTTTGAGTTAGAAGTGCCAGAAAATTATGCAGGAAATGGGAAATATATAGGAAGAGTTGATATTCGCATTTTGCTAAAGAGTGATTTTGAAAAAGATGATGCATACTATATCGTTGAATGTAAAAGAATTGACGGTTCAGCTGACTTGAATAAAAAATATGTAAAAGAGGGAGTAGCAAGGTTTGTTACAGGAAAATATTCTTCATATTATGGCAGAAATATAATGCAGTGTAATTATAATTGCTTGTGCATTTTCCTTTTGCGCTATGGTTGCAAGTTTTTCCAAGTTATTTGGTATGTATTCTATACAAATAAATATAGGTTTGATGATTTGCACTATAACGTGGATTCTTAAAGACATAGCAAAATTTATATTATTATCTATTGATGTGAATTTTGTAAACAAAGGATAATTAATAAGGAGAGGACTAAAATGAGTGTTTTGGATGCAATAAAAATTATCTTTTTGGGAGTTTTGTTTTTTTTAATTCTTATTTTTACGATTTCTTATTTTGGTATGCGCTATATGAAAAAACATAATAAATAAGCATGAGAGTAAGATAGAGTATCTTTGCTTTACTCTTTTGCCAAAAGGCACTTTCCTAAAAAAGACACTTCAATTTTCGGAGAAGTGTCTTTTTCTATGGAAGGAATCTGATTCCATTAATTATTTTCCACAGATATATGAGTGAAATCTGTCCAACTTTCTAAAGAGGTCAGATAAAAAAAATATTTCTACAGAAAAATCGAATAAGTGAGATTTCTGTCATACTATATAAGAAAGGAGGACGGACTTTATAAAAAAACAAGAATTCCCCTACCTCTTTAGATTATGGGATGGGTGGGCGGAAAAACGGTATCCCCCACTGACATGAAGTGAAGCCCTGCTGGAAGAAATACCGGTATTCAGTTTCCGCATAAAGGATGCAGGCTATAGATTAAAACAAAGAGGTGAGTAATGATAAAAAATGATTCAGCATATTTTAAAAATATATTTCATATAGGTGATATGCATTTAGATCATGTTTTTTTTGAATTTGAATACGAACCTATTATATTTACATGTACAGATTCTAATAACAGTTTATATCTTTGCCTTTGTTCAGAAATTCGTTATGTTCAACGATGGATTATAACAAAGACAGATATAAATATTTTAAGGCAACTTGTATATAAAAAGATAGATATATCATCTGCTTTTTTAATGTCTTCTGAATTGTATGTTGTAGAAAGAAACTTGGAAGGAAAAGAAAACAGTAGGATAGTTAATCACGATAATATTGATAGGTTGGATCTGCCAAAAGAAAATACATTTTTAAAATGTAATTTATCGGATGCAGAAAATTATCTAAATAAAACCTCTTTTTGCTTTAGGGAGAAAGAGACGAACTCCCTGACAGCACATACAAGCAACGAAAGTGGGAGCCGGGAGCAAAGGCTTTCAACAAAATAATATAAGGAACGGTAATAAGAAACTTAGTAAGGTAACTGTCGGCACTAACGTAAAGAAAATCAGCAACAATGCGTTCTATAAATGCAAGAGCTTAAAGACAGTAACCATTAAATCGGTGCTGCTGACGAAGAAAACGGCTAGTAAGAAGGCATTTATAGGAGGGTTAGGAATATGGGTAGCATTAATACGGAAACTGAAACTGTCATAAAAAAGATTTTGCCATACATGAAAAGAAGAGGATATAATATCGAGCAAGATTTTGATTTTGAGACTGCTGTATCAACAACTGATAGATATACAAAAGGATATGTTGATATATTGGTGACGTTGGGTAAAAAAACACCATTTTTTTTGATTGAAGCTAAAAGACTGGGGAAAAATTTAACGAAAAAAGATAGAGATCAGGCTATTTTGTATGCCAGATCAAAAGAAATAAAAGTTCCTTTTGTAGTCGTTACAAATGGAAAAGATATACAGTGTTTTAATACTAAGAATAAACAAAGAATAATATGGAACGGAAAAAGGTCAGATAAAGTACCAAGTCGGTCACAAATTGAAAAAGTTGTAAAAACATTAAGAATTAAGCCTGATGAAGTGATAATAAATATTTCGAATGATGAGTCATTACCATATAGACATGGCCTTCCATTGCGCCAATTAAATGCATTATTTGCGAGGGGTCATAATACTATTCGAAAAATAGAAAAAGATGAGGATTATGCCTTTGCGGATTTTTCAAAACTTTTATTCTTAAAACTATTAGAAGAAAAAAATGATCTTGACGAGAGTTTTTCGTTACCTTATTCATATAAATTTTATGAATTGGCGGAATATCCAATACAAAATGCTGATCAGGTAAAAAATGCGATAAAAAGCATGATTAGTCAAATAGTTACTGATACATCTTATGGGGAAGTTCTCACAGAGCCATTAAGATTAGAAAATCCAAAAACATTCTTAGGTTTAGTTAAAGACTTAGCATCGGTTTCTTTTTGTGATTGTAGTGTTGATTCAAAGGGTGCTGCTTTCGAATATTATGTCAGAGCTACATTAAAAGGTAAAAAACTGGGGCAATATTTTACGCCGAGAGAATTAGTCCAGGTTATGACTTGTTTGATTGGAGAAGATAAAATAATTAACTCAGTGATAATGGGAAGTAAATTGAAAGTGTTGGACCCGGCTTGTGGAACAGGGGGATTTTTGGTTTATTTAATGCAAGAAGCTTTAAGCAAACTACAAGTGAAATTGAAAAATCGAGATATTACAAAAGAAAGCTATGACCAATGCGTGAAAAGGATAAAGGAAGATATCTTTTATGGTTCAGATGCTAATAGAGGGGTTGCTGCATCTGCAAAAATGAATATGATAATTGCAAGTGATGGACATACACACATTGTCCATGAGGACAGCCTTTCAGCTAAAGCAGTTAATTGGAGTGTAACAAAGCCGGATTGTAATTTGATTATGACAAATCCGCCTTTTGGAACAGCGGAAGGGGATTCTTTATCAAAAAGTGATAAAGAGCAGTTTCAAATAAGTACAACAAAAGGACAATATCTATTTATGCAAAAAATGATCGATTGTACTGTTCCAGGAGGAGAAATCTGTACAGTAATTGATGAGGGCGTTCTTAATACGAGTAAGGGCTGGGAATTAAGAAGGTATATATTAGCAAACTGTATCATTAAAGCCGTTATAAACTTGCCACCAGAAACATTCAAACCTAACAAGATCAATGTAAAATCCAGTGTATTGTACTTGGAAAAACGAGAGACTATAGATGTGGATCTTGAAGATAATTATAAAGTAACATTTTGTGCACTTGATTCATTAGGATATATGGGATCAGGAGATAAAATACGTGGCTTTGATAATATTATTTTTCTGGATGAGATTAGAAAAAAAGTATTAAATCATGAATTAGGTGAAGAAAGAGCAGGATATCATTGGAAAGCATATGATATTTGGTCAAATGAGATCGCAGATGATAAAGGGTTTAGATTAGATTATAAATATTGGGAACCACAATTTAGAAAGAAATTTAAACAACTTGAGGGTACAGGTTGTTTATCAATAAAAAATTTAAATACAATTGAAACAGCACGGGGAATAAGTCCAAGTTCAGAATATTATGTTGATGAGAAAGACGGATTTGCATTAGTTGTTAAAGCAGGGAGCAATATTAGTAGATTTGGAAAAATTTTGATAACTCCAGATTCTGATTGGATTGAAAAATCATTATATGATGAGTACGTTCAACGATCCGAAGACAATATGGAGAACAGAAATATTGTCAAAAAAGGGGATGTGTTATTAGCTTCAACCGGAGAAGGTACGCTTGGAAAATGTTGTGTTTATGATAAAGATATCCCGGCCATTGCAGATGGGCACGTTACAATAATTAGAGTAGATAAAAAAATAATTGATCCGTACTATTTGACGGATTATTTAAGATGTGGTTTCGGCGAAAAGCAAATCGCGTGTTTTTATTCAGGTTCAACAGGACTAATAGAGTTAACTCCAGAGCAAGTAGATATGATTATCATTGATAATGCAGGAGAAAAACAAGATATCAATGTTCAAAAGGAAATATCAAAAGCTATTCGAAGAAGAGAAAAAAAATATATTACACAGATTGAAGAAGCAAAAGAATTATTGGAAACAGTTGATAAAATATGGGATTAAAAGAGGATTTGTTTTGAAAATTAAGTAGATAGAATCGGATTCTTTTAAAGGACTTATGCCGGATGGTATGGGTTCTTTTTTTATGATAATGTAAATAAGCTGTTAAGCAACAAATGTACAGAGGAAGCCTTCCAGTTACGGTCCGGTGAAGCTTCCACAACTTCCGATGATGTTAATTTATAAAATATTTTATCATTGTAATTAACATAGTTAATTAAACTTCATTATAATATTTTCTCAAGTGTTTTTCTATTTTTTGATAATATTTTGTCCCCTGTTTCTTTCCAAAAGAAGAGTGAAAGAGTGCTTTTACTTCGTTAGAAGATGCTGTACATTGGACGATTTCTGTGATCCTTTTTAATGTAGGGTTATTTTTCTTTAACGACAGTAGACTTCCCAAAGGAGGGAGAAGATTTTTCTTTTTGGCAGGAACTGGTACAGGTAAAATATTTTTGACAAAATCAAGATTAGTAGCAGGAGAATTCTCCTTAAGTTTTGAAACATCCTGAATCTGTTTTAATTCTAATTCTTCTATAAATTTTTCACACCGATAAATGTGAATTCCCTTTTCTTTCCAAAAATGAACTACTGCATCATACCCCTTGTCTTTTGATAAAATACAATAAG
>OLPE01001026.1_pt1 | contig 18478 bp, 18 predicted proteins | sample 1671901 | NCBI WGS metagenome assembly OLPE01 (sample SAMEA3136624, study PRJEB25190) | human gut metagenome | biome: human gut; feature: human-associated habitat; material: faeces | place: Austria | collected 2013 | reverse complement strand
ATTTTTTGAAAATAACTTCGCCGTCATTGCTTGTATATATTTCTAACGGGTCGCCGTTACTGATAACATTGACGTTAAGAACCTTATCTCCCTTGTTTTTAACAGGGAAGATGAATTTTTCAGTAAGTGATGAGATATTCTTAGCGTCCAAGTTAAAATTTGGCGATTGCTCCTCTGCCGCTCCGACTGATACAAGCTGTCCGCTTTTGAGCAGCGCGTCGATGTCTGCTTTCAGAAATATATCAATTCGGTCGGTATACACCACGATTTTTTCAAGGATAAAGTCAAGGTCGCTTTTTGCAAGAGAAGGCTTGCTGATTATGTCGTCGAAAATGTCCAGAACCGTTTTGGCGGTTCGGTTTATCTTTATCACTGAATTGTGCTTGTCCGCCGCAAGCGCCGCCTGATTTTTCAATCCCTCGATACGCAAGGTAAGCTCGTCCAGCATTTCCGAATAGGTTTCCTCAAGTATGTCGGCTCGGTCCGGGTGCTTCATCAGATCTCTGGTCTGCTGTCTGGTAAGCATTTTTATCTCGGCTTTCGCTGAGTCAATCTGCTCATTGATTATGTCGATCGTCGCCTTGCTGTTTTTAGTTTCAGTCTTTTCCTTTGCGATTGAGTCTTTAAGTCTTTCAATCATATCCGCGGAATTATCACGGACTCTGCGGATATATTCCTTCAGAAGCTTGTCAAGCATATCCACTCTTGTATGATGAGATGTACAGCCCTTTGTTCCTCTTCGGTGATATGTTCCGCAGGTGTATGCAGGCGCAAGGTCATTGCGGCTCATTGCGAACATTGGCGAGCCGCAGTCTCCGCAGAAAAGATAACCCGAATACACGTTGTCATTCTTTTTCACGCCCCGATAATTTGTTGTCGAACGCTTTTTAAGCTGCTCCTGAACGGCGGCAAAGGTTCTGTAGTCAACGATGGGAGTGTGGTTGTTTTCAAAAACTATATGGTCGGTTTCATGAACCTTTTCCTCTCCGCCGTTAATTTTTTTGCGTTTGTATTTTCCCTGACGGAGAGTACCGATATAAAAATCGTTTTGCAGAATTTCGCTCACGGTTATGATACTCCAGGTGGATTTGACTTCTTTTTTATACTCCTCGCCTTGTGCCTCCTTACGCATTTTCTCGCACATTCTCGGCGTTGGAATTTTTTTATCGGTAAGGTGATTTGCAATTTTCTTGTAGCCCCAGCCGTTTTTATACAGCTCAAAAATCTCGCGGACAACCTCGGCGGCAGGCTCGTCAACCTCAAACTGCATTGTTTTGTGGTTTGTCATAACATAGCCGTAGGGGACGGCGCATATCCATCTGCCCTCCTCCTGACGGCGTTTGATAACCGACTTGACCTTTTTGGAGGTGTCGGTTACGGGCATTTCGTTTATGAGAAATCTGAACTGAATTGCCGTCCAATCGTCGTATGTCGGATAGTCAATGTTGTCGCCTATTGAGATAATTCTCATTCCCGCGTCACGCAGATCCTCAAGCTCAACCAGCCCCTTGCTGTTTCGTCTTGAAAATCGTGAGAAATCCTTGACGATAAGAATATCATATTCAAGCTGTATCATCTTTTTACGGAGCCTTTGATAGCCCTCGCGCTGTTCAAAAGTATAGCCTGAACGGTCACGGTCTTCATAAAAATCAAGGCTGCTGTCAGGAAATTTCCGGCTGACAAAATCCGTGATGATAGCTTTTTGGTTTTCAATAGAGGTGTTGTCGCGGTCAAGCTCTTCGTCGACGGAAATTCGGCAGTAGCCTGCTATGTTCGGTTTTACCGGCATTTATTTCACCCTTTCTTATTCAATGCTGTCAGCGTTTATATGCTGTTTTACCTTTGCGATTACCAACAATGTTGTAAGAAATATTCGACTTGATTACGATAATATTGTATCACGTTTCAGCTGAAAATGCAATAGATAAACCCAACATATTTGCATTGGAAATACTGTTCGATATGTAAAGAGAGACGCTGTATGCGTACTCTCTTGCAGGTTACAGCTGATAATTATTCAGTATCAGACCTTCCGTACAGTCATATAGATTTTTGCTGCCTGAGCGGAACACAACGGTTTTACACCCTGCGGCTTTGTTTTCTTCGCAGATTTCTTCAAGCTTTTTTTCAAAGCCTTCGCTCTGCTGTTCATCATTTGTAACCCAGATTTCAACAAGCTTCAAATCATTTCTTGCGTTTATTTCCAATAAACAACACCTCTCTTTAAGCTTTGACTTGATGGGGGATATTATTCATATTTTTACGTTGTTCTGCCGAAGGTAGTAAATAAACTTTTCCGTTTGGTTTCTGTAGCAAACTAATCTGCATATTTTTCCGCCATTATCCGTTTTAATTTTCTTCTCCTTTAGCTGTTCTGATACTCCGCAGCGTCCTCGTAATCAATGATGCCATTTATTCTTCGAACCTCGTTTACGCACATAGCGTGAAGGTTGTTAAGCGTTTCATCGTCAACCTCGTTTACAGCGGCGGTCATATGCGACAGCTTTCCAAGCTCCACAGCGACCTTGAAAAGCAAACGTGCAAGCCGCTGTTCCGTACCCTTTATCTGCGCCTTGACCGTTTCGGTTATCATAGGAGAAAGATAGTTTATGTTATCTTCCTCGTTGAGATAGCCGATGTAGAACTTAACGGCTTTCTCGATAAACTCCGTTTTCGATGAACAGTTGTCCTCGCGGTACTCCTGTTCGATCTTCTTAATTGTTTCCGGCTGAAAATACGCAGCCATTCTTGTTTTTGCCATAAATCTGCTCCTTTCTATGCTTCGACCCCTGAATAAATGCCGATTATACGCGTTTTTCGGTATCTGTGACGCCTGAATTCAACTAAAATCCTATTTCCGGTCCCATAAGACAGCCGTTGGAATACTGCACGATTATCATGCGCAAACGGCGTATTTAGGGCGTTTCCGCGGCGGGCTTTGCTCGTCCGCTGTGAACGGTCTGGGGGCTTTGACCCCTGACCTTTAACTAGCAAGTAAATATTTGAGTTTTTGAAGTAATTCAAATTCCTCCATTTGTGTAAATTACCAGCTGCACATATTGCACCACCTCTGTATTAATTTTATTCATCCGCCCGCAAACGCTCCACGTTGGCTTGTGCGGCGTTTTTATGCTTCATGCCGATATATTTCCCGATTGAATTTGGGAGGTCAGATTCGGGCGGATTTGGCTCTGATTTCAGCGTGACGGCAACTTTCAATCGTGACAGTAAAAATCACTTTTAAAATTCTGCTGTCACGGACGTGAAACAACGCTATACAGACGTTTGTGACATCTCGATGCGCCTTTCCGTGACAGTAACTCCGCTGCCGTTTTTACTGTCACTGCCGTCACAGTAGTGAACTCTAACCATAATTTCTTAACCTTCGGCTTCAACGAAATTTTATGTACCGTCAAACAGAAAAAGCCCGCACATACTTAACCACGACTAAAGGCGGAAGCTTTTCCGTCTGAATCGTGCCTAAATATGTACGAGCCTTATGCTCTTTGAAATATGTTTATGTAATTGGCGTTTGATATTAAATTGTCATTTTAAACAGAACTCTGTCGTTCTATTTTTATTTTAACATGGTAATGTGCGATTGTCAAGATAGCGTCAAAAATTTATATAGCAAAAACAGCTATACTAAAACAGAATTAAAATACTCCTAACACAATATAAATTGGATTGAAAAACTCTTATTATATAATTAAAAACAGGCCAGAATTTCAATTGAAATCTTGACCTGTTGATTTTTGTTATACTGTTATCGCAAAGTTTGCAACTTTGCGTATGGCATTTTACCAGTTTTTGCGCTGCAACACTTGTATTATATCATAAAAAAAGGAAGCTGTAAAGACTTTTTTGACATTTTAAGGTATAACATTTCGACAAAGTGTTAATAAAACGACGGTTTAAGCCTAATTTTTATGATATAAACCGTCAGAATTTTAGTCCGGAGGAACACAGATGTCAAGGAGAGGCAGCAATATCTACAAAAGAACAGACGGAAGATACGAGGGACGTATTAAGCTTGGTTACAATGAAAAAGGTAAATTGAAATATAAGTATGTTTACGGAAAAACTCTTGCGGAAGTAAAGAACAAAATGGAGCTTTCATATACTTTGAAAAAGACTGAAGCTAAGGCGTATATCAGACTGACGGTCAGGGAAATCTGTCTTGAATGGCTTGAGATTAAAAAGCTGACCGTTAAAAGCTCTACCTATGCAAACTATTACAGACTTCTTAAAAATCACATTTATCCGCTATTGGGAGATCAAATTTATTGCCTGCTTTCAAAGAAGCGGATAAACTCATTCGTTGCAGAGCTGCTTTCCAATGGCAGAACAGACGGACAAGGCGGTCTTTCGGCTAAAGCTGCAAAGGACGTAATAATTGTGCTGAAAGCAATATCTTCATTCGCTCACAGGGAATACGGACTTGAAAATATCTGCGAGGATATTCAGTCGCCCAAAGTTAGAAACACAGAGCTTAAAGCGCTGTCGGACAATGAAATACGCAGATTAAGCTTGTATATTAAACGCAATCTCGATCTGACTAATTTAAGCATACTGATATGTTTGTATACGGGTATCAGAATCGGAGAAATGTGCGGACTGAAATGGGAAAACGTAAACTTGCAGGAGGGCTTTTTTGTTGTAAACAAAACCGTTCAGCGGATCACTATTGACGGCGAATCAAAGGTTATAGTTGACGTACCGAAAACCGAAAGCTCCGTCAGGACGGTTTTTATGCCTGATTTTCTTACCGAAATGATGTCGGATTTCAAGAGCAGCCCGTCAATCTATGTGCTGTCCGGCTTGAACGTTCCCAAAGAGCCGAGAATGTTGCAGTACCGTTTTAAAAAGGTTCTGAAAGAATGCGGAATCAGAGACTTTCCCTTTCACGCGCTCAGGCACACATACGCTTCCGTCTGTATTAAAAAAGGCTTTGATCCGAAAGCGTTAAGCGAGCTTTTAGGACATTCGAACGTTAAGCTTACGCTCGACCGTTATGTTCATTCCTCCGACGAGATCAAGAAAAACTATGTAAGCAGTCTGCTTTTAAGCTGAAAATGCGCAGTCGGATTTTAGTCGGATAATTAAAGAAAACGGCTTAAACAAGCCGTTTATTAGGCGTTTGAAGCAAAGTTGCAAACTTTGCGATAACCTCTTAAGCGCTGCAATACTATTTTGTGCGGAGTTCCAGAATTTATGCAAATTTTAATCTTTTTTCTTTTGTGTTTTGCACACGACGGTTATTTTGCTTTTTTCAATCAGCTAGGGGAAATCTTATGGAACTCCGCATAAGCTTTTGTACCATACCTCCTCTTAATAATATGTGTGACAAAAGTGAATCCGGTCTGGAAACAGACCGGATTTTGTTTTTATGTGAATAAGAAACAACATTTTGTCATAAAGCATGATAATGTCGAATAAGCACGAAAATAAACCATTGCTAAATATTGAAAGTCGTTATATTATTTGATATAATGTAAATAATAGTAACAACTTATTTGATTATAATCGTGAAAGTAATCTATTAGTGTAACTGTATAGGTTAAATAAGATGAGACTTATATTACAGTTTGATTATTTAGCAATTTGTACAAAAGGGTATTAGCGGTTTTTACATAAATGTAGAAAATTAATTTATTGCCAAAAAACAGCATATAAAATATTGAATTTTAAAAATTATTGTTGTATAATTAATAAGGAGAATTAAATGTGCTGTTAAGACCGGATAATAAGGAGGGAACAAAATAATCCTTGATAATAGAAAGAAAATCAAAAAATAATTAATTATGGAGGAAAATGCAAATGAAAAAGTTTATCAAAAAAATTACAGTATTTACTGTAACAATTTTAACGATGTGTGTTACTGTAATAAATGCTTCGGCTTATACATCATCACGATTAGGTGAAACAAATAAATCTACCTCATCTACTCGCAGATATATATCATGCTATCAGTCAGGTTCATTTTCTTATGGTAATGTAAGCGGTACTGCTTGGACGAAAACATCTGTAAGAAAAAGTACGTTTAATCCTGATTGTAGTTTTAATGGAGATATTACAGTGACAGCAGGGGTTGGAAGTGTTTCCGGTTATAAAAATAATCCTTACGCAAGTTCGGCGGTATGTAATATATCAGGCAAGGCTTCAGGTACAGTAAAATCCAGTCATGTCTTTTCAAGCACTACATATGGCAAGTACAGTACGGTATTGCCCAATTAAAAGGTTATAAGTAAATGTTCAGTCGGATAAGGTTATTTCTTTTTTGAAAGAAGTGAAATTGTCCGACTTTAATTTTTTGAGAGGGGATTTAAAATGAGCAAAAAAATTAAAATAAGTATTATAACAACTGCTATAATTATATTAGCAATTCTTGTATCGCTGGTTATTTTTTTAAGCAATAGAAATAGTAAAAATGTAACAGAAGAGTATAAATATCAATTGATTAATAATGAAACTAATCTATATATTAGCGACCTTGTAGCATATGCAGGAGATTTTATATATTTTAATGATTACATAACTAATTATTATGCAGAATATGATGTATACAAAGATAAACAAATTCAAATGCCTGTAAAAGGCCAAATTTCAGACTTTAATTTTTATAATGGAAACCTATACTGCATATTATATACAGAATTTGAAGTGGACAATACTCATTTATCGATAGTTAAATGGGATATAAATACCGGAAATTATGAAACAATATATGTTCCTCCCAAAGGAGTAGACGGATTGTATAATTTCTCTATGACAACCGACGGTCTTATGTTCTTTTTAGAAAGAAAACCAACAAGTGAAGTATCTATTCAAAAATTTATTAGTGATCCAGATGGATATAATATAAACTATACGCTTTATATATATGATCCGGAAACTAATGAAAAAACGGCTTTAGCTGAAGGGGTTGACAGATATTATATAAGAGGCAACAGATTGTATTTTGATAAAGTTATGGTATCAGATAATACCGAAGATGTTTTTTATTTAGATTTTGATGATCCTGATAAAATTATTGACACAGGTATTTGCTGCCGTACCGCTGAAGCAGTAAAAAAAGGATATGAAGGCTGGTTTTATGTTGATGACGAATATGTGTATTATTCCGGAGGTACTGCTGATTATTATAGGCGTTCAATGAAAACTGATAAAGAAGAACTGCTTTTTACTTATACTGATTCTGAAGGATATATAGCCAGATCGCTCGAATTTAACGGTAAGCAAATTCTATATGTACGATGTAAATTTAATGATGAAGTGGAATTCGGAGCGAAGCTTTTTGAACTTGATACGGAAACAAAAAGCAATGAAAATATTTGGACAGACACTACATCAGAGCTTTTAGGAGATTATGCTTCGTTTAAAAATAATAATGACTTTTTTTATTTGAGTACATATGCAGGAGATTATTCAGGTCGGACAAATTACTATATTGTATATCCGGATTATACAAAAAAGGAGATATACCGTAATTCATATTGGGAGAATAACGAGTAACGAGGTGTAATATATGAATAAGATCAAATTAGAAAACTTATCAAAACGTTATGGAAAAAGGACTGCTATAGATGGAATAACATGTGAATTCTCAACAGGAATCAATGCATTATTAGGACCTAACGGAGCCGGAAAGACTACAATAATGAACTGTATTTCAGGCGTTATTTCTGTAACAGGAGGAAAAATTACATATAACGACAAAGATGTTTTTTCAATGGGAGAAGAATACAGGTCCAAGCTAAGTTTTCAATTTCAATCTCAGCCCTTTTATCTTAGCTATACCGCTCATGATTTTTTAGAGTTTTCAGCTTTATTAAAGGGAATGGATAAGGCTGATATAAATAAGGAAATAAAACGTGTTCTGTCGCTTGTAAATCTTTCAGAAAATGAAAATGACAAAATAAAATCCTTTTCAGGCGGTATGAAACAAAGGCTTGCTATAGCTCAAACGATTTTGAATTCACCTGAGATTCTTATATTTGATGAACCGAGCGCAGGATTAGACCCTTTTGAAAGAGAACAATTCAAGAGGATCATAATGCAAATGAAAGAGCAGAGTATAATTATTATTTCCACACATATAGTATCTGATATTGATACTATATGCGATAATCTTATAATATTAAATAAGGGTTCGGTTATTGCAAATAATAAGCCGGAGATACTGTGCGAAAGAATTAAAGGAAAGGTCTGGAGCATTCCCAAAGAGGATATTAAAGACATACCGTTTAATAAAATTTATTTTGAAGATACTGATTCTAAAACTATATCAAAAACCAAACCGACCGAACACGCGGTTATTTCAAAACCGACTCTTAACGATCTGTATTTTTGCGGGCAGCTTAATAAGAATATTTTCTCAGATATAGGCGGTGATGATGAGTGAAAGTATTTTTCTTTATTATAAAGAAGGATATGAAGATCATTCTTTTAATTTCACTTATTCTTATGGCCTTTTCCGGAACAACTCAGTATCTCAAATATAAAGAGGCAATGCAGAATGAACCTTATTATTCTAAAACCTTTAAAATATTTAACGAGAATGAAGATATTTACGAGCTGGCGGAAAAAGAATATGCAAAGGCTAATTCGGAATATGACAGCTCATATAATGATATTTTTAATTTTATGTACGGAGATGACTATGATTCGTCCAAGCCTCCAAAGGAAATACCAAGTCAGTTAATAGAAAGACTTTTTATGCCGTCAAGTAAAAGCGGAAAATATTCTCCGACTGCTGAAGCTGATGTTCTGATGCTGAGCCAGATGTCTGAACAGCTTTACGCTCAGAAAAGCTTTAAAAAGTTGATTGAGGATCAGATTGAAAATTATGACAGAAACGTTCGTCGCGGAGTTAAAGACGAATATGTCCTGCTTGAGGCAAAAAAGCTTACTGAAGATTATAATCAGGTATTAAATTTACCATTCAAGGAGGCTGTTGATACTAGAGCTTCCAATGTATTAATTACATATTTAACAACTGATTTTATACCCTTTATAGCTGTTTTTATACTATTCTTTCATAGATTTTCAAGTGAAATTCAAAGCCGGAGATTCCTGCAGTTTTCTATATCGAAATACGGTCCCTGTAAATATACAGTTGCTAAGCTGCTGTCGGGCCTTGCAGGATATTTAATATTTTATCTGATATATTGTATTGTGATATTTTCAGAATTTTTTCTGTTTGACAATTCAAGCGGAACGCTTTTTGCTCCGGTTCAGGTTATAGCTGATTATGAATTATCTCCTGAACCTCTAACTGTATTGCAATATGTACTGTGTATAATGATTACTAAGCTTATTTACTGCCTTGCTTTGAGCGGCGCAATAATGCTTACTTCATTTCTTAGTAAAAAAGTGATCGTTTCCGGAATAACAGGATTGCTGCTGACGTCCGTTCCGATTATTTTCGGAAGAACATACGATATGTATGCCGCTAATCTTGACAGACATAAAATTAAAATAATTTTGTCCTGCGATATATTTAATATGTACCACAATATCAATTATGTAAATCTGTTTAAAACGCCGATAAAATTATATTGGCTGTATTTTATTATCGCAGTAATTTTACTATTGAGTTTTCCTTTTGTTCTTATACTCTATTCAAAAAAGAGAGGTGCTGCAAGTGTATAGCTATCATATAAAAAGACTGATAAAGAAGCAATTACCCTTGCTGCTTATTATATTGCTGCTTACTGTTTCAAGTAAAATTGTGATTATTGAATTTTCTCATCAGGAAGAAAGCTTGACGGAACGATCTCAGGAATTACTGGATACATATGTAAAAGAAGCTATTGATCTTAATACAGACGAGAAGCTTATATACATTAACAAAAAAATAACTTCTGAACGTGAAAGCTATATGAGCATTGAGTCACCTTCACAAACTGAAACAGAAGAATATAATCAAAGAGCAGAGGCACAAAATACATTTAAAAACAGTGTGCTGTTTAATTCATATACATTGTTGGGGGTGAAAAAATATGCGGAAACCGGAGAAGGGTTAGTAAGTTTATCCTTCCCTGAAAATATTTCTGATATTAAAGAAGCTTATCTGGATATACATGAACCTAATGTTGTAAACGAATCCCATTTTAAACGATTTATTTCGCTTCAGAGCTTTTGCTTGATACCATTCTATATACTTTTTATTGTAGGTATATTTATTGCGGACTCATATGAAAAGAAAATTGATCTTCAGGTAATAATATCAGGAAATTCAAAATTGTTTTTCAGGTCACAGGAGATCGTATTAAGCATATTTATTTTTATCATGCTGATAATAAATATAATTTTTGATTTGGCGGCGAGCGGTCTGCTAAGTCATTTATATGAGCTTTCCGTGCCGATACAGAGTATAAGCGACTATGTGTTTATTCCTCATAATCTTACTGTTCTACAGGCAATAATATTTATATTTCTGCTTGAGGTATTCGGAGCTTTTATATGCTATAATTTTTTTGCAATAATATCAAAAGCTTTAAGGTCAATGAAAAATTACATTATATGCGGACTGACTCTGATCGCACTTACCACCTTAACATCAGGACTTTTTCCGGATTCAGCAATTTATATGATGACCGGAATTACAAATAAGAGAGCCGTGTTGCGAAATATACAGTATATACCCTCGTTAGATTCAACAAATATTTTGATAGTTTTTATAGTTTGCCTTATGATTTTAACAGCCTTATGTTCTTGGAGGCTTTTCGGTTACTTGAGAAAAAATTAATAAAGCAATGATAATCAATCTGATTCGACAAATACTAATCAATTTTGTTTAGAGATTGTTCTCTGTCGTGTTTGTAGTTCTTTTGATTATTTGATATATCCATATTATCCTGCCTATATGGGCTAATGTTATCAATTTGTTATCGGCATTGATAACAACAGCCGTTCAACTGTGGATAATAGCAATACGGTTCTTTGAAATTCTTATCCTCGGAGCATTTGCATAGCTGCCGCCCCTATTAACCCTACCACCTCTCCATAAAACCATCCGTGCTTTTCAAGGTGATTTGATAACTTCTCGAAAAGGCTTTTATTTTTAGGAATATGACGAGATTCTTGTATATTTTCAATGAGTTCCTTCACTTCACTTAACAATTCCTTTAAACTTTCGGAATCTTCGCCACCTTTTTTATCAATTTCACTTTCTATTCGTTGCATAGAATTATCAATCGATAAAGCCGAGTCAACTACATCACCTAATATTAAATTACTTCCTGTCGCAACGATACTTCCAATATTTATTGATGATTTCTGCATGGCTTTTTCTTTTTCCTCTGCTTGAATTTTATCCTCAAAATATGTTAACCCTTTCGGTGCAAGCGTAACTTCCCAAATAGCACTAATATATACGCAAGCGTATGTGAGCATTCCATACATTTTCAACTTTTCAAATTCAAGAGATAACGAACTCAGATATGCAGCAGGAATGATAGTATCATTTCCTCGCACTTCACGATTCTCATTTCCGTCATATGCTGATAAAATACATTTAAGAATTTCCTCCGATGATGTATCCATCATTCTCATTCCGCCTATGATTGGCTGCCCATTTACGATTGTACTTGCCACTTGACGATTGGTTTCTTGCTGCATTTGTTTCCTTTGCTCTCTAAGCTGTTTATCTGCTAGCTTTTTAGCCTCTCGCTGTTGTTTTTCTATTGCTTTTTCCAATGCACTCTTAGCCAAAATAAAAACTCCTTACAAAATTTTGCTTTTAAATTTTTCACGCAAACCTAATATGAATTTCCAAATTACTATAGAATTAACTCCGCAATTTCTGTAGATATTTCTTCAATGGTATTTATTGCAGTATTACGAGCCAATTTATCTGCCAATGAAGGACTAAAATCAATTACTTCTTTCTTCGTAATATTATGCCAAATTGGAAGTATAACTTGTTCTCCAGAGATAGCCTTTGTTATAATGCCATCTAACTCGTAATTAGTCCATCCTTTTTTAATAAAATCCTTAGAAATCACTACTATTCCAAATCGACTATTTGCAAGGCCCTTATCTATCTTTCTGCGCAAACTATCCCCAATTTTCATTTCAAACTCATCATACCACACCTTCACACCTTTTTCTCTTAAAGAGTTGGCAAGCGGGCGCACTACATAATCCTTATCCTCAGAAGCGTGAGAGATAAAGACATCATACTCTGGGTCAACATCAACATCGAAATCGATTCCAAAACCTCGATTATGAATTAAAGATGGAACTGAAGATAGCGGTCGTTGATTTATTGTTGGAAGTGCAGTGGGCAGTACTCTAACAGAGCTCCTTACATTGCCCCGCAATCCTCGTAAATCTATGGCTATATGCCAATGCCCAGAATGTGTTGTTTGCAGGCGAACAGGAGATTGTTTGGCAAGTCCTCCAACATATCGATATTGTCTTCCATTCTTATAGTTATTAAAATTGGACGAATCCAACAACTGGACATTTGCTGCGTTTCCTTGTAAGACGATTTCTACAATTCGTCCTTTATCAAGATTCCCCAAGTCGTAATGAGTAAAGTTCAATTAATTTTCCTCTCTTTCGTATGAATACTATCTCGGACCCAAAAACTTGTCCCCGTTCAAATGAATCATATGGTCGGGCATATCCGCAATCCAAACTTCAGTTTCCCAAGCAAGTGATTCTGAGAATTTCTTAAAAGTCTTAAAATCAAGGAAAGCGGTAACATAGATTTTACCTGCTGTAACGCTTTCGGTCATCTCTTCGATTTCTTTTATCCGTTTAGGCTCCATCGGTCCAACAGAAGTAACGGACTCAATAAAATACAACCATTTCTTTTCTTCGGAGTAGAGGACAACATCGGGCATTTTATCGTGAAGTGTAATTGCAAATCCGAGTTCTTGCAGCTTCGCTACATTCTTTACCAAGTCTTTTTCTGTTGTATCACCAACATAAAGGCACTCGGAATTTGGCGCAAAGCGGGGTGCAAATTCTTCAATAATCGCTTTTTGTAATTCATTATGCTTGCCGGGTGAAAAGGTAAAATCCTCACCGTTAATCCGAACAGGCATTTTTCTCATTGTCCTCTTAGACGCATAGAGATCAACCAATGTTTCGTGAGATTGCAGAAATTTTATCTTTTCTGCTTCCCAACATTCGGTTCTATAGTTGCGAATAAGAGCGAGCATTTAATCTGTTAGACGGTAGCGATAATTCGGACTGTTGGTAGCTTTTCCATTATCCTCAATAAATGCAGCGTTTCTAAAATGATGCATAGCCTGTTTTCGGAAAGTCTCTCGACTGTTTTCGGCATATGTGACGCTATAGTTGTCTTTCGTATACGCAATAACATCGTGAATGCGAATCCAATTATTTGTTGCTCTCGCCCACAAGTCCTGTTCTTTTATGTTTGCCATAGCAAGGAGAACAAAACAGCACAAATCTGCCTGCTGTTTAGCTGGCACTTGCAACTCTTTCAGTATCTCTCTTGCTTCCTCGATTTTGCTCATAAATAAAACTCCTTAAAATTTGATCGCAACCTGTTTCTGTCATATCCCGTAATTTTATCAGCTCTTTTCCCATTCGCTCTATACTTTCCAAAGGCGGTACAGGCATAGAGTTGATTTCAGTTGAGTTAACCTGTGTAGAACCGTTTAATATTCTGTAATAGCAGTCATAGAGGGTGGAGTTAAATAGTACATACAAACCATAAATAATACACTCAGACAAATCCCTCAAACCGCCGATAAAATTGATTTTATTTTGTGTGCTGATTTTCGCATAATCAGGATACTTTCTTGCTAAATACACACCGCACTGTAAGCGTCGGTGTTCTTCCTTAGCAGTAAATCTCTTTACAAACAGATAATTTGCGTTTGGCTGTAATAATCCCGCTTGGCTTGTAACAATATACTCATGTTCTTTCCCGATAGGGAAAATGACTTTTCCATCTTGTATGTGTTGTGAATAGAAAAGAGGAACTGCCTGATCTTCTGCCGTATCACGCAAAACTTCTCTGTTTCTAAAATCAACTGTCAATCCAGTTTTCATCTTTAGCCCAATACTCGGCAATGTGTTTGTCCACCTATTAAGCTGCTCAAGTGTTTCTACCTCTTGTTCATTTGTAACCAAATATACATAGGTATCCTCACCTGAAACAACTGTTGAGTAAGGGGCTTCAAAGACAGTTTTGTTAGAGAAGTCCCTGTTACTCTGTGTTGTTGTAATGGTTACACTTGCAGGAGTTACAATAGACTTTCTCATCTTAATAATAATCGTTTCCTGCAACACACTCTCGTTTTCAAACACTTTATCACGGCTAACAAACAAATGGATATGCTCTAATACACCATCGTTCAAAAACTTTTGACGAAACCTTTTAAAATAAGCTCCCGATGTCCAAGAGCGTGGAATGATATAAACCAATTCTCCATTCAAAATAAGATTGAACATTCCCATAGCGGCAAAAAGGAAATACAAATTTGGCGCACCGTAGCAAACGTCAGGCATTGCTTTAGCCTCTGGAGCGTCTTTTGCGATTTTCATATATGGCGGATTCCCGATAATCATATCATATTTTAATGGATTGGGTTCTGCGCCGATCATACCATTGTAGTCTAACATTTGGCTGAGAATATAATTTTCCTCTCGAATCTCATAGTTCAAATGAAGCGTAGATTGCCTCGAAACCCATTCAAGATTCGTCTTTAATAACCCTATAATCTTAGGATCGCTTTCATAACAAACCAAGTGAACATACTGAATCTGCGGCATTGATTGTAATCTTTCAATCAGCGCAACTGACAATATTCCTGAACCTGCACCAGCATCAAGAATATTCAGGTGTGTTTTGTTTGTAGGTACATCAAATAATTCAGCCATAAATGCAGCAGTTTCTCTACTCGTAAAGAACTGACCGTATTTTTTACGCTGAGTTTTTGGCATTTCTTCAACATATTTGTTCGTTGCCTGAATAGCAAAATCAAGTAAGCTCATTTTCAGTAAACTCCATTATATCGCCAATATCACAAGTTAAAGCAGAACAAATCTTACAAAGGCTCTCTAAAGAAACAAATTCATTACGGCTCATTTTAGCCAACACATTGAAACTGATTCCTGCAACATTTTTTAAATCTGTCCGATTCATCTTTTTATCTATAAGCAATTTCCATAGTTTATCATAACTGATAGTCATTTCTGAACTCCATTCATTAAGACTAACCGTATTATAGCATATACTAAACGAAAAATCAAGTCAAACTCATATATTCGTGAGAAAAACTGCTGTTCAAATGAACAAATGGCAGGACAGCAAATTGCTATCCTGCCACTACGATTAGACATAGAGTAAATCCGTGTTTACGACTTCTATTGCTCTATTGCGGATATTGTTCATTTTCCGCACCCATTCGATCTGATTATCAGTCTTTAGTTGTTCCGTTACACCTTCTCGCTTTGCCATCTGCTTTACCAACCGAAGAAACATCTCCTGTGCCTGTTTATCAATATCGGCAAGATAGCTGTTTAGCTTGCAGCTTGTAAGCAAATCTGCATAAAGCAATCGCTTATGCTGCTTAATATACTGCAAATGCCGCTGTTCCCATACGCCGATAGGTCTGTGTTCTTCCTCGGCGGGTAATGTCAGGCAGGGGATTAGATAATCCCCTTGCCGTACATAAGTGCCGCCCATTTCTTCAAAAATTGTCTTTTTCCATTGTGTGTTCCTACCTTTCGTTTTCTTTATTTCTAAAGCGCTTTTCACGCTGTTTAGACTGCTTTGCCTGTTCCAACAGGCTGTCAATTTGTTTGTTGCCTAACACCTTGCGCAGCAATTTGTAATCCATGTTTTGCTCTTTCAACTCGGCATTTTCGGCTGTAAGACTGTCGTTTTTTCTGCTTAACGCTTGATTTTCACGATACAGATTTGCGTTGGCTGCGTTCAGTCTGTGATAACTGTCCCACGCTTCAAAACAACGGGCAAATACCGTTTTAACAAGCGATTTTAGTTTCTTTATCAGTGGGTCAACAAACTTTACCATATAGGTTTTGGCTGTCATTAACCCTGATGGTTCAGGCAAATTGTATTCAGGCGCAGTATCCAAGCTGTCGTTTATCGTCTGCAACCGTTCAATCCCATCATCAAAATTCTGCACTCGGTTTGAAAGAGATTTGACCTCATTAGTTTTCTCGGCAATCTGCTCATCAAGAACCGCAACTTCTTTTTCCCGTTCCTGCTTCTTGTAATCAAGCACAGACAGATGTTTTTCGTGCGTTCCTTTATGCTCCCATTCGATACCGTGCCGTTCCATAACGGCGGCAAGCTGTTCTTTTTCGGACTGTACCCACTGCGACCATTCAGTATCGCCTCGTGTGCCACCCTTAAAACCCTGTGCGGCAAGAGCCTGTTTGAGTGATACTCTCGTATCAAGTCCACGCTTGCTACCCGTAGTAAACGGCACAAAATCAATATGCAGATGGGGCGTGGCTTCGTCCATATGAAGATGTGCCGAGAACACTTTCAGCTGCGGATTTCGCTCTTGAAAACCTTGATAGTATTCATCTAACACCCGCCGTGAAAGCTGGCCGTTTTCACTTTCAGCCGCCATATTTTCCTTATCGCCTATCTGCAAAATGATTTCGTGAAACGGTTTTTCCTGTTTTGAATTGCTGATTTTTTCATAGTAATTTGCGATTTTTCTATCGGCTCTCGTCTGTTTATCGTTGTATCTTTTGAGTGCTTCATCGAATAAATCGTGATAGATTTTCTTGATATTTTCATTGCAGTAATCTATATTGAGATGGGTGCGCTCTGGAACAACATTCTCTGCCGTAAACTTGCGGCTGTTATGATTAACCGAGCCTTTTCCCACCATTGCGCTAATCGTTCTTTTCAAAATATCACTTCCTTTTCTTTCGCTGCGTCAGCAGCGGGTTCTGTTACTCTTGCCAAGAGTAACGCAAAAGCACTTTTGACAGGCACACCCATCAAAAATGCAGACCTGCAAGCAGGTTTTGCGCTCTCCGAGGGGCAAGGGCGGCTTTTTGAAAAAAAGCCCCCTGCACCCCGCAAAAACTTTATCCGTGACGGTGTGTGACGATAGTGACGGTATTTTTGATACCACACCCACTCATAAAATCATCGTCACACCGTCACATATCGTCACGCCTGCTCCAATCGGGATAGCTTTACTTTTCGCTCTCTCCGACTGCGGCTGTTCTTATAGAAGATGTTGTACTCGTTTAGCAGCCGCCCCGCATTGATATTCAGCTTTCGTGTGAGAACGTTAGGTTGAATATCAAGCTGAAGAGTGGAGCAAAGTTCTGTAGGTGTTCCCGCCCATTCATTACTGCCCGAAGAAAACAACTGTGCTATCTTTTCAAAAATCGGTTCGGGCGGCTCTTTCCAAAGCTCCGTTTCTGTCCGCTCCAATTCCCACAGCAAAGTTTCAGTATTGCGATTGAGGTATAGCTTTTGGTCTTGCTGATCTCTGCCCGATACTTCAAGCGTAGCGGCGTTGCTTGTGCGTTTCTCCTTTTGCAGAAGGAACGCTCCGTCCGCTGCACCGAGCAAGCCTGTCGTTCCCGAAATCATATCGAATTTATCATCTGCCGTTTGCTTCCTCGTGTGATGAACAAGCAGGATACAAATGCCATACTTGTCAGCAAACTGTTTTAGCCGTGTGATGATTTCATAATCGTTTGCGTAGCTGTAATTATCCCCACCGGCTTCTCTGGCCTTTTGGAGCGTGTCAATGATAATCAAACTTGTATCGGCGTGTTCCTGCATAAACCGCTGTAACTGAGCGTCTAACCCATTTCCAAGACTGTCGGCTGAAACAGAGAAGAAAAGATTGTCTGTGCTGTCCGTTCCGAACATTCGGTATAACCGTTCCTGTAAGCGGCGGTAATCATCTTCAAGAGAAAGATAAAGTAAGCTCATTACGAAGTGCCTTATACACTCTCGGATTACCCTGTACCACCACATCTTGATTAAGGCAGCGGCGGTAACAGTATTCCTGCTTTGAAAGTCCCGATAATGCTACCGCCCGCTTGATTTCCTCATTTTCTTCAGGCGATACACGGAATCCTACGGTGATACTGCGAAAACGGTTGTGCCTGTCTACATTTTTAGCTGACAACTTGCTCACCCCTTTCAATGTTCAATTTGTCCGCCATTTCTTTTTGTACCGATGGAAACATATGAGCATAATTGTATGTAATATCAATGCTTTCATGCCCGACTCTGTTTGCTATGGCTACCACCGAAAATCCCAAATCTATCAAAAGCGATATGTGGCTGTGCCGCATGGAATGGATGGAAATGCGTTTTATCCCGGCGCCTGTGAACCTCTGTCCATTTCATGATGTAGATAACTTTTCGTTATCATAAAAAGCCTGTCATTTGCACGAATACCGTATAAACTGTTGATAAATTCTTGAATTTCTTCACATAGGAAATCGGGAAGGTCTATTACCCTGTTGCTTTTTT
>OLPE01001024.1_pt1 | contig 18502 bp, 17 predicted proteins | sample 1671901 | NCBI WGS metagenome assembly OLPE01 (sample SAMEA3136624, study PRJEB25190) | human gut metagenome | biome: human gut; feature: human-associated habitat; material: faeces | place: Austria | collected 2013 | reverse complement strand
GTCCATCCTCTCTTCTGCCTGCTTCTGGATCTCGATCAGATGTCCCTCGTAATCTTTCATCAGAAGGATCTGATATGTCGATCTGTCGTGTTCTTTCAGGTATCTTTCCCTCATCAGTCCGTATTTCCCGATGTGCCCCTCCGTCTTTGTTAGTCCCAGCTCTGGATACATCAGACCGTCTTCGCCTTTCGTATAGGTTAATTTCATCTTGTTCCGCCTCCCTTTGTACTGGTATCTGCCTATCTTGATTATATTCTTTTGCCCTTCCTTCTACAATAGTTTCTGCCCGGTTTTTTTGTAAATTTTTCTGAAAGAGATAAAGGCCGATCTCTTTCAGTATTGATGCACAATGCTCGCTTATCGGAGATCCCAACCGCAGCAGCACCTCCTCATTATTAAAATCTGTGATCGACCGAAAATCCTCCAGATACATATATTCTCCAGGATCTATCCCACAACGGCTTAACAGCAGATACCATGCCGTAGATAAGAACAGTTCCCTGTACTCTAGCCGTATCGTATCTTGGTCTAAATCTTCTAAATAAGAATCCTGCCTGTCCCTCAGCAGTTTTGGCACTTCTTCTGCCATTGTGTCTTCTATGATCTCTTCTGTTAACTTTTTTAACATGGTAGCAAGGTCTGCCTCTTCTCCTTCAATATGGTATCTCCTTTGCAGATGATCGGACACATCTTTTTTATCCTCCTCGTCTATCTGCCAGAGGTATGGCTTCCTTACTTCTGTAACAGGGACTCCCCTCACAATACCGGTATCTTTATAATCATACACATACCTTAGTTTTTTCCGCCCATTTACCGTATGTATCAGTGCGATCCCTGCTGTCCCCTGCTTTACATAATGGTTTGTTTTCTTCCATGTCTGGAAACTCGTGCATCCTACCGCATTCGGACGCTGTGCGTAGATCATAAGCTGGTCGTCAAAACTATACTGATAGACACGGGATGCTGTGTTTAAAAAACGCAGCCATTCATCAGGTGATGAAGATACTTTTCTAATTGTTTCTTCAAGCATTTCCTCGGCTGTTAGCAATGTTGTTGCCATCTGTAATTTCTCCCTTCTTTTATTTTATAAATCTTTATTTTTTCAAGTAAGTTTTCTTATGGAGGTCCACGCATCATAATATTCACCCTTCTTTCTATATCAAAATTGGTAATTATGGAAATTAAAATGGCAGGTATATACAAATTTTATGTTGAAACATCTACTAACCCATCCATTTTGTACCGAATTTCAGTACAAAAAAAGCAGAAAGGATACGCCTTTCTGCTTTTCTACATCTAACATACTTTAAATTTTAATTCTTTATTACTATATTTTCTATTAACTATCCTTCATAATTCTCTGATGCATTATACATAATCTCCATATTTTTAAGTGCATCTTTCCGCAATCAATTGACATAATGCAGCTCTTTGATATTCTCTTGTAAGTTCCTTTACTTTATTATGCCATTTTTTTACAACTGGACTATATGATAATGCAATTGCACCTATTATCATTGCCACTGGTACATAATAATTCTCTGCAAATTTTAAAGCACATACTACTGCTAAAAAAGGAACAGATTGAGCAATATCATATTTCAAAATTTTTCGTTTGTAATTATTAACATCTATTTCCTTCCATATTTTTGTATCTTTTAGTTCATTCTTCCAAAACTCCCAGTCTGGATCTGGCATTTGTGGATGATAGATTTGAAAAATCGCTTCTACCTCAGGTGTATACTCTATGGTATTATATCTCTCCTCAAATTTCCTATCTGATTCTGGTTTCTTAGAAAAATACAATAATTTCTCATTTTTATCAATTGAATATTTATAGTTATCATAACAAACTCCACAATATGGAAATTCACTCCATTTATGTTTTTTATAAAAAATAACTCTTCGAAATGTAACCCCCTCTGTTGATAAAATATAATCATCGTTCCAAAATAGGAAAATAAGAAGAAGGCCTACTGACACATATAATATAAATTCGCTCCAATCTATACCTGTCCTTGAAAAATTTTCTGCTACTGTTTCTCTGGTAAGACCATACTGAAAAGCAAATATAACTCCGGTAAATGCGGATACTGATCCCTCAATTTTTCTAGAATATATTACTTGAAATTTCATTTCATCCTCACTTAATATATATACTCTTAAACCAAAGATTTAATTTAAGTACATATCAATGTCAATAACTGCATCCAAATAATTTACAATATTTAAAAATCTTTTCTCAAAATAAATTGCCGGCAAGTTATCTTTCTCAAAAATTGGAACTATCTCAAAACAAACTTCTCCATTATTTTCTTTACATATCTCTTTAATTATTTCCAATTTTCCTTCCAACTTCCTTAACAAATCATCAATTACCGGTTTTATATCTAATTCTTCAAATGTGTCTGTAACCAATGACCAGTATCCCTCTAAATGCTCATTTTTATTAAATGGTGACATTCTAGTTTCATTTTTTCTTTTACAATCTGAAGGTTTTATATTTAATATCCTTTCAATTTTATATACATCAAAATTATTATCAAAAAATAAATTCATTTCTATATATATACCCATTTTTTACAATAATCCTTTCTTTATACACGATATATTACTTAATATAATACAAAATCATTCTGTTTCTTTCTTAATATATAAAAGTAGACTAGATAATGATTTCAGCAAAATATACTTCACTCAACTTTCCCACAAGTAAAACAGGCATAAACCTAACATACTTTAAATTTTAATGCTTTATTACTATATTTTCTATTAACCATCCTTCATAATTCTCTAATGCATTATACATAATCTCCATATTTTTAAGTGCATCTTTCCGCAATCAATTGACATAATGCAGCTCTCTGATATTCTTTTGTAAGTTCCTTTACTTTATTATGCCATTTTTTTATAAATGGACTATATGTAAATGCAATTGCACCTACCAACATCACTACTGGAACATAATAATTACTTGCAAGTTTTAAAGCACATATTATTGGTAAAAAATGAACAGACTGGATAAAATCGTATTTAAAAATTTTTCGTTTGTAATTATCAATATCTGCGTCTTCCCACATTTTTGTACCCATTAGCTCGTTTTTCCAAAATTCCCAGTCTAGATCTGGCATTTGTGGACAATAAATTTGGAAAATTGCCTCAATCTCAGGTGTATACTCTATGACATGATACACTTTCTCGAATTTACTATCTGACTCGGGTTTATTTGAAAAGTACAATAATTTTTCATTTCTATCATCTGCATTTTCATTTTTTTTATAACAAATTCCACAATAAGGGAATTCATTCCATTTATGTTTTTTACAAAAAATAACTCTTCGAAATGTAATGCTCTCATCTGATAGAATATAATCATCATCCCAAACCAGAAAAATCAGAAGGATACTGAATACTACATTTAGCGCAAATTCGCTCCAACATATACCAGTTCTCGAAAAATTTTCTGTTACTGTTTCTCTTGTAAGTCCATACTGACAAGCAAACATAAATGCTGTAAATAACATTACTGCCCCTTGAATTTTTCTAGAATATATTACTTGAAACTCCATTTCATCCTCTCTTAAAATATACACTCTTAAATTAAAGATTTAATTTAAATATTTTACAGTATTTGTTTACCTATGCCTCTCTCATTTCATAAACCCCATCATCGGTCAATATCAAAACTCCTTTTGTCGGTATGTAAAGAATATCATAAACATATTTATCTAGACGATTCCTTTTAATTATATTCTCAGCATATAATTCTGTAATGCATAAATAACCATGTTCATCTACATAAATCATTCGATTGTCTTGTTCAGAAATCTGGAGTTCACGATTATACCACCATTCTCCTTGTTTCCATCTGTTATTTACAGGAATGTTCAGTAAATGTCCATCAGAACAATATAAAAGGCTATCTCCTTCTACTCTTTTTTTACTTGATGTTGCCACAATAACCTTTTTTTTATTTACATCTTCTATAATAAAGCAAATTTTACAATAATCTTCTTCTTGCTTTCTATATTGATATTTAAGCTCTCCATCTTTTTCAATTCGATAGCTATATCTTATCACTTTTTCTCGTTGCTTATATATATTTTTTGTCTTGGGGCTTGTAAATACAAGAATATTGTTTTTATCTTGTACTATATGTGTGACATTCTCACCTTTTATTTTTACTACAAGTTCTACTTCTCCTGTTCGTGTATTTAATCGATATATTCCTTTCCTAAAAGATGGATACCAACAAAAATCCCCTTCCCATATAATCTGCTCTGACCATATATCTGACTGTTTTAAATATATTTTGGGTAAAAGGCGTTTTCCATCAGGTAACTGATATAAATATGCATATCCTGATGTATTATAAACCAATAATTTCTTTGTTTCCTGATTATATATAGACTGAGACATATTCGATAATTTATCGGACACAAATACTTCTTTTCCAGTGTTACACGATACAACATTTATCGTTTTTTCTGCTGTAAGTCCTATATAGTTTTTACTCAGTCTTTTTATAGAATGAAATTCTTTTTGTGAAATCTTTTCCATTAAAATATTCCCCTTCTCACAAAATATTAATTTTTTACCTTTAGAATACTCTAGATAATAGTTTTCTTTTTTTCATTAGCTTTCCTCTTATATTTCTTTATTTTTTTCCAACAACACTTGGAGTTGTGCCAGTTGCTTTATCATTTCCTGCTGTAACTGTGTATTTCATACGGTATGTAGCACCAGTTGTACTGTTATAAACTGCCTTAGAATTTACCACTTTAGTATTGCTATATGATTTATTCCAGCTTTTTACCGTATTCCAAGAACTTCCATTTTTCTTTTGAAGACTCATTTTGACGCTTATTGAGATTGATGTTTTCATCAATACATCAACACTACAATTTATTTTTCCCGATACTGCTTGGATATTACCACTTATTTGGCTGATATTTCCATACCGTGGCATAATCTGTTCTACTGCTACATTAGTATGTACATTTTTTTCTGCTGCTATTACCGAAAACGGTATACTAACTAATGAAACAGCACATATCAATAACACCATAATCTTTTTTCTCATAAAAAATCCTCCTTTAATTGTGTCTATATAAGACACAATCGAAGGAGGATAAGTGTGACATTTTATTTTATATTTTTTAATATTTTTATTAATTCTAATTCTTTTTCTGTGCTGGACAGCGTAATAATGCATCCATTGTCTTCATAATAGAACGATGTAATCTCTTTATCTTTAACAACATAAATCTCTTTTCCATTCACTTGAATTTTTCTACTCCCAGTTCCATCATAAGTAACATGAACATCAACATTTTCCTTTAATCCCTGTGTAAAACCGATATAATTATCGTTTTGACCTTCATAATAAGCACTATACATCGTTATAGGATTTTCTGTTTCATACAGTAAATTGTAACCTGCTGGTATATAAGTCAGATGTAGCTGTCGAAATATTTTTTCGGATTCTGTTTGTTCTTCAGAATTATGTATGTAAATACTATCCTCAAAGAAATGAATGATAAGTGTTCCAACTTTTTCTCTTAAATCATCATTTGCCAAAACAATACCTGCATTCAATATCAAAATAACTGCTGCTACCAGTAAAAAACGTAATCTTCTTTTTTTCTTTGCCTTTCTTTTTTCTTCATAAATCATTTTATTCATTTTTTGGATAAATTCTTTAGAAAATTTATAAGAATAATTTTTCGTCTTTTCTGTTACTTCTTCATAGTCTTGCAGTGCCGCTCTCTGAGCTTCCTGTTCTAATAGTTTTTCAAAATTCATAGGTGTATCCTTTTTTCAACATACCTTTCTTTAACTGTTCTTTCGCACGACTGGATATTTTTCTTACATTTGCAGAATTTGTTTCCAAAATCTCTGCAATCTGACGGCTATTTAATTTATTGTGATATTGAAGATAAATAACTTCTTTATAAGGATATTTCAGTCCTCTGATTAATGAATTTAAGAATTCTTCTGATTCTTTCTTAATTAACTGACTTTCTAGCAGATTATGCCCTTCCACAGACTGTTCAAAAATTGTATCATCTGCAATTAATTCAATTTTCTTACTTCTCTTTATAAAATTGTAACATTTATTCTTTAATATAGTGGCAATATAATTCCATGTTCCAGTGAAATCTTCTTCATCAATTCTATCCAGATAATCCGTTAAAGTAAGAAAAGTATCATGAACCATATCTTCTGCATTTAATTTATCTTTTAAGATAACACTTGCTGTATAATGCATTCTATCTTTGTAAGCATCATAAATTTTAACAAATTTTATTTTCTCCTCCTCTGTATCCAATACCATTAAATAAATAAACATATTCATAATCTCCTAATTATTTTTTATTATTTTATCATAAATATGATTTTTTTATTATATTTTTTATTATAAATGATAATTTTTTTGTTTTTTCTTCGGTTTTATTAAAGAAAGGTTCTCTTTTTTCTCAAAATGTTTTTCTAAATATCTTACTGCTTTCCTGACCTGTCTGTTTTCTTTATAAAATGGTACTGCATCTAACATCTCCTTACAGATGTGCCCTCCGGCGAGCAGGTCACATTTATCAGAATACATATGCCCTTCTGGAAAATGCAGGTTGATACCGATCGCTTTTATACCGTTTTTTCTGTCTCCTGATATTTTTTCATAAACAGCGATCGCTTCATCAATGGTTAAACCCTCATGATATTCACCCAATGATGGAAATTCTGAACATTCTGCAACATAAAAATCAACTTCTGGTATTGGTTCAGGTTCCTTATCAAAAATAGATAATCTTTCAAGCTTTTCCATTTGGATCAGCAGGTCTTTTGCCTGTTTTATATCCTCCTGATCTCCTGATATTTCTATAGTTTTTTTAAGATAATCATTCAGATAGCCCGTTTTTTTCTGCAGGATGTCATCTGTGATCGCATCCACTGCTTTCTCCGGCTCCATCGTTTCATCTACATACCAATCTCCCCGTAAACGTCCGAAAGTATCTATCTGTTCTGCAAACTGTTCAATTTCCTTTTCATCCAGATAATACTCTGCCCTTTCCAGATATTCAGGCAAAGTTCCCGATTTCGTTTTTGATATAGGATTAATGTCTATCGGAATCTCTTTAACATATAACATATCTTCTTTCAGATAGTTAAAAAAACTATCTTCGCTGATTGGTCCCTGATAACTAAGGGCAACATCCACATCTGAATCTGGGCGGTATAAGCCTTCTCTGCTTCGTGAACCATACACCCTCGCACCGATCAGCTCTACTTCATTATGCAGACCCAGTTCATCTACTATGATCTGTGCCTGGGATAAAACGGTCTCTTCAATATCCGCCCGGCTCCTTCCTTCCAACGATTTTTCTTTGTAATATACTTCGGAAGTAAGCCGAATATCCCCTCCTTTTAATTGTCTCTTTGACTCCTGTACTGCATAATGTAATAATTCTTTCTCTTCACTTTCTTCGATATTCTGTTCCAGTTGCTCATAACCGATTTCTTCTATAGTTGCAATAGCTATCCCAGCATCATTTAAAATATCTTCTATAGCCTCGGCTAATGACACATCTGGATTATCATAAACTCCTCCATCTAATTCCCGATAATCCTCATTATAAAACGTATAATCATATCCTCCATCCGTTTCATGGATCATAAAATATCCGCTGTCTCCTGATATGACATAGGCTGCTTCTTTTTTTTCATGAAGCGATCTGTTTAGTAAATATTCTCCAATCAATTTCATTGCTTCAGGACTAAAGCCATGCCATAGATCTTCTGCAATAACCTGTCCTTGTTCATTTACGATAATATCTGCAACCTTTTCTCCAAATTCATCATGCCGCATCTGAAAAAATTTTTCATTGTGAAATTCTTGCATTTGTATCGAATGCCATGTCCCGAAGTGTCCCTCGGCTGTAAATCCCTGTGTTGCTTCAATTATCTGCCCTCCTACTCTTAGTGCCGGCTCTTTATAAAAATCTGATAATGGGACAAACCCTATCATATCTACATAAGAAACATTTATTTTTCCATTTTTCTTTAAAACAATAATATCGCTGACGGAAAGGGAATGTCCTGTGAAATCCTGTGGGTGTGCAATATTAAATTTTATATATAGGCTGTCCATGTTTTCATCTGGCTCTAAGATTCCACTATAAACAAGCTGGTAATCTTTCCTTTGCGGCAGCTTTCCCTTTGCCCTGATGGAATCATAGGAAAGGAAGGCATACTCCCTTCCTTCTCCCTTCCAGTCGATCTGATAGATCCCATAAGCATCCTCTTTCCCATGCAGGATCTCTTCTTCACTTAAGTTAATGCCTGTCTGTTCTTTTTTTCTCATGGTCGTTCTCTCCTTTTCTTCCTCACCTGACGTAATCGCTGCATCATTGCCGGAGTAAGGCTGGCAGATGCATAAGTTTTCATCTCCTGTACACTATCCCCCTCTTCCAGACATTGGATCAGGAATTCTTTTTGTGCATCATTAAAGGTATCTTCTGCCAGATAAGTCTCTATAAATTCATTATTGTTATCTTGAATCCCCCTCTTCTTGTTTTCTTTACAGAAAAAACGCCAGCGTTTCTTTTTTCTCTCTATATTGTTTACCGGAGCTTCCTCTATAAAGGCGGCTTCTTTTTTCTCCTCTTCTTTAACCGCAGTTTTCTTCTCCTCTAATTTCAAAAGAAGATCTTTTTTCTCATTCTCCCATACTGCCTTGTTTTGTTCTATCTCGCTTAACAGGCTCTGTATCTTATCTTCCCGGTCTTTTAGCAGCTCTGCTTTGGAAGCTAAGGTACTCTGATATGATTCTTTTTGCTGCACAAGAGCTTCTTCCTGAATCTTTAATGTCTGCTTTAATGTTGTATTTATTGTATCCCTTAATTCTTCTGTTTCCTTAAATACTCTGCCCGCTTTTTCATGTAACTTAGAGATCTGCTGTGTCACCTGTGCATCTGGCACAAATAATCTTTCAAGATAACCCGTCCGTTCTTCTCTGATACGTTTGATCTTATCTTTCCAGTTCTGTACAGGGACACTGTCTATTCTCCGCACTTCTTCTATCGGCATTCCGTCTAAAAAACAAAAGCAGTAATATTCACAAAACACTTCATCTTCTATCTCATCCAAAAAAGCTATCACCTCCGCACTGCATCCGGCTTCCTGCAGTATCTTTTTTTGAAATTCTATAACAATATGTTTTTCTTCTTTTGATCCCATTTATTTTTTTCACCTCCTGTGCTGAATTTCAGTACGTCCTTTTTTCTTTGTGATCTTTTCTTCTTTATTCAAGCTTTTTTCTTCTTCGATCATCCGGTTTACGATCCGTTTCTCATGCCGCACCTCACGCAGCATCGCATTGATCTGTCTTTTTTCCTTCTCTGCACTGAGCATCCCTTCCGGCATCTCTTTTAAAAAATCATTTAGTTCTTCCTGATATATTTCAAACTGGTCATCCCAATCGGGAGTATCGGCCAATCGTTTTTTTAATACCCGGTACTGCTGGAATATTTTTTTATCTTCGACGGAAAAAAGAGTCCTTCGCTGATTGAAAAGCTCTGCTTCTTTCTTTATCAATATCTTTTGTTTTTCCAGCAGATCTTTTTCTGTTTTGATCTCATGCTCTAAGATATATTTACACTCTTCATAGAGTTGATCAATATGGACCGCATTTCTCCTCACTTCTTTCCATGCTACTGCATATGGATTTTTTTCTTCAAGATAATGTCCTGTCTGATAAAAGTTTTTAATTTTTTTCATCTGAAATACTGTGAGCGTTGTTTTGGTATACTGGAAGATCTCTCTTTCATAAACTTTTGACAGTTCATGGGACAGGATCTTTTCTACCTCCTGTTCCTGTCCTTTATTTTTTATCCTTTCTTTGATCTCCTCTGCCCGGTATCCTGGCCCAAGCCGGGAATCTCTTCGTCCCCGTTCAAAACCAGGCGGGATATATGTCACATATTTTTTCTGGCGGATCTTATAGCCAAGCTTTCCCATTTGCCTTATGAAATCATCCCAATCTTTTGATGAAGCAATCACAAAATCTATGTCTGCCTTGATAATTTTTTCGGATGATGGCCTGCCCTCTTTCTCCGCATAATGTGCGGCATAAGATTTTCCTATCTTATTGTTTTTGTCATAAACCAAAGGCGGCAGACCGTATTTTTCACAGATGCGGTCTGTGAGAGGCTGAATATATTTTTCCCAGTCTTTCTTTTCATAACGGTATTTATATCCACTCATCCTATTCACAGAATTAAAGACAATATGGCCATGCATATGTTTCTGATCCGTATGGATAGAAAAAACATAGTCATAATCTTCTCCCAGATATTCTTCACAAAAATCATTTATCACCGCATAGGCTTCTTCTTTTGTTGCTTCTCCTGGTGGAAAAGAGATCACAAAATGGTATCCCTGTCTCCCTCCTTCCTTTTCCCATTCCTGTTTTGTATCGATCATTACCTGATACACTTCCTGCGGAGTCGTTCCCGCATTTCCCCCGACCATCCCTTCTGTTTTATCTGGGTTCATGATGTAAGAAATACAATTTTTTAAATGTGCAGCTCCACCTCCCTTTGGCATTCCAATATTCGATAGCTTAGTGATTGCCATAATCTTCTACCTTCTCATTAAGCGTTTTCATCTCATGCTTTACCTGCTCTAATGCTTTTTCAAGATTATAAATATCAATCTGATTGCCATAACCAGCATTAATTTTTGCAACAACCTGATTGATGTTGACTCCTATTTTACGCACTTGGTAGGAAAGATTCTTTAACTCTTTTTCCAATCGGACAGGACGATCTTCCTGCAAAAAAATACACTTCCGTATATATGCAGAAGTGTTTGCTTTGTCTCCCTTTTTGGTTTTTGTCTCAAGGTCGTTTCCAGCCTTAGATAGAAGTAACTGATATTCTTTTTCGCTCAGCCGGATGTCGATTCTCCTTTTTCTTATCTTTCCTCACCTTCCTGTCTTTCTTTTTCGGTCGCTCTTTCCTCGTCCTGATCGGACATATACATATCCAGAACAACTTTTAAATCTTCTATTTTTTTAGGATCCATTGGCCCAAGATATTCCGTAACAATATCTGCAAGCTGTTTGTTTTCTTCATTTTCTTTTTGTTCTCTGACTTTTCTCAGTTTTTCTCCCACCTCTTTTTTTCTTTCTGCAATCCTGTTTTCTTTTTCCGTTAATTTTTGAAGTTCGTCCTCCAATTTTTCAATCTGTTTCTTCCAATCCATCTCATCAATCTCCTTCTTTATTTTCATTCTCAAGGTCATTTATTTTGAGTTGTAAATTTTCTATCTCCACCTGCAGTGCTTTCCTTTTTAATAATTCATACTGCGATACCACTGCGATCTCATTTGGATATTCATAACGGCAGAGTGTATATTTTTCTTCTTCATCATCTCCTCTTGGTCTTGGATATTTTTGATACATCTTATACCATTCTTCAAGAAAATCATTGATGATACTATCGCTGCCAAATCTTAAATAGTATCCGTCCTCTTTCTTAACCGGGTGCAATCCATGAAAATCTTCCATATCAAATAATGCGTAAAACATTTCCTGATAGGAAAGCATATCCGCATGAACCAAAGCACCTTCACCAACTCCTAAAGCATTACACATAGCCTTCAAGATTTTTTCTCTTGGGATTTTTTTATTTTTTTCATACTGTGCAATCCTTACATCTGCGGAAGAAAGAGAAAAGCCGCACATCACACCTAATTCTTTTTGTGTATACCTACGCAGCATTCGGATTTTTTTAATCTTTTGTCCCAGAGAACCGGGTGACTCCCAATTTCCTTTTTTACATTCTATAATTTGCTTTATCCAATCCATCGTATCCATCCCTTAGAACTTATGTTAGTATTTCAGGAAATCTGGTTTTCCATAAAGTTCTTTTTTCTCTGCATCGCTTGAAAAAGAACTATATTTTTTACCTGCATCTTCTTCAAGCTTTTTTTCGATTCGATCCAGTTTATCCTGTATATCCCCTAATTCATCCATCATATTTTTTGTTTCTTCTTTTTTAAAAAAGTTCCGTACAGCTTCTGTGATATATACATTTTCTGTAGGATACATTTCTTTATCTCTGTGATTTATCCTCTCCAGAACATCATCTGGAAGACGGAAATGTTTCTGCCTTGCCATTTATTCCTCCATAATTTTTTATGTTATCTATAAGCGGTCTTATGATTTATATGTACCATTTTTGGTATTATCCATATACCAATTCTGGTATTCATACCAAAAATGGTACGAATAAGCCGATAGGCTTATTGCAAGATACGCATTTTGTGTGTACAAAATATCATCTTGTTAAGGGAGAAACCCCTAAAACCCCCTTTCAACAGACAACGGCATCTGCCAGACCTTATGTCAATGATGCTCACAGGAATTTAACCATTTCTCCACAGTCTCGTATACAAGTGTTGCATCTGTGCCGCATACTTATTTTAAAAAAAGATACCGCCAGATCTTCCTTCAAAATTTCACTACCTTTCTCTTTTTTCTCTGTGTTATTTCAAAGAAAATGTATAAGTACCATTCTCAAAAGTTACTGTGATATTTTTCCCGTCGCTTCTTTTTGTGCTAAATTCCAGTACAGCTTTAAAATTTTTTTCTCCTGTATTTTCAACAGAAGCAACATAAAAATTCCTCCGTTCTTCCCCTTCTTTCTCTAAAAATTTTAGTAATTCCTGCGACAGTTCTTTTTCATTGGCTACTGCTTCTAATGAATTATCCTGGTCGGTAATCAGTGGATTACCAAGATGGATTGGCTCTGTCCCAATCTCGTTATACTCTTCTTCATCATCCTGCATTGTATTTTTTTCCTGTGGCATTCCTCCATAATCTTCGATACTTTCAATCTTCTTTTTATATGGAGCAAATAAAAAGATTTCTTTTTTCTTGTCGTAGGAAATAAGAACAACTGAGTTATCTTCATCATCTAGTTGTAGATAAAATATCGCTGTCCCTGCATTGCTTGATACATCATCATCAAACTTTGCAAGGGCATTGATCCATTGCACGTTTTTATAATTTTTCTCAACATACTCTGCTGCCTGTTCTTCAAAATCTGTTTCATTCTCAGAATTTATATAATAGATATATTCCAGATTTGTGAAATGATATTTTTCTCTTTTTTCTTTTTCTGTCTGTTCTGCAGTATCTTCTGTCTTTTGTTGTTCCGTTGGATTTTCCCTGCTGTTTTGATTTTTTGGGGGAACAAAAAAACATATAGCGGAAATAAGTAAAGCGAAACCCAGAAAGACAGCCAATAGAAATAGCATTATCTTTTTCTTCATCCTGCTCCTTTCCTGTACCGAATTTCGGCACATTTTCATTATTATCTCAAATGATTTTTTCCAAGATTGACTGCTTTAACAACCCGGCTTTTTGCCCATTCTGGATGAAACCTCGTGACGGTTTTTCCTGTGTGATACCACATGGATTTATTTACAACAAACTCAACGACACTGTGTCCACCATCATGTCCCCATTTGTTGCAGCCTGCATCAGACATATTTTTTTCATCACCCATAACGCCATGTATGACTCTGCCATTTGCTAATACAAAATCTATCTCATCTCCGATCTTTCCGAAAGTTGGAGTGCAGGCTATCACGTATCTGTCACCAATCTTTCCGAAACCATTCGCATCATAATGCTCACCTGTTTTCACACGCAGCTTATACTGGTTACTTCCTGTTGACGTAATGAGTGACCATCCCATGTATGTAAAACTGTCTCCGTATGGCGATGGGATATTGATGATTTTTCCTGATCCATAACTGTCCTGGTCTTTTACCCGTAGGATCACAGTGATCACTGCCCAGTTGATCTCCCCTTTACGGACAGACTTTATAAAAACACTTCCCGGCTTTTTGTCTTTTGTCTGGTCACGTCCAAAATCATACCAGTATGTTTTACCGTTCTCATCTTTTCCGGCATAGATGTTCGTATGCCCTTTGAAAAGGCAAATATCCCCCGGCTTTAAGTCGAGGTCTTTTGATTTTTTCCCTCCAGTCTTTATGATGTCGAATCCTTTTTCGATCTGTTTCCTTACGGTTCCATTACAGCTTAACTCTCCAGACTTGTTTCCGAAAAATATCTGTCCTTTTTTCAGCAGACCAACTTCCTGAAGAACTAAACAAACACCGTGGGCACAGTTTGTCCTCTTAGCAGACTGTTCTGCTGCCGCAAGTGAACCTTTCAGGTCAGTATTGGAATACACCCATTTTTCCTCCACCATCATTTTACCGATCTCTTGTGCTTTTGATAAGATCTCTGATGCTGTCGAAGAAGTGAGTCCTTCATCTGGATAATCCGGAGTACCGTATCCCATAATGCCTTTATAAGTAAGTTCATAATGTCCACGCATGACCTGATTATTTTTATTTCCCTCTATGGTATGAACGATTCCATTTTCAACGTACTCAACGATACCAACATGATGAGATTCTCCCACCCCGCCTCTATCAAAATAGATAATATCTCCTGCCTGTGGAGTATAACTTCCTGCTTTTTGATACTGCTGCTTATGGATAAACCATTGCCGTCCTGTCTCGCAGGCGGCTGTCTTTGGTATGATATTGCTCTCGATAAAACCACATTCATTTGCACACCACGAAACAAAGGCATGACACCACGACAGACCATCTGTCCCGGTATAAACTGCATATTTTGTATGGTTACCGGCTCCCTCATGATAACCGATTTCCTGTACTGCAACCGCAACAATACTTGCTCCCGAACCCGATGCATAGTCCGTAGTATCTACTGCGGCGGCAAAGCCAGAGAGAAGAGTTATGACGACACTGATAAAAGATACAATCACAAAAATCGGAATTAATAAAATCAGTAATACGAAGAAAATAGTGACTGCAATCTGGACAGCAAAATACATTACCGTTGCAACAACAGACGCAAGCATGGCTGCTGCTACTGTACCAAGATTACCGGTACCGAGATTTTTATTTTCTTCGATGAGCTGGGACAACTTCGTCTGCGTCTTTATCCTCTGGCTTTCGATCGCTGTATTTTTCTGCTGTAGCATTTCTTTGAAATTTTCTGCCGTTTTTTTTGCGACCAGTGCAGCCAGCCCAGCACCTGTAGATGCGGCTGCGGTATCTGCTGTTTTTGCTGCAGCACTTCCTGCAGCTTTTGTTGTTTCTGCTGAAGCAGAAGACGCAATCTCTGCTGTCTTTTCTCCTCCGGCAATCGTACTCTGGGAACGTATAGCCGCCCGGCTGTCTCCCGACTTAGATGCGATCTCTCCATTTCCGTCATGGCTGCCGATCTCTTTTTTATCCACAGGTTCTTTCCAAGTATTGGATTTATATTTTCTTTCCTTAAAAAAAATCTCTGCCGCCTGCTGTTCTTTTTCCTGAACGGAACTCTGTTCTGTTCTTGCAATCCCGTTCCGTTTTTTCTGCCGTTTTAACTGCCGTTCTGCCTGTCTTATATAGCGTTGTTTCGCTGTATAAGACAGCCTTTTCCATTCCTTTTTTTCTTTCTTCGACAGATAATTTGCTGGGTCTACACTCGCATTGCCCTCTTCCTGTTCCTGTTCTTCTTTTGCATTAAGGGGGTCTGCATTTTTAATCTTTTTGATAGCACTTTTGGAAGAAGCATAAGCACTATCCATTCTTTTGAAACTGGCATCCTTCGCTTTTTTTACTGCCATGATGATCAGCCTGCTTTCTGATAACGGATATTACCGGCTTCTTCTGTTTTTACAAGATAACCTTGCTGACACAGCCAGTTTAATTGTTTTTCAGCTTCTTCCTGTGTGATCTCTAATACGGATAAGAGGTCACGGACGGTAACCGGGGCAAGTTCCGCCATCTGCAGGATGATCTCCTCAATACGGTCATTGCTTTCCTGCTGTTCCTGTCTCTGCCTTTGTTTTCTTTTCTCTGCTTCTTTTGCTTTCTCATGAAAGTTTGTGTTGATAAGAGGATACAGTTCATTTTCTTTTGAGATCTTCGCATCGAAAAGGACAACCTTTTTCCCCCATACCATGACTCCTCTTCCTACTTCTTCAGAACTTAATGCATTAAATTCTGTCTGAGAAAGTTCCTGTATCTGGGCAAGTGCATTTGCATCTGCACCACCTTGGTCTAAAAAACATTTATAGTTGCAGTTACTAAATAGTTCCTTTAACATCTTGTTTTCTAAGGCAGCAGTGATATTCTGCATTGCCATCGTACAGATACCCCCATACTTTCTAAATGTGGCAACAGCCGTATTGAGCTGTTCTGCAGAAGTACCTTTTCGGCTGACAACCTGCGTTTCGTCCACGATAAAGTGGGTTGCCCTCTGTGCCTCTTGATTGTATTCCATTCGTGTAGAGGTATAATGCATAACGGTCACCATAACTGGCTCCCAGTTATCTGGCGGTACGTTTTTTAATCCGAATCCAATCATACGGTTATCTAAACGTACTGTGGATGGATAAGCGAGCATATCACAACTTCCGTCCGTGTATTCTTCAAGAGAGTTATAGATTGGCTTTATGATAGATCTATCATAATCATCCTTTGCATTTTCCAATTCCAGTTTTATCTCTTCCCTCAACATCCGTAAGGTTGCCTGCTTCTTTAATTTTTTCTGTGCAAAGATTTTATCAAACATCTTTCTTGTCGCCCTGCTGACTACCGTAGCGTGTTCCTGCGTGAACAGGATATTTGTCATGATGGCTGCAACAAGACTTTTGGCATACTTTGTCTGTGTAGCGATAAATTTTTCTTTCGTGTCTTTATCTGCATAAAATACTGCATCAGACACTTCAAAACCATTGATATATATCTTTGATTTTGGAGTCAGATCAAAATAAGAACCACCATATTTTTCTACAATTTCCTTAAATTCATTCTGAGGGTCTAGGATTAAAATGTCATCTGATGTAGAGATAAGTGTCTGAAATATCTCTGTTGCCTTAATCAACACGGATTTACCTGAACCTGTATGCCCGACAATGATTGCGTGGGGATTCATCAGTAATTTTCTATTGCCAAATATCAAACGTTTTGTTGTCAGGTTTAATCCATAAAAATACCCGCCGGGGTCTAAGATGTCCTGGGCAAAGTATGGCTGCATCGCAACCATCGAGGAGGATAGGAAGAAACGCATATAATCGACCTGCCGTCCGGCAAACGGCAGTGCCGTATTTAATGCTTTTAACTGTGTGTAATCCGCCGTACTGATGACTACACCCTGTGCCTTTCCTGTTTCTTTTAACTGCTCTACCCGTTGTGCTAATGTAGATTCATCTGGTGCAGTTGCTACGAATAAAAAGTTCAGGAAAAATCCTGTCTCATCGTTATCGTTCACTAAATCCATGTATCCTTCAATCTCATCTTTCTTTCTCTGTTTTGCATAAGATGGTCCAGATACGATGATATTTTTCTTTCTTTTTGCTTCTTCTTCCTCGCTGATGGATTTCTCATTGTTCATTGCCGCAGCGATCAGTTTTTCATTGATAACATCTGCCGATACTGGCGAAAAATCCAGCGTAATAAAAGATGGAAAATCAACATAAGAGAAGCTACGCATCAGTTCATCAGGTTTCAGTGTCCTGCTGTATTTCCAGCCGAACAGTACGGAAACATACTGCGTTTTATCAAATATCATGAAATTGGAATACTGCCTGATCGTCTGCGGCATGACATCATTCTTCCAGTCATGCTTTCCACTCTCATCCAGATAGATATACTGTTCTTCCTCCTTTTTGCCTGGACGGAGTAATGAGTGCAGACATTTCAGACGTTCTTCGCCATTTAAAAGGATTATCTTTCCTCTCCATTTGGCGAACATCTGCTGGATTGTAGTATCCAGAGCATTTAGTAAAATGGTCGCTTCATCTAACGAATTTGCCCGGCACGAAACCGTCAGATAACGCAGCGTTGTTACATTCGGATTAGAATTTTCTAATTTTTCCCTTGTCCATTCCTTTATCCCTCTGTCAATCTGCGGATACATCTTACTGTTCTGCTTTCCACGGATTTTTTTTAGGAATTCATCAATACTCTGAAACTCATTTGCAATCGTGATCTTAAAATCAACACTCATTGATTTCAGCCATGACATAAACTGGTTCAGAAAAATATCTTTTTCGCTTTCATCCTTGTTAATATAGTTAATCTCCTCAAAAACATAACATCTGTCATAAATACTGTTTGTTTTTGAGGGTTCAATCTTTGCTATCCCGTTTTTATACATCCGTTCAATATTTAATGCCTGCCGCACATTCTTCGGGACAGGAACGATTGGGATACTCTTAGAATGATAAGAACGGAACTTTCCACTCGCATTGATAACCGCCACGTTTATTCCTCCTTTAATCGAAAAGAGCCAGAAACTTTATTTTCCGGCTCTGTCATCTTATTATTTCTTTTTTACAACAGGATGGCGCATGGTAAATATCCTGCCTGTCTTCGGAGCTTCTTCCGCCCCATAAGTAAGTTT
>OLPE01001007.1_pt1 | contig 18829 bp, 19 predicted proteins | sample 1671901 | NCBI WGS metagenome assembly OLPE01 (sample SAMEA3136624, study PRJEB25190) | human gut metagenome | biome: human gut; feature: human-associated habitat; material: faeces | place: Austria | collected 2013 | reverse complement strand
GTGTCCCTGCAAGTCGTCATTAGTTTGTGTAAACGCAAAGAAACGGCGGCTCTGATTTCTCAAAACCGCCGTTAGGATAATAACTTAAAATAGGCGCGCAAAATCACCTGCCCAAACCAACGGTTTTTTTCTTTTCCCTTAGTCGGGGCAGGTTCATACTCTATAATTATTCTTTCAGCCGTTCGCTCTGTTCCTGACACCTCGCTGCTTCTCATTGGTCTTAGCGTCACACGAATGCATCCGGAAATCATGCATTGCAAGACGGCTGTCTTTGTCTGCCAGACACTGTCTCACCAGTTTCTGCATTCGGTTGATCTCCACATCGTCCGTGATCACCGGATCCAGATGGATCACCAGATTCGTTCCGTATTCTTCCAGACATTTCCGCTCGATCTGATCCACCACCTCATGACATGCCCGCAGATTGTCGTCTTTGTCAAATTCCACATGAATGCTTGCATACCGTTTTCCCGGACCATAATCGTGCACCATCAGGTCATGACAGCCAAGTACCATCGGATACGTCATGATCTCCTGTGTCAGTTCTTTTCGAAAGTCGGATTTCACACCTTCCCGAGAAGCGGGAAATCGTATCTCTTGCAAGACCGATGCCGCTCCAGAGGATAAAGACAGCGACCAGAATTCCCATGATCCCGTCCACTTTCCATCCAGTTGCATGTTCCACGAGCGCAGCAATCAGAACGGCTGTTGTTGTCAGTACATCATTTCTGCTGTCCGCCGCGGTAGCCAGCAGAGTCGTGGAATCAATCCTTTTCCCCATCCGGGTGTTAAAGATCATCATTTCCGCTTTCACCAGGATCGATGCGATCAGGACAATCATCGAAAGCAGAGAAAATTCAACTGTCACCGGATGAAGCACCTTCTCCAAGGAACTTTTTGCCAGTTCAAATCCGATAAATAAGATCATCACTGCCACCGTAAGACTTGCCAGATACTCGAATCTGGCATGTCCGTACGGGTGTTCTTTATCCGCCGGTTTCTCCGCCAGTTTGAATCCGGTCAGTGTCACGATCGAACTTGCCGCATCGGACAGGTTGTTTAATCCGTCCGCCGTAATCGACATGGAACCGGCAAGTTTTCCGACCGCCAGCTTGCTTCCCGCAAGACAGACATTACACACAATCCCCACCAGACCGGACAGCTTTCCAAGCGTTGCACGTTTTGCAGAATCATTTTTTTGTTTCATAAGTTTTACCTCAATTTTTTAACTTATGCCTGCAACATTTTTTCTGTTATTCTCCCGTGCTTTTTGAATGTTTTCTTTGCTGTATTTTGCATTCTGACTGATAAACCATCGAAATTGGATTCATCATCACTCTTTTTCACACTAAAAAACACCCATGGGACAATATAAGTAAACTACTGTCCCACAGATGTCGCTTTCTCATCTGCTGCCCTCACCGGGCCCGGCCCCATGGATCTCCATCGCCTGCTCAGTTTGTACTGTAGATTGATATGCAGTGCAAATTGCGTTTCGAGTATCTTATCATACCTTTTGAGGGTTGGCAAGAGCCTTCAAATTCGAACTTTTGTTAGTCGACGATATTATTTTAGCTCAATGTTTCTATCAGTTCGTTTCCATATCATTCAATTCTTTTCATATTAACAAGACTTTCAAATACTCCTCCAGAAATGCTTTCATCAGTAACATTTTACATTTTTTGTATTAACAATCCCCTCAAACACTGCCAGTATTCCGCTTTACTCATTGCGTGTTTTAAATTCTTCTGTATTAACAAGACTCTCAAACATATCAACCTGTATGTAGTACTCTTCCGTCGTTTTGAATCCTTCCGTATTAACAAGACTCTCAAACCCACCATCATCATATTATTTCTTGGCATACGTTTTGAATCCTTCCGTATTAACAAGACTTTCAAACTACTGATTACAAGAAGATAAGGTCTTGGTTGTTTTGAATCCTTCCGTATTAACAAGACTCTCAAACTCTCATTGATGATCAGATGGATATGCCAGGGTTTTGAATCCTTCCGTATTAACAAGACTCTCAAACAGATAGATAGCTATCAGAACTCAGACTCGAGTTTTGAATCCTTCCGTATTAACAAGACTCTCAAACGGGTTATGGAACATCAAGAAGGCGTTTGAAGTTTTGAATCCTTCCGTATTAACAAGACTCTCAAACGCTTCTGCACGTTCGTGTATAGCTGTCTGAGTTTTGAATCCTTCCGTATTAACAAGACTCTCAAACGGTACTGTGCGCAATTGGGATAGTAAGTCTGTTTTGAATCCTTCCGTATTAACAAGACTCTCAAACTGCTGCGGTCTGGATTGCTTCGACTGCGAGGTTTTGAATCCTTCCGTATTAACAAGACTCTCAAACGTCTGATGCTCATTAGTTCTTACCTCCTCTGTTTTGAATCCTTCCGTATTAACAAGACTCTCAAACCCATAGTGATATGACCGCCCGGAAACTGTTGTTTTGAATCCTTCCGTATTAACAAGACTCTCAAACCTCAAATCAGGTTCTCACCGAGCCTTACCATCCAACGACAGATGGCTGTTAATATGATAGATCTAATATGCAAAGGTCTTTATCCAGAATAACATATCTGTCTCCTCCTATGGGATCTGTTTTGATTCCTTCCAGATTCATGAGAGACAGCTTCGTGTAAAAACAGTGCTTATAGATTTCTTTCAATTCCTCTATACTAAAATACTGCTTGAGATTCAGCACAAATACGATATCTACGTTGCATATCATTTTCACTGCTCTCAAATAATCTATAAATTTTTCAGCAAAATTATCATAACACGAATCCATATGTACATTACAATATTTTACCAGCCCTGTTGCCTGAAAATCAACATCTAATGTTAAATTATATTCTGAATAATTTATAATTTTCTCCACAAATTGTAAGATCTGCTGATTCACTACGGCATACTCTTCCGAATAATCCGAAGAAATCTTTTCTGACAGATTTTTATAAATCTGAGACACAATCCTTTTCTCATCACATGTTACCCCTAATGGATTCGCAATTACGACTGCTTTTTTCTCCAAAAGAAGTTCCTTTTCAGCATTCGAAAGAATAAATTCTCCTTCTTCCCCCTCTACCTGCTTGCTCAGATTATACACAACTTCTGAAAATCGTTCCGGTGATTCAATAGTCAGATTCAGTACCTGATTTTCCAAAAATTCCAATTCCAGTCCTAATCTTGCATTCACAAGTTTCATATAATTACCACTCTTTCATCTGAATCTAAAATTTCACTTTTTTTCGTACCAACGATAAATTCCATTTTCCCAAATTGCTTTTCTGTTATCTTCAACACCTGAACCAATCCATCTGCCGGTTTATTTTTCTTTATATTTTCTATAATAGATTCTGCCATGGTTGAATTTTGAGCAAGTTTACAGTAAACCGACTCCTGCATCATCAAAAATCCGGATTTTATAAGATACGTGTGAAAATCTCTGTAATCTTTTCTGTTTGCGCTGGTAATAACCGGTAAATCAAAAAATACCATTACTCTCATATATCTATAACTCATTTGTCCTGTAAAATTTTATCTGTGATACATCATTATCATTCAATGCATCAAATACACTCTTGGTATAAATTTTAATCGCATTGGTCAGATACTCATTTCGGTTTCCTATAATGACTTCTTCTTTTAACAATGAAATCATTTCATACTTTTGTTCCTTTTCAAAAAATGAAAATCCCATCTTTTTTACCTTCATATCCACAATCGGTCGAAACGGTTCCATCAAATCACATGCCAGATTAAACTGATTAAAAACATTATCGTGAAACAGTCCCAACTGTGTGATATATCCATTCGCCACCACACAACGATTAAATGTTGATAACAGCAACGAATATCCATAATTTAGTGCTGCATTAGTCACATTCTCCGCACTTCTGGTAAAATCCATCCCAAATAACGCGTTAAAATACACCTTTGCAGCATGCCCTTCTCGATTTGTAGCATCACCAAATTCAATCTCATTGATATACTCATACAGCTGCTCTGCTTCACCACGATTCCAGTAATTCAGATGCAACGCCTGTTTCCGTATCTTCTCAGCTACAATCTCTGTCCAGACATGCTTCTTTATTTCTTCCGACCATGCAATCTGATTTCTTACTTTCAGTGAAGTATCATGCGCTCCGTAATAGCCGATTAATTCTGAAGACGGATTTCGTTTTTCATCACAGAAAATCACTTTTATTTTCTTCTTCGTCAACTCACATAAAAGAGCGGCGGTCAGCGAAACAGCTGTTGATTCTATCATTAAAATTTCAATTTCCGAGAGATGGATCTTAATCGCCTCTTCTTTTCTTATCACCAGATATCCCATCTGGTAATCCAGTTTTGCTGTACTGGATATGATCACTGTCCGCCAGCTCATAGTATGCCTCCTGTTTTTATTGATTCAGTAAATCAATTTCTTTTTTATATAATCCCGTAACAGAATAATGTATCAGTTTCAGTTCCTTTGCCTCTGTCATATTACCGGAAATTCTGATTCTTCCAACCTCTTTCGGACCTCCGATATCTGTCAGCGAAAATGTTCCCCTGTTGAATGATGTATACAAAACAAGATTATATAATATTTTTATCTGATGTACCAAATCAAGACTTTCAAATTTATCTTCACCTTTTTCAAGAATATCACCGATACTCCGAGGATGATTTCTGTAAATAGAATTCACATGTTTGTCTGTAAGTTCTCTGTACAGTTTTAAGTTATTCTCTATGGTTACTTTCTCCGACAATCTTGGCTCTGTTTTCTTCCGTTCTGATAAAATAATTTCATTATATGCTTTTTCCAGTTTTGATACATATTGAATATATTTATTCTCCAGGCACATCGGAGTCGCATTAGAAAATTCGATATTCTTTCTTGCATCCATTCCTATAACGTACAACAAATATCCATTATACTTAATAAGCGAATTCTTCTTTATCTTACCTGCAATCACCCTTGGATTCTTATAACCGTTTTTCTCAAGAAATTCTATAAGATCACTCTCTTTTTTGATCTGTGAAGCATAATAACTCTGTACTACCTCAAAGCATCTCTTTCTCTTCTTTTCCGATCCATGTTCTATAAAAGTAAAATAGGCTGGCTTCAGGGAGGTATATCCACCATATTTTTCTACGTTCTGCAATTTTGTATCCTTCACTTTCAAAGGAACATAATTTCCCGCTTTGGCGGAGTATTTTCCAACCGGCTGTATATTGAACAATTCACCTTTCTGCTCAAACGCCTGCCTTGTAATCAACGGTGTGTTTTTGCACATAACTTCACTTACCACCTGCATCGTTCCTGGTTTATGATTTTTTTGTACACTCCATGCGATTTCTCCATTTCTTACCACATCGTTCTCGAACATCTTAGACAGGTTATAATTATATTTGTTACTGCTTCTCTGAACTTCATTTTTAATAAAATTCATCGGATTTCTTGTGAATTTTGTGTAGTAAACATTACCCACTACAATATTTAAATACGCATCTTTTGCATGATGATGCTCATTTACCAGCCGGCTTTTAAGAAATGACTGTTTTCTAAAACCAGAAACATTCCTTGCTTTGACATACACAATCTCTGCTTCCGGCATCATTGCTTTGAAAAGATCTGCGATTCCTTTTGTTCCCTGTGCAGTCTCTACCAGCTGTCTGGCAATAAATCCTGCCAGCTGTTCATCTGTCAGAGGTGTGCTGGCAGTCAACCGGTTATATTTTTCATCATTCATAAATCCCCGTTTATGCAATGATGACCAAAGTTCCCAAACTTTAGGATTGCTTCTGACCTTTTCCGGCAATGGATAATCATTCTTTTTTTCATCCTGATTTATTTTCTTGGATACTAATACCAGATTGTTATCGATATTGTTATCATTTGTCAAACTTCTTGGATAAATATGGTCAATATCATATCTGTTATCTGTAAACAATTCTTCTATATCAATTTCTTCTCCCGTATATGCATCTTTTCCCATCTGAAGATAATACAAATACAGCTTTTTACTATTTAGGCTACCGGATGCACCTGCATTTTTTATTTCCGATGTCCAATCTCTGCTTTCCCGAATATTTTCATATAGTTTTAAAAGTCTTTTTTCTCTCGATGCTTTTCTTCCCGGTTCACCTTTTTCTTCTTCTGTTCTTGTCATTTCTATAAAAATACGTTTCGGATTATGTCTCATTATCTGCGTAATCTCTTGTAAAGCCAATACTGTTTGCCAGATCATTCTTTTTACTGGTGCACTGTAATAGTAATCTTTCAGATCTTCAAACTGAAACTCATGCAAAGATTTTTCCAAAACCCGTTTTCTGCCTTCCAATTCGTCTCTGAAAGTGAATTCTTCACTGTTAATCAGTTCCATAAAATTGAGATTGTATTCCCACATGGCGCGGATCAGAGAAATGATCTCCCCTGTATGTTTATCACAACCATTGAGACACAACAGATTTTTTGAAAGTCTTGCCCAGTCTTTAAACTTATATCCCGCAATTCTCTTTGCCTGAACGTCTGTAATAATTCCACTTGAAATATACTGCTTCAGTTTTTTTCGAAACATAGATTTCGAATCACCATAAATTGTTCCATAATATATCATTTCTTCTGCTGCATTTCGTATCGCTTCTTCTCTTAATTTCTCACCAAAAACAGCATACATCTTTCCATATGAACCTAAATATGCATGAATTTCTCTATCAATACCTGAGATTTCTGATTCATCTGAGATGAGTCCACGATTCAGCAAATAAGAACTCAAAACTTTTTTCGTTACCTTCTTACCCAATCGGGATCCCATAAAAATATCCTGATAAATATCCTGTTTTAATTCCGGAACGATTCGTTTTCCGTTGATTTGCAGATTATTTATTTCATTTAAAACGCAATATCGCTCATACAGCAACGACTGTTTCGGTAATACCTTTTCCCCTGACAGATATGTACATTCCCTGACCAGATTCGTGATAAAACGCTCTGATGTTTTTTCCATGTCGAGCTTTTGTTCCATATTCCACGGCAGGATCTGTCCCTCTTCCCGGATTTCTGCCCATCCGTTTTGGGAGCCTTTGCCAACCGGTCCGACGTAATACGGAATATTCTTTGAAAATAACATCAGAATTCTCTCAGACACCGTGTATCCGCTGCTGTCTTTTTCTTTCAAAAAAGGAAGATGATTTTCTGCATTTTCAAGAATCTTTTTCAGTTCTTTTCGATGTACCTGGTTGGGAATGACTCCATTTGCACCGGTAATCTGCTTTGGCAAAAAAGCTTCTAATTCAATCTCCTTTAGAATCTTTTCTGCCTCTGCATCCTCAACTCCCTTCAGATCCTTTTTTATTCTTGCATAAAGATCTTCTTTCCCTCTTTTTTTCATATTTCTCCGATACTTTTTGGTTGCTGCCAGAGAATTCTCTGCATTTAATGAATTGCAGTATGCAGAATATGTTCCGTCTTCACTGGATCGAAACATAATGTTGTATTTTTCCTGGCTTAAATTATTCTTATATACCTTTTTCAAAAGTATCAGGTCTTCTTTGTGTTTATCGTACATCTCTACTCTGGCATCAGAAAGATACTCAAATCCTTTTAATACCGACTGCAACTGACTGTAATCATACAATTGTTTCATATATTCTATGATTGCATAATTATCCTCTCCAACTGCAACTTCAATTTCTTCTTTTTCGTCCTCAAACGATGCCTGTTGAAATGCGATCTTTATCTTTTCCTCTGCCTCAATTCTAAAGAGTACCCTGGCATCTGCCTCCATTCCACACAGACATTTTACAAGTTCTGTTTGTTCTTTATTTGATTTTTTAATTCCAAGCAACGAACTGATTTTATCTTTTTTGGTGCTTCTTGAGATGCCTTTATCCGCTAAGATTTCTATTACTTCTGTATAGGAAATCTTAGCTGTAGATTCTTCCATTGAATCATATAAATAATTCATTACTGTTTCCCCGGCATCTTTTACCATTTCAAAATTCACATCACCGGAATCTGTATTCAAAAGAAAGTGTCCACGATATTCAAACATATTAATGATTGCCAGATATAACAATCTGGAATATCGCTCCTCACTTGATATTTCATCTTTTAAAAGTGCCTGTCTCAGATGAAAAACCGTCGGATACTCTTTATAATATTCCTTATCCCCGTAATTTGGCTCCGCAAAAAGGCTATCCTTTGTCAGCAATCTGGAATCTTTATCTTCTCGATAATATTTGCTGTTATCCTGTCTAATATAAAAAAGAGGATCATGTTCCAACACATCATCTGCAAAATAAGAACGAATCAATCCAATTCTGACCTGATGACGTTGTAATCTTCTCTTGGAAATTCTATGCGTTCTTCTTTCCAATTGTGGATGGGCAGTCTCGTATTCTCTTACAAACCAGAAATCTTTTCCTTTAACTTTTAACAAATGATACTGTGGATCTGTAACCGCTACGCCAAGCGATCCTGTACCCATATCCAATCCAACATAATAATCTGCTTTTCTATCTGAATTCATAATAGAACCCTCCAAAAATATGATTGACATTCAACGTATTCAATGCTATGTTTATATTGTATTAACAAGACGAGTTCAAATAAGGGGAAACCCGAAATCGTCATTTGACACCGCAGGGTGCGGTAAAAAAAGTCGTGTAACACGGCTTTTTTATTTTCACTATTCTACCATATTCTCGATAATATGACTATTATTTTATGTAATTCGCATGTCTTTTTATGATATCTGCATAATATTTTTCATTTTTATATAAGAAAAAGCGTCTGCTATCTCACAGACGCTTAATATTCTATACTTTATGATTTTTTCAAAACATCTTACAGATCCCCCAGCGTCTCTCCCAGTGCCAGTACCGCGTTTCGCACACATTCCGGGCACTCGCAGAGGACTTTTCCGGTTTCAGCGCCTTTGAGTTCCTTGCAGATGGTAGCTCCGCTTTTTTCGGAAAATTTCTGCAAGATTTCTCTGGAAAATCTTGGTGTTCCTTTTCCTTCCGTCAGGACACCCGCCGTCATAACTGCACCGATCAGTGCCCCACAGGTACTCTCCAGACTTCCCATCCCCGCCGCAAATCCTGCTGTCAGTTCCATCAGTTCTTTTTCGTCTGTGGAAATCTTATCTTCAAATACCTTGATCACCGCCTGCGTGCAGTTGCACGCTCCTGTCGCTTTATATTGTGCAGCCTGGGCTGCACGTTCTTCAATCGTCATCTTTTGTGTTCTCCTTTATTTTATGTAAAAGAAAAATCTTTCTTATCTACATAATAAATGGTTTACACTTTTAGTCAATGCAGGATTGTATACATCTTTTCCGGGAACTGGTGCCGGTTGTTTTCCTGCACCGTAAATTTCACATTACATTTTCCCCATTTTGTAGCCTCATAGAGTTGTTTCGCCATCGGAAGACAGTCATCATCCTCCGAACCGCAGAAAATCCGAAGCGCAATATTCTTTTCCCTGATTGCAGAAACCACAGTTTCCGCATGCTCCTCCAGAACCGGGATCCACGGGCCTTGCAGGATTATCAGATCACAGCACACAGATGTAAATGCTATTGCGCGTAAAAGCATATCGCATCCACCTGAGAATCCACCACATGCGATGCTCTCATATTCTTTCTTTTGCACCATTTTCATCGCTCCTGCCACCGGTAAGTAAGAACGCATGTCATAACTCCAACGATACGTTCCATATCCGTCCGGTTCAGCGCAACGAAAGGATACGCTTTGGAAAGCAATCCTGAAAAGTGAAAAAACATATGATGAGATTCTGAGTTATATAGAGTCAGGTGATGGAGTCGCTGACGAGTAATAAAATCCGCGCTTTGTGCAATTTATACAAAGCGTGGATTTTTAGGTGTAAAATTCGTGGAAGTTAAGAAATGTGCTTTGCAGGAAAGCAATTTCCCGGAAAACGAGATAAAATACGCTTCGCGAATTTTACTCGTTATCGCGGCAGTCGCGAAGTTCATATTGATATGTTTGATGATCGGATAGAAATCACCTCTCCTGGCGGTATGTTTGGCGACGGATCAATTCAGGAATACGATATTTACATTATCCGTTAGCCATCAATACATCAAGCAACGCAAATTAACATTCATGCAACGCCCAATATTACAAGGATTCATTAAGTCCTCTATAAACTTGAATTTTCAAATTAGTCTTTGCAAATAACCTTTGAACTTTCACCATCAATTACAATTCCCTGACGGTTGTTAATTGGGCATAGATTCAAATCCGAAAACTCAGTCATTATTTTCTCGGTAACTTTCTTAAATGGTGCTGTAAGATAATGCGGAAGAACATAGAAATCAATCAAATCAAGCCCTGCATCATCTTCTTGTGAGTAGTCCTCCGGCTTTTCATCCATTTGTTCAATATATTGGATAGTTGGAGCGCATATAATCGCACCCGCCGATTCACCGATCATCAGTTTTCCCTTTGCCAATTCCTTTTTCAATAGCTCATCCGTTCCCGTTTTACGGAGCCGTTCCATAAGGAAGAAAGAATTTCCACCAGTAAAATATATCACGTCCGCATCTTCAAAAACGGACTGTATCGTTAAATAAGCCTTCGTTGAAATATCAATTTCCGTTACGGCTGCTCCCAGTTTATTGAATAGCTTTCGAGCCGACATAACCGGTATAGCCTTCACGCAGCGAAGCTGTAGGAATAAATGCGACTTTCTTGTTATCAATTTCTTCTTTTATCAAACTTCCTACACTTGAAAAGTGCGAACATAAAAACAGTTTCATCCATATCCTCCTTAATAAATCCCGATTTTCTTGATTCTGCAAACTTTATCGTCTTGTTCCATTTTTATCAAAATTCTTTTTTAATGCTATTTCTGTTTGGAGAATAGACCCAATTAAAGGAATAAGTTGAACACCACAGATAATTTTTCCCATACTCCCAACACAATCTTCATTTTTTCCAATTACTAAAAGCATGAATATTACTGTTATTGGCAACATAACCATTCCACAGACATACCAGACTTTACCACAATATTTATGAGTAAATTCCCATGTGTCTTTATTCTTCATAGACATCGAAGTCCGATATCCAAATACTGAATTTATTTCCTTTGGAACCTTTTTCATAAAATATCTTCCAAAACCAATCAGCGTAAATGGAAGAAACAAATCCATAATCAACATAAAAATCCAAAACGCCATTGTAAATCTCGTTTACTATAATTTCCGCTTTGTATTTTCGTTTTTATTCTTTTTTGTGAAATTCTTTCAAATTTAATTCACGTTTCAATTCTTCCTCTGACGGCAGATAGGTGAAATATTTAGATGCAAATATCTGGTGATTATCTTCAGGAAGTGTATATTTTACGATAGAATCTTCCTTATCTGCACAAATGAAAATCCTCTTCCAAGTCCCAAAAGGAAATGTTGAAGATGATCAATCAATGCCTGTTCCTCATTTATACGCATCAAAACACGATAATGTGACCAGCTCAATTCAGGACACAGTGTGTCTAGAATTGGGAAAGTGCAATAAAACTGCTGCATCTTACGGAGATTCGATTTATCAAAACCTTTTCCAAACTCTGCGGTCAGCTGCTCAGAAAGTATATGATTGTTGCTGCGCTCTAACCTGTTTTCGAAGTCATCTAAAACAAAAACAGCCAGCGTATCATGTGATTCATTTCGCACAATATTTTTGCAAATAAACAGGATGCCGACATTTGAAATACCGACACCCTGTTTGCAAAATTCGAAAATGCCTTACTGCTCCATACGAACCGTAATCTTGGACGGATACTGTCCGCCATGGAAGATTGTATTATGTGCAACAACCGTTGTCTGGCTGTTGAAACCGTCTTTTGTATTGCTGTTCGGGAATACAAAGTTCTTCGCACTGGAGGTAATCGTCACGCGAATTCGATGTCCCTTCTTAAAGCAGTTGGAAATCTTCGTCGTGAGGATTGTCAGCGGAACTACCTCGCCCGGATTTAAGAAGTCTGCATGGTCAAATCCATTGCGATACTTCGCAGATAAGATACCATCTGCCAGTTTGATAGAACGGCCATTTTCATCTACATCCGTTAATCGAACCATGAAATCCGTATCCGGTGCATCGGAAGCGATGTAAAGAGACACGGTTATATCGCCTGTGATTACCACGTCCTTCTCCAGCGGATCCGTGGAGTAACACAGCATATCCTGACGTTTCTCCTCCTCTGTATAGTCCTCCGGAACCTCAATTTCATTTTCAGACATATCGATGATATGAGTTGACGGATTCTGAGGATCATAATCATAGCTGTCCTGGCTCTCCTTCTCCGGCAGTTTAAAGGAAAGAACTCCATCACCGGAGGATGTGTTGGCATGACCGCAGCTGTCCAGGTAAATCTCTGTTTCCTGGGTCTCCGGAATTGGCCAGTTGGAAGCTGTCTTCCATGTTTCCTGTCCGACGGTATAATACTCAACCGGAGCTGTTTTATCAATTCCGTTGTCTACGCCCTTCAGATGATGCTCAAACCACTGGAAATAGATAAAATCTAAGTCAAAGCGCAGAGCCTCGTCACCAAATGATACTCCATGCATATCGTATTTGCTGTTTCCGCTATGCTGCCACGGACCTAGAATTACTTTTCTCATGCCTTCCGGGAAATCATGCACAAGCTCCAGAGCCTCTGTCGTTCCCATTCCATTATCATCAAACCAGCCGGACTGGATGAGAGCCGGAATCTGCGCATGCACAGAGCGCTCCTTCCAGTTGGAACGATGCCAGAATTCATCATAATCTAAATTTTCCAGCCATTTATCCAGGAACGGAACATGATATCCCAGTGCTTTTTCTGCAAGCTGATCTAACGGGCGGATGTTCAATACTTCTTCCCAGTCATCCCGCTCCATCAGTTCCGGATGGAATTTTTTCTGAGAAACAGCGAATCCCCAGGCAAGCATTCCGGAGGTAAAGCAGCCGCCTCTTCTCGGTAGATCCACAAATGCACTTCCTGCACATACGACGCTGATCAAGGCTTTCAGGTGAGGATTACCGCTGGCTGCTGCTGCCCACTGTACATATCCCAGGTAGGAACCGCCTACCATGCCGACACTACCTGAAGACCAGGACTGATCTGCAATCCAGTTCAGAGTGTCATCGCCATCCTCTACCTCAGAGTGGTTCGGAATCCATTCGCCTTCGCTGAGGTTACGGCCCCGGACATCCTGAACTACGACTGCATAGCCGCGCTGTACGTACCGATAGTAAACCTCACAGCCATCTTCTTTTCCATATGGTGTACGAATCAGTACCGCCGGCACCTTCTCGTTCAGCCCAGCCGGTACATAAACATCCGTTGACAGATGAATGCCGTCCCGCATAGGAACCGGGAAGCTTCCAAGATGATTAACTCCATAAATTTTCTCATCTGGCCAGGTGTTTTTCCACATTTTAAGAACCGTTCTGTCCTCCTCGCCGTCCCGTACCAGCACCGTAACCATTTCTCTTGCCGGACAGCACACTGCAAGCAGCTCGCCATTCTCTACCAGCTTGTTATTCGGGAATTTGATATCACGCTGCAGATACCAGGAATCCTTACTGCTTGTATAGCGCTCTGCGCCTTCCGGCAGTTCTACGATGACTTCCCCGTCTCCCACAAGTTTCTGTTCATAGCTATGGAGCTGATGTGACAGCTTCAATAAGTCAATTTTTGTAAATGATTTATAAAAGGCATTGTCCTCTTCTGACAAAGTCTCCCACGGAAGCAGCTTACCCGATGCAATATCCAGTTTTTGAATGGAGATCGGCTGCGTATCAAAATCAAGTTCCGCATAAAGAATTCCCGATACATACAAATGATATAGTTTCATAACGATTCATCTCCCTATTCGCTGCTGTGCACACATGTGTACACAGTTACTATGTTCCTGTTATACTCCGATGATGCCGCGGATAGCATAAGCAACTGCAATACCAAGGTAGTTGCCCATCGCTCCGGCCAGAACGCCCATCAGAAGACCGGTTGTAATCATAGTTTTCCACTGTGCACTTGATGCAATCAGAGCAGCTGTCGGGCCGTCAGAAATACATGCCACAGCAGAAAGAAGAACATACTCGAATTTTACCTTCAGCAGTCTCGTTACAAGCAGATGCAGTACAATGCAGCTGACGATAACGCAGAAGCAGAATAAGGTAATATAGAATGTAGATCCGAAAAACTGTTTCAGATCAACGGCGAATCCAATGGTGGTCAGGAATAACAGTGCCACAAAAAGTCCCAGGTCAAAGTTGCCGCGCAGCTTACGTACTGCCGGAATCTGTGCAATGATAATTGAGAAAGTCGTAATCAGAATAATACGTCCCGCACTGCGGAAGCCCGGTCCAAATACCATGCCTGCAATGGTCGTAGCTGCCCATACAGTACCAAAGCCGATTGCCAGCAGCCATGCGATCTCCTGAATGGACCACTCTTTAGATGCCATCAGTTCTTCATGATCTCCATCGCCCTGCAGCTCTGCCTCTGTCATCTCATAAGGCCACAGCTTTCTCAGCAGCTTAGAGTTCTTGTAGATAGCCGGTGCCGCAAACATAAGAATCAGACTCGGAATACCAATTACATAGTCTGCTGCATTGGCAGCTGCGATGGTTCCCTTTGCCGCATCCAGTCCGACTGCGATTGCTGTCAGGTTGGAACTTCCGCCTGTATAGGTTCCGACAAACATTCCGGCAATCTTCCATCCCTCATCAATCTTGGATGCGAATAAAACACCAAACACGAATGCCATCAGGCAGACACTTACCGCTGCTGATGCCAGTGCAATAATCGAGTTTCTGTTTAACAATTTTTTCATCTGACGCAGATCCAGGCTCAGCAGACAGATAGAAATAGACAGCGGTACACAATAACTGCTGAGGGCATCATAGGTCGGGCTGGACACCGGTACAATTTTCAAGTTTGAAAGAATAATACCGGTAACAATAACCGTTAAAGCCGGTCCAAGCACCTTGAACACTTTAAAGCGTTGAAGCCAAAAGCCGACAGCTACCATAAGAAACATAACCAGAAGCAATGCGCTTTCTGATGAAAATAATGTTGTACTTTCCATATAATTAAGTAATCCTTTCTAGTGAGAGCCTCCGCGAGGCCTGGCGCATGACTTCGGTCAGCGCATCCCCGCGGAGCATTTATTATCCGAATTAGAAATCCAGATCCAGACCAAGACCCGGTTTCTGAGACAGTGTATATACGCCACCCTCGATGGTGAAGCCACCCGGCATTCCCATCTCCGGATCTACTGCATACATGAAGCTGTCGCAATCTGCCTCTGTGATATTGCTCTTAGCTGCAACTAGGCTGACACCTGCTGCAATCGCAACCTTCGTCTCCAGCATACAGCCAACCATACAATTTACATGATTTGCTTCTGCGATTGCATTGATCTTCTCTGCCGGATACAGACCGCCGCACTTCATCAGTTTGATGTTCAGAATATCAGCTGCATCCATCTTGCAGGCTTTTGCTGCATCAACCGGAGAATGGATAGACTCATCCAGCATAATCTGCATATCAACCTTCTGGCGAAGGATCTTGGAACCGTCCATATCCCACCATGGCAGACACTGCTCTACTGCGTCAACGCCGATTTTTTCAAATTCTTTCAGAACTCTTACCGCATCATTTACGGTATATCCCTGGTTTGCATCCACACGCAGGCGGATATCCGGTCCAACTGCTTCACGAATCAGAGTAAGTGCACGAATATCATCCGCCGGATTAATTCCAGCTTTCACCTTCAGGATACGGAATCCATCACGCTCAACACGCTCTTTTGCTTCCTGTGCCATCAGTTCCGGCTTATCAATACCAATTGTCATATCGGTTACGATCTGGTCACGGTATCCGCCCAGTACCTTGTACAGCGGCTGGTTCATAACCTTGCCCTTCAGATCATACAGCGCAATATCGATTGCAGCCTTTGCTGAGGTATTGCCGGAAATCAGACGATCCATCATCAGATGAATTCCCTCAATATTCATCGGATCCATACCGATCAGACCCTGTTTAAACAATTTAAGAACTTCCAGAACGGTTGCACTGTTCTCTCCGGTAACCGGTTCAAACGGAGCTGCCTCTCCGATTCCATAGATTCCCTCATCTGTCATAACTTTTACCAGAACATTCACAGAATGATCCTGTACGGCAAATGCAATACGGAACGGCTTCTTCATCGGAATGTGAATCACTTCTACTTTTACATCAATAATTTTCATATTAGACCTCCATACTGTAAAATTATTTTAAAATTAGTATAATTTTACTCTCACTAAAATATATAGTCAACCTTTTCACGTTCAAAATACAAAATTAGGGATTTTACATAAAAAATATTCCATAAATCTGTGAAAATAAGCCAAAGTCGAAACAGATAATAAGGCAAATAGGAGAATAGTAAACTTTAATATTTTTATATATATAAAACAAATCAAACTCTGGTTTATTTACAAAAACAATGGTATACTAATACAGACAGCGGATTCCGCTGAAGATCATAGAATAAAGTACATCGAACAGGGGGGTTACAATATGCTCGGTGAGCAGATACGCAACATAAGAAAATCAAGAGACTTTACACTAAAAGCCCTGGCTGAACAGACAGGACTTTCCATTGGCTATATATCCCAGATAGAGCGCAATCTGACGGATCCATCCCTGTCAACGCTTCGCAAAATCAGCGCTGCTCTGGATGTTCCCACCTATCTTTTTATGGGAGAAGCCGAAGCTGACAACACACTGACTACCAGAAAAAATCAGGTCATCACTTTATCACAGCCCCATTCCAATATCCGTTACCATCTGCTGACGCCGATGCCATCGGCAGAATTTGTTCCCCAGTCTCTGATTATCGGTTTTGAGCTGGAAGCACATGCTAAGGATGGCGAACGCCCTGTGATTCACCCCAGTGAGGAGATCATCATGGTCCAGTCCGGAGAACTGGATGTTATCATCGGAACCGAGAGAATTCACCTGATGGAAGGGGATTCGACGCTGATTCGATCCAACCTTCCCCATATTGTGGAAAACACGACAGACAAGCAAATGACCGGTATTTCCGTATTCACACCGGCCATCTGGTTTCCATCCATACGAAGAGCTGAACAGAACGGATAAAACTCATCCCTTTAAAAACTCTTTCGTCTCTTCGCACTCCGGCTTTTCCCAGAATGTTTCTGCATCCTTTGTTTCTACCCGCCGTCCATTCTGGAAAAAGGCCACATCGTCCGCAATGCGCTTTGCCTGCGCCAGGTTGTGGGTAACAATCACAATGGTATAACGCTCCTTCAGGTTCTTAAGCAGCTCTTCTATTTTGGCAGAAGCCTTCACGTCCAGAGCCGAACAAGGTTCATCTAAGAGCAGTACCTTCGGCTCCACCGTCAGCGCCCTGGCAATGCACAGACACTGCTTCTGACCGCCTGAAAGCTTTTAGGTCAGGTTTTTATAAATAGAAAACGGAAACAGTGCCGGTGTCTGAAACACCAGTCCCACATTTTTTCTCAACTCTTCCATGGATAGACTGTGGATATCCGCCTCCTCCAACATAATTCTGCCGGACACATTCACACCGCGTTCCTGCTCCAAAAGACCATTTAACGTCTTCAAAAATGTGGTTCTTCCGCAGCCGGAAGGTCCAAGAATCGCTGCCCACATCGGTATCATGGGTCTTCTGATTGAAATCCGTCATACCTGTTACCTCTTGCTCAAATTTGTCTCGCCGAATTTCGGGCGAAAAAAATAGAGCCTCGACCCATTCTCGTTTTCAAAGAATGAGCCAAGGCTCTATGTAACAGGATACCTGATATTAAATTTTTTCAGATTTCGTCAGAACTCGCGGGGCTAATTTCCCCTCCAAAATGGCCTTCTGTAAACCCATCAAAATGGGCTAATATGAAGTCAAATTTCCTCAAATTTCACCATCGGAATCAGGTGATTTTAGGCATAGAAAAAGCCCGGAAAATAGCGTATTTCCGGGCTTTTTTAGCATTTTTAAGCTGTAGATTATCGCTTGCTGAACTGCGGAGCGCGACGAGCTGCTTTGAGACCGTATTGCGCGAGTTTTTGAGCTGTTTTTCCTTGATATTCCGGGCTTTTCCGGCTTTCTACTTCTCAGTTATCCGGTGTGCGGACCATAAAAAACGGCCTTTTTTCATTCAGCGATAGCCTGATGAAACGCACCATTTACTACCCCAAACAACTCCTCTGGTTTATTATACTTCACTTTTGCATAGATGTCCATAGTTGTTTTGCTATTTTCGTGTCCGGCAAGGTATTGTACTGTCTTTGGATCAACGCCCGCATAGAGAAGATTGGTGATGTAAGTGTGCCGCAGCTGATGAGGTGTCACATCAAAGTCCAGCGTATATTTAATTTGGGGTTGATTCTTCTGGGTCATACCCAGCGTTGGAGTAACCGTATATTTGATACTCTCCCCATTTACATACTTATAATAGTTCCGGGGCTTAGTGGAGCGGACAACGACATACTGCCACACTCTTTGGAACTGCGAGGCAGCCAGTGGCTCTCCTTTGCTGTCAGCGATCACATAATCTGATATGGAATTTTCTTTCGTTTCTCTCAGACAATCCACCAAACACTTCGGTATCGGAATATCCCTTTTTGCCGCCGGAGTCTTTAGCACCGTAGAAACCACGGGTCTGTTATGCTCTGTACGCCATGCCCGCCTCACCGATAGATAAGGTGTATCCTCGTCCAGAAACACACAATCCCATTGCAGTGCAAGAATTTCTTCCCGACGCAGACCGGAATACAAAC
>OLPE01001003.1_pt1 | contig 19003 bp, 20 predicted proteins | sample 1671901 | NCBI WGS metagenome assembly OLPE01 (sample SAMEA3136624, study PRJEB25190) | human gut metagenome | biome: human gut; feature: human-associated habitat; material: faeces | place: Austria | collected 2013 | reverse complement strand
TAATCCATAAGGCTCTGTTTCAGACTGTATCTCTATACTGTCATATGAGTATCCCTCCGGATACTCTTGCCCACTTACAATATTTATAACGTTCGAAGAATCTCCTACATAATCTGTCTTATACTGCGACAGGTCAGGAATTTCGTACAATTTTTCTTTTTTTCCGCACGCCGAAATCAACATTATTGATACCGTAACTAACATAATTGCAAGTACTTTTTTCTTCATAAAACATCTCCTGAAAACTTTTATTTATCTTCTGACCAAATCCGAGTTCTTTCAGTTCTTTTTCGTTTCTGACATCTTCATCCGTTTTCTTTCCAGTGATGGCACTGTAGGCTTCTTTGATTCCATTTTTCACTGCCCATTTGATAACGAAATACAGCGCAATCAAAATAACAATTGCAGTTCCTCCGCTTATGCCTAATTCATTCCACATAATCATTAACTCCTCCGATTTCGTGACTTTCAATTTATTTTCAATTTTGCAGGCTGGAATCTATCATTGAATAAAACACATCCATACTCCAACTACTATGAGCAATATATCTGATATTCTTCCTGCAAATTTTGACTTTTGATATCCTAGAAAATATATTGTTTCGGGAGTTGTAAATGGCAATAAAACAACATCTATACCCATTACTATAATTCCAATTCCTATTATGAAGACATTATTGTTAGAAATAATGCCATAAAACATAACTAAGAATCCCAAAATAATGCCTAATATAAAATACTTAATTTTATGGTTGTCTTTATCCACCATCTTTTCATAACAATTTTCACAATTACTATTACAAAATTCAAAATTGTCATTTAGTTTTTTGCCACAATATTTGCATTTTTTCATACTATTTTCTCGGTAATCCCCCCAAAATTTATTCATATATTCTCGATTTTTTCTGTTTTTTACATACAAGCTGGAAATTGTTACTTTCTACATAGCGTGTTTCCTAAAATGATAATTACCACGACATCAACCAAAATAATTCCCAATGCAATATATACAAAAAATGCAGGTAAAATATTTTCAAACAAGCCCATAGTTAATGCAAGAATTGCTATAATAGACATTCCAATTCCCATTGTTCTGCATAACTTCTTTTCATCATATTTTTCCTTTTCTTCTTTTGAAGCTGTATTATATCCAGAAATGAACCAGCTTCCGTGTCCAGAAAGTAAAATAATAGAAAGTACGGCAAATATCACAAAGACAATCCACACTATCCAATCAGAACCTGTTGCTAAATCTGATAATTTCATTTACAGACTCCTCCTTAAATTCTGTTTTGTTACTTATAGGATATCATATTTTTTCTTCAATTACATCCACCTAATTTTAATACATTGCCATTCGGCTTACTTCTGTAACCAGCATCCGGTTAATCTTCTCCTGCATTGTTTCCTTTGAATCTTCATTAAAATGATAACGGACAACATAGACCGTCTGACCGATTTTCTTTGTAAATGTGTTCCCCTCTGTTTTTGTATTCATCAAAAGAATCTCTTTCCGGTAGACCAGAGCTGCCTGTTTCCAGGGAAGTGAATCCGGGAACCTGTTCTTACATTTGATTCCATATAAAAGACTTCCAAGGCAGCAGATAACCGTGAGAATCACACAGGTGATTCCTGTAAATGGAGTGATCTTCAGACAAGCCAGCAGCCATTGCGCATATCCGCATACCGCAACCGCCAGTACCTTGGAAAACATCCAGCCATTATCATCAAATCCTCGAAACATCCTGGATGTTACCGGCATAAATACCAGTCCCAACAGAAACAGCATCTCCCACTAGGTTAAAAATGTAAAGAAATCAGAACCCGGGAGCCAGTAAGCAGTGCCTGCCAATAAAACAACCGGGGCAATCTTTATCAAATAAATTCGTTTCGCATTCAAGCCAGTATCCTTCCTTTTCCTGTTTTTATTATTACTGAGTTAGAATATCATTTTCTTCAAGCGTTCCTGTAAATATGGAATATGCTCCCGTTATCTCGCAGCTGTCGGAAATTTTCCCTTCATATTCAACCGCTACAAGATCTCCTGTCTTGATCTCCCCACTTTCACTCCATCTTTTTACCCTTATGTCATCTGTATATACCTTATATTCTTTTCCGGCTTTGGGGTTCCTACATAAAGCTGTATTATCAACTATCATATATCCATTTCCAATTTCCGTGACAGTTCCGGATATGGTTGGCGCACTGCTGCTGGATTTTGTTTCCGTGGAATGCTTTTGTACGTAACGGATGATTTGTCCTGCTGCTTCTTTTCCAATGAAATAGCTGTATTCATAGTCTAAAATATTGGTTGCGAAATAGCCGTCTTCAGAAATGTAGATCACCCGGTTATAAACACCCAGCGTTTCCGAGGTTGCAGTGAAAGCGAGATAAATACGGTTCTCTCTTTCAAAGAAATCACTTGTATTATCAAGTTTTGCATCACTGCGGCCCGCAAGGATCTGCCAGATCTCATCATCATTATCCAGCAAAAGTTCCTCTTTTTCCTCATAATTTTCACATTTTGTCACGTAGTTTAATTCTATATTTTGAGAAAGACCATACAGTTCCAGCAACTTCCCTAAAGTATCTGGAGCAGTGCTTTCATCAGCTGCATAAACATAAAATCCGTCTTCATTCCCTGCAGCAATCATCAGTTCTTCTGATATTCCATGAATCTTCCGCACCTCAAATGTTTCCGTATATTTTTTTTCGGTATCAGGATCAAGGCCTTCTGCTATACAGGAGCCAATCTCATCCCCTAGTGCATCTGTGTGGATTGGATTCTGGCTTTTTACGGTAAACTGTTTTCCATTAAACTTAATAGCAGGATACTTTTCAGCTGCAGTCTTGTATTTCCATGGCCATTCTATGGCTCGTTCTGTTTTAGAAACATGATATTTATATTTGCTTTCAGCTGTTGCGTCATTCTTTAAAAGATGCGGAATCAAAATACCTGCGATTACAAATAGGGTAAGACAAGCCGCAGCCGTCATCCATTTCATTACAGGATTATGCCTTTTCTTTGGCGGTGCTTCCAGTGTAGCAGTGATAAGCTCATTATCAATATAACCAATGGCATCTGCAATTTTGGGTATGTTCATAGATAGATTTCCTCCTTGATCAGATATTCTTTTAATTGGGCTCTGGTGTGAGCTAGCATATGTGTTACTTTGCGTTCAGTAAAACCACATCTCTCTGCAATAGCTATGTTAGATTCAAAATAAAAATATTTTAGATGAAACACTCTCCGGACCACTTCTTTTTGTTTATTAAGAAAAATACTGATTGATTTTCCAATCTCTTCGTCATTCCTGCTCGGAGCATACCTTTCATCTGGCAGTATATCTGCAAGTTCATCCAATGCCATAACCATATCAGCGGATCGTTTTTTAGCTTTTTGTTTTCTAAATTTATCTATGGAAATACTTCTGACAATTTTGGAAATATAAGCCTTAAAGTTATCCGGCCTTGTAGGTGGAATTTTGTTCCACACTCCTAAATATGTGTCATTCACACACTCTTCCGAATCCTGGAGGTTATTTAGGATATTATAGGCAATTTTATGACAAAGTTTTCCATATTTTATATCTGTTTCCTTAATTGCCTGCTCGTTTCTTTCAAAATAGAGTTCTATGATTTTTTTATCGTCTATGATATTCCCCTCCTCAAAAATGTTCTCAATTATAAAGTCGTCTTTTTTTGATGAGCGTCTCAAAAAATTTATATTTTTTTTGAATTATAGCATAGAAAAAAGAGAACAGCTTTAGCCATTCTCCTTTTGTCATCTGAATCCAATTTTTTTTATCAAGAATACCAATTTTCTACTGCTTTTCTTGATTTCGAATCTCCTTAATCAGCTCTACTGCATTTTCTGCATCATCAGTTTTTACGAATATATCCATTCCATATATTCCAAAGCCAGGTGCCCCATGCATCGCAACATTCGCACTTGCCTCCTGTGAAAAAGCCATTATTCCATTTTGTCTTAACATTTCCATGAGTTGTTCCGTTTCTATCATATTTTGTGCATTGTAAATCTTGATATATTCCATCTTAGATAATGGTGAAATTTCTTTTATATTTTGAGTATTTGTTGGATTTTGTTTCTTTTTTCGATTGATAAATGTCAGAATTCTAAGAATAATAAATGCGACAATAGTAATACCAATCCAAAATTCAAAAGCTAATCGTGTTATCTGTGTTTCTGTAGCTCCCATTCTTAACAAGCATACGCCATAGAGGAAAGCAAAAATTCCTGAACATAATACGCTGGTAAGAAAATCCCTCCATACAGTAGTATTTTGGGGCAAACATTTATCCCATATTCCATTGTATATCATAATAGCTGCATACAGGATTCCTCCGGCTAAAACACTTACTGTCTCTCCTAAAATAAAACGAATATTTATTGTCAATAACATTTGAATAATAATTGCCATTACACCAATCACAAACATTGATGCAAAGGCAAGATTTCCAGCCTGTAGTGCTTTTCGTTTTGTCCATTCTTCATACATTGCAACTTTGTCCAAAGTTTCTCTCATCTCTTTATTCATAGCCTGGCTCCTTTCTCCATCCAAGAGTTCTCTCATTTCAACATCGTAATATTCAGCAAGCTCAACAAGTATGCTAAGATCTGGCATATTTGTTCCTGTTTCCCATCTGGAAACTGTTCTTGCAGACACTCTGAATTTCTCAGCAAGCTGCTCTTGTGTCAGATTTTTTTCCTTACGACATTGCTTTAAAAAAGCTCCGATCTTTTTTGTGTCCATGTCTCTACCTCTCTTCCACTTACAGTTTACCAATATGTAACAAAATTACCACGACATAAAATAAGAATCCACGAATTTTCAACCAGACATTGTATGTCTACGATATTCAAAGATACTTTCAACATCAAAAGTTGCTTTATGGACATTGAAAATTATCAATATTTGTAATCTTTGGGTTCAACATCCGTTTTACCCTTTCAATCGGGAATTTATCTTCAATATCAGTCACTTCAAATAAATTTAATGGTAGCGCTTTTTCTCCAATCAGAGAAAGATATTCTTTAACAGCTCTGCAGTCGATCATGATTTTTCCATGCCCATCCCAATGACGATTACTCTCTTTCTTCTTCAACCCGGAAATCCAATATTCGTCGCCATTCTCAATATCTACATAATTGGAATAATTGCCATTATATTTTTGAAAAGCATGGTTATTAAAATAGATTGTTTTCTTACTCTTTGAAGTTTTCACATATCCGATCCATGCCGGACCATCATCTGAATATCCCGTTTTAAGTTCAATGTACATTAAATCATGAATCATTTTTAACATCTCCACCTAAAGGAACAGTTTTAGCCATTCTCATTTTTTAATGCTGCTTAATAAGCTCCCGGATTCCACAGATAAACGATAAAACAATTACTATAATGTAACAACTCCGGTTTACAACCGTATTCTCAGCCCAGTTGCTTACTGCGATCACAGTCCATAAAGCTCCCTGTACAACCATCAGCATTCCATTTGTTTTTGGATTACTTTTATTAGCAACCAGTAAGAAAATGTAAACGGCTAAAATAATGAGTGATATAATGATTGTTAATGTTGGCATAGGCTTGTTCTCCTTTGCTGTCCTGTTTTTTATTATTTCGGAGTCAGAATACCATTTTCTTCCAGTGCTTCTGTAAATACGAAATATATTCGTGTTACTGCGGGTTTATAGTAATGAAGCATATAGCAGATATCGCAATGCATTCTTTATTTTGCAATATACAAAACACTTAGCGTACCAGGTCCGCAATGACTTGATACAACACCGCCAGCCCTGGTTTCCAGTATCTCATCAAAAATGTCAAGTTCTTTCAGATAAGCCCTCACTTTTTCTACAGTTTCCTGTTCACAGCCAGGATGTGTTATAAATACGCGTTCAGGTCTCGCTTTTTTAAATCTTTTTCCATATCTTTTACATAGTTCATGACAACAGAAGCAATTTTTCCACGGTATTTCTTAGATGCATTCATTGCACCATCTTCCACTACAATCCTGGGATGCAGTTTTAAAACACCTCCGGCCATAGCCGCTACTGCATTGCAGCGTCCGCCACGGTATAAATAAGTAAGGGTATCTACCACAAAGCTTGCTCTCACATTTGGTTTTAACTTCTCTATCTCAGAAACAATCTGGGAAGCTGTCCGGTTATTCTTTGCCATAATTGCAGCTTCTACTACAAGAAGGCCGATACCGGTAGAAAGGTTTGCAGAATCGATTACTTTTATTCGGTCAGAAGCCCCCAGTTCTTCAGCAGCAAGGCGCATCACATTTCCAGAAGTGGACATACCTGCTGAAATAGAAAAGCAGACAATTTCCCTTCCAGCCTCTGCATAGGGGCGAAAAAGCTCCATGGCATCTGCCAGGGCAGGTGCAGAAGTTTTAGGTGTTGTCTTGTTTGCATCAGACCAGGCATAGATCTGATCCGGAGTAATGTTTTTTCCATCTTCATATTCTTTATCACCCAGAAGAATATGAAGCGGAAGAATGTCAATCTCATATTTTCGCAATAATTCCTGTGAAAGGTCGCAGGTACTGTCTGAAATAATTTTTACCATATATTCACACTCTTTTCCCGAACAAAGTCTGGGATATCTTCGGCTAAGGCAGGATAAAAGTTTCACTCTTACGCATAAATCCCGCCAGCTATTTCACTACTAATCAATATATTGTACCAAAAAACAATCGCAATTTCTACTCATTTACTATAAATTACATTCTTTCCCAAAACGGAAACAAGAGTGGGTATTGTTTTTGAATAAAAAAATCGCATTACCTACAACGAACTTTGCAGAAAATACAGCAAGGCGAATTGTTTAATTATATGACGGAGCGAGGGCTCAAAGGTTTTCAGAGTGGCAAATACGGAAGTACCGCATTGCATTTGACTTCCCTACAATATCAAATTAAGCAAGACTGCCCAGACCTTTTTATTGGTGTTGATCTTGCTATAATTCATAAATGAAGTATAGCATGAAAAAGTGGTTTTTTGTATTGGATTTCCATCATATAAAAAACTGCTAAATTGTATCTAAAAGATCACAATCTAACAGTTTTCCATTATATGGTACAATTTACAAAAATACCAATTTATTATGATTAATACGTTGGAAGAAGGCCTCCATTGCCTGTCATGCAGACAATGGAACAAGCCTTAGGGGAATAAAATACTTTTATTTACAAGAATAAAGTATATACTTTTCTTTTAAATAAGTACATGGATAAAATTACATAAAACATGCACAAAATACAATAGTTAGTCAAATGAATACCATAGATTGATACAATTAATTTTCCAAAAATACCTTATTCAAATATTTTTTTTGCCTTCTCCAGATTCATTTTTCCATTCACTTTCAAATAAATTTTTGTAATTTTAAGCGGCTCACCTATCTCACTGCAAAGCTCCTGCGCCTGTGATAAAGGAATATATATATCTTCATTTTCCGTTACGGCAGTTACTTTACATGGAAGATAAACAGTTTGCTGTTCATTTTCTTCGTGTCCAGTTAAGGATACCGGATAATCTGCCGCGCCAGAAAGCTCTTTTGTATTTTCAGAAAGTGCATAAGAAATGGTTAGATTTTCTCCCATTTGCAGGAATTTTTCCTGTTGTTTTTTTGAAATGGAATGATTATTTGAGTCTTTCATGTTTTGCAATGATTTACTTCCAAGCAACAACACCGGTGTATTTCCTAAATCATTCTGCTCTGGATTTTCTCCAAACGCATTCAGATCGATTCCTAAAAAGGTGGCTGTTTCCGTATAATCTTCAATCTTGATGGTTACTGGAATTTCCACAACAGGCCATATCTCTTTTATCCCTTCTATTTTTTTTGCCTTTTTCAAAAAATCATCATCATAAGTAAGATCTCCAAGGGAAACCAGTGCTGAGTATTGTTTTTTCCCGTCCTGTATTCCTAAAAAAAGCTTTATAGAGAAAAATAATGCCAATATCAGAAGAAAACCTACAAAACAGGTAAAACTGTCTATTCTATTCTTTTTCAATGGGCATCCACCTTTCTGGTTTCTTCCAGAAGTATGTTTTTCTTATGAAGCTTGCCCAAAAGAAGTAGAATCACAGAAACAAGCAGTACTGCAATAACTACAATAACGGAATACCACCAGCTGTTTGTTTCTTCCTGGTCATCCTCTATTTTTAAAGACTGGATTTTAGCTTCTTTAATCTCAGACTCAAACTCTGTACTTTCCTCATAGGAATTGCCGGCTGCATCCTCATAAGTAAGAATCAGTTTTCCGGTAATCCTGCCAGGAAAAGAACCGTCATCTTCTTCTGATTTTCCTTTTACATATACACGGAGACTTCCTTGTACTGCTGTTCCAGCTTCTACTGTTCCTAAAAAAGCGGACTCTTTTGGATTCAATCCGTCTGCTTCCAGCCGGACACTTGCATTATATATCTTATCCCTTCCAAGATTCATTGCTTTCACCGGAATTTCTACCGTATCCATGGTATATAAAACGGAAGGAATATCAGAAGCTTCCAGTTTTGCACGCGCCGGCTGAGTGATCTGAAAGGACAGCGTTTCTGTACCTGCCGCTCCCGTCGCTTTTGAATCTTCGTAATCCAGAGAAAAAGAAACTGTTGCCTGACCTGGGGCACATTCCTCTGCTATAGTGACCTTTTGCTTCAGGGTAATTGCTTCTCCTGGAGTCAGTCTCTGAACATAAAAAGAGTTTCTCTCAAATTCAATTCCCTTTGTATCCGCAGAAATAGAAATCTTTAGACCAAATACATTCTGGCTACGGCTTTTATTCCGGAATGTCAGTGACATTTCTGTGACAGTGCCTGCTTTTAGATTTTGTCCGGAAAGATTGTTATCCTCTAAAAGGACCTGCGGTTTATGCAGTATTTTCTCACCAGACGAGCTGGCAGAAGAACCGCCTCCACTATACCCTCCAGCAGAATAATCCCCACTATCTATAACAGGATCTGTGATCTGTATTCCATTATCTGTATCAGTATTTCCATTTTCTATTATGACATGGATTGTCTTCTTTTCGTCCTCAGCAGAAGCGTCTTCTGATATAAATCCATCCAGGTCAGAATTTTGATTTTCCGAATCCGTTTTTTCAGGAGTCTGTTCCTCAGTTTCCGGAATCTTCTCATCTGTAGGATTGTTTTTTTCCTCTTCAAAAGGCAATGTACTGTCTGCATCACTATAAGAAGCTGACTGATCTGCTTCCAGAACAGACTCTCCCACAAAAGCAGCTTCCATATTCCCTGCATCTTCTGCAAAAACAGATGTCGGCAGAAGCATCATGAAACTTAATATTGCGAATGTGGTTTTCACAAATTTTTTTCCCATTTTCAGGCTGTCCTTTCTCTTAAAACTCCGCCATCCATCTCATATACGTGATCACATAAAATCCGGATATCCTCATCATTATGGCTTGCCAATAAAATGGTTTTTCCAGCTGCCTTTAAATCAAGCAAAAGTTCCCTGATCTCTGCCACGCCGTGTTTATCCAGACCGTTAAATGGTTCATCCAGAATCAGGAAGCGAGGATCTTCCATAATGGCCTGTGCAATTCCAAGGCGTTGCCGCATTCCAAGAGAGTACTTTCCAACCGGCTTTTTCATATCCGGATCCAGTCCTACTTTTTTTAGGATCAGGCGGATATCTGCCTTTGAAATCATTCTTTTCATATCTGCCAGTATTTCCAGGTTCTTTACACCGGTATACTGGGTAAGAAAGCCAGGCGTCTCAATGATGACACCAAGGCTTTCTGGAAAATCTACATCACGACCAATTTCTTTTCCGAAAACACGGATGGTGCCTGTGGTAACAGGAAGGAATCCGCAGATACATTTCATAAGTACTGTTTTGCCAGAGCCATTATTTCCTACAACGCCGTAAACCTGTCCCACCTTTAAGGTAAGATTTACTTCTTTTAATACCGGATCTTCCCCGAACCTTTTGGTTACGTGTTCTATTTTCACACAGGTATTTTGAAATTCAGATTTCTTCCACTTTTCCATTTAAAACACCTCCAAAAATTCCCATTAACACCAATAAAAATAATAGCAGAAATAACCACAATCCCGCTTTATCCGTTCCCCAGTTTCCATCTGCCAGAATCCATTCCACTGGGTAAAACCAGATCTGGTCTTTGAAATAGCGGTCATGAAGTATAATTCCAAAATAATAGCTGACAAAAGGAATCCCATATGCCATATAAGCTGAATTCCATAAGGTACCACAGATTCCACCAAAAGTGCTTAGAATACTTCCGATCAGTCCCATCCTAAGAGCTTTCATAAGCAGCTCCAGAAACTGTTCCTTTGGAAAGCTGCCTTTTATTTCCATAGGATAAAATATAACAAAATTAACAAGAAGTATGGTGCTTATAGCAAATATCCAGACTAAAAATCCAGATGCCATAACAGAAAAGACTTTTCCTTCCACATATAGCCTGCGGTTTGTCCTGGGAAATGCAGCTTTTAAAAATCCACTTTTATACTCCTGTAAAAAAGAATCACTCCACGGCAGTACCGCAGCTACAGGGATGGCAAAAGATACCATCTGACTTTTCAATGAACCATCCAGCAGGCTGATAAAAGTTCCACATGTTAATGCTTTTTTCAAACTTGGATAAGTCTGACCTGCTGCGATAGAAAAGCAGGCAATCAGCCATGCCGCCAGGAAACTCCTGCCAAGAAGCATACGTTTTGTTTCTACCCGCATAGATATTTCCCCTTCTGATTATGTTTTTTCTCCCAGAAATTCAAAGGGATATTTTTTCATCCTGCGAAGTGCCAGAACCATAAGAACAAATAAAATACCTGCGAAGAACATACAGGACTGCCAGATGGTCGGAAGTAATGGATCATAGCCAAAGTTATGTTTTCCATATACAGCCTGGTTCAAAGGACTGATCCAGCAGATCAGTACATTCACCTGATACATTTCATATTTTTCCTTATGCAAAATTGCGGCTACCACACTGGGTTCCAGTAAAAATCCAAATACACTATAAAGTAGTCCAAACACCATGCCTTTTGTTTTTCCTTTATAAAGATTTCCAACAAGGATCACAAAACCAAGTGTCAGGGAATAGCAGAATAACAGGAGAAAAACCTGCAGCATACAGCCATACGGAGAGATACTCTCCATGACTCTTACTGTAGAGGGGACCTGCAAGTTTTTCCCCAGTTCAGAATATCCGAGCATGGCAGCAGTCTCGCTCCACAGGTTGCCCGGATAACTGTCCTTCATACACAGTACAGATGTAAATAGCAGCATCAATACTGTATAAAGAGCAGTCACAAGAATAATATAAATAAACTGTCCCAAAAGCCATTTTTTCTTTGTTGTTCGAATTAACTGATATGGAGTAACTGGTGTCATCTTTGGCAGGTCTGAGAACAGCAGAAGCAACAGAAGAGAACTGAGCAGTACTGCTGTTCCATCCCCAAAGGTCCAAAGAAATGGCTCTACGGCCTGTACCGGTGTATCATAGTTTTCCATAACAACCATGATTTTTCCAGTGAGAAGAAAGCTAAGTACAAATTCCAGAAGGAAGGTAAAAATGACTTTTGGATTTCGAAAATAGCCAAAGAAATTGTAATGTACAATTCCAAGTACCTGCTTCATATCAGTAGCCCAGATCCCTGTCTATAATACTGCCATCCACGGCGTTAATGGTAAGGAAGCTCCAGCTTGGATAGTCTGTGATGTCCGAGTAACTATTCCCATCATAGTCACCTTCCACTTTTCTGCTTCCAAAGAAATCCCAAACGGGAACCAGAAGACCTGTATGCGGATCTGTGGATGGTTCATAAATTCTGGCATAGCCCAGAACAATCCGGTCAATGTCATAAACTCTTGATTTTTCATATTCCATATTATCTGCATTGGTTACTACCATCATTTTTTCATATGTTTTCATAATCTCAGAAAATGGAAGAAAGTTTAAATTTTCTGTTTTTGTCTCTCCTATGGTATAAGGGTTTGAATAAGACATGCTTTCAATTCCATCTTTATCGACAAAGAAATAAAGACTTTCATAAGACCAGGTTTCCATAGTGCTGTCCATATCTTCCAAAGCACCGCCATCTGCCATTGTCTGAGTAATCGGAACACCGTTTATAGTACGTGTGTAATAAATCGCATATCCGCTTCCAAGATTACTTAAACTATTATCCTCTTCAAGATTATTGCACAATGCATAACTCCAGTCTGAAAACTGCAGATCTGTAATCCCCATTTTATCTACTTTTTCCTGTACCATTTTTTTTGCTTCATCTAATGAAATCCCAATGGACTCCTCAGTAGGTTTTTCTCCTTCACTGAAAGAAGTATACTCAGACCAGGTCGTGTCCGCAGGCAGCTTTTCCCCGCCAAATTTTGCCGTTTTTCGGATTTTGACAGATAAGGTATCGGATCCGGAGGAAGATGTCTTGTAAAAATATTCCGATCCATCCGGCATCTGTGCAACACCGGAGAATTCATTTTCCGCAGTACCATTTTCTGTCTCCTGGGAGCCTGCAACAGGTCTTCCTTCTACCAGAGTCTTCGTTTCCGGAGCAGACTCATATTCCTGCTCATACATCTCAATTTCTCCATAAATGTCATAAATATAATTTCCATCTTCATCTGTTCCATAGTTATAGGGATCCAGATTTCCGTTTGCTACATCTTCTTTTAGTTCATCCAACGTTTTTTTGATTTCATCCTTTGTCTGGGTATAATAGCTATCCGATGTATACAGCTTTGCCTCTGAGAAAAAGACATCTGTAATACGGTCAAGAAGATCCTGTGTAACTTCTGCAGGCGTGACAGAAATTGCGGATATCTTTTCTACATCCGGTATTTCTACGGTGGCATCCGTGTTCACTACAAGTTTTGCACTGTCATCTGTAGTCTGACTTTTATAAGTTTCCGGAGCATTGAGCAGGTCTCGAATAGTTGTTCTTACCGCTGTGTTCTTATCCTTTGTATTTTCAGAAGAGTCCTCCTTCACCATATCTACGCCTTCAGCTTCTGTATAAGCATCTTCTGCCTTGCTTCCTTTTGGTTTTACAAGGGAAGATTCCGGGGTATGGGCACATCCAGTGAGCATTCCTATACAAAGTGTTAATCCTACAATTTTATTTATGTTTTTTCTCATGTTGAATAAATTCTCCTTCCTGTTTATGTCCACAAGTATAGCATCTTTCATTACACCAAATCTTCCGCAAGTTGTAACTGTTCTGTAAATTCAAATTATTTACCATAAAACAGATATGATCGTTCCTTTTCCCAGATGACTTGTAATTTCCAGCTGGAATCCATGTATATCTGCAATTTTCTGGCATAGCGCAAGACCAAGCCCAACACTTCCCTTTACTCTGGAACGAGATTTATCGACCATATAAAAAGCTTCTGTTACTCTTTTCAGATCCTCCTTTGGAATTCCCTTCCCATAATCCTGAACAGATAAATGATTTTGGGTTGCCTCCAGTACGATTTTTGAATTCTCATCGGAAGCCTTGACTGCATTATCAATAAAATTTGTCACTGCACTCATCATAAGGTCCGGATCAAAAGTTTTTCTAAGCTCCTCTGGATTACAATGAATCTCAAGACAAATATTTCTCTCCTGAAGCCTGTAAGTAACAAGTTTTTTTACATCTTCCAGAAATTGATTCATCTGAACTTCCACTGGAACAAATTCTGCTTCACCTGTTTCATATAATCCGGTAAGTTCCAGCATTTTCACTGAAAGCCTGGAAAGCCTTTGGCATTCATTTCTAATATAATCAAGCGCTATCTCCTGCCTCTTGGGAGATAGGCGTACCGTTAGAAGTGTATCTGCATATCCTATGATTGCAGTCATCGGTGTCTTTAATTCATGGGCCAAACTTCCAAGCAGCTGTCTCTGTGCCTGGTTTACGGAAGAAAGCTTTTCAATCTGCTCCCTTACTTTACCTGTCATAAGATTAAAGCTTTTCCCAACCTGTGCCAGTTCCGTTTTTCCCTCTGCTGGCACTTTTATCTCATAATTTCCATTTGCCACAGAAACAGCCGCTTCCTTTAGCCTTGTGAGCGGTTCCATAATTTTCCGCAAAGTCAAAAACAGGAAAAAGCCAACAAACAGAACCAGAAACAGGGTAAACCCTCCTGCCTGATAAAACAGTGTCTGACTCTGTTTTTGTACACTGGTAATATCTTTGTAGGTGACAATCTGATAGTTCATGTCTGTAGAACTGTAGCTGGAAAAATAAAAGAGCAAAAATACGTTGCCATTTGTTTTGCTGATCAGTGGTTTATCACAATAGCTGTCATTTTCGAATCCATCGTGTTTGTTTTTTGTTAGGTTTCTGATATTTTGCAGATCAAACTCATATTTTGTCCCATTATATTGTTCTTTTCCATCCTGATATAAAACGGCACTGTCGTGGAATACCTGACGAAAAGTATAAATAATCATTTTTTCCCGGATTTTATCATCAGAGTCCTGTGTTTTACTTTTAATCCGCATTAGCATGTTTTCAAACTTAGAAATATTTGTTTGAAACCTGCTATTTTCATAACTGTTGATATTCTGTATGCTCTGATTTTTCCACCTGTAAGTTGTATAGAAAAAAATTCCAGATGACAGCAGAAGCACCATGCAGATTACCTGTAAAAAAATTTTTGTAAATAGCTTCATAAATCCACCTCAAGTCGATAACCAATTCTGGGAATGGTTTTGATTTTATCCTGCCAGCTTAGTTTTTTTCTGATGCGTCCAACGTGTGCATCCACAGTTCTTGTTTCTCCGCAGAATTCCTCCTTCCACAGTTCCTGCAAGATCTGGCTTCTGGTAAGTGCTTTATTTGGGTTTTTTACGAACACCATAAGGCAGTTATATTCCATAGGTTTTAAATATATTTCTTCTCCATTTTTCGTAACTATGTGACTTACGGTATCAATTATGACATCGTCTATCTGAATCTGTTTCGGTGCCGTTCCATAACGATCTAATACTTTTTCCAAACGCACCATTACCTCCAGCATTTCAAAAGGTTTTACTATGTAATCCTCGGCTCCGTCTTTTAACCCTTTTACTTTACTTGTAACATCAGCCTTTGCCGTAAGAAATATAACCGGAATACCAAACTTTTTTAATTCCGGTAAAAGGGTATAACCATCCTTTCCCGGAAGCATAATATCCACAAGTGCGCACTGAAATTCATGGCCCTGTGCGACGCCTTCACTTGCATCATTTCCATCCAGATAACCTACTGTTTCATAACCAGCAGCTTCCAGATTCATACAAAGCAGATCATTGATTGCCATTTCATCTTCTATCACCAGTATTCTTGCTTTCATAATAATGTTCCTTTCATTTTACACAAACCCGATTATTTCTTTATTGTGCGTGATTTTTACTATTACAATTATACACTAATTTCAGTACTGCGAACGTAACCGATTTGTAAAGAAAAAGGAATCAAGAACGATCCATCTGGAAGTCGTTTTGATTCCTCAAATCCCACTACATTTTTGATTTCATTTTGTTAATTGTGTTTATATGAGTCACACCCTCCCTCTCTTAGAACTGTCTATTTCCCGACAGACAATCATGAGAAAATCTCACCACAATAAATGAAAACTGGATACTAGCTATACGTTATGTAGTGGTATACTTAAGGTGCCGAATAAGATCGGAAGGGGATTGGTGCTTACAAGCCCGTCCGACAGACTGATTTTCAGCTCCTTAGGTGTACCACTTTTTGTTTCCATCGGTTTTTGATGAGGACGCAGGACAGCCAACAATTAAGCAAGGAGCTGCATCGGCTTATGCGAAGGAGGTTTGCTTTATGGAAGTATTGTATAAGCGGTGTTGTGGGATTGACATTCATAAAAATATGATGGTAGCCTGTATTTTTACGAGTGTCAGAAAAAAAGAAATCCGTCAGTTTTCAACAATAACGGAAGATATTCTCCAATTAGTTTCGTGGCTGAAAGAAACAGATTGTGAGATGGCTGCCATGGAAAGTACGGGCTCTTATTGGAAACCTGTATATAATATATTTGAAGAAGAACAGATACCGATCATGGTTGTGAATGCGCAGCATATCAAAGGAGTTCCCGGACGTAAGACGGATGTAAAAGATGCAGAGTGGATTGCCGATCTGGTACGCCATGGATTAGTAAAAGCAAGTTACATACCAAATAGGGATCAAAGAGAACTGCGAGAAATAACCCGTTACCGCCAGGAGGTAATTGAAGAACGTGCTCGTGAATTAAATCGAATCCAGGCTGTGTTAGAAGGCTGCAATGTTAAATTGAGCAGTGTAATTACCGATATCAGCGGAAAAAGCGGTATGACAATTTTAAAGGCAATTGTATCTGGAGAAACAGATCCGGTTGTTTTAAGTGAACTTGCCGAAGGAAGAGCCAGAGATAAAATTCCAGAAATGCAGAAATCCCTACAAGGACGGATATCAGAACATCAGCAAAAAATGTTGAAACATCAACTTGGGCATATTGAAAGCCTGACCGCTTTAATTATGGAGTTAGATGCAGATATTAAAAAAAACAGAATCCATAAATTGGGCAATCGAAGCTTTGGATGATATGCCTGGGATTGGAAGAAAAAGTGCAGAACAAATTTTAGCGGAAACTGGTGTGGAAATGGAGCACTTTCAAAATGAATCCCGTTTCAGCTCATGGGCGGGGCTTGTGCCTGAGTGTAAGGAAAGCGCCGGAAAAAAGATGAGTACACGAATACGGAAAGGAAATAAATATTTGAAAGCAACGTTGGTGGAATGTGCTCGTGCTGGAATACGAAACAAGCAAAGTTATCTCTACTCCCGTTATCAAAGAATTGCCGCGCGCAGAGGTGGGAAAAGGGCTTTAATTGCAGTAGCCCATACCATGTTAATCGCGATTTATCATATACTAAAAGAGAAAGTTCCTTATCATGACCTTGGAGCGGACTACTACTCCGTTATCAATCAAGAAAAGATAATCAATAGGAATATTCGTACATTAGAAAAGTTAGGGGTAAATGTAATGATTCAGCCGAAATGAATCTCTTTAACTGTATAATTAAGAGAAGGAAATAAGCCCGCCAAAAGGCGAGCTTATTTAGAATGCTTGTTTATAGGTTATCGCTGAACTACGTTTTCAGGACAGCCCCTTCCTATAAAATCATATGTTACACAAGTGTCTGTCCCATTGCCGATGCAATTTCCTTTAACTTGTCGATAGCATAGCCTGTATATTTTGAAATCTTATCGACAGGTTCCTTTTCCTTGATCATCATTTGGGCCAGGGACATTTTTTCTTTTTCAACTCCCTGTTTCATTCCTTGTTCAATTCCCTGGTCTACAAGAGCTCTACTTAGATTACACATGTCTCTCACCTCACTCTCAAATTCTTCTGTCATGGCAATATCAAAATCTTCATGTAACCGCTTCTTTTTTTCTTCTGGCGTGGCGCCCATATATTATTTTCCCTAGCGGTAATTAACATTTCAAGTAATCCCTTTGGCTTGTTGTGTCCACCTTATAGGGTACATTATAAAAATCTTCATATTGTGAAAGATTAATAAGTTCTTTGAAAAATGGGCAAGCCCAAAACAGACCTGCCCATCAACAATATTATCCTACTTATTTCATTGCACACAAATTCTCATCAATCCATTTCTGGACATCTTTTTCGCTTACCTTAACCAGACGGGCGATCTTTTGGATATTCATGCCTTCTTCTGCCATAGAAAGAGCGGTTTCTTTTTTTGCCTTTAGCTCGCCACGTTTCTCTCCGCTTTCCATTCCTTCACTATAGATTTTCTCCATTTCATGGCACATAAGCTCAACCCCTTTCTGTGTCTCTTTCAATTCATACATTCGTTTTGCAAGAATCGGACTGTGCATCTCATCTGCCTTTTTACAGTGTAGATCATGCATCAGTCTTCCCAGTTCTGTGTCATCCTGTTTCCGGGAATTTACATATATGATATGTGCTTCATCTTGAAAAGCTTCGTTCAGTTCTTTGATCTGCCGGTCAATGTGGTAAATGGGAAGTCCATATCCAAGAATATCGTCCCTGGTAATAAAAATTACATAGCTTTCCGGCAGTTTCTCAAAATCCTGTCCGGGATTTAAGGTATTCATATCCATCAGTCCACTATGGTACCGGGCTCTTTTGGGGGAAGCTCCTTCATTATCCTGCTGGATTTCCACATCAAATTGTTTGCCTGTGGAATCCCTGGCAACGCAGTCCATTACTGCGGAGTGTCCCTGCAAATTTTTATAATCTTTTTGGATTATCTGATCAATCACGTGTAAATCTTTTTTCTTCATAATGACCTGCAAAACATATTCCAGACATTCTCTTTTCTTGAACACGTTTCGCATAAATATATCACTCATGAGTGTAAAATTCTTAATAATGCCTTTGTATTTTTCGTAGCGTGACTCTAAATCACTGTTCAATAGGGTGTTTTCATCAGCCATTTACAGCAATCACCTCCTGGCATTTTCGATTGATGAATGTAAAAGTACTTTTATCTGATTCTATCTTAACATTAATGGAATTCCTTTACAAGATACTTTTTATGATGAGTGAACAGATGCAATAGAAAATACCAGCAATAGCCGTCTGGAAAGCGAACTGTAACCATAAGAAGTATTATTAGATAACTGATAGATTGCATAAAAACTTGTTTTTTACAAAAATATCAAATTTTGTCACATAAAAGAGGCATGATACGAAGTCTGAAACGGGAAAGTGATTGCAAAAGGTGGTCAAAAATGGCCTTTTGTCAAAGGCTTATTTTGTGTTATTAAATCCCTTTTAAGCTTAAATAACACAAAATAATACAAAATGATACAGATAAAAAGGTAGGAAATAACATCAAATAGAACTAAGTGATTTTAAAAGGGAGTAAGTAAAAAAATCGTGTCCTAGACATCCGGAAAACAAAACGCCACACGGACATCTATCCCGTCTAAATTTTTCAT
>OLPE01000984.1_pt1 | contig 19395 bp, 17 predicted proteins | sample 1671901 | NCBI WGS metagenome assembly OLPE01 (sample SAMEA3136624, study PRJEB25190) | human gut metagenome | biome: human gut; feature: human-associated habitat; material: faeces | place: Austria | collected 2013 | reverse complement strand
ACGCCGCCAGCGTTCATCCTGAGCCAGGATCAAACTCTCTGATAAAGTGTTTGATTCGGTCAAAATAACTGCTTAGCTATTTCATCTCGCCAATCCTGATTGGCGAGCATCCCTTTTTACTGTTTTTAAAGGTCAGTTCCTTAAAAAATAAAACTTTTAAGAATTTTTCAAGGTTGTTTCACTGTTCAGTTATCAATGTTCTTTTGTTGATCTTTGTTATCTCCTCACCGGAGCAACTCTGATATCATATCATGTTGTTTGCGGTTTGTCAAGAACTTTTTTCAACTTTTTTATTTTTCTTTTTTGCTGTCTGACCGGAAGTCTTTTCAAGCTTCTTTGTGAAATCCTTTGTTTTAAGGGGTTTCCTCAACAGCGAGGTTTATAATACCATCGTTCTTTTTGTTTGTCAACAAGTTTTTTTCATTTTTTAACTTTTTTATTTCCTATTTTAGAATCTCTCGTTCGATAGTTAAAGACTTCCGTCTTGCCTGATTCGGTGAAGAGGCAAGATCCCCTGTGTGCCTTACAAGCGCTACTGAGGATCTTCTATATTATCATTATTATGATACTAGGGGGCAAAATACCTTTTAACCTCAACATCATTATTATGCCCGACTTAAAAGTCTGAAACCACGATATACAAAGCGTTATTCTCATTTCCCCTTTGTATGTTTCAACTGCAATTCTCCTCTTCGATAAATTCTCTCCAGTAGCGGCGTCTCTACAAGCAGCATCCCGATCCAGCCTGCGAGATAGGAGTATGGCAATGCCTCGATCCCAAGTCCCAGCATAAATACGAGCGGAATCGCTGCCAGTACCCGCACTCCCATATTTACAAAGCTGCTGATCAATGTCACTTTCATGTCGCCAATACCACGGAAAAATCCCTGCAATCCATTGGTCAGTGCCGGAAGCACATACATCAGAGAAATCAAATGCAAATATATCACTCCATGTCCAATGACCTCTTCATCTTTTACAAACAGGAGCATCAACAGTCTTGCCAGTAAGTAGCAAACGAGGAAAATGAAGATTCCATAGATAACTTCCAGCACCAGTCCGCAGCGAAAGCCCTCCCGCATTCGATCACGCCTGCCTGCGCCTTTATTCTGCGCCATCAGTGCAGTCATTGCATGTGCAATATTCTGCTCCGGCGTATAAGCAAAGTCGTCGATCCGGTTCACGACTGCAAATGCGGCCGCAACAGAAACCCCCATCGTATTGACGATTGCCTGTATCCCGATCTTGCCGAGCTGCACCGTCGCTTGCTGCATCGCAGACGCCCAGCCATATGCAATCGTACGTTTTAAAAGTCCTGAATCGAATACCAGCCACTTTTTTCCAAGCCGAAGCAATGGCACCTTTTTCTGGATATAAATCACGCAAAACAGGCTGCATAACGCTTCGCTTAATACCGTCGAGATTGCACAGCCATTACTTCCTGCTTTCAGCACCACGACAAAAAACAGATCACCGAATATGTTCAGCACCGCACTGATAATCAAAAAATACAGCGGGGAGCTGCTGTCTCCGAGTGCCCGCAGGGTACTCGCAAAAAAATTATAAAGAAAGGTAAACATCATTCCAAGAAAAATAATGCGCAGATATCCCCTTGTCATAGCAAAAATAGAGGGATCCACCTGAAGCATCGTCAGGATCGGGCCTGCAAAGAGCACGCACAGGATCGTCAGCGTCAGTGAAAACACCACACCGGAGAGCAATGTCGTGCTGATTTGCCGATGCAGTGTCTCATATTCTTTTGCACCATACTGCGTCCCCATCAGGATGCTGGCCCCCATACAAAGTCCGTTCAAAAACAGAATCATCAGCGTCGTGATCGGGTTGCAGATCCCGACTGCTGCTAACGCGCCTTTTCCGACAAAATGCCCTACGATAATACTGTCCACTGCATTGTAGGTGAGCTGGAACAGGTTGCCAAGCACGAGCGGTATCGTAAACTTTACCAATATCGGCATTATTTTCCCGGTTGTTAAATCTTTTGTCATAATTTCTCCAATATTTTGCCTGATCTGCCAGAATGCTCTAGATTGATTTCTTTTTCTTTACGCATCAGATCTGGAATAGGAATTCTTCATCAAATTGCTCAGCTCATACAATACCTGATTCAATGTCGCAGCAGTCTCCTTTTTCAGCATTTTTGCCACACGCTCATTTGCTTCCTCGCGCAGCTGCATCCGCTTCGTCTCATCCTGCTCTTTTGCAAGCCGCTCATCGTACTGATGAATCAGCGCATGCCCTTTTGCCATCACATGTTCCTGATAACGTTCGATATGGAATATGGACTTTTTATAGGAGGCATCTGCCATCGCTGCGATCATACGGCTGGCCCAGTAGAAATTGTCTGTCGAGACTTCCGCCGTCGTATTAGAGAGGTAATCTGGTGTCGTCGTCACTTCTGCATAGAAGGGCACAAGTGTATTAAACGCATTGGACGCAAACGCCACCCATTCCAGAATACCAGAATCCGCAGGCTGATCCGGGCGCATCTGAATCACAGAAAGAAAATCATTGCGGTTAATACCGATGGAACGAAACGCACCCTTTTCAGACTTATCGCCATAAGCTCCATATGGGTCGTACGGCGTTCCCTGGTAGTGGGAAGACAGCACATACTTCACATCCTCCACAGTCACTTTTCTCTCCGGGACCATGCACCACGGCAAATCATCCGAGTACGGAGTGTAATCTGCGGCTGCTCCATCCCATTTCCTAGTGTGTGGATTCAGGCAACGCTCCATATACCATGCACGCGGCGTATTATAGACATGATCTGCATCGTCGTGGCTTCCAAAGGCATCCCGGGGATTCAATTTGCCGTCCGTCGACAGATCCAGATGATACTGCTGAATAAATTCTCTCATATCTGCCGAGCACATATACTCCTTCTGCTCCCCGAGTGCATCCTCCAGATCAAATCGATCCAGCCCAAGCTGATTCGGCATCACCACATAGACATCATCCGGTACCCGTCTGGCAATCCAGTGATGGCCACCGATCGTCTCCAGCCACCAGATCTCATCTTTATCCTGAAATGCGATCCCGTTCATCTCATATGTTCCATATTGCTCCAGCAGACTGCCCAGGCGCTGCACACCCTCCCGTGCACTGTGAATATACGGAAGAACAATATATACGATATCCTCTTCGCCGATGCCGCCAGCCACTTCTTCTTTTCCATCTTCTGCCGGCTGATACATGACGAGCGGATCCGCGCCGAGCACACGTGGATTCGATGTGATCGTCTCCGTCGCGGTCATGCCGACCCTTGCCGCATTGACACCACTCGCCGCCCAGATGCCCTCCCCTTTTACCGCATTGGGCATCGCGGTGTAGCGCATCGGATGATCCGGAAGGTCGATCTCCACATGAGAAATCTCGGATTTATAATGGGTCGGCTGCTCCGACGGATGAACGACCACAAATTTCTTCGGGGTAAAGCTCCCAGAGCCGGAATCATCGTTCCGGGCAATCATCGTAGAACCATCATAGCTCGCCTTTTTGCCGACCAGTATTGTTGTACATGCCATTTTGTTTTCCTCCTTGGCAGCCTTATTCAGAGCAATCTGACATTCTCTATCCGTGTTTTGCTCATAACTGAAAAACCGCTGCTTTTTTTATTCTTTCTTATTATAATCAGTCCCGTCGCTCCCCGCAACTCCTTTTCCATACTTCCCAAGCGCACTTCTTTACCTTGCGGTCGTAAGTTAAATCAATAGCTCTCAAGGCATTCCAGTTAGTCTGTTATAATTTTATCAAACCTTTTCGTAATATATTGAGAATTCTTTTCATTAGTGTTAAAATGAGAAAAAACAAACACGGAGGATAATCTGATATGAAGAAACTGAAAGTAAAAAAGGGCAGCACCTGTATGGCATGTCTGGCCTGTGTACAGGCCTGTTCCGAAGCATTTTATAAAGAGTTCGATCCGGACAAAGCATGTCTGCAGATCGTAGAGAAGAAGGCAGTCCGCCCGATCGCCTGTCCGCAGTGCGGAAAATGCGCAGAGGCATGTCCGGAAGGTGCGATCACCCAGAATGCAAAGGGCGTTTACATGATCAATAAAAAGAAATGTGTCGGCTGTGGCAAATGTGCAGAGGCATGTCCATTCGGTCTGATCGTCGTAACCGAGGGCAATCCAGCTTCCAAATGTATCGCCTGCGGTATCTGTGCAAAGGCATGTCCGATGGATGTACTTGAAGTTGTAGAGGAGTAATTGCTCCCTGCATCCAGCCAGCCCAATACCTGTGAAAAAGCAGCTGTACTTTGATTTTGTACGGCTGCTTTTTTCTGTTTTCTATCTCTTTTATTTTCGTTTTTCCCGCTCTCCGTTGTGATATCGCCCGATCGGTACAATCATTGGACTTCCGGAGACCGGATCCGAAATAACCATGCAGTTCAGTCCATACAGTTCCCTTATGAGCGGTTCCGTAATGACCACCTCCGGCGATCCCTGCGCGATTAGTTTTCCTTTTTTCACAGCAAACAGATAATCCGCATATTTGGCCGACAAATTAATGTCATGGAGTACCATAACAATCGTCGTTCCGCGCCTGCGGTTCAGATCTGTCAACAGATCCAAAATTTCTACCTGATAGGCGATATCCAGAAATGTCGTCGGTTCGTCAAGGAACAGAATATCCGTCTGCTGTGCCAGTGCCAGAGCAATCCAGACACGCTGACGCTGACCACCAGAGAGCTCATCCACCGGACGGTCGGCCATGTCCGCGATTTCCATCATTTCTAAAGCATCTTTTACCGCCTGAAAATCTTCCGTGCCAAGCCCTCGCATAAATTTTCGATATGGAAAACGTCCGCGGGATACAAGATCATATACCGTAATTCCTTCCGGCACAAGCGGAGACTGTGGCATCAGCCCTACCGTACAGGCAAATTCCTTCGGTGCAATCTCGTCCGTCTTCTTTCCATCCAGCAAAATCTCACCGTCAAAGATCCGATTCAGCCTGCAAAACGTCTTTAGCAGCGTTGATTTTCCACATCCATTCGATCCGAGAATGACAGAAACCTTTCCCATCGGGATTTCCACATTCACGTCATCAATAATCACTCTGCTATCATATCCCGTCTTCAATGCCCGTGCTTCCATACTATGTTCCATCGGCATCTCAGAATTCCCCTTTCTTATTCATCGCAATCAGCAAATACAACATATATGGCGCTCCGAGCAGCCCTGTAATGACTCCCACGGGATAATGAACCGGTAACACATGGCAGCCAATAAAGTCAGATGCCAACACAAGCAGTGCACCCGTCAGTGCGGATGGTACCACATTTGCCCGCGCATACCCGGCAAGCCTTGAAGCAATCGGACCGGACAAAAAAGCAACCGAGGCAATTGGGCCGGTCACCGCCGTCGGAACTGCGACCAGACATACCCCGCATAAAATCAGCACCAGATAATCTTTTCTTACATTCATCCCCAGAACAACCGCATAAGCATCGCCGAGCCCTAGCGTCTGCAAATGACGTTCCAGCAGACAAAGTATCATGCCGAGCCCCAGTACAACAATCGCAAGCAGTGGAATATCTTTTCGTTCCACACCATTTAAATTACCGCTCAGCCACTGCATTGTCGCGCTGACATTAAATTCTGCCGTTTTGGTCAGCAGATAGGAAGTGACAGCGTCAAACAGCGCCGCAACCCCGATTCCGGTCAGTATCATTTTTCCATGTGAAAAATGCCCGCCCGGAGACGCCAGAAGATATACCGCAACTGCCGTTAGAATCCCAAATACTACTGCAATAACCGCTACAATGCTTCCCTGCAATTTTAAATACAAAATGCAAAACACTGCCGCAGTGCTTGTCCCGGATGAAATACCAATAACATCCGGACTGGCCAGAGGATTGCGCAATAACGTCTGAAAACAGTATCCCGCCATTCCAAATGCTGCACCTGCCAATGCTCCACCTAGCATTCTCGGTAGCCGTACCTCACTGACCGCATAGGAAACGCCCGGGATCTCAGCTCCAAACAATGCTTTTAACACATCCTTTCCGGAATATGAAACACTCCCCACGCACAGAGCCAGCACAACAAACAGAAAAACCAGAACTGCCAGTACTCTGTTTACCCGGTGAAAGCGTCTCATCCGCCTTTGATAGCCGGACCATAACCTTTTTTCCTTCATATACTCCGAATCGTTCCTTTCCTGATAATTGCAATAAACAGCGGTGCCCCCAGCACGGCCGTGACAATTCCGACCTCCGTCTCCCCAGGCGCACCGATCAGCCTTCCGATCACATCCGAAATCAGAAGCAGCGCACTGCTTCCAAGAAAAGAAAATGGCATCATCAGCCGCATCTCTGAGCCCAGAAACAGCCGGATGATGTGTGGTACCATCAGCCCGACAAATCCAATCGGTCCAGCCAACGCTGTCGTCGCCCCACAAAGAAGTACACTCGCGACAGTTCCGGCTGCCCTTACAAACCGTACATTTACGCCAAGTGAGGAAGCAGCCTCATCCCCGAGCGCCAGCGCATTCAGCTGCGATGCCAGCAGCATGGCAAGCAAGAAGCCTACGGCAATAAACGGCGCAATCAGCCGAATGCTTTCCGTCGTTGCCCGCCCGATGCTTCCAACGGTCCAGAACCGGAAGTTCTGCATCACTTTGTCATTTGGCAGCATAATCGTACTGACGAGTGAGCCGAGCGTAATCGCTACCGCAGATCCGGAAAGTGCCAGCTTCAGCGGTGTCGCCCCTTCTTTTCCAAGTGAAGCCACACCATACACCAGCAGGGTCGTAAGCAGTGCTCCAAAAATAGCCAGCCAGATGTACTGGCTCGCTGCGGAAATATGCAGATATGCAATCCCGATCACAACAAACAAAGATGCCCCTGTATTTACTCCAAGGATACTCGGATCTGCCACCGGATTCCGCGTAATAGACTGCATAAGAGTGCCGGAGATGCCAAGCGCACCTCCGGCCAGAATTCCAAAGATTGTACGCGGTACTCTTGCCAGTACCACCTTTGCCCCCAGCGTCTCCACATGTTTACCGCTCAATGCCTCCAGCACTTTTGTAAAGGCAACCGTACGGCTTCCCAGACACAGTGACAGTACGATTCCTGCTACAAAAAGCAACACGCTGGATACTGCCACTGCGGCAATCTTCTTTTTCTTCATGTTCTGCCTGCTTACTGTACTTTTGCCGCTGCCACTGAAAGCAGATCCAGATACTCATCAATGACTGCCGGAATCGACAGAACTGTTGCATAGGTTCCCATGTACAGATCGCTGTCATCTCCGATCGTTGCTACTGCCCCGTTTGCAATCGCCGGAACGGTGCTCATCAGTTCGTTCGCCTGAAGCTCACCAAGCAGAGAATCATCACCATAGCATACGATGACGTCCACATCATTAAGCAAATCAATATTTTCCGCACTCAAGTCTACCGAAAAATCACCGTCGCCTGCCATCGAAGTGATTGACTCCGGCACTTTCATACCAAGCTCTTCCAGAAACGCGGCACGCGGATCCAGAGGCATATAAATGTATACCATGCTCAAGTTAGAAGGATCAATGTAACAGAATGCCGCCGTCTTTCCCTCCAGTTCCAGATGCTCTGCCAGTTTTTCTGCAATCAGTGCCTTTGTATTTTCAATCAGCTCTGCACCTTCTGCTTCTTTTCCAAGTGCCTTTGCTGTAACCTCTGCCTCTTCCTCCCAGGTCGTTGCATACGCAATCTTTGCATACGGAACCGTCGGTGCAATCTGTGAAAGCCGCTCATACTCCTCTTCGGTCACCCCGGAATTCGGAATCAACACCAGATCCGGCTCTGCCGCATTTACAGCTTCGTAATCGGTTCCCTCCGTATCATCAAACACATTCGGTGTCACTCCAAGCTTTTCAAATGCCGCATTTGTCCACGGAAGCAATCCGTTTTCTTCCACATTTCCATATCCAACCTTTGATACGCCGACCGGGGCAACACCCAGTGCGAGTACTGCATCTGAATTACTGTCAAACAACGTCACTACCCGTTCCGGCTGTTCTTCAATCATCGTTGTGCCGTAAGCATGCTCGATCTCTACCGGAAATGCAGCCTCCTCTGCAAATACCGGAACTGCACAGGTGCTGATGGATAACGCTGCAAGCAGCGCAAGGATTCTTTTCTTATTCATTGGTGTTCTGTCTCCTTATTTTTGATGTACTATATGTTAGCAGATTGTTATTTTAATTTCAATTGTCTAACTTAACAAAGTTTCAACTAACATATAGCAATCCATCTGACAGTTTACCAACATTTCAGAATACTCCCCTTCCTTTTGCTTCAGGTTTTCCTGCTCTCTATTGCGATATCGCCCGTTCAGTACTCATTGAATTTCCAGCTACATATTCTCCCACAGCTTGCAAATACAGGTCGGACGAACCGCATCCGCCCGGATCGCCGTCTTTTCGAGTCTCTTTTTCTCCCGGTTGATATGCAGTACCGTAAGGCTGTCTGAATCCTGATTCGCCACCACGAGAAAATCACTGAAGATCTGGAAATCCCGCGGCGTCCTTCCTCCGGTCTTTTCAATTGAGCAGAGGCGCAGACTTCCATCTTCTGCGATCTCATACATTGCAATACTGTCGTCTCCCCTGTTTCCGGCAAAAAGAAAGCCTCCATACAGTCGGATCGCAGAGGCAGTGTTTGCGCCGGAAAAACCGGTCGAAAGTGTGGAAATGTCCTGTAGCATCACATACTCCGGTTTGCTGCGCTTATCTTCTGCTTTTTTCTCCGCAAATACAACAACCCGGCTGGCAAGCTCACAGAGGACATAAATCACTTCCATGTCTTCATGCCAGAATGCCAGATGTCGCGGTCCATAGCCCGCCGGAAGCTGCAAGCGTTCCCCGCTGTCCGTCAGCGTTCCAGTTTCATAGTCGATCACATAAGCCGTCACCTGATCCAGTCCAAGATCCGTACACCAGAGCCATTCGCCTGCCTCCTCAGAGAAGTGCACATGCGGACCTTCCTGGCGTTCCGGGTCTGCTCCCATCCCCGTATGCTGCAGCAAATCACTCAGTTCCTGCAAATGCCCCTGTTCATCCAGTGAAATAACGCCCAGAGATCCACTCGAATAATTTGCCACCATCAAAAGCTGTTCTCTCCCGTCAATGCTCAAGTGGCATGGATCCGCACCGCCTGACGGCAGTTCTCTTATAAGCCGGAGCAATGCCGTTCCGTTTCCTGTCGGCTGTTCCGGATTTTCTGATGGTCGCAGTGTCTTCAGCTCATACACACCACCTTCCGGCGTCTCCTCCCTCACGGCATACATCGTATCTCCACGTTCATTTAAGGTAATCCAGGACGGGCGAATCGTCTGTGTATCCGCTTTGAGCATGCTCAGCCGTTCACTTCTCGTGCTCAGCTTCCACAGACAAATGCCGGGCTCACCTTTTTCTGCATAAGACCCGGTGTAAAAATAATAGTTTGCCTGCTGAATCTCATCGAGCTGATCCCAGAATGCCCAGAATTCCTCTTCTGTGATCTTGCCATTTAAAATCAGAATTTCATACATGACGCCCCGCCAGCTATAGGAAACCCCGGAATTGCGATAGCCGTTCCGCTTATAAAATGCGATCCGCTTCGTCCGCTGCTCCTGATTTTCCGCCTCCGGATCCGGCATCTCCACGTCCAGAATCAGTCGCTTGTCCGGATATGCCCGTCTGATCGCATCCAATATCTGCGAACCGTATCCATTCCCCCGAAGTGTTTCCTCTACCGCCAGAAACAGGACATGTGTAATATCCCCCATCGTCAGTGTCGAATAAAATCCGCACAGCATTTCGCCATCGTAGCAGGCAATAAAGTCATACGGCCCGTCCGTCTCCAGCAGCAGATCCAGCGCCACCCGCTCTTCACGCGGAAAAGCCGCCCGGTACAGCCTCACGATCTCCGGAAATTTTTCTGATTCTTTTGTCACCTGAATGGATGTAAGCATATAGTCCCCCTTTACTTGTCTCGCACCGGATTATTCACCTGGTTGCTCTTCTGATCTTTTTATTATAGCGTCTCCAAGAAAAATCCGCCATATCTTTTCTCCGAAAACAGGATGCAAGCTTGTGATTTTCGCTTTTCTGTGCTAAAGTTTTTACAAAAAAAGAAGGATTTATGAAAATGAATGAAAAGCACTTATTCAGTAACACAGATATCCGGAAGCTGCTTCTGCCGATCATGGTCGAACAGCTTCTCGCTTCGCTGATGGGGATGGTCGATACGATCATGGTCAGCAACGTCGGCTCGGCAGCGATCTCGGCTGTTTCTCTCGTCGACTCAATCAACATTCTGGTCATCCAGCTGTTCTCTGCCCTCGCGGCAGGCGGTGCGATCCTGTGTTCCCAGTATATGGGCGGAAAAAATATCCGTCAGGCTGAAACTTCCGCTAATCAGGTGTTGCTGACCGTGACGGTACTCTCCAGCCTTATGACCGGAGTCTGCCTGCTGTTCCGCCGTCCGCTTCTTTCCCTGATTTTCGGTGCGGTAGAGCCTGCAGTCATGACCAATTCTGAAGTTTATTTTCTCTACACGGCACTGTCCTTCCCGTTTATTGCGATCTATGACGCAGGCGCTTCCATCTTCCGCGCCCAAAACAACACGCGCTGCCCGATGATCATTTCGGTGATCTCAAATTTCATGAACATTTTCGGCAATGCGATCCTGATCTGGGGCGTCGGCATCGGCGTAGCAGGTGCCGCAATCTCTACCTTGCTGTCCCGGATTTTCTGTGCAGTCATGGTCATGTTCTGGCTGCGCCGGCCATGTTATGCGCTGCGCGTCTACAACTACCGTTCCATCCGGCCACAATGGAACTATATCCGGAAGATTCTCTCCATCGGCGTTCCCTCCGGTATTGAAAACGGAATGTTCCAGTTCGGAAAGCTCGCGATCCAGTCTACTGTATCAACACTTGGCACAGTCGCAATCGCCGCTCAGGCCATGACCAACATTCTTGAGAATTTAAACGGTGTCGCAGCTATCGGCGTCGGTATCGGACTGATGACCGTCGTCGGCCAGTGCATCGGTGCAGGACGGGATGATGAAGCCGTCTACTATATTAAAAAATTTACCGGTATCGGTGAAGTCGTAATCATGATCAGCTGCGGGCTCGTCTTTGCAGCCGGCCGAATGGTAACCGTCCTTGGCGGCATGGAACCGGAAAGCGCTCAGATGTGTCTGTATATGCTCACTGCCATCACGGTCGTAAAGCCGCTCGTGTGGACATTCTCCTTTATTCCGGCCTATGGCATGCGCGCTGCCGGTGATGTAAAATATTCGATGATTGTCAGCTGCATCTCCATGTGGATGTTGCGCGTAGCGCTCTGTGTTTACCTCTGCCGCGTTCAGGGCTTCGGGCCAATCGCCGTATGGATTGGCATGTTCACCGACTGGACTGCCCGTGGAATTGCCTTTTTATGGCGGTTCCACAGCCGGAAATGGCTGCGACATCATGTGACAGTATGAATTGAACGCAGATCGCAAAGCGACTGCGTTCATGAGCAAGTAGCGAGAAGCGGATTGCGAATGTCCGCTTTACAATCTGAACGAACCGACTTGACTTTTCCTGCATAAAGTTTTATAATATTAATAACAGTTATTATTTTTATTTTAAGGAGGTCTTTTTATGAAGTACGTATGTGATGTCTGTGGCTGGGAGTATGATGAAGAGAAAGGATATCCGGAAGGCGGCATCGCACCGGGAACTAAATGGGAGGATGTTCCGGACGATTTTGAATGCCCGCTCTGCTCCGTAGGCAAAGATCAGTTTTCAGCTGAATAAAGCTGAAAAAAAGGCGCTGGATCACGGAAATCCTGCGCCTCTTTTTTATTCTTATCCGTTGTTTTAACCGAATCAAGCAAGTCCCCTGCTTCAATTGCGCAAAGCAATAAGCAGTGGGTTGGGACTTGCTTGTATCAGGAGTGGTACAAGCCACTCCTGATAAGCTGCGAAGCAGCTATTCGGTTATGAGCAAGTAGCGAAGCGGATTGCGAATATCCGCTTTGACCCGTAAAAGCAGGATCTTTCAGCCCTTTTGCCGGTTCTGGCACGCCACGATTCGACTGCCAAACACATCCAATGCCAGGGCATCTCCTATTGAGACCGGCAATGGCACAATCATCTGATTCAATTGTTTCATTGCTTCCAACAGCCGGTCCTTCGGGATCGGCTGTTCTGTTTTGACTGCTACGACACCGCCGTCTGCGCAGCGAAGAGTCGTCGTCAGCGTCCGCCTCGGATCCGTACATTCCGTCCTCGCATATTCTGCACCCCGTTTGCACGTGTTTCCGCTCACACTCACAAATTCTCCGGTTTCTGTCAGCTTTGCACACAGCTGACATCCCAGCGGACATCCGATACAAATCATTTCCCGTTTCATTTTGCATCCTCCAGTGTAAATACAAGCTCCTTTGTGCCTGCAAACAGCTCTTTTTTCAGAGTAATTCGTTCCATCTCACCAGGCGCCACCTTTGCTCGTTTCTTTGTATAAATCTGTTTTCCGTTTTCATAGATACAGATATTGACATTCCGAAATACGTCGGATACACGAAAATAGATCTCTACGTCTTCCGCCCGCGTGATTTTCTGCGGAACGGTATATCGAATCCGCCCATCTGCCCGGATCAGGACCGATTCCGTCTTCTGATTTGCTCCAAACAGATAATTTGCCGCGCTCTTTCCTGCTGTCTCTGCCTCCTGTGATACAAAATCGACCAAGTCATGCACATGCAATACATTTCCGCAGGCGAAAATGCCATCCACTGATGTCTCGCGATCCTGATCTACCACCGCCCCCTTTGTGATGCCGTCCATACAGATCCCGGCTCCTTTTGACAGCTCATTTTCCGGAATCAGCCCGACAGAAAGCAACAGCGTATCACAGGCAATATACTGCCGCGTGGCATCGATTGGTTTTCGCTTCTCATCCACCTGCGCAATCGTCACGCCCTCCACCCGGTCTTTTCCATGGATTTCTACAACCGTATGGCTCAAAAGCAACGGAATATCAAAATCCTTCAGGCACTGCTGAATATTTCGCGCAAGCCCTCCTGAATATGGCATCAGCTCGCAAACTGCCTTTACCTTGGCACCTTCTAAGGTCATCCGGCGCGCCATGATCAGCCCGATGTCTCCGGAACCAAGGATCACGACATCACGTCCCGGAAGATAGCCCTTCTGGTTCACATATTTTTGCGCGGTTCCGGCGCTGTAGATACCTGCCGGCCTCGTGCCGGCGATATTTAAGGATCCCTTCGCCCGCTCCCGACAGCCCATCGCAAGTATGATCGCCTCTGCCTCAATCTCAAAAATACCAAGCGATGCATTCGTCGCGATGATCTTCTTCTCTCCGGTCACTTCCAATACCATCGTGTTTAGCATCACTTCCATTCCGGTCTCCTGCACCATTTGCTCATAACGCCATGCATATTCCGGGCCGGTCAGTTCCTCACCAAACCGGTGCAGACCGAAGCCGTTGTGGATGCACTGCTGTAAAATGCCGCCCAGATGCTCATCCCGCTCCAGAAGCAGGATATCCCGGATTCCGCTTCGATGTGCCGCCACCGCAGCACTCATGCCCGCCGGACCGCCCCCTATGATGACCAGTTCCTTTTTCATGCCTCCACCCCCTTCGTTTTTCCCACATTAATATAGGATGCTTTCCCTGATTTTGTCACCTGTTCATAAGAAATCCCAAGCTCCCGCGCCAGTAGCTCTACGATCTGTGGCCCGCAAAAACCGCCCTGGCATCGTCCCATCTGTGCCCGCGTGCGTCGCTTTACGCCATCTAAATCTCTGGCTCCCGGGTTGGTATGGATCGCATGCAAAATTTCTCCTTCCGTGATATGTTCACAGCGGCAGACGATTTTTCCATAAGCCGGTTCTTTACGTATCCACTCATTCTTCTCTTCTACAGACGCTTCGCAAAATGCATGATCCGGTTCGCGATATGGCTGATAATTCTGTTTTCTCTGCAAACCTGCTCCCTGCTGTTTCAGCAGCTCCACTACGTATTCCGCAATCGCAGGTGATGCGCTCAGTCCCGGTGATTCAATTCCTGCCACATGGAAAAAGCCACGTTTCGGAGACCGGATGATAAAGTCACCGGTACTCCCGACTGCACGAAGCCCGCAAAAAGAAGTAATCGTCTCTCCAAATGGTATATCCGGCACATACTCCCGCGCCTGTTTTTGAATCTGCGCAAAGCCACCTGCTGTCGTAGCTGCCATCTCTTTGTCCTCCTGATCCACCGAAGTCGGCCCTGCGAGCAGATTGCCATCTACGGTCGGCGTCACGAGAATTCCTTTTCCCATCTTTGTCGGCGTGCGAAAAATCGTATGCTGCACCAAAAGCTTCTTTTCCCGGTCAAGCAGCAGATACTCACCTCTTCTTGGATGAATATGAAATGATGTATCCCCAACCATCGCCGCGATCCGATCCGCATAAACTCCCGCTGCATTGATGATGTTTCGTGTCTGCAGCACCTGCTCCCTGCTGCACACCTCAAAACCGTCAGCACTCTCCCGGATATCCGTGACCTCAAAATTTCGAAGAAGTTCAGTTCCATTGTCCATCGCATTTCCGATGGCTGCGATCGTCAGCTCATATGGACAGATAATGGCACCGGTCGGGGCATACAGCGCAAACAGTACCTCTTTGGAAAGTGCAGGCTCCAGCGCTCTCACTTCTTCCTGATCCAAAATTCTCAGTCCCTTTACGCCATTCTGGCATCCCCGCTCATAAAGTGTCCTGATTGTCGCACGATCCTCCTCACAAAATCCAAGCACCAGCGATCCGTTTCTCTTGTATTTTACTCCAAGCTCTCTTGCGACCTGCGGCATCAGCTCCGATCCGCGCACATTCAGCTTCGCCTTCAGGCTTCCCGGCAGCGCGTCAAAGCCCGCATGGACAATCGCAGAATTTGCCTTAGTTGTCCCCATCGCCACATCATTTTCCTTTTCTACGATGCAGATTCTTAATTCAAAGGCGGACAGCGCCCTTGCAATCAGTCCCCCTACAACACCAGCTCCAATTATCACGACGTCATACATTTGCACGCCCTCCTCTTTTCATTTCTCCTATTTTCCAGTATAATGAAATGAGCAGATTTATCAATAATTCGAGCAATAGTAGGCAAATGAGCAGTTTTTTAAGCGTAATACGCAGATTTTGCGTGTTTTTATGGAGGGATTATGTATCAGAAGGAACGAAAACAGCAGATCTTATATCTGCTGCAGGAAAAAAATGAAATGACGGTTGCGGAGCTTTCCCGGCTGCTGTTTACGAGTGAATCCAGCATCCGCCGCGATCTTCAGACGATGGAACTGAGCGGGCTGGTGAAGCGGACACATGGCGGAGTGAAGCTGCTCAGTGACAATCCGACGATCGTGCCGTTCGCGAGCCGCCTGCACTATAAGGTCGCAGAAAAGAAAAAAATGGCGAAAAAAGCGCTGTCCTATATTCAGGATGGACAGGTCATTTTTCTCGACCAGTCCTCCAGTGCGCTCTTTCTCGCCCATGAGCTGGTGAATCGACGGCAGGTCACCATCATCACCAACAATATTGAAATTCTCGCCACGATGGCGAAGTCCGAATTAAAGGTCTATGCCTCCGGCGGCTACATCTGCCCAACGAACCGCAACTGCCTGATCGGAGAGGATGCACACGAAATTTTCCGAAAAACGCACGCGGATCTTCTGTTTTTTTCGACCAAGGCGCTCTCTTCCGACGGTGTGCTCTACGACGCTACGCGCGAAGAAATCCACATCCACAACGCGATGCTCGAAAACTCCGCCCGAAAGTATTTTCTGTGCGATTCGGGGAAATTTGACTCGTATGCAAGCTATCTGCAGTGTACATTATCAGAGCTCGACGGGATGATCAGTGAAGCTGCGATTCCGGAGAGATTCACGAAATTTCTGCCTGATCCAGATAGGGCTTAGGACTCCGCACACCTGAAGCGGAAAATGCTTATTCTGCATCAGGAAAAAACAAGTCTGTCCAGCGCATCAAACACCCGCTCTGCGTACATCTGCTTGATCTCGTGTCTCGTCATCCCGGTGACATCCGTATTTACTTCAAAGCAATTTGCCTCATCGTGTATCAGAATGAAGAAAAATACCCTTCCCTGCACGCTGTCCACATTGTTCGGATCAAGATTTCCGGTCGTGCCGGTGATCCCGACTGCGATATCAGTATGCAGCTTCTCCTGTACCGTCCGCGCCATCGCCTCCGCACACTCCTTCGAGTAGACACCGTATCGCTCAAGCACCTTCGGATCGACGCCGATAAAAATTTTTGTCTCATTCAGATACGTCACATACCCGCCCGGAAAGATCGCCGATGCCCCCTCCGTATCGGTGATCATCGACGCGATCAGACCGGAAGTGCAGCTCTCCATCGTAGAGATCGTGGTGTGTGTGGCGATGAGTTTTTTGATGAGCTGAGCAATATCTGTCGCTTTTCTATTATCTAATCTCATTTCACAAATCCTCTTATCTACCATATTATCTCCGTCTTTTCTGTATACTGCTTATCTCATCCATGCGTTTTACGGCATCGTGCGACGCTTCTCCTGTCGATAAGCAGACGGAGACATCCCATACTTTTTTCGAAATGTCTTTGAAAAATCCATCTGATCCTCAAAACCGAGCGAACTCGAAATCATTGCGACCGGAAGCTCTGTCGTATCAAGCAGGCGACCTGCCTTTTTTAATTTCAGCTCCATCAAATACTGTTTTGGCGCGACCTGAAATTTTTCCCGGAAAATCCTCGTCATATAATTCGGATGTATATGAAATTTTTCCGCGACATCCTGTAGCCGGATTTTCTGCGAATACTTCATATCCAGATAAAACCGGATCTCATCTGCCAGTGAACTTTTTCCCTTGCTCTTTTCCTGAACTCCTGCGTCTTCATAAAGATACGACATAACGCGGAGCAGTATACTGTTCGCATAAAAATAGCTGCTGATATCATTATTAAAAATAGACAAAATCTCCAATATACAGTTTTTGTATTTCTCGGTATCCAGTCCGCGGAGCACATATGCCTCTTCTGAGGATGCCATCAGCTGGGTGACATACCGCTCTGAATTGATTCCAAGAAAATTGATCCATGCATAACTCCATGGTTCCGTGTCCGATGCCTGATAAAGCGATATCTTCCCTGCAGGAATAATAAATACATCCCCTCTCCGACACTCAAACATATGCTGATTAATATGCAGGACTCCTTTTCCTGACAGAACGAAATGAACGACATGATAAGACCGGATCTTTGGCCCATAGCTGTACCCGATCGAACATTCTTCATAGCCGGCGCTGTAAATTGCCAGATCCGAGAGAGACTTATCAATCAGGTTGTGTGAAGTTTCTTTATACTCTTTCATAAAGCTATCTTACCAGAAAAAGTTTGTTTTTTCCATATTTTCATCCGAAAATACTATATAAAAATTCTGCAGACTTTTGTTTAATAGGGATCAGATACCAAATATCCACGCAGGCATGGCACCCGGCTCATTGCCCGCAGAAATAAAGGAGCGATACGAATGAAAAAAATAACAGAAAACAATTATATGACCGTTTTCAGTGATCTGGAGCTGTCCGCCTGTATCCAGACGGAACATAAAAGTCAGGATCTTCAGATCAGCAGGATTGATGTCCAGCCAAAAACGTTGCCTGAAGGCCAGACTACCGGAACTATCCGGCTTGTATTTTCTTTTCCTGCAACTGATATCAGCGGACGCTGGTACCCGATCTGCCAATTTGACCGGTCAGTAAAGGCCGACTGGTATGCTCCTGTGGAATCCATGACTGCAAGCTCTGCGCCTGTCGTCTGCTTCTACCGCGCAGATAGCAGAAACCGCCATACAATCGCGCTCTCAGAAGTCCGGAAGAAAGTATTTCTGAAGTGCGGAATCCATGAAGAGGATGGATCCATGCGCTGCGTCATCGACCTTCCCATCACGCAGGGATTTTCAGAAAAGGAGTTCCAGTTCTCTGTCTGGGAGTCCGTTGAGGAAAAAAAGTACTGGGAGGTACTTGATGAGGTACGCAGCTGGTGGGAGGAAGCTCTGCACATTGTTCCGACCACAGTTCCGGACGCAACGAAAAAAACAATGTATTCCTTCTGGTATTCTATGCATCAGAACGTCACAGCAAAAAACGTGGAAGAAGAAAGCAGACGTGCGGCGCAGTTAGGTCTTTCCGCTGTCATCGTAGACGATGGCTGGCAGACTGAAGACAACAACCGTGGCTATGCCTACTGCGGTGACTGGGAACCATCCAGGCAAAAATTCCCTGACTTTGCCGGACATGTTGCAAATGTACAGGCGATGGGTTTAAAATATCTGTTATGGTTTTCCGTTCCTTATATCGGGAAAAAAGCAAAAGCCTGGAAGCATTTTCAGGATAAGCTTCTGCGATTCAGTGAAAGCCAGCAGGCAGGCATTCTGGATCTCCGATATCCGGAAGTACGGGAATATCTCAAAAACATTTATGTAAAAGCAATCCGGGACTGGCATTTAGACGGCCTGAAGCTGGACTTTATCGATGAATTTTATTTTCAGGAAGACAGCCCTGCTTACAATGAAAACATGGACTACCATGACATACAGGATGCACTGAATCGTTTCCTGACTGATGTTATGGATACTTTAAAGCAGATCCGTCCGGATGTCCTGATTGAGTTCCGGCAAAAATACATCGGACCCCAGATCCGCAGGTACGGAAATATGTTCCGCGTAAATGACTGCCCGGGATCCGCTGTGAGCAACCGTATCGGCACCATCGACCTGCGTCTTTTAAGTGGTAATACTGCCGTGCACTCAGATATGTTAATGTGGCACCCATCAGAAGCCCCGGAGGATGCTGCCCTTCAGCTTCTCAGCTGTCTGTTTTCAACGGTGCAGCTTTCTGTATGTCTGGATCAGATTTCCGAAAGCATGAAACAGATGCTGCAGTTCTGGTTTTCTTTTATGGAAGAAAAGAGCGCTCTGCTGCTGTCAAGTCAGATCCAGCCTTCCGAACCGGAAAACCTCTATCCGGAAGTCTGCGCAGAACATGCAAATGAAAAAGTGCTCGTACATTATAGTATGGGAAGAGTCGCAAATCTGACCGGCTGTCCGGAAAAGCTCTATTATGTCCATGCTACAAAAGCCGAAGAAATCTGTTTCCGGTGCAATGCCACCGATCAGCTGACTTATGAGGTGAAAAGCTGCTTCGGTGAGACGATTGCACACGGCGAGACCACCGGAAATCCGCTGTTTCTATTATCAGTTCCGACCTCCGGAATGGTTGTGTTTACAAAAAAGATGTAATTACATTCAAGAATGCCTCGGCATTCTTGCTGCGAGATGCGCGTCATGCAATG
>OLPE01000981.1_pt1 | contig 19443 bp, 31 predicted proteins | sample 1671901 | NCBI WGS metagenome assembly OLPE01 (sample SAMEA3136624, study PRJEB25190) | human gut metagenome | biome: human gut; feature: human-associated habitat; material: faeces | place: Austria | collected 2013 | reverse complement strand
TGCGCCCATGCCGCCGGCCGCTATGCCCGCGCCCGAGAAGAAGCCGCCGAGGGACACGAGGGCGGTTCCTATGGTTTGGAGCGAGCCGAGAAGGGTTCCCACTATGACAAGCACGGGGCCGATGGCCGCGAGGAACGCGGCGATGCCCAAGACAGCGTTCTGGGCGGCGGGGTCTAGCCCGCTGAACCAGTCGGCCACGCCCTTTGCCATGTCCGCGACGCCCTTCAGCGCTTCGACGCCCTTTTCCGCGAAGGGCTGGAAGGCGTCCTGCAACTCTCGAAGCGCGCTCTTCGCCCGCGACCCCAAGTTCTCGGACATCGCATCCGCCGCGCCGGACGCTGCTCCCGCGACGTCGGCGAAGCTGTCGTTCACGCCGCCGAGCGCGAGTATCATCCCCATTGCATTGTCTTCGCCGAGCGATGACCACAGGGTGGAAGCGATGGCCGCGCGGTCTGTTTCGCTGGTCATCGTCTGCATGTCGCCGATGACGGCGTTAAGCACATCCTGCGCGGTCGCCTTTCCCTCGCGGAACGAGTTGAAGACCTCTTGGGTTCCCTTAGAGAACTGCCCGATGCCCTCTTCCATGCGCCCGTCGGACAGCGACGTCAGGAACTCATTCAGGAAGTCGCCCACCTTGTCGAGGTTGTAGGCACCGGACGCGGTGCCCGCTTCCAGAAGGCTGAAGTACTGGCTCGCGGACATGCCGGCTTCAGCCCAGCGGCCGCCGTACTCCGAAAGGTTGTCGCCCAACTCGTCGGTGTAGTCGAGACCGCGCTGCGTGCCCGCCACCAGAAGGTCGCACGCTTCCTGTGCGGACAGCCCGAACTTCTTCATCAGCACGTTGATTCCACGCACCGATTCGGTCATGTCCGAGCCGAACGTGTCTTCGAGCATGATTGCCGACTGCGTGACAATTTCCAAGTCTTCGTCGGAAACGTCGCGCAGCACCGCCCGCGTCTTTATGAGCGCGTCGGTAATCTGCTCCACGGATTCGCCCCAGCCGCCGTTGTAGAGGTTGCGGCCGACCTCCAAAAGCTTTTTCGCTTGCTCTTCGTTGCCCTGACAGGCGGCCTTCATCTTCGCGAAGGCGTCATCGAACTGGACGGCGGTCGCCATGACCGCCGTCCCGGCTGCGGCGACGGGCGCGGTGATGCCGGCCGTCATGCCGGTTCCGACGCTCTTCATGCTGTCGCCGACCTCTTTGTAGTCATCGGCGACATCTTGCAGCTTGTGCCCGAGTTGCCCGAGTGATGACTGGGCTGCCTTCTGAGCCTGCTCGGATTGCTTCAGGGCGCGCTTGTAGCTGTCAAGCTGCCCCTCGGTCTTGATGATTTCGCGCTGAAGCTTGTCCCACTCGTCTGTGCCGACCTTGGATTCGTCCATGCTCGCAAGCTGAGCCTTCAGGACGCGCAGCTTGTCCTTCGTCTCTTCGACGCGGTTGCCAAGCTGCGCAGTCTGCTGGGCAAGAAGCTTCACGTTGCCGGGGTCGAACTTCAGCGCGCTGCGTATCTGGTTCAGTTCGGTTTGCGTTCCCTTTGCGGCGGTGTTGACCTCGCGCATGGCGCTCTTCAGCTTGGAAGTGTCTGCTCCCAACTCTATAACCAGACCCTTGTAGGCCGTCGCCATGCTCTCACATCCTCTTCATTGCTTCGATGTCTTCTTGGGTCGCGTCGCGGCACCCGTCATCCTCTCGGCCTTCGTAGGCTTCTGCGGTGATGGCCGAGAAAATCAGGAATTCGCCGAGCGACATCCAGTAGAGGTCATCCATGGAAAAGCCCATGGAAAGCGCTCCTAGCACCATCGCGTGGTACTTGTAGCGCTTCGTCGCTTGACCGGGGCTACTGCTGCTCTTCCTCTTCGGAAGCTTCGGCGGCTCCTCGAAAAAAAGCGTCTTTCACCTCGCGCGTGACGCCCTCCATCCAGCCTTCCATCTGATAGTCGATGTCGGCTGTGGAGTTCATCCATGCGGCATAGCCCGGAACCGTCGCCGGGCTTGCCGTCTTCATCATCGCCCACAGGCAACGGCGCAGCACGCCGAAGTTGGGCACCTCGCCCATAGCCACGAAGTCATCCACGATGTCGCGGCCGTCGAACTCCTTTTCGTAGAGGTAGCACGTGATGGCGGATGCGTGGATGCTCACGCTCTCATTCTTGTTGATTTGCACGCTGCGCACGTCGTTTCTCCTTTAACCCTCGGTGATTTCTGCGCCCTGCTCGTTTCCGCCGGCATCCAGCGTCGCGGCTGCGGGCGGGGTGTGAACCTTCTTGAACCAGCTGTCGAAGACCGCTGCGCTCTTCTCGGTGAGTTCGCACATGGCCTTCACGTAGTGCTTGTCGCCGAATGCGAGCGGGTCGATGGACACGCTGACGGTCTCGGTGGTCGGCTCCACGCTGTCTTCGGTGGTAGACCACTCGTTCTCCGGCCTGTCCATGGTCACGTAGTAGTAGCAGAAGCGCGTGTTGGTGACGTCGCCTTCCACCTCGTAGAGCAGCGCGAAGGGCTTGTTCACCTCTTCGCCGTCTGTGACCTCGTACAGAACGCCGGTATCGGGGTCGAGTTCCCAGCCCTGAGCGGCCGCCATGACTTCCAGCGCAACCTTCGCCATTTCGAGGTCGGCGGTGTAGCCGTTGTTCGCGCGGCCTACGTAGTAGACCGTATCGTCGGCGAACCACTTCTTGGTGTCGCCCTCGGGGCTGGTCTTGATGGAGCGGCAGCCCGGAAGGGCTAGCGGGGTGTCGTACTGCTCGGTCTCTTCATCGAACCATGCGACATGCACGTTGCGCACGCCGTAGCGCACGCCCTTACTTTTCTTCTTCTTCGACATCTTCTGTCCTTCCTTTCGTGTCGGTGAACGTGTATGTGGTCTCATGCAGCCGTTCGCTGCTGATGGGGTTTCGAGCCTTCGAGAACGAGCCGTAGCCCGCGTTCTCTAGGCATTCCTCCACGGAAGCTTCGGCTTCCGCGTCGGGGTAGCGGTCGGTGTAAAGGCGAACCTCGCACTGGTCGAAGGCCGCATAGCGGGCGTCATCGGCGTACAGCACGTTCTCGTCGGGCATGGTGTAGGAGATGCGCGGAAGTCTCGTCTCATGCGAGCCTAGGAGGTTGACGGGGTACCCCGTCTTCTTCAGCGCGTCGCACACGCTCTTCTCGCTCATATCCCCATGTCCCTTTCCAGTTCCTCGGCTGCTTGCCGGAACGCCGGTTCGATGTGCGGGATTCCGCGCACGAACCCGCCGTCGCGCTTCTCGTGCCCCTTTTCGAGCAGATGCGTCAAGCCGGGCTTCTTCGCGTTGTAGATGACCGCCGTAGAGCCGGCTCCGATGCCCTCTTCGACCTTCGAGCGCCATCCCTTCGAATAGCCGCCCTTCTTCTTGGGAGACGTCTTCTTCAGGCGCTGGACGGTCTTTCGAGCCGTCTTCTTCACGGCTTCGCCGGCGTCTTTGCGCTCTTCTGCTGCATAGCTTTTGACTATGCGCGCCATGGATGACGCCAAGCTGTCGGGGCTGATGGTGCTAGGCATCGTCGGCCACCTTCTGGGCGCAGGTCAGCCGCACCATTTCGCCGCGCCCGGTAGGCTGGGCGTCGGTGATGGTGAGCGTCTCGGCGTGGTACTCGATGGTGTCTTCCCCTTCGTAGTCGCATGCGCGCATCTGAAGCACGCAGCGCGTCCTGAAGCCCTCGGCGTTTGCGACGTCGAAGGCTTCGGCTGAGACCGTGAAGGGGTTCACGAAGACGCGCCGGCGGCGCGCTTTCGCGACCTCTCGGCCGTTGTCGCCTTCGCAGTACGCGAACTTCACGAGGTGAGCGCAGTCGGAAAAGCCCGTCATAGCCCCTTCGCTCCTTCCGCTGTGTACTCTTGCGAGTTGAGCATGTCGCGCTCGCACGCAAGGTAGCTTTGCCAGTACTTATCGCTGTCTGGGTTGTCCAGACCGAAGCGCGCCTTGCAATACGTCATCACGGCTTCGACCACGAGCGGGTCGGTGTCGGATTTCGCCTTGCCCTCGATGACGCCTGAAAGCATCAGGTCGTGGCGCGCTGCGCGGCACAGCCCGTCCACCTCGTCATCGAAGGCGTCGGAGGTCAGGCGAAGGGCTGTCTTGGCTTTGCCAAGCAGCCCGTCGCGCATGCCCGTTCCCTCTGTCTGTGCGACCTCGGACATCGGCCTAGCCCTGCACGCTCGCAGCGACTGCGGCGGTGTGGGTGTACTTCACGAAGCCCTTCGGGTTGCGAAGGCCGGCATCCACGAGCGCATAGCCGGAGTAGGTGTGCTTGCGGGTCTTCACGTCCACGTCATCCATGATGTTGACCTGGTCGAAGTCGTTCACCTGAAGTTCTGCCGGATAGCCGAAGTAGATAACGCCGTCGGCCAAGGTATCGTCCTTCTTCGCGGCGGCACCGTAGATGCGGCCTTGGACGATGGGGTCTTCCATCGCAGAGGGGATGAACGCCTTCTTGTTGTCCTCGGTGGTGATGCCGGCGAGGACGTTCCAGATGGTCGCTTCGTTGGCGTAGACCGACCGCACGCCGCGACCCTTCAGAAGGCCGAAGCAGCGGCGCACCTCTGCATCGGTGAGCGTTCCGCTGATGATGTTCTCGTCGGCGATGCCCGCCTTCGCGCCCTTGGCCGTGCCCTCGTCAAGGCGCTGGTAGCAAAGCTTCTCGATGGCGACCTTCATGCGGTCTGCAATCTCGCGCACGAGCCATGTGCGGAACGCGCCAAGGGACTGAATCTCCATCTTGCGGGTGAGGTCAACGTGCTTCTTGATTTCCTCGCCCGTCAGCGTGATGGTGTTCCATGCGTTCTGCTCGTCATCGTTGGCCGCGCCCTCGTCGGTTGCGGCGGCGTCGCCGGCGGTGATGCCGGTGTGCTGCACGATTTCGCAGATGTGCGCGAAGTTGGTGTGGTATGCATCGGCGTACAGGGGCGCGTCCGCCTCCATCAACTCCACGATTTCGTCCATGATTTCGGTCGGCACGACGGCACCGCTGTTGGCGGTGGTCATCGTGTAGGCCGCGCGCTGCTCGGCCGTAGGCTCGCCGAACATGTAGCTTCGGCGGCCACCATCGGGGACGCTCGCCATCTCGCGCAGCCATGCGTCGCGGTACTCCGGGGAAGAAGCGTCGTAGCTGCGCGGCTCGGCGCTCTCGGCGGGGACGGGAAGGACGATGGCGCTTCCGGCGTCGATGGACGCGCGCACGGCGGCGCGGCGCTCTGCAAGGCCGTTGTTGGCGGCGTTGGCGCGCTCGTTCAACTCTGCGGTGATGTCCGCCGTGCCCTTCTCGAACTCGGTCAGGGCTTCATCGTCGGCATCGTCGGTGTTCTCGGCGATGCGCTTCAGCATGTTGCGCAACTCGTCGGCGGTGCGCTTCTGGATGGGCGCGCCGGCGAAGAAGGCGCGCAGTTCGTCGCGAAAACTCATAGTGTGGTCTCCTTTGCAATCTGAGCCTTCAGTTTTATTTGCCTTCGGCGTCGCAACTCCTGCGCCTTGCGTTCCCCCATCACTCCGTCAGCAAAGGAACGTGCCGATATAGCCGTAGCGTCGTTGGCGGGGATGGACACCGCCGAAACGTCGAAGACCTTCTTCACCTTCGTGATGGTTCGAAGGTCGTTGTCGTTGTCCCATATCTCTTCCGCCACCGTGAACGCCCAACTCATGCGGTCAACGAGACCGGCGGCGATGGCTTCGTAGAGACGCCGGGCGTCTTCTGTGCGCCCGAGGTCTGCCGCGACGAAGATGCCGTGGCTGTCGGAAGCGATGTGCAGGTTCCCGGCGCGGTTGCGCGCGAACACCATGCCTTCATGGTCGTACTGAAAAATCACGTCGGACAGGTCTGCGCCGTCCAGCACGTCGGGCGCAATCTGCTCGCGGATTCCGTAGCAGAGTTCGTAGGGCTGGTTGAACGTGGTCGCGTAGCCCTCCACGTAGTAGTCTGTGTCGAAGAACTTCCGGCGCTCGCCCTGTGGTGAGGTCGCGAGCGGCGAGGTGAAAGCCCTGTAGACCCTGTTTTCCTTAACTGGCATCTTCGCCCTTCTCCTTCTCGTCGCTTTGCTTGTTCGCTTCTGCGGCGGCCTGCGCCGCTTCCTTGGTCTGCGCGGCAAGGTTCTCGGACAGGATGTACTCGCCACGGATGGCGAACTGCTGACCGGCACCGCCCGGAACGGGCGGCAGCCCGAACTTCGCGCGGAACTCGTCGGCGCACATAGCGCCACGGTCTGCCATGGCTTGGCACAGCGCGGCCTTCGTCTGGTTGCTCATGTAGTCGATGGATGAACTGAAGAAGGCGATTGCGTTTCCCTGCGCCCGCTCTCGCTCGGTGTAGGTCATGTTCGTGAGAACGAGCGAAAGCTGCTGCTGGAAAGGCTCTATCTTCGATTCGTAGAAGGCGTTCCACACGTCTTCGTTGAACTTGTTCTGCAAAATCTCTTCGTTGACGCCGAAGTAGCTGTACACGTTGCGCTCGATAATCTCCATCTGCGCAGCGTCCACGGTGTACTGCTTGCGGTCGATAGGCTCTACGCGGCTCCACGTCTGGTCGTATGCCATGACGCCGGTCTTGTTGGAGCCGGCGAGGTTGTCCTTGGCGAACTGGTCGCGTTTCTTCGCGATGTCTTCGGGTCGGTTCTGCCCGGTAATCTGCACCAGCCATTCGATGCGCGCGCTGTTCTCTATCGCGTTGTTGATGGCCTGGTTCTGCGCGTCGATAAGCTTCATCGTCGGGGCAATCGGTTCGTTGCCGTCGCCGAACAGGTCGCTTTCCATCTGGAACTTGGTCAGGACGCCCACATTCTCGGACGGCTCTAGCGCTGTCTGGCCGCTCGCGAATCGGAGTTCGTACCACAACTCGCCAGCGACGGAGTAGGGGCGAACCGATGTCGGAAGCGCGGGGAAGTACCCCGTTATGCGCCCGTACTGGTCGCGCAGCGGGAAGATGAAGCACGTGGTCTTCGCTTCGAGGATGGCGCAGCAGCGGTACAGGAACTTCGTCCTGTCCTGCCACGGGTTGGGCTGGTATTCCAGCGCCCGGGCGATGGAGCGGTTCGCCGAGCCGGTCACGATGGGCTGAAGCTTGCTGCACTGCGTGGCGACCGCGTTCACCGCCGCGCGGGTCAGCGCCATTTCGAAGACGCCGCCCTTGTAGTCGGTGTAGGCCGGGGCGTAGCTTGTCAGCGTGGTGAAGTAGCCGTCAACGTCTCGCTGCGGCTTCTTCTTCGGTTTGAATATCGCGTCAAAAATTCCCATGCTCCAAAGCATAGGAACCGTGTCAGGGGTTTTCGGTCGGCGTTGCCCTAGATGATGTTCTGGTACTCAGCGAAGCGGTTCTGAAGCACGATGTAGGCGCAGAGTTCGGCCACCATTCCGTCTATTCGGTTGCGCTTGTCGTTGTTCTTCTTGTCCAGCTGGATGTTGTTGTTCACGTCCGTTCGCACGGCGGCGTTAAGGCGGCACCACTGGTCGATGGGGTGGTCGTTGTTCACTATGCGGTTCGCCTTCAGGTCTGCTTTGAACGATTTCATGGGGTCGGACATCGTTCGCGCCCCCTGCCGAACCACTATGAGGTTGTCCTTGCCCACGAACATTTCAAGGTCGTGCTTCGTCGCATCGTCTATATGCCACGGGTCGTAGCCGATGGCGTAGGTGTACAGGTCTTCTTCGTCGCGCAGCTCTATGAGCCATTCGAGCAGCACGCCCTTCGGCACCTTGTTCCCCGGCACCGCGCGCATAAGGCCGCGCTTGACCCACTGCGTGTAGGGCACGCCGTCGCGCTCGGCGCGGCTTCCGCCCTCGGCCGCTTCGTCTATGACGGTCTGCGGCAGCCAGTACATGCTTCGCTTGTAAATCCTGTCATCGCCGGGTCTCATGCAGAAGACGCACGCGGCGGTGAGGTCGATGCTGTCTGCCGCGTCGAAGCCGGCTATTCCGTAGCGGAAGCCCATGTCGGCGAACTCGTATCGCTCGGGGTTCGCGATGTGCTGCCACGACAGCCATGCCGAAGAAGCGTTCTCCTTCATGTTGAAGTCCTTCACCATGACGGTGGGGCGGTACTCGGGGTCGTTCTTCGCCTTTTCCACGTTCTGAAGAAGGAAGCGCTCCTTCTTGATGGTGCCAAGCCCGGGGTTCGGCTTAATCCAGCATGCCGGGTCTTCCCACTCTTCGGGGCTGTCCAATTCGTAGAGCCATGCGAAGAAGCTGTCATCGGTGATAAGGCCGTCGAGCCATTTGCTCGCGTAATCGTACTGCGCGTCGAAGATTGACTGCCGCACGAATCCGTTTGTCGTGATGCACCATATGAGCGGCTGGGTGCGCGCCGATATGCCCTGCTTCAGCAGGTCGTAGATGTCGCGTGTCTTGTGTGCGGCTAGTTCGTCTATGAGCGCGAAGTGGACGTTGAAGCCGTCCATGGAGTTCGGTCTGCCGGAAAGCCGCTCGATGCGCCCCAAGTTGAAGGGGAGTTCTATCTTGCCCACGTCTTTAGATTTGGGCTTGTTGGTCTTCTTCCACAGCAGCGGGTTAAGCTTCAGCATGTTGTAGCACGGCTCGTAGCTTTCCATCGCTTGGTCTTTGGAGGTCGCCGCGTTGTAGATGTGAGGGGCGTACTCGCCGTCGTTGAAGGCGGCGTCCACCTCTAGCGCAGCCCCGACGGTGGTCTTGCCGTTCTTTCGCGCCATCATCCACAGTTCTTCGAAGTACTTGCGGATGCCCTCGTCATCGACCATGCCGTAGGCATGCGCGATGATGGATTTCTGGAACGGCTCGAAGCTGATGGGTCTCGGGGCGCTGCCGACGGCGGTCATGCAGAACCGCTCCATGAAGTCGATGTGCTTTGCCGCCATCGCTTCGTCGTAGTGCCACTTCGCGGGGTTGCGTATCTCGTCTAGCGCGCGCATCGTGGCGCGCGCAACCTTGTCGCACACAACGATGTCGCCCGCTTCCACCTGTTCGAAGTAGCGCAGGAAGTCGCGCTGGTACTTCATGGCTACAGCCCTATGAACTTCTCTAGTTCGTCTCGAACATCCTCTGCTTCTCCGGGTATCAGCTTGACAAGCTTCATGCACAGGTCGGCATGGCGGGTGACCAGCTTGTTGTACGTCGCAAGATACGGATTCTCGCGAAGCCCCTTCTGGCCGCCGCCGTTGTCGTAGGTGATTATCGTCGGCTGCTTGTCCAGCGCTTCGCGCAGTTCGGTGACGCGCACCGAAAGGAAGATGTAGTTGTCGGCCATTTCCGACGCGATGAAGCGCTGGTCATCGGGAAGCGCTGCCAAGATGTCCTTCATCTTGCGCTTCAGCGCGTTCATGCGACGGGTTCGCACGGCCTTCGCGGCTGCTTCCTTGCGCCGCTGCGCCGCGCGCTCTTCTGCTGTCTGCTCGCGGGTCATCTTGCACCGCCCACGACGTCGTTTCGGGGCGGCTCGGCTTCGCTTGTGCGCGAAGCCGCCGCGAAACGGGTGCAAAAGTTTCTAAGAATAGCGTTCTCTGCGCAATCCACGCAAGACCACCCCCTTTTCCAGATTCGTGAATCTATCTTTTTTCTTCTTCCCAGCAACGGTGCCCAAAACCAGCCCCCTAATCCTGAGATAGGGGGGCTATGTTCCCGTCGGCGTCGAACACGAAACCGGCTCTGATGTTGGGTTTCGTGTTGTGTTCGACGTTGTGGCACTCCATGCAGAGCAGTTCAAGGTTCGTAAAGTTCAGTGTAATGGCCGTGTCAGTAATGTTGTCGGGTGTGAGGTGCGTCTTGTGGTGAACGATGTCGCCCTTCACAATCAGGCCGCGAGCGCGGCAGCGTTCGCAAAGCCCGTGTTGCGTCGCAGCGTAGGCTTTGCGGGTTTGCCGCCATGCTTTCGAGTTGTAGAACCATTCCGCCCACGGCTGAGCCATTATGCGTACCTTCTCGCGAATGGCGCTACGAGCGCGCATGCGCTCACCTCTTCGGCGCTCATGTCCATGCGCAGGGCGGCGCTGCCGCCGCATGGCTTGAAGTCGCAGGACTTGCCGGTCTTCAGCGTGTCCATGGCTTGGCTTGCAAGCTTGACGAAGTACGGGTTCACGGCGATGCCTTCCGCTTCGCGTTCCTGCCCGGCCGAGACGCCTTCCCAGTTGAACTTCTCCACGGCCTTGTTGCGCGCAAGGCCGTCGGCTTCAAGCGCGAAGCTGGTCTGCGCGGTCGCGCCGTCTGCTTCTACGGACACGGTGACGCTTCCCTTGACTGTCTCGAAGCTGATGCTCTGCGCGCTCTTCAGGCTCTTGCTGATTCCGCGCATCATAGCCCTGACCGATTCCTTGCCGAGCGTAAGGCTCTTGCCATCAGGCCATCGGGCGAACGTCGCGGGCACGGTCACGGCGATGGAGGTGTAGCCGTTCATGCCGCACACCTTGGCGCTTGCGCCCTCGCGCCGTACTTGGAAGATGGAGTAGGGATAGCCGCCGTTCGCTAGGTTGGCTGCTGCTTTCACCGCAAGCGGATTCGTTATGGTTGCTCTCATGGTCTTACCTTTCGGCTCTAGTCCTTCACGACGCCGACCGACCAGTTGGGGAAGTACACGGTCTCGGCCTGTTTCTTCGCGTGGTAGTACTCGCCGCACACGCTGCACATGTAGACCTTGTGTTCCGTTGGGTTCATGTCGTTTCTCCTTACAGTGAGTTCCAGTAGCCGCGCCGCTCCTTGTCGGAGTATCTGCTCGGGCGCGGATGTTTGGCGTTCGAAAATGACTGGCGGTTCTTAGACGCTGTTCTCGGTACGTCCCGGCTTGTCAGGTGATAGCCCTTGCACCAATGGCACCGATACCAGTTCAAGCCTGTTCTCACGCCCGCGTTCATGGCTTGCATGAGGTTCGAGTAGCGCACCTTGTCTGTGCAGCCCTTGCGCTTCATGGCTGCGCGGCGCTTGCTCTTCGCGCTCATTCCCATGTCGCTTCCGGCCGGGCGTCGGGCTGGACGCTCTCTTCTAGGCTTCCGCTTTCGTCGGCGAGCCGGACGCGGCCGTGCGACAGGGCGGTCAGGTAGGTTTCGAAGGGCGACATGGAAGCCATGCGGTGGATAGCCGGTTCGAGTTCGTAGTTCAGGCTCCATCCGTCATCCCATGAGAACTTCGAAAGCCTGATGGCGTAGTGCAGGTCTTCCGAATCCTCGATGTGCAGGTAGAGCATGGCGGTCTTGTAACTCGAATCGAAGTGCCACGGCCGGTCATCGGGAACTATGTCTGCAAGCGCCGTGACGTACTCGTAGGTCGGTTCATCGTCGGTGTCCACTTCCAACTCTGAGGTGTCCACATCCTCTTCGACATGGCGGCAGTACCTCTTGAACAACTCTTCCAGCGTGATGACGGGGTTTTCGGGTTCCCGCATGATTGTTCGGAAGTTCTCTAGCAGCTTCCTGTGCCCGTCGATGGCTGATGTTTCCGCGAGTTCGGCAAGGATTTCGTCAAGCTTCAGCAGGTGGTGGCTCATGTCGTACTTCTCGATGTAGGGAACCATCGTGTCGGTGATTCTCTTTTCTATGGCATCCTTCAGGCTGCCCCACTTGAAGGCGCTTTCTATCCCTCTTTCGAAGCCCTTCAGAAGTTCGCGGCGGATGATTTGCTCGATTTCGCCGCTCGTCAGCAGTTCTTGCGTCATGGCGATGATTTCAACTTCGAAGGCGGTATCTCCGAAGGTCTCTTGCTGTGCCATTTCGGCCTTCCTTTCCTATCGAATTAAAGAATTACGTGTTCTTTGCTACGCGCCCAAGGCGAGCATGGAAGCCCGCGCAGTTCGGACGCGGTTTTCGAGGGCTTGCGCCGCTGCTTGCTCACGGGTCGGATTGACAGTGTTTTGACACAGTGCCGCGCAGCCTGAAACAGCGCCTTGCTCTTCCTTCAGCAGCGGCTGGAATACGGGCTGCGCCGCGTCTGCCGCAGCGGGCGTTCCCATGGGCGCTTCGTCGCATATCAGCGCGCCGCACGTGCCGCAGAAGTTGCGGGATTCGTCCATGTAGTCCTTGCAATGGCTGCACAGGGTGTCGCCCTCGAAGTGGACAGGCCGGCAAGTCCTGCGCACGACGTAGGCCATGCCGTCGCATTCGATGATGTCTGGCTCGCCCTGCGGCTCGGTGATTCTGAGAATCTTTCTTTCGGTCATTTCGGTGTTCCTTTGCGCTCGGGGTTTGGTGCATTGCTTCGATTCAGCCGGAAACGCGGTTCTCGCGCCCGCTGTGGTGCTACTTGGGGTCTTCGCGGTCATCGGTGCCGGGTTGCTCGATTTCGGCGCTTCTACGTGCCCTGCGCGTCTCGGCATGATGTTTCGCGTCATACCGGCAATGGCACGGCGCGCACATAGCCATGAGGTTTTCGGGTCGGCAGTCTTCGGGGGTATGGTTCAGATGCGCGACCGTGAGAGTTCGCTTGTGCGTGTCGAAAGGCTCACCCGGACGTCTGCATTGCTTCCCGCAGCGCTGGCACTTCCAATCAGCCCTATCTTTCACGTCCCTAGCGATGGCATCCCAGTTCTTCGGATAGCGCTCGCGCTCCATCGGCATGTTGCTCACCTGCCTTCTTCGGGAAGAGCCTTGCGAAGCTGCGAATCATTCAGGCCGTGCATAAGGGCAACGATGCGAGCCAAGTACTCCGGGTCTACCTCTTCAGAATCATCAGAATTGCTGTCGCCATCTTTTGGAAAGAGGTTGTGCTTGTGGAGAAAGGCGACGAACAGCATTTCCTCTTCTTCCCTGTACAGGTGCCTGAAGTAGTCGTACTGGTACTCGATTTCCGCTGCCTGAAGGTCGGTCGTGCGAATGCACAGATGGCGGGTTCCTCGGCTGATGTAGCCCATAATGTCTGCACCGAGTAGCGCGGCAGCGATTTGCAGCAGAAGCTTCCTGTCGCGTTTCGTCGCATAGCTGAAGAAGTGGTCACGCTCGGTTTCCTCTTCATCGAAGCCGGCATCGTCAAGGCCGTACTTCTCGATGATGCGCCGCGCGGCGCGCTCTGCCGCCTTGCGCTCTCCGTCGGTTGCAGCCCGCTTCTGAAGGGCGCGAATCTTCGCAAGCAGTGCTTCGCGGTTCATCGCTTCACCGCCTTTCGCTTGTCGTTGCGGATTTTGCGCCTGATGCGGGCGATGTCCGCCAATTCGCTCTTGTCCCTGAAGACGGGGTTCGCAATCGAACGGCACTTCCAGCAGTCTTCAGATGCGGGAACGTACCAATCGAGCGGGCGCAGCTTGCCGCACCTTGGGCATCGCCGCTCTTCGACGCGGCCTTCGTGCTGGATGGGCATGTCTACACCCCGCAATCGAAGGCGGCGCACTCGAACGGGATGCCCGAAGAGACCTTGAAGAACTTGCAGTGCGTGGGGTTGTAGACCTTGCCGCCGATGAAAGCGCCGTCGGCTTCGTGGGTGCAGCCGTTTTGGCAGCACTCTTCGAGGATGGCCGTCTCTGCCGCCTGAAGAAGGTCTTGTCCGTTCGAGTTGAAGCAGCCTTCATCGAGCAGCGGTGCTTGCGTGTACGTCATGGGTAGCCTTTCTGCGATGGCGCGCCGTCTGGTCTCGGGCGCGCGGTGTATCAACAGGAAGGCGCTTAGGGAAGGACTCTCTTATGGATAATAGGTAATAGATAATAGGTAATTAATTATGGGTGAACTATTACGGTTCTCCGTCATGGTGTCCGTAGCGCCTTCCGTCACGGTGTCCGTCACGGTGTCCGTTCTCACGGCGGCGGAAGCGCTCTAGCTGGGCTTTTGTCTTGCGACGCATCCGAAAACGCGAGCGCTTTTCTTCCGAAACTTCCGCGCGTTTTTTCGCCAGTCAGGGCGTTTGCGATTGAAAATTTCGAAAATAAGTCATCGCAAAAGGTCTGAAAACACCCTTTCCGGATTTCTAAAACGCGATTTAGAATTTTCAAAAGGGTGTAACTGCGAAAATTTTTCATGCTCCGATTCACTTCCTCTCTCAGTTTTCCACAGGGTTTTCAACAGCTAGTTGCCGTCCTCGCCTTGGTCTTCAAGGCGCTTCTCGCGCGCCGCTTCTGATGCCGCTATGGCGTACTCGCGGCGCTTTGCTCTCGCTTCCCCGTCCTTGATGGAGCGGGCGCTGCCGACGCGGCGGAAGGTGTACAGACCTTCCTCGTCTATCAGGCCGCAGTCCGCGCACTTCTCTAGGAACTGCTCGGTCGCCTTGGCCTTCTTGCGAAGCACCTTCTGCACGCGCAGCTGCGTCGCTTCGTCATCAAGGCAGAAGCTGCCGCCGAACTCGCCCATCAGGCACATGAGCGCCACCCAATCGACCAGCGCGGCCTTTCCGTAGCGCTCTTCGAAGAGCATCACCTTCGGGTCTTCCCGCCAGTCCATGTCTAGCTTGATGTAGGGCTTTGCCATGTCTTCGTCACCACCTCTCCGGGCTTCTTGCGGCTTCTCGCGTAGTACCTGTATGCCCTGTTCGCCGTCCTGCGGCTCTGTATCTCTTCCTTGATGCGCTCGAACGTGGAGGGCGTGCAATCGAACTCCACGATGAACCGATAGACCGGCTCCGGCGGCTCTTCGGGATGCCGCTCGCGGTACGCCCGCATCGCTTCCTCTCCCTTGGCCTTCCAGTGGGCGGCGCGCTCTTCCGGCGTCATCTTCTGAAGCCTTGCGGCTTGGATTTTTGCTTGCATCTGGTCTTGGGCGCTCATATCTCACCGCCCATCTTCGCCGCAGCCCTCGCGAAGACGTCGGCGGCCATGCGGTCGCGGCCGGGCATGAGGTGGGCGTATATCTCTAGCGTCGTGGATTCCTTGGCATGCCCCAGCCTGTCGGCGATGTCCTTAAGGTTCATGCCTTCTAGAAGGAGCCATGTCGCGTGCGTGTGCCTGAGCGTATGGAAGCTTGTGTTCTTCGGAAGACCCACGCGGTCGCGCATGTCCTTGAATGCTTCCGAGACCTTCGAGGGGCGCAGCATGCCGCCCTTGTAGTCGGTGCATATCATCCGCTTCCAAGATTCGGCCTTGGCGGGCGCGAGGTAGCTTCTCTGCCATTCGTAGAAGCCGCCTATGTTCTCGCACACGCTCTCGTGCAGGGTTATGTTGCGGGTCTTCTTGCCCTTGGGCTTCGGCTTGCGGTAGACGCCCTTTTCCTTCTCTTCCACGGCCGTGTAGCCTATGTGCATCATCATCCGCGCAAGCTGGGCGTCCTCTTTGCTGTTGGCGCACAACTCGCCGCAGCGCTCGCCGGTGTTCAGCGCCAAGTAGGCCGCGAACATGGCGTTCTTGCGGAAGATGGCCTCGGGGCTGTCCGCCGGCTCTCTGAGCGCTTCTGACAGCGCCCGCGACAGCATCTGGAATTCCTGCTCGTTGTAGGCGACCGCTTCGTAAAGGGGCGCTTCCGGCGGCGTCGCCGACACGATGGGGTTGTACTCGCTGATGCCCTGCGTGACGAACCACTTGTAGGCACCGGCGAGCATCCAGTGCAGGTTTATGACCTTGCTCGGCGATATTCCCTCGCCCTTGCGCCCGCCCTGCATCAGAAGCACGTTGTAGAGCGCATCGACCTGATATGGCTTCAACTCCCCGGCTCTGATGTTGGGGATGTGCGGGTCGATGTAGCAGCGCACGTTCGAACGGTAGGTCTTTATGGTGTTGGGCGATTTCTTGTTCGCTTCGAGGATGTCTACGTAGCGGTACAGGACGTCGCTCAACCTGTCGGTAACGTGGTACTTCGCCGCCGGCGTGAAGCCCGACAGCCATTCCTGCGCAAGCGGCTGAACCTCTTCGTCGGTCAGACCCTTGGGGAACTGCTTGTAAGGCCGGATGGCCTTCTTCGTCACCGCGTTGGTGCCGAGGTAGGGGCGAACGTAGGGCGTGCCGTCCTTGTGGCGGTATACGGGTATCTTGCTCATTGCGCGCCCTTCATGCGCTCGATGTCGGCGCGCAGCGCCGCGTTCTCGAAGCGCAGCCGCTGGTTGTCGCCGCGAAGGCGAGTGTTGTCCTTGATGATGTCCACCACTTCGGGCAAGTGCCCGCGATAGCTTGGCTCGGGCGTCTCGGGCTGCGCGGCGTCGCGCTCGGGAACCCGGATGCGGTTCAGCGTCCTACCGGCGCGCATACAGACCACATCCGACTATTCCCGCCCCTCTGTATGCCGTGCCGAGCGTCGCTGCTGCGGCGATGTATGCGCGGCTAAGATGCCTTGCACTGTGTGATAACATGGATTTTGCCTGTAAGGGGCGTTTGAGCGCTTTGGTTTCCAGCCCGGCGCTCATTCTTTTTCTTGGCACGTTCCTGTTCCTTCCATTGCAGATAGAGTTCTTCGAGTGATTCGTGGAAATAGACTTGGTATGGCTTCATGTCCTTCCGCCTTCCAAGTCGCGCTTCAGCCGCGAGTTCTCCTGATAGGTGGCGTCCAGCTGGCGCTCTAGGTCGGCAATCTCGGCCGCTTGCGGGTCGATGCCGAGGTTCTTCATCTTCAGTTCGCGGGTGCGCTCTTGGTTGCGCTCGATGACGTAGCGCTTGGAACACTTCTCGCACCAGCCGGTAGACGGCCTGAGCGGCTTCAGCGTTTCCTTGTTGCACATGGGGCAGTGCCACCGGCGAACGAGCGATATTCCGTAGCGCGATGCCGTGTGCTTGATGGCATGCTCGCTTCGACCCGGCAGCAGCTTCTTCAGGTTGCCGATGCCCTCGTGGGCGTGCTGCTCCAACGTGCGCACTTCCTGCACAGTCCACGGCTTGCGCTTTTTCTTGCGGGCGCACATCAGAGGTCATCCCGCGAGTTCCAGCCGCAGCCGAATCCGATAGCGGCGACGGAGAACGTGTAGAGAACCATGCGCAGCTGCTCTTCGCTCGTGTACTCCATGGTCTCGGGAACGAGAAGCATCAGGAAGGCGAAGACCCATCCTATGGCTATCGCGAGAAGCCCCGCGCGGCTCTGCCAGCCGCGTTTCTTGCGGCGTGTTTGCCCAGTTCGCGCCCGAAGTGCCTTCGTAGTGCCATAATTTTTCAAATTTTTTTCGGAAACCGTGCGGACGTGGTTGCCGCCCTTCAGCTTCACTTCGAACTCGATTTCGCACTGCTTGCCGCGACGCATGGTTAGACAGCTTTCGCTAATGGGGTGCGCTCTTCGGTTCTGCCCAGAAGATAATCGACCGAGCATTCGAAAATATCTGCAAGACGCTTCAGGTCTTTTGCTGATGCGCAACAAGGGTCAGCTTCCCACCTTGCAATGGTCGAGCGGTCGCGTTTGACCATTACCCCTAGGCTTGTTTGGGAAAGCCCAAGGCGTTTTCGCTCACTTGCAATCGTATTAGTCATATCCTCTCCTAGTAACACGTTTTGTATCACTCTGGAACCCGATACTAACACGATATGTGATAGTTCGCAAGACAAAATGTTTTACTGTTACTACAGAATGTGTTACCTTATGCACTGAAAGGGGTAGCCATGAAAACGAACTTGAAACGCATCAGGGAATCCCAAGGCAAGCTGCAAGAGGATGTTGCTAAGGATTTAGGCATTTCTCTCAGCGCGTATCGCAGCTGGGAACAGGGAACACGTGACCTTAACGGTGCGAAACTTTGTAAGCTTGCTGACTATTTCGATGTTTCTGTCGATACGATTATCGGAACTGGATTTGGCGTTGACGTACAGGAGCCTTCTCTAACCGAAGCAGAAGAAGCTTTGCTTGCAGCGTTCAGGTCATTGAACGAGCAAGGGAAGGGGCGGCTACTGGAATATGCTGATGACCTTATGCAGTCGCGCAAGTACGAAAAAAAAGAAGATGCCGGATTATCCAATTCAGCAAGCTGCAATCGCTTAGGCAGGGCACTTGATAAAAGAAGCCCCCTGTTTCATTGCTTGGCGGCAAAACAGAGGGCGCGCCCATCGCAGAAAGGCTAATTCATTGAAAGGCAAGTTCATTCTATCATGGCTGTGAAGTTAATCAGATGCGCTTTCTATGCGCGCTTCAGTTGTGACAAACAACGTGACGCATCCATCGAAGACCAGCTGTACGCATGCAATATCTATGCCGAGAAGCACGGCTACAAGGTCGTGGCTCAGTACTGCGACTATGCCATGACGGGGCGAAGCGATGACCGGCCGCAGTTCTTGCAGATGATAGAGGATGCGAAGCAGGGCGCATTCGATGTCATCGTGGTATGGAAGATGAACCGCTTCGCGCGCAATATCGAAGAGCAGTACTACTACGAACACGTGCTGCGCATCACCAGCGGCGTGACCTTCGAATCTACGAAGGAAAACATTGTCGGAAACAGCATCGAAGCCACGAGCAACAAAGCGCTGAACGCGCTCGTGGCGCAGATTCAGTCTCAGAACACTTCGGAAGACACGATGCGCGGCATGACCGGCAAGGCCGACAAGTGCCAATACTTGGGCTACCACCGATTCGGCTACAGCCACGAGGGCGACGTTATAACGCTTGACCCCGTGGAAGCCCCTATGGCAAAGCGCATCCACACCGACTACCTCGCCGGCGTCCCCATCCTCGATATATGCGCATGGCTCAAAAGCATGGGCGTGAAGACGATGAAGGGCAATGACCCCGGCTACACCTTCGTGACCGGCATCCTGAAGAACCTAGCCTATGCGGGCGTCTATATATGGGGAAGAAGGATGATGAAGGCGAGGTCATTCTTGACGAGCAGGGTCAGCCGGTGCCGCTTGTCTACAAGGAAGGCGGCATGCCCGCCATTGTGGACATGGAAACGAAGCTTGCGTGCATCAAGCGATTAGGGCTGAAGAAGCATTCGCGCACAAAGGCGAACTTCATGCTCTCAGGGAAGCTTTACTGCTCTTCGTGCGGGAACCCGCTTCATGGCGAGACGGCCACGGGGAAGTCTGGAACCGAGTACTTCCGCTACGCATGCCAAAAGAAGCGTAAAACCTGCTTCGGAACGCTGCCGAAAAGCGAAGCGGAAGCCGACGTGGTGCGCAACGTGCGCGCGCTGCTGCGAGACGTGAAGCTTCTTGAATGGCTCATAGATTGCCACATCGAACACAAGAGGGCGCACAAGTCCGAAGTGTCCATCAAGGCCACGAAAAAGGAACTGCGCGAGTTGGGAAGGCAGCGGAAGAACCTTCTTGACGCGGTTGCCGACGGTCTGGAATACCGGCATGTGAAAGACCGCATGGCGGCGCTCGATGCGCAAGAAGAAGGCTTGAAGAACCGCATCGAAAAGTTGGAGCGCGACAGCGGCGAGGTAGACCGCGAAGACATGCTGCGCTTCTTCAGCGCGCTTTCCGAAGGAGAAATGGAAGACGAAGACATCTTGCGTGTCTTCGTGAATAAGATATGGCTCTACGAAGGGTCAGCTGTAGCGGTAATGAACTTCGATAGCCGCGAATCGTCGCAATATGAAATAGAATACGCTCTAAACCAACACGAACACCCCGTTCAGAGGTGTTCGTGTAATGTAGATATGGTGCCCCCGAGAGGACTCGAACCTCCGACGCACGGTTTAGGAAACCGACGCTCTATC
>OLPE01000970.1_pt1 | contig 19801 bp, 8 predicted proteins | sample 1671901 | NCBI WGS metagenome assembly OLPE01 (sample SAMEA3136624, study PRJEB25190) | human gut metagenome | biome: human gut; feature: human-associated habitat; material: faeces | place: Austria | collected 2013 | reverse complement strand
TATTTATATTCTATCATAGAAGGATTATTTTTTACAGACTTTTTCTCACACTCTCAGGTAATCCAAGACTATACTTTTTACTCTCACACTTTTTTAGCATCAGCAAATTTATAAATTAACTCCGACAAATTGAACGGCTCAGGTAATGAACTTCTGCAAGGCAGAGGCTTTACCGATATACCGAGCTTGTGAAATTTCTTTAGTAATTTTTTATTTACGATGCTTTTGCTGCATGTATCGATTACTCGTTTTAATGATTTATGACTTGAAACCCATTCGACGAGCAGTAGCATGTCCAACTTGGTTTTAGCTTTAAAAGTTCCATTTTTTATAATATTTTCAATGGATTTTGACGAACGAAACATAACATCAAGCTTTAGTTTCTTTAGCTGATATGCTATGACGTAGTTCCCAATTTCGATAGACTTTTCAAAAAAATCAGTGATGTTGTCTATATCAAATCTCTTATATAAGTCGTTAAGATAAGACTTGAAATATCTGAATTCGGCTCTAAGTATATCTTCATGCCATTCGTCGTTCAAATTCTCTTGTTGCAGTTGCAGTCTTTTATTGTAGAAACTGATTTCAACTCTTTTGGATTTGAAAAAGGTCGCTTCTGTTTTTGGGTATTTTGGTTTATACGATTTTGTATGGAACATTATTTTCTGTGTATAACCTGAAGTTGGATCAAATGCTTGATTTATTAGTTTTATCGAATCCGTCACCTGTTGTTGACTTTCAAGTTTTATGTTGACGCAATAGTCAAAGCGAGATAGAGAGCATATCTCAATATTAGGCAAATTCGGCGATATTTCATTTAAAAGTCGATTTGCCATTTGTGGAATATCTAACGCATTGTTGCAATGAAATACGTCCACATAATTGTCTTTATTTTCCTCAATCATTCGTGTAGGATTTATTCTATAAATTAGCATGGGTACAAATGTTGAGGATGTTGTTTCTCTTAATATGATGTAAATTATAATACCATATTGTGATAATGCAGTACATACATATTTTGTTATTTTATCTGTCTTTTTGTTTTCATCTGCCATCTTAGGCTTATTTTCGAAATAGGAACTGCCTAAATTTTTTAGTTCCTTATGTATAGTGGCAAATTTACTGCCACTTAATGGATACTTGCATTCAAATGTATGAAATGTCATAATAAGTATCTCCATTCTAAAAATTATTTGCGAAAAATCGTATACGAATAAAAATCTTTAAATTCTTTGTTTATACGAATATTCTTTGCTTAATTTAATGTTTTCAAGGAAAATAAAATTCTACATTCTTTCCTTTTTATTTGACTATATAGACAGACTGGGAGTAATTCACACTGTGATAAACAGATATTTGAATTTTCGTTAAAATAGTTTGTAACAATTTATTTTGAGCCAACAGTGATTTAAGAATCTTAATGAGAGGATGATTTTAGTGTACTATAATGAGAATGAGCTTCCGGCAATATTAACATTTTCGGAAACTGTGGAGTATTTATATATCGGTCGCAATACATTATTGAAGTTATTGCATAACGGAACTATAAAGGGATTCAAAGTGGGGAATCGTTGGAGAATAAAAAAAGAAGACTTGTTGGAATTTATGAATACAGATAGGGCTTGACAAAACAAGCCCTATAACGTTATTCTTTTTTGCTGAAAAGATACATCAAAGCAGTAATCGGCAACAGAGAAATCAGTATCCATTTACCCATTAAAAACACCTCCTTACCAAAGCATAAGCAATACTTTCTTTATTCCTTTTAGTATCGTTCGTATCATATCGGAAACCTCCTTTCGATTATTCAAGTAGATAATGTATAAATGGAATTCGATAATATACGATAAAAACCGTATTATGAAAGTTATGATTTATATAATATCTCTGTGTAATAAAATACACGGAGGTGAAATTTATATGTTCCAGAACGAACGATTTTGTACTTGCGGAGTAAATGAGGAAGTCCCTATTGTATTACAATGTATGATGTGGAATATGGTTGATACAATGGAAGTTGAGTCAAAGGATTACTTTCAAGTATTTGAACTGTCAGAGTATGACGGTATGCAAAAAATTGTGCATTCACAAGAAATGCCGGAGTATAAAATGGAGTATCTTGTTAAATTACAAGGTGCTCCTATTTTTGTGGGTAAAATTTATGTGATTGACGATAAAACACATTCGACAATGCTAAAAGCAGAGGAGTATTAAGAGGAGGACGAAAGATGAAAGAGGAAAAATACACTTGTGACATATGTCACGAAGAACATGACGTATCAGAACTAAAATATTTTGATGAATCGTATTTGTGTGAAGATTGTTTAAGACGTGAAACATTTATTTGCCGTGATTGTGGTGACAGACATTGGAATGATGATTCGGCAGACGGCGACTTGTGCCAAACTTGTTATGATGAAGATTACATCAGATGTGAAAGATGTGATGCGGTTATACACTATGATGATGCTTGTTATCATGAAGATGAAGAATATCATGACCATCCATATTGCAGAGATTGTTTTGACATGGACGAGATAATCCACGATTACTATTACAAGCCTGAACCGATATTCTATGGTGACGGCCCGAGATATTTGGGCGTGGAACTTGAACTTGACGACGGTGGTGAAAATGAATTTTGTGCAAGTAAGTTGCTTGATATTGCAAATGCTCAAAAAGAGCATATGTACATTAAACATGACGGTTCACTTGATGATGGTTTTGAGTGTGTAACTCACCCAATGACACTTGATTATCACATCAATCAAATGCCTTGGAGAGCGATTCTTAATAAAGCGGTAGCCAAAGGATACTTAAGTCATCAAGCCGGAACGTGCGGACTCCATGTACATATCAGCCGAAATGCACTCGGAGCAAATTATGAAGAACAAGAGGCGACAATAGCGAAGATTCTCTACTTCTATGAGAAGTTTTGGAATGAAATCTTGACATTCAGTCGAAGAACGGAATCGCAAGTAGAGCATTGGGCAAGACGTTACGGCGGCGGAATAATCAATCCAAAAGAAACACTAAAGCATGCAAAGAATTCACATATGGGACGATATGCGGCGGTTAATCTTGAAAATGAAGCTACAATAGAAATGCGAATATTCAGAGGTACTTTAAAGTACAGTACATTTATAGCAACCTTACAGATGGTAGATGAAATCTGTAAGGTTGCTATTTCTTTGTCCGATGAATTTATGCAGAGTTTGACTTGGTTAGATTTCGTAAAGGGCATATCAGACAACAAACAAGAACTGATTAATTATCTGAAAGAAAAAAGACTTTACGTCAATGAACCGATAAGAAATGAGGTGGAAATATAATGTGCGGAATATATGGGGTACTCAGTTATAAGGATAAGTTAAAGGATATGAACGAGTTTGTAGATTTGCTCGGCATGGAAAGTGCGGAACGTGGCACAGACGCAACGGGTGTTGCATATTCTATTTTGGGTAATATGAAGATAAACAAAAGTGCGGTAAGTGCATATAAGTTTCATCCCAATATTCCGAAGTTTGTCAATGCCGTAATCGGTCACACAAGACACAGTACACAAGGGGACAAGAGCAAAAACTACAACAATCACCCATGGAGTGAAAAGGTGAAGAACTGTCAGTTTGCACTTGCTCATAACGGTGTACTGTTTAATGATAAAGAACTTCAAAAGAAGTATAATTTTAAGAGCAAAATTGAAACAGATTCATTTGTTGCGGTGCAACTGCTGAAATATAAAAATGCACTTAATTTCAAGACAATCAAATTCATGGCTGAAAGTATAGAAGGAAGTTTCAGTTTTAATATACTTGATAATCACAACAATTTGTATCTTGTAAAAGGCGACAGTCCGATTTCATTAATTCACTTTAAAGATAAAGGTGTTTATGTATTTGCCTCTACCAAACAAATACTATGGAAAGCGTTGGTTGACTCAGAACTGTTTCAAGATTTGGAGAATGGCAAGTACGAGCATATCGTTCTCAATGAGGGTGATATTCTGAAAATCAAAAGTAATGGTAAACGTGAAAGAGGTCACTTCAATTATACCGAATCATACGGCAGACATTGGTACGATTACGGTTGTGATTGCTATATTGATACGGGGTATGATGATTATTATGCGGAAGAATATCTTGAAGATATAAAGACCGTTGCCGCAATGCATGGCGAGGCTCCGGAAGTGATACAGGAATTGTATAATGACGGATACACTCTTGAAGAATTGGAAGAAATGATTTATACTTGATACTAAAACAGTGTCGTTAGGGTGGGTAAAACTTTTGGGACGTTCCAAAAGCCGAAAACCAACTCTAATGGCACTGTTTTTTTTAATAGGGTATAGAAATTACAAAAGAACAAGGCAAGTATAAAGGCAGAAAAAAGGTGTACACCGATTTTGATACAGGCATTCAAAAATAGCGTGACAAAAATTACCGCCGCACAGGCGATGAAAGAATTGGGTATGAGCAAAAGTACATTTTACAGGCGAGTGAAACAGAAGTCGGTATTTTTCATTTACAATATGAGAGAATAGTGGTATAATTATACTGTAAACAAAAAATATATTTATACAAATTGATGGGAGGAAAAAACATGAAGAAAAAAGTTGTTAGTTTAACGTTGGTGTTGTGTATGCTGTTATCATTTATGCCTATTATTGCAAGCGCTGCAACAAGCGGCACTTGCGGCGATAATTTGACATGGACGCTTGATAATAATGGTACGCTGACAATCAGCGGTACGGGGGATATGGATGATTGGGGTTATAATTCCTTTCCATGGTACTCAAAGCGCGAGAGTGTGAGAGATGTAATAATAGAAAATGGCGTGACGAGTGTAGGCAAAAATGCATTTTATGGATGCGAGAGTTTAATAAGTGTAAAAATTTCAAATAGCGTAACGAGCATAGGAATTCAAGCATTTGGTGGATGTAGCAGTCTAATAAGTATAACAATCCCGAACAGTGTAACAAATATAGGTGATCATACGTTTTGGGATTGTAGCAGTCTAACAAGTATAACAATCTCGAATAGTGTAACCAGTATAGGTAATACGGTGTTTATGTATTGTAGCAGCTTGACAAGTATAACAATCCCTGATGGCGTAACGAGCATAGGGGATTCTACATTTGAGGGTTGTAGCAGTTTAACAAGCGTAACAATCCCGAATGGTGTAACAAGCATAGGTAACGATGCATTTGAAAGTTGTAGTAGTTTGACAAGCATAACAATCCCTCAAAGTGTAACAAGTATAGGAGAGTATGTATTTGGCAAATGCAGTAATTTAACAGATATACTTGTAGATAAATATAATCAATACTACAGTTCTAAAAATGGAATTTTATTTAATAAAGATAAATCGAAATTAATTCAATATCCAATAGGAAAAATTGATACACAATACACAATCCCTAATAGCGTAACAAACATAGGTGGTTTAGCATTTGCTGATTGTTACAACTTAATAAACATAATAATACCAGACAGTGTAACAAACATAGGTGAGTATGCGTTTAGTGAATGCAGAAATTTGAAAAATATTAAGGTAGATGAAAAAAATTTGTTTTATTGTTCAATAGAGGGGATTTTATATAATAGTGACAAAACAACATTGATACAATATGCAGCGGGAAAAACTAATAAAACATTCGATATTTTGAATGGTGTAACGAACATAGGTAATAGCGCTTTTGATTATTGTGAAAATTTGATAAGCGTAACGATTCCTGATAGTGTAACAAGCATAGGTTGGAGGGCTTTTTATAAATGCAGTAGTTTAGTGAGTATAACGATTCCTGATAATGTAATAAAAATAGGAAATTCTGCATTTTATTATTGCTATAGATTAACAGATGTATATTACGGTGGAAATGCAGAACAATGGAAAGACATTCATATTGGTTATCTAAATGACGAACTTGCAAATGCCACAAAACATTACAACAGCGACGGAATCCCGACAGGTACAAAGGGAAATACAAATTCTACCTCAAAAGGTGCACCGATTATAACATCGGCAAAGGCGAGTTTAAGCGGAAAGACATATGATTTACTATCTGACAAGCTGAATGTAGAAAAAGACAGCGATAATACATACAGTGTTGAGGGTGCGGTTGATGCAAACGGCGGAAGTGACATACATTTATACCTTACGCAAGGGGCAAAGAAAGCTATTGAAATTCCGCTTAATGCGTGCAAGGATATTCAAATAGGAAAAGAATTTTCTGCGGGACAGCCTATATACATTACGGCGATAGACAAGAAAACGGGTAAGTCAACATCAAAGCGTACAAAATTAAGCGTTGTCGGAAACAGTATGTTTGACGGCAGTTTGTCAGACGGGGCTATAGATATTCTTGATGATTTCTTCGTCGAGGTTCCGGAAGAAGTACCGGTTATCGGCAAAGAAAAGATTGGACTTAGTCTTGGCTCAATAAAATCAAATGTGGAAATAGACGGTAACAGCTTTAAGGTTGCACTCGGCTCAGACGTTATGGCAGGCAAAAGAAAGGACGGCAAATGGGAGAAAAGCGATTGGAACGGATTTAAGGACGGCTTTAAAGATGCAAAAAAGAACGCTGTTCTGAACAGTGCAAAGTATGTCGGTAAATATGGCAGTTTAACGAATATGAAAATTAAAAGCGGTACTTCGGGAAGTGCAAGTGCGACCGGTTATTTGGAGGGATATATTGACGACAGCGGAATGCACATTTCAGAAGGCGGAATAATCTTAAACGGTGAGATTAAGTACAAATATCAAGGAATGACAGTCGTTGTCGTTGTACCGGTGTATTACGAAATAGGTGCAGGCGGTGAAGTGACGGCGGTTTTAGGCGTTAAGGATTTAGTTCCGGGAAATGGATTGCAAGGAGCGTTTACCGGTTCGATAACTCCTGCCGTATTCTTTGAAGTTGGCGGAGGCATTGGTATACCGGTAGTTTTCACGGCAGGTGTTTCGGGTAAGGTTAAAGCAGAACTTGAAGTCGCATTGAATAAGGTTTATCAAAAACTTGATGTTACGGGTACAGCAAAATTTAAGCTGGAAGGTCCGTTTGGTATACCGACTTATGAAAAGCCGTTTGCCGAAGGCAAATTCCATGTTTATGAAACAGGAAACAAAAACACGTTACTCGGTAAAAAACTTAATCTATATTCAGCAGATGACTATAACAGCAATGACCCATATTCACTTATAGATATTGACGCACCGATAACAATTACGGAACATGGTGACAGTACACAACAATGGGTCGGTGACAGTGATGATATAGAACTTGAGGCTGTTGATTATACTAATCAGGAAGTAAAAGTCCTTGAGGAAAATTCATATGAGAGTACCGCACCGATTTTAGCGAATATGGACGGCAAAAATGTTATTGCGTGGGTTACGGACAACAAGGACAGAGCAGACGGTGACAAGAATATGCTTGTTTACTCTGTTGAGGAAAACGGCAAGTGGTCTAAGCCGGAGGCTGTATATGACGACGGCTTTGCAGACAGTACTCCGCAGATGAAAGACGGATATATTGTATGGCAAAAGGCGACAAAGAATGTGACAGAAGATATGTCGTTAAGAGATTTGGGAGAGGTATGTGAGATTTATATGGCGAAGTGGAACGGAAACGGATTTGATACTCCGATTCGCGTTACTCAAAATGCTTTGCTTGACCAAACTCCTCAAATTAGCGTAAATAACGGTAATGCGACTGTTGTATGGGTACAGAACAGCGATAACAACCTTATGGGTACAACCGGTGAAAACAGTATTATGTCTTATACAAACGGTACTGTTAAAACTGAGAAGATTGTTACAAAAGCAATTACAAATATGAGCACAGAATTTATAGACGGTATCTTGAATATTGCATATGAAGCAGATTGGGATAACAATTTATCAACTATTGATGACAGAGAAATATATAACATTGCAGACGAAAAAGTAAAAATAATTACCGATAATTCGATTGCCGATACGCACCCTGTATACGGTGAGTTGAACGGAGCTATTGTTCTGTTCTATTATTCCGACGGTAAGATAGTTTATTTGAAAGACGGAACTGAAAATACAGTGGTTAGCGGTATTGCAACAGATCAATTTACAACCGTTTCAAACGGAAACAGCACAGCTGTTTTGTGGACAGCCGTAAATGACGGAAATGCCGAACTTCACGGTGCGTTATATGACGGCAATGTATGGAGCGAGGATGTACAAGTTTCTGATTTGGGTAAAAGAATTAAGTTCCCGTCAGCTGTTATGCAGTCGGACGGAAATATATTTGCGGCATTTAACAGAACCGAAAAAGTCCCGAATGAATATTATTACGATGACGGACAGTCGGATTTATGCACAATTAAAATTACACCGTCATATGATTTGGAATTAAGTGACGCATATTTTGATGAAAAAGATATGAAAGCATATGCTAAAGTAAAAAATATCGGTGAATTAAATGTTGACAGCTATACTGTATCATTAAACGATAATGGGGTTACTACAAGAAAAGTTATATCAGAACCGCTTAAAGCGGGTGAAAGTGCCGATATAGAAATGGCATATAATAAACCGTCTGATTTATCGACAAGAAAACTTACGTTGTCAGTATCGCTTGCAACAGGTGAAGAATATAATAAAGATAATAATTCGGCTGAATTTACTGTGGGTAATGCAGATGTTGAAGTAAGTAATGTTGCAATTAATGAAAACGAAACAAAGGTTACTGCCGATGTTTCAAATATCGGATACAGTAATGCAAATAATGTGACTGTAAGCTTGCGCGAAGGAAGTGCAGAGGGAACGGTCATAGAAAAACAAACTGTAAACCTTGCGACAAATGCAAATAAAAGTGTAGAATTTGATATAAATAAAAATGATATACGTTTCTATGATTCATCAACGGCGCTTTATGTGACAGCAGAATATAACGGTGATGAAGCGTCGCTTGGTAATAATGACGGATATGTAATTATAACAAGTGACAGCGGTTCGGCTGATTATGAAATTCAAGTGCTGGATTATTCTGCTATTGACGGAAAGTATGTTGTCAATTCGGTGGCAAGAAATAATACAACTGAAAAAATAGGATGTATTTTGTATTCGGCTGTATATTCATCAGACGGAATTCTTAAGGGTAGTGGTAAAGTTAATGCCGATATTGACGCGGATGACGATACCGGTGTTGATATTACTGTAGATTGTACAATCGAAACAGGCGATACTGTTAAGACATTTATGTGGGATAAGGATATGTTGCCGCTTGCGAAGAATGCAGAATTGGTTGTTGAATAAGAATGGACAGATTTAAAGTGTATGATAAATTAATACAATAACTTATTATCCGAACAAATAAATATTTTGAATGAATATATTATTCCTAAGTATAAGATTTTACACACGACACACGCAGAGTAAATATTATTGGAAATATAGCAAAATATGACATAATATAATTAAAAAATATGGGAGGTACAAAATATATGAAGAAACGAATAGTGAGTTTATTAGTAGCGGCGGCAATGTTGACGATGATGTTGCCGAGTGCATTTGCGGCGAGTACGGTTACGCGTGCGGAGTGGATAGAACAGCTTGTTGACGCGCTTTCTATGATGGTAGAGAGTGACGACAATATGCCGGACAATTACTTTAGCGACATATCCGGAGATGATAGTTATTATCGTGACATACTTGTGGCGGTGGAATTTGGTGTAATAGACCTTGAGGAGGGCGAAGATTTTGAACCGACCAAATCTGCAACAAGAGAATTTGCGGCACAAACGCTTAACAGCGCATTGCAATTCCAGCTTGATGAAGATTCGTCTTACACATTCAGCGAAAGCGGCGACGTTACATATCCCGACGATATACAAGTCGCTATAAATCGCGGTTGGTTTGCGTTGTCGGGCGGAAAAGCGTTACCGTACACAGCGATAACATCGGCAGAAGCAACGGCAATGCTTGATGACGCAAAAGCGGTTATTGCAGATGAAACTGTTGATGAAAATTATAACAGCACATATACATTTGCAAACGGTGTTAAAGAAATACCGAAAGATACAGATGTGACAATCGGAAGTGATAACACTGTAACTATAACCGATTATGAAAACACAATCAGCGACGGTGATATATTTGTTGTATATAACAGCGGTTATCCTGTTCCGTTTAAGGCGGTAAGCGTGGAAAAGAACGATAATCAAACAATAATTACAACCACAAAGGATGGCACAGACGATGCAATTTTATCAGCTGACGCAGAGGGTGAAATTGATGTTGACCTTGAAAATTTTGAAGCGGACGAACTTACAACATATTCTGTAACAAATACAAAAACAGATGAAGTTGAAGAAATGTCTGTTGAATTGCAGAGTATAAATTATGATAATAATACAAAGACATTGACTGTTTCAAAAAAGATAAGCTTAGGCAGTGCCGCGGCAGGAACTGTTACTGCAAAGCTAAACAATATTAAGCTTTCACATAAGGAAAAGATTACGCAAGGACAAGCCGAAGCTATAGTTACTGCAAATTCGACTGTTACAACAGAAGTCAGCTTTGATTTCGGAGATTATGCGGGTATTCCGTCAAGTTTGGAGTTGGGTTCAATACCTGTTGCGGGAGTTGGAAAAATAGCACTTTCAATGGATTATTCGCTAAAAGGCGGAGTGGCAATGACATGGACAGGCGTAGTTAAGGCGGGTGTCACATATAATAACGGTGATTTGAGAATTGTAAAGGGATATAAAAAGACAGGCTTTTCATTCACGGCAGAAGCTGCAATTACGGCCGGTTTGAAATTGTCGGCCGGTGTTGATTTGAAGGTTATAAAGGGAATCATTTATGCAACAGTCGGCGTTAAAATGAATTTTAGTGTTAAGGGCTTTGACAGCGGAACACCTAAAACTTGCGTTACCATAAAAGGATATTTGTACGCAACAGTCGGTGCGGATGTAAGTGTGTTCGGTAAGTCAATTCCGATAAAACCGCAGGAAATATTTAATGAAAGCAACAGCCCTGTAAGAGTGGTTTATCATTATGAGGATAATGTACTTGTCAGTGGCTGTACAAGGGGATTAAATTTAAAATATACAACGTCAACCAATTCAAAATACTTTAATCCGTCACCAAGCTACGGAAGCGGTTCATACGGCGGAGGAAGCGGCGGAACAAGTGAACCTGTTGTCATATGGGAGTATAAAGTTGAAGATGACGGAAACGCAACAATTACAAGCTATAAAGGTACTGCTTCGGCAGTGGCTGTTCCGTCAACAATAGATGGATATAAGGTAACAAAGATAGGGGCTTTTGCGTTCCAAAACAATAAAAATATATATTCGGTTACTATGCCAAACAGTGTAACCGAAATTGGAAGCCGGGCTTTTTCTGGGTGTACAAATTTATCAAATTTCAAATTACCGCCTAATATAACAACATTAGGATATGAGGCATTTTCAGGTTGTGAATCATTGAAGGAAATATATATACCGAAAACACTTGAAAGTGGTGACAGCACTTTTAGTGGCTCAGGTGTAGAAACAGCAGAATTTGAAAGCGGAATGACGAAAATACCGAGGCAAATATTTTGTAAAGCAAGCAAATTAAAGAATGTAAAGATACCTGATACAGTGATAGAAATCGGAGATAATGCTTTTAGTTACTGTACATCACTTGAAACAATAAAAATACCTGATTATGTAATAGAAATTGAAAGCTGGGCTTTTTCTGGGTGTACAAATTTATCAAATTTCAAATTACCGCCTAATATAACAACATTAGGATATGAGGCATTTTCAGGTTGTGAATCATTGAAGGAAATATATATACCGAAAACACTTGAAAGTGGTGACAGCACTTTTAGTGGCTCAGGTGTAGAAACAGCAGAATTTGAAAGCGGAATGACGAAAATACCGAGGCAAATATTTTGTAAAGCAAGCAAATTAAAGAATGTAAAGATACCTGATACAGTGATAGAAATCGGAGGTAGTGCTTTTAGTGACTGTACATCACTTGAAACAATAAAAATACCTGATTATGTAATAGAAATTGGAAGCGTGGCTTTTTCTAATTGTACATCTTTAAAGGAAATATCAATACCTGACAGCGTTACTGATATGGGAACATCTATGTTTAGTGGATGTACAAGTTTGACAAAAGCTAAGTTGCCGAGTGTGAGATATAATATCACAGAGGGGACATTCCAAAATTGTAAAAGTTTAACTGATATTGTACTTCCGAGTACTGTAACAGCAATAAGAAGCAATGCTTTTTACGGCTGTGAGTCATTGACTTCTTTAGAATTACCGAGCGGAGTACAGACGATTGAATCATCTGCATTTGAAAATTGCAAAGCATTGAAGAATATCTCAATTCCTAAAAAGTGCGAAAGTATAGGAAATAGTGCATTCAAGTCTTGTACAAGTTTATCAAAGATTGATATGCCGTATGGTTTAAAAGAAATTGATTCACAAGTATTTTATGAGTGTGACGCATTAAATAACGTATCAATCCCTGACAGTGTAACATCAATTGGTTCACAAGCATTTTACGGTTGTGATACCCTTTCAGATGTACAGTTCGGAATTGGTGTAAAAGAAATACCTGATTCCGCATTCCGTCAATGTCAGTCATTAATTGGAATTACATTACCGCGTTATTGTACAAAGGTTGCGTCAAATGCGTTTGCGGAAAATACTAAAATGACAAAAGTTACTGTATTCCCAAGCATGACTTCCATAGAGAACAATTCATTCTCATATCCCGCAAAAATGACTATGCGTGGTGTTTCGGGCAGTTATGCACAAACTTATGCAAAAAATCGAAATATGACCTTTGAAGCAATAAACAACCCTGTAACAGGATTGAAATTCTACAAAGATTCTCTTGATTTTTCGGGCACATGGGAAACAAAGGTTTTACCGCTTAATATCTTGCCGTCAGACAGCACTGCTGATATAACATATACTTCGGCTGATGAAAATATTGCAACTGTTGAAAACGGTGTTGTAAAATCGGTTGGTTACGGTACTACAACAATTACCGCTCAAAGCGGAAGCAGTAAGGCGACAATAACAATTAATGTTCTACGCAGTGCAAATTCGGTATCGCTTGACAAAACAGAGCTTAGCATGGAAGTAGGCGATAAAGCAACGCTTAAAGCAACAATGAATCCGTCAAATGCTACCGATAAACTTACATGGTCAACAAGTAATACAAACGTTGTGAAAGTGGACAACGGCAACGTTACCGCAGTCGGTGCAGGTAAAGCAACAGTAATCGTTACAACAACAAGCGGCAAAACAGCGTCTTGCACGGTAGAAGTTACAGGTAGCTTCACAATCACAGCCGAAGCGGGCGGAAACGGAACAATATCTCCGTCAGGCGTGAAATCCGTTAAGAGTAATGAAAAAGTTACTTATAATATAACTCCAAATTACGGATATGTCGTAAAAGACGTACTTGTAAACGGTAAAAGCGTTGGTGCAGTTGAAACTTATACGTTCAACGGTATAACTGCCGATTCAACAATTAAAGCTGAATTTACAAAGGTGAATGTGACTTATGCAAATAACTCAATTTCAATTTCTTCCAATGCTGAATTGAAAAATTTGAAATTGATTGTTGCCGAATATGACGACAATAATGTATTGACAAATTGCAATGTTAAAATCGTATCTGCAAATGCCGGTAAAGCATATACCGATACAATTAAATCAAAACCTAATATGAAGATTATGCTTTGGAACAGTTTTGGCAATATGCGTCCTATTTGGTGTAATTAAGAATTAAGGGGATAAGCGTTATGGCGCTTATCCCTTTTTATAATGTATTAACGCTTGGAAGATTGTCGTAAACAATTCGTGAGAGTACAATATCTCGGAGTGTGTGCCACAACCTAAGATGTTGCAAAATTTACTAATTTGTGATATAATGTTCTCATAATTATGTATTATCGGAAGTTTTGGCATGAGAACTTGTTGCGATAAGGTGTTATATGACAAGGAGGAGTGAAGCATGAAATCGAATTTTGATTTTTTAAGCAGGGATTTTCCTGTATTAGCGAATTTCGGAAAACTGGCTGAACAGTATTGTTTTTCTGATGCTAATTCATGCTTGATTAAGTTGGGAATGATTGGAGAGAACATTGTTAATCTGATATTCACATATGATGGTATTGACCTGCCGTATGACAATACCGCTGTTACTCGAATTGATACACTTATGAGAGAAGGCTTGCTTACTCGGGACCTTTGTGACATTCTTCATGCAATAAGAAAAGCTCGCAATAAGGCAACTCATGAAAACTATGGCTCGACAGACGAAGCAAAGACACTTCTGCAAATGACATACAGTCTATGTGAATGGTTTATGCAGACTTACGGAGATTGGAATTATCAGAATCAACCGTTTGTTATGCCATCTGAAACAGAGATGTCAAATTCTGTTGTGGCCGATAAAGAACAGGAAAAGAAAATTGAAGATGAACTGACAAAAGAAGCAGAAAAAACAGCTCTATCTACACCTAAGGTTTCTCAGGAAGAACGTAGAAAGCAATCAGCCTTAGCAGCAGGAAAACGTCAGCCGTCCGAAGCGGAAACACGTTATCTTATTGATGAACAGCTTCGCAAGGTTGGTTGGGAAGCCGATACGGAAAAGCTTAGATATTCTAAAGGTACGCGTCCTGAAAAGGGCAGAAATATGGCAATTGCCGAATGGCCTACCGATTCTCATGTGGGCAACAGAGGTTATGCCGATTATGCACTGTTTGTTGGAACAGAATTAATTGCCACAATCGAAGCAAAGGCAAGTCATAAGGATATTCCTTCGGTTATCGATTATCAGTGCAAGGAATATTCTAAAAATATTCGCGAAAAGGACAGTCAGTATCAGATTGGCACTTGGGGTAAGTATAAAGTTCCGTTTACTTTTGCTACGAATGGCAAACCGTATCTGGAACAGTATAAGACAAAATCAGGTATTTGGTTCTTGGATTTACGTCAATCCTATAATGCTCCGAGAGCATTGCAAGGTTGGATGAGCCCTGACGGAATTAAAGAGCTTTTAGCACAGGATACGGAAAGTAAGAATGAAAATTTAAAACAAATGTCGTTCGATTTTCTGACTGACAAAGATGGTCTGAACCTAAGACCGTATCAGCTCAATGCCATAAAAGCAGCAGAAAATGCGGTTATTGACGGAAAACAAAACGTTTTGCTTGCTATGGCGACAGGAACCGGTAAGACAAGAACAGTTCTCGGAATGATATATCGTTTCTTAAAGACAGAGCGTTTCCGCAGAATTTTGTTCCTTGTTGACAGAACATCTCTCGGCGAACAGGCTCAAGATGTATTTAAAGAAGTTAAGCTTGAGGACCTTATGACGCTTGATGAGATTTATAATATCAAGGGGCTTGAAGATAAGGAAATTGATAAAGAAACCCGTATACATATTGCAACTGTTCAAAGTATGGTAAAGCGTATTTTGTACAACACAGAAGATACAATGCCGGCAGTTTCTGATTACGACTTGATTATTGTCGATGAAGCACATCGCGGATACATTTTGGATAAAGAGATGGGAGAAGATGAGCTGCTTTATCGCAATCAAACAGATTATCAGAGTAAATATCGCTCCGTCATTGAATACTTTGATGCTGTAAAAATTGCACTTACCGCAACTCCTGCATTGCAAACTACCAAGATTTTTGGTGAGCCTGTATTTAAGTATACATATCGTGAAGCTGTTATCGAAGGTTATCTTGTAGACCACGATGCACCTCACGAGTTAAAAACAAAGCTCAGCAGTGAGGGAATACACTATAAATCCGGCGATACAGTTACAATCTATGACACTGTGACAGGAGAAATCACCAACAGTGAGCTTTTGGATGATGAACTGGATTTTGATATTGAATCCTTTAACCGACAGGTAATTACTGAGAATTTTAACAGAACAGTGCTTGCAGAAATTGCCCGTGATATTGATCCGGAATCCCCTGAAGAACAGGGAAAAACGCTTATCTATGCGGTAGATGACCAACACGCAGATATGATTGTATCAATTTTAAAGGAAATATATTCCGAGACCGGTGTAGATAATGATGCAATTATGAAGATTACAGGAAGCGTTGGCGGCGGAAATAAGAAAAAAGTTCAGGAAGCTATCAAACGCTTTAAAAATGAACGTTATCCAAGTATAGTTGTCACCGTTGATTTGCTAACAACAGGAATTGACGTACCGGAAATTACTACTTTGGTATTTATGCGCCGAGTAAAGTCGCGTATTCTTTTTGAGCAGATGCTCGGTCGTGCAACAAGACTTTGCCCTGAAATTCATAAGACGCACTTTGAAATTTATGATCCGGTCGGCGTCTATGATTCTCTTGAGCCTGTTAATACTATGAAACCGGTTGTCACTGATCCAAACACAACATTTATGCAGCTTATTGACGGATTGGAAGTTATCGATAACGAAGAAAAGGTCAGAAATCAAATCAACCAAATAATCGCAAAGCTCCAGCGTAAAAAACGAAAAATGAGTAGTGAGATGATGTCACATTTTACTGATATGACCGGCGGTCTTGAACCTACTCAATATATTGACAAATTGGAGAATGAGCCTATTGATGTAGCAAAGAACAGAATTCTTGCAAACAAGGAACTTTTCAGAATGTTGCAGGAAACGAAATCAAATGGTGGCAGACCTGTTGTAATCTCGGATAAGGAAGATGAGATGGTTAGTCATACTCGCGGTTACGGCGATAATGAAAGACCGGAGGATTATCTTGACGCATTCTCTGTATTTGTAAAAACAAATATGAATGAGATTGCCGCTATAAACATTGTTTGCACAAGACCGAAAGACCTCACACGAGAAGAATTAAAATCTCTCCGTTTAACATTGGATAGAGAAGGATTTACAACACAACAGCTTAATACTGCAATTTCTCAAATGACGAATGAGGAGATTGCTGCTGATATTATCAGCTTAATTCGTCGATATGCTATCGGCTCGGTGCTTATCAGCCATGAAGCACGAATCCGAAAGGCGATTGAGAAGCTAGTGAAAGCTCATAAGTTTTCTAAGCAAGAAATGAACTGGATTAAGCGAATGGAAACTTACTTAATGAATGAATCAGTTCTGAATGTCAAGATATTTGATGAAGATGTTCGTTTCAAGGAGCAAGGCGGATTTAAAAAAATTGACAAGGTGTTCCAAAATCAGCTTGAAAACATTGTTTTGGAATTAAACACATATCTATATGATGACGGAGGAAAAACAGCATGAATACACAAGAAATCGTATCAAAACTCTGGAATCTCTGCAATGTGCTGAGAGATGACGGTATCACTTATCACGAGTATGTTACAGAGCTTACGTATATTTTATTTTTAAAAATGGCAAAAGAAACCGATGCCGAAAACAGATTTGCGGAAGGTATTACTCTTGCACAAGGAGATAATCTGACACCGGAAGAGGAAACACAGAATAGCGAAAAGAAAATTGTTCAGGAATACGGTTGGGACAATTTAGTCAGCAAATCAGGTTTGGAACTTCATAACTACTATAAAACAATACTTCGTCTATTTGGAACTTACTGTATAGGACGAGTGCGTGAAATTTATCAGGGGGCGGCTACTAAAATTGATGAGCCTAAGAACCTTGAAAAGATTATCACTACAATTGACGGTTTGGATTGGTATTCTGCCCGTGAGGAGGGATTAGGAAATCTTTATGAAGGATTGTTAGAAAAGAACGCTAATGAAAAGAAGTCGGGAGCCGGACAGTATTTTACACCGCGTGTGCTGATTGATGTAATGACTCGCCTTATGAAACCGCAGCCGGGTGAACGATGCAATGACCCTGCTTGCGGTACTTTCGGATTTATGATTTCAGCAAGTCAATATGTCAGAGACAACACAGATGATTTCTTTTCACTTGACGCTGATATGGCAAGATTTGAGAAAGAAGAAGCTTTTACAGGTTGTGAACTTGTACATGACACGCATCGTCTTGCTTTGATGAATGCTATGCTTCACGATATTGACGGTCAGATTGTTTTGGGCGATACACTTTCTAATATCGGAAAATCAATGAAAGGATATAATCTGATTTTAACAAATCCTCCGTTTGGAACTAAGAAAGGCGGAGAGCGTGCAACGCGTGATGATTTTACGTTTCCGACAAGCAACAAACAGCTTAATTTTCTCCAGCACATTTACCGTAGCTTAAAGACTGACGGTAAATCCCGTGCTGCCGTTGTTTTGCCTGATAATGTATTGTTTGCGGATGGTGACGGGGAGCGTATCCGTAAGGACTTGATGGATAAGTGCAATCTTCATACGATTCTTCGATTGCCTACGGGAATCTTCTACGCACAGGGGGTGAAGACAAACGTTTTATTCTTTACAAGAGGTAAGACCGATAAGGATAATACTAAAGAAGTTTGGATTTATGACTTGCGTTCTGATATGCCTTCTTTCGGTAAAACAAATCCATTGAAGAAAGAACATTTTGATGAGTTTGTTAAGTGTTATGCTGACGGAGATTTAAGCAAGCGTAAGGAAACATACAGTGAGGAAAATCCTAATGGGAGATGGCGTAAATTCACAATAGATGAGATTATGGCTCGTGATAAGACAAGCCTTGATATTACATGGATGAAGATTAATAACGGTGCAGATGACCGCACCCTTGCAGAACTGCTTCAGGAAATCAAGGAGAAGTCAGCCAATATTGTGAACGCTGTTGCCGAATTGGAAAAAATAATAGGCGAGGTGGATGAGTAATGGATACCAAAGCATTAAGGCAAAAAATATTGGATTTAGCAATCAGAGGTAAACTTGTACCGCAAGATCCAAATGATGAGCCGGCGTCTGTTCTTTTGGAGCGTATTCGTGAACAAAAGAAACAGATGGTTAAGGACGGAAAGCTAAAACCTAAGGATATAAAAAAAGATACTGTCATTTTCAAAGGTGATGATAATTTGCATTATGAGAAATTCCACGATGGCACCGTGAAATGTATCGAAGATGAGATACCATTTGAGCTACCAGAGGGGTGGGAATGGGAACGTCTTGGATATCTAGCACAGTATAAAAAAGGACCTTTTGGAAGTAGCATTACTAAAGCAATGTTTGTTCCAGACATTCCAGATGCTGTCAAAGTTTACGAGCAAAAAAATGCAATTAACAAGGATGCAACTTTAGGTAGTTATTTCATTTCTGCTGAAAAATATGAATCACTGAAAGGTTTTGAGGTGTTTCCTAACGACATCATCGTCAGCTGCGCTGGCACAATCGGAGAAACTTTTGTATTACCAATAGGAATGAGAAAAGGCATTATAAATCAAGCATTAATGAAAATTTCTTTATTTGATTTGGAAACTATGGATTTTTATTTAACGTATTTTGATTTCAAACTAAAGAGTGCAGTACAGGAACAAGGACATGGTATCGCATTAAAAAATATTCCACCATTTGATGTACTAAAAAAATATTTAATTCCGATACCACCTATTCAAGAACAATATCGAATTGTTACTGCTGTAAACAATTTGATTTCTAAGGTGGATTTTATCAATACTGATAGTGATGCAATTGTTAACTTAGTTTCACAGATCAAATCCAAAATCCTTGACCTTGCTATTCGTGGCAAACTTGTACCACAAGATCCGAACGATGAGCCGGCTTCTATGCTTCTTGAGCGTATTCGTGCAGAAAAAGAAGAACTCATCAAGCAAGGTAAAATCAAGCGTAATAAGAAGGAATCTGTTATCTTCAAAGGTGATGATAACTCTTATTAT
>OLPE01000965.1_pt1 | contig 19878 bp, 19 predicted proteins | sample 1671901 | NCBI WGS metagenome assembly OLPE01 (sample SAMEA3136624, study PRJEB25190) | human gut metagenome | biome: human gut; feature: human-associated habitat; material: faeces | place: Austria | collected 2013 | reverse complement strand
TCCCCTTTGGCTCTCCCTGCCTTAGCTTCGAGTAAGCGAAAAAATAAATTCTGTTCCGACACCTTCTGTACTGATGACATTAATATGTTCATCGTGAGCTTGTATGATTTCTTTTACAATAGATAATCCAAGACCGGTTCCTTTTTTGTCTTTTCCACGAGAGAGGTCTGATTTGTAAAAACGTTCCCAGATTTTTCCCTGGTCATTTTTAGGAATACCGATACCGGTATCTTTGACAGAAGTAAAAATCTTGTCGTTTTTCAGTGTGACTTCAACGGTGACAGTAGAATCATTGTCGCTGAATTTGATAGCGTTATCGATTAAGTTATATAGTACCTGCTGGATTTTTCGTCGGTCGGCATGGACCAGAACTGTTTCGTCTACCAGTACTAATTTAATTGAAACATGTTTTGGTGTGCAGACTCCTTCAAAGGATGCAGCGGTATGCTTAATCATTTCCTGCAGGTCAAAATCGGTTTTATCAAGCAAAAGTTCTTTTGTATCAAATTCATTTAAGGTGAGCAGGTCATTGGTTAAATCAGTCAAACGTTCTGTTTCAAATAAAATGATTCCGAGATACTTCTCATATAATTCCGGCGGGATTGTTCCGTCAGACATAGCCTGAACATACCCTTTCATAGAAGTAAGAGGAGAACGAAAATCATGAGAAACATTTGCAACGATTTTCTTTTGATAGTCTTCCATATCCTTTAACTGGGCAGCCATATAATTGAGGGATGCTGACAGATATCCCATCTCATCCTGTGTATGTACAGGAGTTTCGTACTCAAGATTTCCAAGCGCATATTGTTTTGCAGCATCTGTAATCTGTCGGAGAGGGAGAAGTATAAAATACTGAAAACCAATCAGAAAAATAAATGCCATAATATAAATTACGAAAATAGTAATATAGAAAGGTTTCATCAGCTGAACACAAATGTTGTCAATATAAGATACAGGGGTGTGGATTAAAAGATATCCCTTGGTATCAAATCCTTGTATAACAGGTGCGATGACTGTAATCATATTTTCTTTGAAATATCCATGATAATCACCTATTAAATATTGATTCCCAGCGGTTTCAGCCGGATCGAAATCGGCAATAGAAGAAGGCGCACTTGTATTATTCCAATTGCTGGCAGTAATGATTGTTCCGTCTTCTGATACAAACCAGAGAGAAGAATTCATGTAAATCTTCATCGCACTTAATTGAGTATGCACAGACCAGGCAGTAGTTTCGCCGGAAAAATAAGAAGGCAGATAATTGGTTGTAAGGATATTGGCCTCTTTGTACATGTTTTGTGCGGTGTTGACTTTAAGAGTCTCAATTAAAAGCTGATTTCCAAGAGTGGCGGCAGTGAAAAAGCTCAAAAATCCAAAAATAATATATAAAATAATAAACTTTAAATTAAGTGTACTTTTCATAGATAGATAAGCCTTTCTTGTTATTTTGTCTCGAATTTATATCCGATACCCCAGACAGTGCTAAGCCCCCAGGAATCATGATTTTTGATTTTTGCACGAAGGCGTTTAATATGAACATCAACAGTGCGGGTGTCTCCAATATATTCATATCCCCAGATCTGATCTAATAATTGTTCCCTTGTAAATACCTGGTTTGGTGATGATGCAAGAAAATAAAGCAGTTCCAGTTCCTTTGGTGGCATGTCGACCTGTTGTCCATCACAAACGACAGAGTAATTGGTCAAATTAATAATAAGTCCGTCATATTCTACACATTTAATCTTCTCGGCAGCAGCCGGTTCCGGACGGACTGGCTGATAACGGCGGAGAACGGCACGTACACGGGCAACCATTTCTTTAGAGTCAAATGGTTTTAAAATATAGTCATCTGCACCAAGCTCCAGCCCGAGCACCTTGTCAAAAACTTCTCCCTTGGCGGAAAGCATGATGATAGGCGTAGCAGATTTGGCACGAATTTCGCGGCACACCTGATAACCGTCAATGCCTGGAAGCATAAGATCCAGAAGCACAAGATTTGGCTGATAAGTGTCAAATGCGTTGAGTGCATCTTCTCCGTTATAGACCATTTTCGTATCGAAACATTCCTTTGTCAGATAAAGAGAAATGAGCTCGGCAATATTTTCATCATCATCTACGATTAAAATTTTCTGTTTTGTGACCATTTCAAATTCCTCCTTATTTCAATTCTACAATAGTAACACCGGCATCACCTTCGCCATATTCAGCAAGTCGATAAGACTTGACGTGTTTCTGACGGCGTAAGTATTCATGAATTCCTTTTCTCAAAGCACCGGTTCCTTTTCCATGTACGACACGGACGCTGTTCAGATGAGAGAGAAGTGCATCATCCAGATATTTATCCAATTCGGAAACGGCTTCATCGACAGTTTTTCCAAGTAAATTAATCTCTGGACTTACAGAAAGTGATTTATTCATTTTGATTTTACCCTTCGAAGTTCGCTTCATTGCTTTTGGACTGTATGGATTCACATCCTCGATAATCTCCAGGTCAGAAATATTTACCTGAGAACGTAAAATACCCATCTGTACAGTTACATTTCCACGAGAATCTGGTTTAGAACTAATCGTTCCTGTCAGATTCATACTGAGAACCTTAACAGATTCGCCAAGTTTAAAATCGGACGGCTTATAAGCTTTTTTCGGCTTCTGTGCTTTGATTGTAGATGCAGCAGAAGTGTCTTTGATTTTTTTGCGAAGTCGTTCACGTTCCTTTTCCATATCAGCCGCGGAAATGTTTTCCTTTCCGAATTTACGGAAATTCTTAATTGTTTCGTCGGCAACATCTTTGGCATCACGCAAAATAGCGTTTGCTTTTTCATTTGCTTCTCGTAAGATACGTTCCCTTTGTTCATCCAGTTTGTCTTGTTTTTGGCGAGTCTGCATCTTCAAAGCTTCAATCTCACGTTTATATGCAGCAATTTCCTCACGTTCTTTTTCAATCGTGCGTTTGCTTGTCTCAAGATCAGTCATCATGTCTTCAAAAGAGACGTCCTGTTCAGTCAGTCGTTTTTTCGCATCTTCAATAATATAATCCGGAATTCCAAGCTTGCTGGAAATTGCGAAAGCATTACTCTTACCAGGGATACCGATTAATAAACGATAGGTTGGCTTCAGACTTTCTACGTCAAATTCACAACAGGCATTTTCAACGCCCGGAGTAGATAATGCATACACTTTTAATTCACTGTAATGTGTAGTAGCCATTGCCCGGATTCCACGCTTGTGTAAATATGAGAGAATGGCAGTGGCGAGGGCAGCTCCCTCTGTCGGGTCAGTTCCGGCACCTAACTCATCGAAAAGAACAAGAGAATTCTCATCTACATCTTGCAAAAAGGAAACGATATTCGTCATATGAGAAGAAAATGTACTTAAACTTTGTTCGATACTCTGTTCATCTCCGATATCAGCATAAACCTGATGAAATACAGCCAGTTCGGAATGGTCGCCGGCTGGAATATGAAGTCCTGCCTGTCCCATCAATGTCAGTAATCCAACAGTTTTAAGAGACACCGTCTTACCGCCAGTGTTTGGTCCGGTTACAATTAATAGTGTAAAATCCTTTCCGAGAGAAATTGTAATTGGAACAACTTTACGTGCATCCAGTAGCGGATGACGTCCCTCACGGATATAAATACGTCCTTCGGTGTTAAAAAGCGGGCGGCTTCCGTTCATTTCCAATGCAAGACGTCCTCTTGCAAAAATGAAGTCTAAGTCAGTTAAAGAGCGATAGTCTGTTCGGATCTCTTCGATATATTCTGCAGTATCCTCGCTTAGACGAGCCAGGATCACCTGGATTTCTTCCTGTTCTTTCGCATATAATTCCTTCAGATCATTATTTAATTTCACAACAGCCATAGGTTCGATAAATAAAGTAGAACCCGTAGAAGACTGATCGTGGATCATACCCTGTACATTTCCACGGCATTCTGCTTTGACCGGCAGACAATAACGGTCTCCGCGCATTGTGATAATCGGGTCCTGCAAATAAGTTCTAAGAGAACCATTTACAAGATTTGTTAAGGTAGCATGTACTTTGTCATTCATATTATTGATATTACGTCGGATGTGCTTCAGTGTGCTGCTGGCATCATCGCTGATTTCATCTTCGCTGATGATACAGCGCTCAATCTCATTTGCCAAAAGAGTCAGAGGCTCTAGTTGTTCAAAATAGGCATCCAGACAATCAGTAAGTTCATCTTGTGTGTCATGACGGCCATATGCTTTGACACGTCCGGCTGTTTGAAGAAGCTTGAGAATGCGGAGTAATTCGCCGCTTCCGAGAGCTGCGCCAACCTCGAGACGTTTCATGGACTCTTCCACAGGAGCGGCATCGCTGAAAGAAATACGCCCTTTTTTAATCAGTCTGGTAAATGCAGCAGCAGTCTGTTTCTGAGACGTATTAATCTTATCCAGATTAGTCATCGGCTTCAGTTTACGACAAAGCTGCCTGCCACGGAAGGAAGATGCCTGTTCTTCCAACATGGCAATAATTTTATGATATTCTAATTTGGTTAATGTTTTCTGATTCATAATCTATCCTTTTTATAAAAATATTAATTAAAATACTATTTTACTAATCCTCATTATAGCTTATTTACAATCCATTGGAAAGGATAATATTGAACAATCCGCAGGAATACGTTATACTGATTTGGTAAAGGAGACTGCAGCGTATGTCGAAGGAACAGAAAGAAAAAAACAGTGACAATTCAAGTGCTGATGAGAAAAAAGATACAAGGAAAAGTCAAAAAGAAGCAGGAGAAAACTTTTCTTTTCTTCAAGAGACTGTAAAGACAAAAAAGAAGAGCGGGAAAAGCCGAGTTATGCAATATATACGGAATATATTGTATGGTACAATTTTCGGGATTTTTGCCTGCTGTAGTTTTTTTGCGCTCAAACCATGGGCAGAAGAGATATTTTATCACGATGAGACAAAGGTAACGATACCTGTTGAGGATGGAGATACAGCACAAGACGATGATTCACAAGACGATGTAGATGATTCACAGCTTAGTACCGAGACTGCGGCAGAACACTATGAAGAAATGTTGGACAGCATGTATTCTATAGCAGAGAAAGCAGAAAAAAGTGTTGTAATAGTTCAAGCGACCGAAAAAGGGGACTGGACAACAGAGACTATGAATCTGAGACAATCTTCAGGAGTGATCGTAGGTGAAAATTCGAGGGAAATACTTGTTTTAACAGACGCTTTGATCTGTAAAGAAGCAACGCATTGGAAAGTGACATTTAACGGAAAGGAAGAATCTGATGCGGCATTAAAAAAACAAGACAAGAATAGAAATATTGCAGTGTTTAGCATAGATAAGAAAAATGTTTCCGATGCGACACAAAAGAGAATCGAAGTAGCCACATTTGGCAATTCAAATACTTGCAAAAGAGGCCAGGTTGTTATTGCACTCGGATACATATTTGGCTATGATGATGGCTTAAGCTATGGTGTGATCAGTTCCAAATCACAGGAGGCGGTATTTGATGACAGCCAGTGTCAGGTGCTCAGTACAAATATTTCTTTAGCCGAAGGCGGTACAGGGATTCTTGTGAATCTAAAAGGAGAAGTATTAGGGCTAATCCGAAGTGATGTATTGAAGGACACAGGAAGCAGGACAGCAAATGCACTTGCGATTTCAGATTTGAAGGAAGTGCTTGAGATGATGTTAAACGGAGAAAGTGTACCATATCTGGGAGCGTATGGAAATGCTGTTACAGAAGAAATTTCAGAACAGCAGAAAATACCAATCGGAGTATATATTACGAATGTACAGTCAGATTCTCCGGCGATGGATGCGGGAATCCAGCATGGAGATATTATTCAGGAAATTAAAGGAATGACCGTGACAGGAACAGCATCATATACAAAAGCGATTGAAAAGTGTACCGTGGGTGAAACAATAAAAGTCTGTGGACAACGCCGTGGAAGTAATGGATATGTAGAAGTGACATATAATGTCACGATAGGAAGTAAAGAATAGAGATAGAAAGAGGAAATAATAATGAAATATATTAAAGAGCTGCATGAGGGTGAAACGATCAGAAGTATTTATCTGTGTAAAGGAAAACGCTCAGCCGAGACAAGAAACGGAAAACCATATGATAACCTTATCTTACAGGATAAGACAGGTACGTTGGACGGAAAGATATGGGATCCGAACTCTCAGGGGATTGCAGATTACGACGAGAAGGATTTTGTTGAAGTTGTCGGAGATGTAATTACATACAACAACAATTTACAGTTAAATATTAAACAGCTTCGTATTGCAAGTGAAGATGAATATAATCCGGGAGACTACATGCCGACTTCAGAAAAAAGTGTAGATGGTATGTATGAGGAATTACTGGGGTATATTCGCAAAATTTCCAATCCATATTTACGACAGGCTGTAGAATACTATTTTGTAAAAGACGAAGCATTTATCAAATCCTTTAAAGGACATTCAGCAGCAAAGACAGTTCATCATGGATTTGCAGGAGGGCTTTTGGAGCATACTTTGAGCGTGACTAAGATGTGCGAATACTTTGCAAATGCATATGATATTTTAAATGCAGACTTATTGTATGCATCAGCAGTTTGTCATGATATTGGAAAGACGAAAGAACTGTCAAATTTCCCAGATAATGATTATACAGACATCGGACAGCTCGTTGGACATATTGTGATAGGAGTTGAAATGATAGGGGAGGCAATCCGTACAATTCCAGATTTTCCGGAAAAACTGGCAAATGAATGGAAACACTGCATCGTAGCACATCATGGAGAATTAGAATATGGTTCACCAAAGAAACCGGCACTGGCAGAAGCTGTGGCACTGAATCTGGCAGATAATGCAGATGCAAAGATGCAGACATTAAAGGAGATTTTCAAAGATAAATCAGGAACAGACTGGTTGGGATATAATCGTCTGTTTGAATCAAATCTTAGAAAAACATCATTGAGTGAGGAAAGCAAATCATGATGCAGAAAAATGAAACTGCGATTGTAACCATTGAAGACATTGGTGTCAATGGTGAAGGAATCGGAAAAGTAGACGGATATACATTATTTATTAAAGATGCTGTAATTGGCGATGTAGTAGAAGCGAAGGTTATGAAAGCTAAAAAAAATTATGGTTACGCAAGACTGATGAAGATCATTACACCATCGAAAGATCGTGTGACACCAGTCTGTACATTTGCCAGAAAATGTGGCGGATGTCAGATTCAGGAAATGTCGTATGAGCAGCAGCTTCAATTTAAACATAATAAAGTACGTGGTAATCTGGAGAGAATCGGTGGATTTTCTCCAGAACTTTTAGAAAAAATCATGGAGCCGGTTGTCGGAATGGAAGAGCCGTTTCACTATCGAAATAAAGCCCAATTTCCATTCGGAACAGATAAAGAGGGGAATCCAATTACAGGATTCTATGCGGGCAGAACACATGATATTATAGCAAATACAGACTGTGCACTTGGAGTGGCGGTCAACAAAGAAATATTGGAGAAGACCCTTTCGTTTATGAAAAAATATCAGATTCCGTCATACGATGAGAATACAGGAAAAGGTCTGATTCGTCATGCTCTTATCCGATATGGATTTACAACAAAAGAAATCATGGTTTGTTATGTAATTAATGGAAAACACATTCCACATGTTGAAGAGCTTGTAGAAACATTGCGAGAACTGGAAGGAATGACAAGTATTACATTTAGTTCCAATACAAAAAGAACAAATGTGATTATGGGTGATTCTTATGAAATAATTTGGGGACAAGGATATATTACAGACTACATCGGGGATGTAAAATATCAGATTTCTCCACTGTCATTTTACCAGGTTAATCCTGTACAGACAGATAAATTGTACGGGTTTGCATTGGAATATGCGGATTTAAAAGGAAATGAGACAGTTTGGGATTTGTACTGTGGAATTGGAACGATTTCATTATTTTTAGCACAGAAAGCAAAACAGGTTTATGGAGTTGAAATTATTCCACAGGCCATTGAAGATGCTAAGAGAAATGCAGCGATCAACGGATTTGAAAATGCAGAATTTTATGTTGGAAAAGCAGAAGAAATTTTGCCAAAATACTATGAAGAATATGCAAAAACACATGACGGAGAAAGAGCTCATGCAGATGTTATTGTGGTAGATCCGCCACGTAAAGGATGTGATGAGACATTGCTGCATACGATGACAGAGATGCAGCCAGATAAAATTGTCTATGTAAGCTGTGATTCGGCGACATTAGCAAGAGATTTGAAGATATTGTGCGAGAGAGGATATTGCCTGGAGAGAGTCAGGGCGGTAGATCAGTTTCCAATGTCGGTGCATGTTGAGTGTGTGGTTCTGTTGACTAAAGTACACAAGAAAAAGTGTAAAAAAGGCTTGAAAAATAAAGCTTTTCCGAGGGTTTGGTAGAAAATCCAAGTCCTCGGATTTTCTACGTTTTGGGAGCTGTAAATAGGCAGATTTTTATAGTTGGATAGACGAAAGTATTGATTAGGGGTTGGGAAGATAGAAATGTTGATAGTCATCTATTGTTGTAAGAACAGATGATATAAATGATAACAAATAACATTAAATACTCACAAATAAGTTGAAATATTCATAGATAATCGTTATAATATATATTGTATAATTGCGTTTATATGTAGCGAGGTGGTAATATGAATGATAATCAAGAAAAATGGATTAGTATAGATGAAGCAGCAGAATACCTAGATGTTAAGCCAGGAACGATACGCGGTTGGTTGAGAAAAGATAAAGGTATTCCAGCTCATAAAATAGGTAAACAATGGAAGTTTAAGCTTTCTGAACTTGACATATGGGTAAAAAGTGGCAAAAGTGCCGATATTTAAGGAGGAAATCTAGATGAAAATGGTTTATTTTCCATCAAATAGTATGTTAGAAGAGGCAGTTTTAAAATCACTTGAACTGCTAGAAGGAACTGCAACTACCGAGCAGATAAATATGAAAGTAATTGAAGTATTATCATTATCAGATGAAATTGTTCAGTTGGAAGATGAGAGTGGATTGGGAACAAAACTAAATTATCGTCTTCGCTGGGCCAGAACAAATCTGAAATCTAAGGGGAAAATAAAAAATGTCACAAGAGGAACTTGGACATTAGCATAACCATCAACAGTAGGAGGAACTATGAGTTTATATAGAATTGAAAAAGAATTCTTTAAGAATGTTACTCAGCATCAAAAAGAAAAAATGCTAGAGGACTTCGAATTAGATAATAATGGAGATATTTTAATACCATACACCCATAAAGGGTATACGGTAAATAATTTGCATATTAAATTTAGGAAAGATGTTAAAGCAATTAGTATGTTTTCTGGAGCTGGTGGACTAGATATAGGTACTCAATTAGCGGGTATAAAAGTAATATCCAGTTTGGATATCTTTGAAGATAGTGTTGAGACATTGAAAAAAAATAAGTTCTTTGACCATACAGTTCATGAAGTTGGGGATATTACAAAAATTACAGGAAATCACTATGCTGAGTTATTAGAAAAAGAAAAACCAGAAAAGTTAATAATTGTTGGAGGACCACCTTGTCAACCGTTTTCAAAAGCAGGCTATTGGGTAACAAACGAAAAAAGAAATTCTAATGAAGATCCAAGAAATATGATAGTGCCTTATTTTAGAGTGATTTCGGAACTTCGCCCAGCTGGTTTTGTTTTGGAAAACGTTGAAAGTATTTTGCATCCTTCAAATAAAGCTGCAGTTGACACCATATATGAAAACATGAAGTCCCTAGGATATCATTACTCTCTTTTGAAAGTAAATGCCGCTGAATATGGTATTCCACAAAAACGAAAAAGAGTATTTTTTTTAGCAAGCAAAAAAGAGATAAATGCAAGGTTAACTCAAACCCATGGTAACGAAAAAGAATGCCTAGCAAATCCTGAATTATTACCATATGAACGAGTTATTGATTGGATTGGTAAATTTGACAGTGATGAATATTGTAATGGAGAAAAATTAGAAGCAGAAGGAAAATGGGAGCATGAATTAACTTGTATTCCTTTTGGAAAGAATTACATTGCTTTGACAGAAAGAGAAAATCATCCTAATCCAGTTTTTGTTGCTGGAAAAAGGTATTGGTCTTCTTTATTGAAGTTACATCCGTTTATGCCTTCTTGGACAATAATTGCAAGTCCTGGACATTGGGAGGGACCTTTTCATTGGAAGAATAGAAGGCTTAATATTCGGGAATTAGCAGCAATTCAAACATTTCCAGATGATTATGAGTTTGTAGGAAGCACATATTCACAACATAAGCAAATCGGAAATGCAGTTCCGCCTTTGCTTGGGAAAATGGTGGTAGAGGAGTTGTGTAAATGGATTTAAATAATAAACCCAAAGTAATTAGTCTTTTCTCAGGTGCGGGGGGACTGGATATTGGTTTTGAACAGGCTGGATTTAGAACAATATACGCATCAGATATTTGGCAGTTAGCGTGTGATACATTAAAAGAAAATAATATTGTGGACGAGATATATTGTGGTGATGTTAGAAACATTGACTTTGTTAATCTTAAGGAGAAATATGGAGAAATCGATTGTTTGATTGGAGGCCCTCCATGCCCTCCTTATAGTCAAACAAGACATTATCTTGTTGGAAAGGCCAATGGTTTTGAGGATGAGCGTGCTGGATTTGCTGTCCCTGAATATTTTCGTGCATTAAAAGAATTAAAACCTAAAGTTTTTTTATTTGAGAATGTCGATGGTTTTACATTCAAAACACATAAAGAAGAATTTGATTATTTGAAAATTCAAGCGAAAGAACTTGGATATACTATATCATATAAAGTTGTTAATTGTGCAAATTACGGTGTTCCGCAAACGAGGAAGAGATTTTTTTGTGTTGGCTGTTTGGAAGGATTGCCAGAATTTATTTTTCCAGAAGAAACTCATGCTGATCCCAGTAAAAAGACGGATAAGCTACCGTGGGTTACTTGTGGTGACGTTATTTCTGAATTTGATAATATCACGGATGAAGAAAAAGAGCAGCGTCCAGGTCAAAAGGACTATGAATTGTTAACACAGATTCCACCCGGTGATAATTATTTGTATTTTACTGAAAAAAGGGGATATCCTGAACCAAAGTTCAAATGGAAATCTAGATATTGGACATTCTTATTAAAGCTTACACCGGAACGTCCTTCTTGGACAATTCAGGCTAGTTTTTCTACTAATCAGGGACCTTTTCATTGGAAAAATAGATTTTTGAGAATCGAAGAATTAAAAAGACTACAGACATTCCCTGATGAGTATGTTTTATTGGGAGAAATGAAAGATCAATGGAGACAGGTAGGAAATGCCGTTCCTGTAAAAATGGCAAGGATTCTTGCAGAAAAGATTAAGGAGGTGTATTTCAATGGAACGAGATGAAAGATATGAAGTGAGTTCTGATGGAAGAATAGTAATTGGTCAGCCAGTTACACTTACAGGAAAAGAAAGGAAAGCAATGATTGAAAAGATGTTTTCAATCAACGGATGGAAATATACAATTCTTCAGGAGATTACCTCCGCTCACTATCATATAAAATTAGAAAATGAAAACTTGGGAATTACTAGGACTTTCCACTTATATCATGGTAATGTTAGGAAAGAAGATCCAGAAAGAAACCGTGAGGAAAAGAAGATACAGTTAGGAACTGAAAATGATCCTAGAACTCACATGGATGATGCACTGATTCTTGGCTTCTATGTTTATGAAAATAAGGATTCATTAAGTGATACTATTATTGTTGCTTGGCCAATTGAAGAAGAAAAGAACTATCCAGCCAATCCAAGTTTAAGAGTAAATATGCGCACTGATATACAAGTTGCAAAAAATACTGGATATTACGTTGATAAAGTTACAGGAAAGAATTTGGTTGTATTCAGACCTGAATTTATTTATCACTACATTGAAAACTATAAGAATTTACAATATTCAAATGTTCTAACAGTACACCAAGGAGAAAGTGTTGGTGTTAATGCATCTGAAAGTGACAATCAAAACGAAAGGCTTATTACTGGTTGCAATGTCCTTCTTTATGGCGTTCCAGGTTCTGGTAAGAGTTGGACTATTGAGCATGAGTATTGCAAACCGGGAAGTATTGCTGAAAGACTTGTATTCCACCCGGACTATACTTATTCAGATTTTATCGGGCAGATTCTTCCTGCAGTTGCAGAAGATGGACAGGTAAGCTATAAGTTTACACCAGGTCCTTTTACAAATATTCTTCGTGAGGCTTATAACAATCCTGGCAAGGAGTACATCCTTATTATCGAGGAGATTAACCGTGGTAATGCTCCAGCTATCTTTGGCGAGGTATTCCAGCTACTTGACCGTAAGGTAGAAATTCGTGATATTGATGATGACGGATATCCAATTGGTACAAGTGAGTATGGTATTACAAATATGAATATTGCTGAAGAAATGTATGGTAAGGAAAGAAAGACAGATAAGGTTCGTATTCCTTCAAATCTTTCTATCATTGGAACAATGAATACATCAGATCAGAATGTTTTCACATTAGATACAGCATTCCAGCGTAGATGGGATATGCGTCTCATCGAAAATGATTTTGCTAATGTTGACCCAACACTTGCGGATGCAGAAATTCTTGATACTACGGTTACGTGGAGAAACTTCTGTGTAGAAATCAATAAGATTGTTGTTGGCAATAGTGCTAGAATGACATCTGCGGAAGATAAGAGAATTGGAGCATATTTTGTTCATCTTCGTGACCTTAAGTTCAATGATGCGATGGGTGATTTAAAAGTATACGATGCACTTCGTAAAAAGGAAAGCAAAGGTATTCTTACAGATGACGAGAAAACACAAATTGCTATTATCCGTGATGCTATAAGACAGAACAGAAAGTTCCCTGAAAAGGTAATCAAGTATCTGTGGGATGATGCATTTAAGTTTAACCGTGAAGTAATCTTTGAGGTTACAGAATACCAGAGCCTTGAGCAGGTAATCCGTGCATTTATGTATGCACAGGGATTAGATAGATTTAAGGTTTTCAAAGACAATGTGAAGGATGCCTTTACAGGAGAAGACGAAGAGTAAGGTGGTGATGATAGATGGATTTAGGCTCAGCTTTGAATTCAATCATGGAATATGATATCAAAAAGCACTGCCATATTAACACAAATGAAGATGGTGACCGTTTTGTAGGTATCAAAGCAGATTCAGATAATGCTATGGTCTATTTCCCTATCGGATATGAACTGCCGGAAACCGATGCCGAGATCAGAACGGATATTAAGCACTTAATACAAGTACTGTCTGAGTTTACAACAAAGGATGACCGTTTACTTGCTATTAATAAGTTTGCGGCACCGCAGACAGTTGATTTTCCAATTAACGCATACAAAAGCGTCATCGAATATTATTTTTCCATCGGTGGTACATATTATGTTGAGAAGGAACAGGTGTATATCACGGCTCCAACCGGAAAGCAGGACTGGGCAAGAACTGCAAGAAAGCAGATGCCACTTGTTCAGAGTAGAAACGGTGTGAGTTCTTTTGTATTTACACAGTTCGAGGTTCGCTCATCAACACCGAATGACACAAAGGAAATAACTCAGATTAATAGATTTTGTGTTTATGAGGCATTCAAGAGACTTGGATGGTTGTATGTTCCATATATGCCGGAAGAACCAGGACCACACCCGGATGTGAAAACTTCAATCAGAATTGTTCAGAGCAAACTTTCTGCTACTAATGATGATAAGAAGAAATCTTTATTCCGAGGTATGAAGGATATGCTTGAGTACATGGATGAGCAGACTTCAGATAAGCAATTTTACTTTGGCACTGATGATTTTGACCATGTGTGGGAGAAACTAATCGATAGAGCCTTTGGAGAAAAAGACAAAGAGAAATATTTTCCTCGTTCAAGGTGGTTGCTTGATTATGGCAAGTATAAAGAGAAGAGACCTTTGATGCCGGATACTATCATGATTTACAACGGAAAGTACTATATTCTTGATGCCAAATGTTATAAATATGGTTGGACAGGCATTCCAGATCATCTGCCTAACGGCTCATCAATCAATAAGCAGATTACATACGGTGAGTATCTGGAAAAATATAAAGGTGTAGATACTGACTCATTATTCAATGCCTTTATCATGCCATACAATATGGCAAAGAACCATTTCAAGCTTACATCAGTTGTTGGAAACATTGGTGAGGCAGTTGGTGACTGGAGATACAACAAGAAATACTATGAACGAATCCAGGGAATCGTTATGGATACAAGATATCTGATGTATCATTATCCGGCAAGCCGACTAAGGAAAAGATTGCTCTTGCTGAATGCATCGAGGCAGTTCTTGGAAGAAATGAAATTAAATCTACTGGAGAGGCTCCTATTCCTAAACCTTTATCTTATGTAGGTCTTAAGACTGTTGATTCTATGGTTGCAGAAGATAGTGATTCCTATAATGTAGATTAAATATAAAAATAGCATAATATTATAAAACCTCTGTTTGCAGATGATTGCAGACAGAGGTTCTTTTCTTATAAGCCTTCTTTTTCTCTTTTTCGTTTTCTGTAACGGTCTTGAGTGACTCTGTTGCAGCACTCCTGACTGCAGAAACGATTTCTTGTTGAAGTGGTCTTTACAAGGAAGTAGCGGCCACATCTAGGATTGTCACAAGGACGATACAATTCGAGGTCTGGTTTCAAATAGAATATGGAGAAGTAAGCTGCACAAAGAAGTGAATCTACTTTCCATGATGGGGTCATTGTTTCTGAATTATAAACAGGATGGATACCATCAAGGTTAGCATTAATCTCTTCTCCGATTATGTACTTTGCGATTTCAATCAGTGCTGACTTCATTTCATCAGAAAATTCTCCAGAACTATTTCCGTTCATTTCATAAAGGAAATGGAAGAGGAAATCAGAAATCTTCTTGGTCATATCCTGTTTTTCATAATTAACAAACATCGAAGTGATGTTCTGATAAAATCTATTCTGATACCCTGGAATAGAAGAGTAGCCACCAATAATGTTATTGTAATCCTGGATGTTAAGAGCATAAGAACCGTATATGCAATCGGTGATACTATAGGTGTCTCCTTCAAGTGCTTCTTGTTGTCTGCTATAAGATAACTGAACAGGTGGGTTCATAAGTGTATCTACATATTTATGATGGCAGCTGGAATAGGCATTTTTCATAGAGTCGGTTTTTATTGTAAGATCCTCAGAGAACAATAAAGAAATTGTTAGGTCACAAATCTTCTTGTAATTCTTTCGGATCTCATTTGCGGCAGTCATTAACTCTACAGTCATTTTTAAGCGGTTGATTATTCCGTATAAAGATATCTCATCAAATACTTCATAGGTGCCTGCACAAACTGGAAATAGGAAACCATTGTCTTTCATAAATGATACGAGTTCCTTGGTAGGCTTATTTGCAAGAGACATCAGAGTACCGAGAATGTTTCTTTCTTCGATTGTCCCGTTGGGTGCAATACGAACCAAGCCATCTTTAGCTGCGTAGCCAAAAAGAATAGGGCGTTCCGGCATAGCCTGTAACTTGAATTTGCTGATAGGTTCTGCTCCCGGAGCAATGTGCTCTATATCTTCAACGCAGTCGCAGCTGCAACTTTCAAACTTAAATAAAATATTTTCAAAAAAATTTTCTTTGATTTGGGGCATTTTGGGCTCCTTTCTATGGTCGAAAAGTCATGGCTTATGTCATGACTTTATTTTTTTGTCTGAAAACAGTAATGGTAAATTATATGGAATGTACTAATTATACTCTTTAATAACTAAAAATACAACACATTATCCATTATTAAAATGAAAAAGTTATGTGAAAACTTGATATCTTCAATTACTATTTGCTTTTCAATATACTAATCACAGAGTTAAGCAATAACTCCGATGTGCTCCTGGTTAACGAAATCAAGAATCGTTATATAGGGTGAGAGCATCACTCAGTAATTAATATCACAAGGCCTGATTAGCTATAAGGGCATTGGGATACAGATATCGGCATCAATCACAGGACAACCTGTGAGAGGTGCGATAGAAGTACCCTTATTTCCTTATGCTCTTTTTCAGGCATTTCATGGGTCGGTACTTCTATAAGCACCGGCTCAATTTGTTTCCTATGCCCTTCTGCAAGAACCAGGCAGAAAGGCAGGAACTTTATGAAAATCAAGATTCGTTGCGAGAACGAGTATCAGACACTTGAGGTCGAAAACATGGAATTGGAGAAATGGTTAAATATCTCCATTTCAGAAGAAGAAAGTCAGGAAGACTACGAAAAGAGAATCCAAGATGTAATCGAAGAGAGATTTAACAGACCCGATTACAACAGTTGGCACAAGCATGACCGTCATACTGGCAACGCTTATATGAAGAGCAAGGACGGGACAGTTGAGGTCAACACAGAAGAGGCAATCATGTTCAGAGCAACTGATAAGTCAGCCTTTAACAGTTCAATTGATGGAGTACATAACCAGCTTGAATACGAAGAGTGCTGTGAAACTTTGAGAAATCTTCTTAAACCTGCACAAGCAGATATGGTAATTGCTATTGCCCTTGACGGTTATACCGTTGGTGAGTACGCAGAGAGAATTGATGACGAACCAAACAACGTAAGTCATCGTTACAGAAGAGCAATTAACAAATTAAAAAAAGTTTTTTCAAAAACGTCCTTTTAACCCTTATTCCAAGGCTACCAATTAGGAGACAAGGGTCTTCAAGAAATTATATGGAGGTAATTCGAATGGACGAATTAATCAGAATCAATTTTGACAGTGACAGACCTACTGTGAGTGGTCGAGATTTACACGCAGCATTGGAAGTTAAAACAGCATATAAAGACTGGTTTCCGAGAATGTGTGATTACGGATTTGAAGAAGGTACAGACTTCTGCTCATTTTTGAGCGAAAGTACAGGTGGAAGACCTGCAACAGATCATCAGCTTACTATTGCGATGGCAAAGGAACTCTGTATGATTCAGCGTTCAGAGGCAGGTAGAAAGTTTCGTCAGTACTTCATCAAAGTTGAAGAGGCATGGAACTCGCCCGAAGCAGTAATGGCAAGAGCATTACAGTTTGCTAATAACCAGCTTTCATTGGTGAAGAAACAAAACTTGGAACTTCTTGAAACAGTAGCAGTACAGAATCAGCAGATTGCAGAGATGCAGCCAAAGGCAAGCTACTATGACCTTATTTTACAGAACAAGAACACAGTTCCTATTACACAGATTGCAAAGGACTACGGTATGAGTGGTCGCAAGTTCAACGCACTTCTTCACGAACTTGGAGTTCAGTACAAGTTCAGAAAGACCTGGCTTTTATATCAGCAGTATGCAGAATGCGGATACACACAGTCTCGTACCTATGCAATCGATGAGAGCAGAAGTGTGATGCATACCTACTGGACTCAGAAGGGCAGACTTTTCCTTTATGACTTTTTGAAGAGTGAAGGCATCTTACCAATTATGGAGCAGGAGGATTAAGAGATATGGGTGTTGATAAGTTTAATCACGAAGGGTACTTTGACCCGACTACATACGAGGCTCTTACCAACATCCACCGTGAGGAAATGGCAGCTGATAAAAAGGCTGCCTATCTTCCTTTGGTGTATGTGTGCAGTCCGTATGCAGGTGATGTTAAAACAAATGTAAACGTCTATGCTTCTGCGTTTAAATGATGATGTTCGTGTAGTAATGGAAGCTACTGGAATCTACCATCTGCCGGTATTATGCTATTTGCAAGAGAAAGGGTTGTTTGTGGCAGTGGTCAATCCATTTGAAATGAAGAAATACCGTTGTCAGGGATTGAGGCGTGTGAAAACAGATAAACAAGATACCGTTACAATCTCTAACTATGGAATTGATCATTGGTATCGACTGAAAGAATATGAACCGGAAGAAAGCATTTACGCAGAACTAAAGCTTTTAGGTCGACAGTACCGCCATTATATGCGGATGCGAGTGGAAAGTGTGTTGGAACTGACTCATCTTTTGGACTATACGATGCCAGGGATTAAAACGCTACTGAAAGGGTGGAATGAAACAAATGGGAAAGATAAGCTGGGGGATTTTGTGGAAGAATATTGGCATTATGACAATATTACGAAGAAATCGGAGGAACAGTTTATAGAAAGCTATCTAAAATGGGCAAAAGAGAAGGGATACCATCAGAGCCAGGATAAAGCTGCTAAGATTTATATGCTGGCAAAAGAAAGCATCCCCACAGTATCCTCCGATACCTCATCGACCAAAATGCTGGTACAGGAGGCAGTACGGGTGTTACGAGAAATCGATAACACTTTATTGACTATTCTAACACAGATGCAGACATTAGCCAAGAGTCTGTGTCTGCCGGAATACCCAGTTGTCAGGGCAATGGGAGGCGTTGGAAATGTTCTTGCGCCTAAATTGATCGCAGAGAATGGAGATGTAAGGAGATTTCATAGTGGAAAAGCCTTGATAGCCCATGCAGGAATCGATGCGCCGCCATATCAATCAGGGCAGTTTACTGGAACGGAGAGAGAAATATCTAAAAGAGGATCTTCCAGCCTGCGTAAGAGTGGATATGAAGTGATGAGATGCCTAAAAACCCATAAAGAACCGGAAGATGCGGCAGTATATAGATTTATTTTGAAGAAAAAAAGAAGGAAAGTCAAAACGTGCCGTAAAAATAGCAGGACTAAATAAATTCCTTAGGATTTATTATGCACGTGTGATGGAAGTATATCAGAAGTAAAAAGAACTAGAATAGGGGACACGACAGGCCGGATTTTCCACCGGTCTAATTGTCGTAGAAAAAATTATACAAAAATTTATTTAAAAACCTGCTAAAAAGCCTTGACTTTTGTTAGCAGGTTTTTATTGCCTATTTTTAGAATGTCATCAATTGCCACGATAGAGTGATTTCTAAGACTAATATTAACAATACTAATTTTAATAATACCTATCTTATCCTATCTGGGAGGAGGAATAATGTCTTGGATGGGATATGATGGATAACAATAACAGAAAGGATTTCAATTATGGTTAAAAATAAAGTGGTTATAAAAGAAAGAGATGCATGGACCGATTTGGTGAATTTCATTGGTGAAATGCTGGCAAAGTATACAGAAGCAATGGAATTGGATCAATTACCGAATCCGGCTTGTTATCTTCGCATGAAGAGAATAAAACAGTTGTACAAGGAATTATATAAAACGGAAAATATTGAGAAATTCAGAAGTATTATCATTCCTATTGAAAGAAATGTTGCGGCATGATAGAATAGCCGTATAAACGGAAAAATAAATCGATAAATACGGATATGAAATATAACGGAGGAACACACATGATTATCAGTGAAAGAATTTTTTACATAATGGAGCAGAAGAACATGAGCCAGTTGGAACTGTCGAGAAGAACCGGGATTGCAACAAGCAACATCAGTGACTGGAAAAAGAAAAAGACAAATCCAAAAGCAGACTGTTTACTATCCATATGTGACGCATTGGATATTACACCGGAACAGCTTTTAACGGGAAAAGGAATTGATCCGGAGTATAAAGATGCAGATATGGATTATGAAGTTACCAGGTCGGATATTAAGATATTAAAGCAGATTCATAGCCTTGGAGACGAACAGTATAAAAGATTGATGGCATATATGAAGGCATTGCAGAAACTGGAGCAAATGGAAAGCATTGTGGAGGAATAGAGATGGCAAATAAAATAGTTAGAGAAATTATTCATGCAAAGGGTATTGATATTGGAATTTACACGAAGGATTTTGAAAATGAATATATTTCGTTGACAGATATCGCAAAATACAGAAATGATAATGATCCCAGATTTGTCATTCAGAACTGGATGCGAAACAGAAATA